>ERZ1034878.10-NODE-10-length-90937-cov-12.781288_pt1 | contig 90937 bp, 91 predicted proteins | sample MGYA00520593_ERZ1034878 | MGnify/ENA primary metagenome ERZ1034878 (study PRJEB33766, sample SAMN09781724) | gut metagenome | biome: gut microbiome | host: Homo sapiens | place: Madagascar | study: EMG produced TPA metagenomics assembly of the PRJNA485056 data set...
GGAAGTTCGTATAGAGGTTTTCTAGAGCAGCTAACAGCGGTCTCGTGTTCGGTCATGTACTATTTTTTCTTGGGCATCTAGTTTCGCAGCGAAATGCAGTAGCATTCTAGCTCAACAAGATGTTCCCAAGACCTTGCAGACAAAAACAACCAGAGCAGTGGTTGTTTTTACTTAGCGGTTTATCACACACGCTATCCGAACTTTTATGACTTAGTGCATCAAAACCAGAAGCTAAATCATTCTATGATGTGCTTGCAATAAAATTTTAGAAAATGCTTGCAATTGATGTTTTTAAATAGTATAACACCGGCTGAATAGAGTGGTTTGGGCTAAATGGCATGCCTGGCGACTCTTGATAATTCCGTTAATTGTATTTAGATAGAAAGGGATTAAAATGCCTAAATTAAAAACTAAAAGTGCCGTAAAAAAACGTTTCGGCGTTACCGGTACCGGTAAATTGAAAAGAAACTTTGCGTTCAAGAGACACTGCCTCTTCTGCAAAACTCAAAAAATGAAAAGACAAGCTCGTGGTACAACTTTACTTTCGGATGTTGATACCCAGATTGTTAAAAAGTTTTTACCATATTTGTAGGGAGAAGTTAGATGTCACGTATTAAAAGAGGTGTTACAGCCCACGCTCGTCATAAAAAAGTTTTCTCTATGGCTAAAGGTTATAGAGGTCGTTCGAAAAACGTTTTCCGCGTTGCTATTGAAAAAGTTGAAAAAGCTTTGCAATATGCTTATCGCGACAGAAGAGCTAAAAAGAGAAATTTCCGCACCTTGTGGATTCAAAGAATCAATGCAGCAACCAGATTGCACGATATGACCTATTCTCGATTTATCAGCGGGCTTGATAAAGCCGGTATCGAGCTGGATCGTAAAGTTTTGGCTGATATTGCTGTAAAAGAGCCCGAAGCATTTGCTAAGTTAGTTGATCAAGCTAAGGCTGCTCTTAACTAAACTTTATATAGCTATAAGCTGATATAAGTTTTGAAAACAAAAAATGATAAAGGGTCGCTCTCAGCGGAGTGGCTCTTTATTATTTTAAACTCTGAGATGAAAAGCAAATATTACAGAACCCGCGTCGGCAGAGGTTAAATGGTCGACAATGATTTTGGATGGTGACAAAATGGAAAATATAGAAAATCTTAAAGCCGAATTGACGGCTCTGGTTAATCAAGCGGCAGATATGAAAGCACTGGAAGAAACCAGAGTTGCTGTTTTGGGCAAAAAAGGGCGTATTACCGAAATGATGAAAGGTTTGGGTGCGCTTTCTTTGGAGGAAAAAAAAGAAACCGGACATCTGCTCAATGTGATGAAAACCGAAATTGAAAATGCAATCGAAAGCAAAAAGACAGATTTGGAAGCGAAAGAACTGAATGCTAAATTGGCTAACGAAAAAATAGATGTTACGCTGCCGATAAGACCCGAAAATCAGGGACGTATTCATCCGGTTTCCAAAATCTATGAAGAGGTTGTTGCGATTTTTGGTGAAATGGGTTTTGAGGTTGTGGACGGACCGGACATTGAAGACCAATTCCATAATTTTAATGCTTTGAATACACCGGCAAACCATCCGGCGCGCCAAATGCAGGATACTTTCTATATTCCCAATCCTGAAAGTGATAATTTTGATGACAGCTATGTGGTCAGAACACAAACTTCGGCTGTGCAAATCCGCACCATGGAAAAGAAACAGCCGCCAATCAGAATTATTGCTCCGGGCAGAACTTATCGTTCGGATTATGATGCAACTCATACGCCGATGTTCCATCAGGTTGAAGGTTTGGTTATTGATAAGACGACAACTTTTGCCAATCTGAAGGGCTGTTTGTATGAGTTTATCAAGGCCTTTTTTGAGCTTGATGAGATTCCGGTACGTTATCGTCCGTCATATTTTCCGTTCACCGAACCATCGGCAGAAATGGATATCGGCTGCCTGAAAAGCAAAACAGAATTGAAAATCGGTGCCGGTACGGATTGGCTGGAGATTTTGGGCTGCGGGATGGTTCACCCCAATGTTTTGAAAGCTTGCGGGATTGATCCGGATGAATATCAGGGCTTTGCTTTCGGCTTGGGACTGGATCGATTAGCCATGCTCAAATATGGTATTCCAGATTTGCGAACATTTTTTGAATCAGATGTCCGCTGGTTAAAACATTATGGATTTGTTCCTCTTGATGAGGCGTCAATGACAGGTGGATTGAGTAATAATGGAGGAGCGGCAAGATGAAATTTACTTTATCATGGTTAAAGGAACACTTGGATACAACGGCCGGCGTTGATGAAATCGCCGAAACTTTAACCCGTATCGGTTTGGAGGTTGAAGAAGTTATTAATCCGGCGACTAAGTTAAATGGTTTTGTCACGGCAAAAGTTGAAGAATGCACAATGCATCCTGACTCCGACCACTTGCATTTGTTAAAGGTTAATGACGGAAAGCAAAATCTGCAGGTAGTTTGCGGTGCGCCGAATGTAAAACAAGGGATAATCGGCGTTTTTGCGCCGGTCGGAACAATGATTCCGTGCTACAATGAGGTGTTAAAAGTCGGTAAAATCCGCGGTGTCGAAAGTTTCGGTATGCTGTGTTCGGAAAAAGAACTTGGTATCGGTGAAGATCATACCGGAATTATTGAACTGCCGGCCGATACTCCGATTGGAGTTGCTGCGGCAGAAGTTTTGGCAATTGATCCGGTATTTGACATTTCAATTACTCCGAATCGTGCTGAGTGTTTGGGGGTTCGCGGGGTAGCGAGAGATTTAGCCGCCGCCGGACTTGGAAAATTAAAACCATTAGAGATTAAAAAACAAGGCAATACTTTCAGCAGCCCGATTAAGGTTACGATTGATGACTTACAGGCTTGCCCGACCTATGTCGGCCGCTATATCAAAGGCGTTAATAATAAAGCGGCAACACCGAAATGGATGAAAGACCGCTTGACCGCAATCGGTTTGCGTTCGATTTCGCCGCTGGTTGATGTGACCAACTATGTTAATTATGATTTGGCTCGTCCGCTGCATGTGTTTGATGCCGATAAGCTGAATGGTAATATTTGTGTGCGTATGGCGCGTGAAGGCGAAAAATTTGTATCGTTGGAAGGCAAGGAATATGCGCTTGACAGCCAATCATTGTGTGTTTGCGATGATGACGGCGTGCAATGCCTAGGCGGAATTATGGGCGGCGAGGCAAAAGGCTGCTCAGCGGATACGCAAAATGTATTTTTAGAATGTGCGTTATTTGCACCGGAATGTATTGCTCGCACCGGCCGAAAATTCCAAATTGATTCGGATTCCCGTTATCGCTATGAACGTTGGGTTGATCCGATGTCAAATATCAGCGGTTCGGATTATGCTACGCAATTGATTTTGCAGATTTGCGGCGGTGAAGCCTCAAATCAGGAAATCGTCGGCAGTGAAAATTATCAGCGCCGTGTGGCTTATTTGCGTCCGGAAAGAATGAAAAATTTTGCCGGTATTGAAGTATCAAAATCGCAAATTATGGAAATTTTGCAAAAATTGGGTTTCGAAGTCAGCGATGAGGGCAATAAGGTGAAAGCGATTTCTCCGACCTGGCGCGGCGATATTGAAGGTGAACATGATTTGGTGGAAGAAATTGTGCGGATGATCGGGCTTGATGCTATTCCGGCAGTGCCTTTGATTCGCGGACAATTTCCTAAACAGGTTTTGACTCCGGAACAACGCCGTGTGGTTACGGTTAAGCATGAATTGGCCGACCGAGGAATGTTTGAAACAGTAACCTGGAGCTTTACCGATTCAAAACTGGCTAAGGATTTTTTGAATGGTAAAGAAGAAGTTCGTTTATGTAATCCAATTACGTCTGAACTTGATGTTATGCGGCCGTCGGTTTTGCCGAATTTGTTGTTGGGACTGAAAAACAATATCGCCCGCGGATATGCCAATGTAGCGATTTTTGAAGTAGGACCGGCATTTTACGGACGCAAACCGATGGAACAAAATATGGTTGCCGGGGGTATTCGTTCAGGTATGACCTCGAAAAAACATTGGAGCGGTGAAGCCAGAGTCTATGACGTGTTTGATGCCAAAGCTGATGCAATAGCGGCAATTGCTGCGGCTAATGGTCCGTTTGACAATGCGCAAATCAGCACTGATGCTCCGGCTTACTATCACCCGGGACGCAGCGGAGCATTACGGTTGGGCAAAAATGTTATTGCTTATTTTGGCGAAATTCATCCGTTGATTTTGAAAAAATTAGGTATCAAACAACGGGTAGTTGCGTTTGAAACATTTTTGGATAACATTCCGTTGCCGCGTAATGGGGCAGGTAAAGCTCGTAAAAAACTGGAACTCTCACCCTTGCAACCGATAGATAAAGACTTTGCGTTTGTTATGGACAAAGCCGTTTCAGCGGCTGATGTTATGGCGGCGGCGCGTACGGCTGACCGTGAAAACATTACCGAAGTTCGGATTTTTGATGTTTATGAAGGCGAAAATCTGCCCGCCGGTAAAAAGTCGATAGCTTTATCGGTTACATTCCAGCCACGCGAGAACACATACAGCGATCAAGACCTTGAAGTCCTGATGCAAAAGGTAATGGTAGCTGTTGAGAAGAAGTGTGGGGCGGAGGTTAGAAGGTAGTATTGGGAAGCTTCTGGTGCTGGGAAGCTCGTATAACGGCACATCTAAAGCGATTTTGTGCGGTCTCGAAAAATTCATGTACTTCTTTGTACACTAAAATTTTTCTCGCCTTCAAAATCACTTTATCTGTGGCCGTTCTCCGAACTTCTATGAGTACGTGCAGAAATATTAACAATGCCACCTTGTTTAAGGTGGCATTTTTATTTTTATGTCATTTCGACTGAAGCGATAGCAGAATGGAGAAATCTCGGCTTTAATGTACTGTCGGGCGTAAGTTCCGACATCAACCTTGTTGCAATTTGGCAAAAAAAGTAGCCGAGATTCTTCCATGCGCTGCGCTTGGGCTGGATGATGATAGTAGAAAAATGCTTGAAATGATGATAATTGAGAAGAAGGATAAAAATAAAACCCGATAAAGATGTTGAGGATCTTTAAGGGGTTTTAAGTTTGTTTTTGAAACATTAAATTGTTTTTATGTACCGGCAGTTAAATTTCTGTACCTTCTTCATTTGGGTATATAAAACCAAAGATGCTTAGAACAACTATCAAAAGAAGACTGAAAGCTGAAAATGTATAGCCGATAACTGCAGCAATTGTAGAAGCCATAATTATATATTTTTTTAGGTTAATAGTAATTTTATTTCACTATTAAAGTTATCACTTTTTTCACCTATGGTCAATACCAAAAGTAAAAAAAATTATGTAATTATGGCGCGATTTTATTCTTGATAAGAGGCGCGGCGAATACGATCATTAATCGCCAGTCCCAGTCCGCTTTCAGGAATTGGCGACATCGCGATCCCCCGATATTCGGTATGTGTTTCGGCCAACCGCATATACGCAAACAGTTTGCTGGCCGCTTCCAACAAATCACCTTTGGCGCTGAGGTTTAAATCGGCATTGGCAACATCACCAAAACCGATAAAAAATTCATCAGGACGAACATCCTGCGGGGCAACATTAATTCTTAACGGCAGTGACGGAGCATAATGTTTGAGTAATTGTCCGGGTGCGGAAGGCTTGTTGGGATCACCATGCGAAAGATAAACTTTTTCACCGGTATAGGCTTCCAATTCTTCTTTAGCCAATCCGCCGGCGCGCAGAATAAACATATCCTTTCCGGTAAGGTCGAGAATAGTTGTCTCAACACCGATGCGGCAAGCGCCGCCGTCCAATATCATATCAACCTTATCACCCAAACTGTCACGAACATGTTGCGCTGTGGTGGGCGATACGGTTTTAAAACGATTGGCCGAAGGTGCGGCAATCGGCACACCGGCTTGTTTTATCAGCCCCAAAGCCAAAGGATGATTAGGCATACGAACGGCAATATTCGGCAGTCCCGAACAAACCAAATCCAGCCGATGATCATTATCTTTGCGCTTAAGAACAAATGTCAGCGGCCCGGGCCAAAAATGGCGCGCCAAGTCCATAACCCGTTGGTCAGTTTGAGCATACTCCGTCAGAAAATCAATCTCTGCAATGTGCGAGATAAGCGGATCAAACAACGGACGTTCTTTGGCGGCAAAAATACCGGCTACGGCTTCCGGCAGATAGACATTGGCGCCAAGTCCGTATACCGTATCCGTCGGAAAGGCAACTAAGCCGCCGCGCTTAATGGTTTCGGCCGCTTGTGTGATGTTGGCGGCAGTCGGTTGATAAATATTGGTCATGATTTGTTCCTTAAATTATGTTCGTTTTTTATCACCTTTGTGGAGAAATTCAAGAAAATTTATGTTTTTTATGAAAAAAGAGTTATATTAGGGCAATATTAAAAATATGAGAGGGCAATAGAATGTTGGAAATTGTGTTTACAGACGGAAAAATTGGCGCTAAAGCGGTTAAAATCATCGGAGTGGTCGAGAACAGTAAAATTAATTCAGCAGCACTTAGCAAAGACGAAATTGCTTTGGTCAAAAAGGCGATCGGTCAATCTGGTTTCAGCGGCAAAAAAGGCAGCTTTGTCGAGGTATTCGGCTCTACCGGCAAAATAATCGTGGCCGGACTTGGTGAAAAACCGGATGCTATTGCTTTGCAAAAATTAGGCGGTGCGTTAACCAAAAAATTGTTCAAAGATGCAGTCGCCTGTTTTTATGTCGAAGATATCAAAGGTTGCAAACTTTCGGCGGAGGAAATTGCTCATAATGTGGCTTTCGGTTTTACAATCGGGTCATATCGTTTTGATAAATATTTTACCCGCAAAAAACAAGATGAATATCCTAGCTTGGAACAGGTTATTTTCAAGGTGAAAAATCCGGCCGAAGTCAGCGAAAATTATCGCCGTTTTGCCGCCTTGGGCAATGCGGTGCGATATGCTCGCGATTTGTGCAATGAACCGGCAAATTATCTTACGCCCGAAGTGTTTGCCGCCGATATCAAGCGCCTTGAATATTTGGGACTTGAGGTTGAAATTTTAGATAAAAAAGCACTGGAAGAAAAAGAGTTCGGAATGTTATTGTCCGTGGCGCAAGGTGCTTGCCATGACCCAAGAGTGGCAATTGTCCAATGGAAAGGAAATCCCGACAAAGATGAATTTGACTGCGGCTTGGTCGGTAAAGGTGTTACTTTTGACAGCGGCGGCATTTCGCTCAAGCCCGGTAAAGGCATGGATGAAATGAAACGTGATATGACCGGCGCGGCAGTGGTCGTTTCCAGCTTAAAAGCATTGGCTTTGCAAAAAGCTCCGGTTAATGTAATCGGTATTGTCGGTTTGGTTGAAAATATGCCGGATGCTAATGCCACTCGTCCGGGAGATGTGGTTACTTCCTTGTCAGGACAAACCGTCGAAATTCTTAACACTGATGCCGAAGGACGTTTGGTCTTAGGTGATTGTTTATGGTATCTGCAGGAGCAATTCGGCGTCAAAAAAATTATTGATATCGCCACTCTGACCGGAGCAACCATGCGGGCTTTGGGTTCGCAATATGCCGGGATTTTCTGCAACAACGATAAGCTTTGTCGTGATTTGATTGCTGCCGGAGAAGCCAGTGATGAACGTTTGTGGCGGTTGCCTTTGGGTGAGGGTTATAACCGTATGTTGGATTCAGACATTGCCGATATGCGCAATATCGGCGGGGTTAATGCCGGCGGAAGTACGGCCGCTTGTTTCTTAGAGCGCTTTATCAAACCCCATACCGAATGGGCGCATCTTGACATCGCCGGTGTCGATGGTGAAGATAAAGGCACGCCTTTATGCCCCAAAGGAGCAACCGGATTTGGCGTAAGGTGTTTGAATTATTTTTTACTGACCCAATAAGGAAGTTCGTCTAGAGGTTTTCTAGAGCAATTTTCCTATTATTGTCACTTCAACCAATGTGGAGGGGATTTGGCTTTATAAAAAATTGCCGAGATTATTCCACGCGCTGACAAGTGTCGGATTTACAGATTGTATTGTTCTATAATATGGGCAGCGTCTTCGCGTCCTAACATATACATGGCTTTAACCAGCTCTAAGTTGCGTTCCATTTTCTTTATCGGAATATAGCGGCTGGGACGGATGATTAAGGCTTGGCCTCGAGCCGCGGTTTGTTCAACAAAATCGAGTTCCTGATTATACATAAGATGACGGTTGCGGATGGCTTCCGCAAACTGCGGATAACGGCGATATACTAAGGCCGAAAGCCAGGTCAGATGAGAGGCTTTTTTGCGGTATCCGGCCGGGCGGGTTTCAACAACGATATTATAATCGTAGCCTAAATCCATGGCGGCTTGAAGCGGAATACTGTCGGTAATACCGCCGTCGAGCAGTTTTTTGCCGCCAACTTCGGCAATTTTTGAAACTAAGGGCAGGGAAGCCGATGCCCGCAGATAATCAATATCTTGGAAGAGATTATGGCAGCGGATATATTCGGGTTTTCCGGTTTCAACATTAGAACAGACAACATAAAAAGCGGTCGATGACTGCATAAATTTGTCGTTATCGAAGATATCAAGCTTTTCGGGAAGTTCGTGGTAGCAAAAATCCGTATCAACGACATTGCCGGTTTTCAGCCATGATTTAAAGCTCATAAAGCGGTAATCATTGCCGTATTGCATGTTATAGCGAATGCTGCGGCCGATTTGTTCAGAGACATACGAACAACCGTGAATCGCGCCGGCCGAAACACCGATAACACCGTCCACGCGGATGCCTTTTTCTAAAAAAACATCCAAAACACCGGCAGTATAGATACCGCGCTTGGCGCCACCTTCAAGAACTAATCCGATTTTTTTCGCCATTTTATACTCCTAAATTAAATAAACCGTCACGGCAAAGTTTAGCATAAACAGGTTTATTAAGTCCTAATTCAGTGATAATTTCAGATGGTTTGCGATTTATAATCCGGTTGCGGCTGACAACTTTATCACCTTTTATGGTTTTGATTACGGCACTCGGCAGGCAGGATTGTCCGATGCAGGATGATAAATAAACCAAACATTCATCATTATTCTGCAGGTTTTCGACGGCCAGCTTTCGGGCATATAAGTTAAGAGTTAAATCGGCTTTGCTGGCGTCTTTTGTCCAAGGGCTGCCGCCGCCAATCGGAGCGGCGGTGCTGTAAAAATCGCAGGCCAGTTTACGACCGGTCACGCCGCAGTCGGCGATGGAAGAATGGTGCGTATAACTTCCGGTGCCGTTGATGATGATTTGTTGCGGGCGTTCGCCTAAGACCTCAACCACAAAATCACGCAAATCCTCAGGATTTAGCATTGGGACAGCGGCAATTGCCGTGCTGATGCTGCCGTTATCATCAAGAGTGATTTGGGTTTTGATATCCAAACCAAGATTGTCGGAAGTAAGGGCTTTTTGATAGAGAGCCTGATTGAGTTTGCGAGCTAAATACAGTTCGCGATTAATCAAGCCTTGTCCCTGACAGGCATAGCCGACAAATACGCCCTGATCGCCCCAGCCGTCATTGATAACGCCTTGATTGATTTCACCGGATTGTTGGCCAATAAGGTTGATGATATTGATTTTGTGCGGCTCAATGGCGTATTCGCCCCAAATTGCGGCATATCTTTCCGTATAGCCGATAGCCGACAAAGCGCTTAAAACATAGGTTTTAAGATTATCAAGGTTTACCTGACCGGTAATTTCGCCGCCCAAAACCACCGTATTGGCCTTGAGCAAAACTTCAACGGCATATTTAACCGTTTTATCCTGTTCAAGCATACGATCCAAAATGTAACTGGAAATATAGTCGGCTGTTTTATCCGGATGTCCGAGCGACACCGCTTCAGCAGTTTTTTGCATAGTAAAGTCTCCTGTTTTAGTCCTCTTTTGCGGGACAAGTTAGGTTAAATCCACATCGAAACAACAATTATCGTTGCTTCGGTTATCAACCTGAAACTTTTAAGCCGTTTTGTCAAGCTGATTTTAGCAGAATATTAAACCGATTTTATAAATTGCAAAAGCTGTCAGCCAGGCAATCAGGCATTGGACAAAGACCACGCCAAGGGCATAATTAGTTCCCAGTTCGCGTTTGACGGTGGCTATTGCCGCTACACACGGAGTATAAAGCAGCGAGAAAACCAAAAAGATGAAAGCGCTGAACGGGGTGAATAATAATGGTAGGTTTTCAACTTTGCCGCCCAACAACACGGTCAGGGTGCTGATGACGCTTTCTTTAGCCATAAACCCGCTTAAGAAAGCTGTTGATATCCGCCAATCATTTAAGCCGAGCGGTTGGAATATCGGCAGCAAAGCTTCACCCATGGCGGCTAATAAGCTTCGGTCGGAGGTTGCGGCAACATTCAACCGGCTGTCAAAAGTCTGTAAAAACCAGATGATAATGGTGGCCATAAAAATTATGGTAAAAGCTTTGGTTATAAAGCCTTTAGCCTTGGCAAAAACCAATTGGGCGATGTTGCGCGGGGTCGGAAAACGATAGTTGGGCAGTTCCATTACAAACGGAACCGGTTCGCCGCGAAAGACCAGATTTTTAATAACCAAAGCGAAGATGATGCCGACAATTATGCCGATGACATATAAACCGATAATGAGCGGAACACGGTTATGAGTAAAGAATGCGGCGGTAAATAAAGCATAAATCGGCAATTTGGCAGAGCAGCTCATGAACGGCACTAACATAATGGTCATTTTACGGTCGCGCTCAGAGGGTAGGGTGCGGGTAGACATTATCGCCGGCACGGAGCAGCCAAACCCGATTAACATAGGAACAAAACTTCGTCCCGACAGGCCGATGCAACGTAATAGTTTATCCATAAAAAAGGCTACCCGCGCCATATATCCGGTATCTTCCAAAATGGAGAGGAAGAAGAACAAAATCACGATTACCGGCAGAAAACTTAAGACGCTGCCGACACCGGCAATGATACCGTCGATAATAAGTGATTTGACAATCGGATTTAGTCCGTAAGCACTTAAGCCGCTATCGACATTATCGCTCAGCCAGTCAATGCCAGCGGCAATAAGATCGGCAAAATAAGTGCCGATCGGGCCGAAAGTGACATAAAAAATCAGACTCATAATCGCTAAAAATAACGGTAACGCCGTGTATTTGCCGGTAATAAGCTTATCAGCCAGTCGGCTGCGCTTGCGGGCAGGACTTTCAACAGCTTTCTGCACATATAAGCGGCAAAGTTTTTCAATAAATTCAAAGCGCATATCGGCTAAAGCAGCGTCTTTATCCAAACAGCGTTCTTGCTCCATGGTTGATACGATTTGGCGGCAAGACTTCACTTCCTCATCCGAAAGGTTAAGTCTTTGGCAGATAAGGCTGTCGCCTTCAATCAGTTTGGTGGCGGCAAAACGTTTGGGCAGTCCGGCGGCTTGAGCTTGTTTTTCGACCAAATGGACAATGGAGTGAATGCAGCGGTGGATACAGCCTTCATCTTTGCTGTCAGTAGCGCAAAAATCAATAATTTGGGGACGTTGTTGGTATTTTGCCACGTTTAACGTATGTTCAACCAACTCTTCCAAACCTTCATTTTTTGCTGCCGAAATCGGAACAACGGGAACACCCAATGCGGCCTCCAAGCCGTTGATATCAATAGTGCCTCCGCTTTCCCGAACCTCGTCAATCATATTTAAGGCGATGACCATAGGTACGTTAAGGTCGATTAACTGCATGGTCAAAAACAGATTACGTTCGATATTGCCGGCATCAACAATATTGATAATGGCGTCAGGCTTGCTTTCCAGAATAAAGTTGCGGGACAAAACTTCTTCGGGGCTGTAAGGCGACAAGGAATAAATTCCCGGTAAATCAGTAATAACGGCTTCGGGGTGGTGTTTTATGATTCCGTCTTTGCGGTCAATAGTTACGCCGGGAAAGTTGCCGACGTGTTGTCTGGAGCCGGTCAGTTGATTGAAAAGTGTGGTTTTGCCGCTGTTCTGGTTGCCGACCAAAACCAAGTTTAATTTTCCGCTTTTTACAATCGCATCTGCCGGAATTTTGTCTCGGCGGTGTTCGCCTAACATCGGGTGTTCGGTGTGCAGGACAGAGCGGCGGCCGGTTGTTTGGCAAAGATCTTTTAATTGGCAGCCGGTGCAGTTGTCAGTGCAGGGGGCAACGCATATTTGGGCGGCGTCATCTTTGCGCAGTGTCAATTCATAACCGCGGGTTTGGATTTCCAAGGGGTCGCCGAGAGGAGCTTTTTTAACCAATTTTACTTTGGTGTGCGGGGTAAGCCCCATATCCAAGATATGGGTCCGTAGTTGGCGGTTGGCACAGTCAACACTGTTTACGACAGCTTCTTCGCCGATTTGCAAATCGCTTAAATATCTTTTTTGTGCAGTTCCCAAAGTTTTTCTCCCTTAAACCATATTGCGGTATGTCGGCTACAATAGCACGAAAAAAATTTTTTGCATCATATTTTTGTTAAATGAAATTTAATCGAATCTGCGTATATTTAACAATGAAATTTTTATAATTTTAGGAGAAAGAAAATGTCAGCAAAACGTTTTATTTTGAATGAAACCAGCTATCACGGGCATGGTGCGGTCAATGAAATCGTGACGGAAGTAAAGTCTCGCGGATTTAAGAAGGCTTTGATTGTAACCGATGCCGATTTGGTAAAATTTAAGGTCGTAAAAAAGGTTGCCGATCTTTTGGATAAAAATAAAATGGCTTATGAGGTGTTTGACAAAGTCAAAGCTAACCCGAGCGTTGAAGTTGTGCAAGAAGGGGTTAAGGCATTTAAGAAAGCCAAAGCTGACTATATGATTGCTATCGGCGGCGGTTCACCGCAAGATACGGCTAAAGGTATCGGCATCATTATTAACAATCCGGAATTTGCCGATGTGGTATCATTGGAAGGCGTTGCTCCGACCAAAAACAAGAGTGTGCCGGTTATTGCCGTGGCTACAACTGCCGGAACAGCGGCCGAAACAACAATTAATTATGTTATTACCGATGAAAAGAAACGCCGTAAGTTTGTATGTGTTGACCCGCATGATATTCCGGTAGTGGCGATTGTTGATCCGGATATGATGTCTTCCATGCCGAAAGGTTTGACTGCGGCAACCGGTATGGATGCTTTGACGCACGCGATTGAGGGGTATACAACTTTGGCCGCGTGGGAATTGGCAGATACTTTGAATCTTAAGGCAATTGAGCTGATCTCGAAAAATTTACGTAAGGCGGTGGAAAATGATCCTGACGGTCGTGAGGGCATGGCCTTGGGACAATATGTCACCGGTATGGCCTTTTCGAATGTCGGTTTAGGGGTGGTTCATGGTATGGCACACCCGCTGTCGGCTTTTTATAACACGCCGCATGGTATAGCTAATGCGGTTTTGCTGCCGTATGTTATGGAATTTAATGCTCCGAATACCGGAACTAAGTTCCGTGAAATTGCGCGGGCTATGGGGGTTAAAAAAGTTGATGAAATGAAACAGGCCGAATATCGTGAAGCGGCAATTAAAGCGGTTAAAAAACTTTCCAAAGATGTCGGTATTCCTAAAACCTTAAAGGAAATCGGCGTTAAAAAAGAAGATTTGGAAGCGTTGGCTGAAGCGGCAATGGCCGATGTCTGCACCGGAGGCAACCCGCGTCCTTGCACTAAAGAATTGGTTTTGAAAGTTTATCAAAAAGCCTATAACGGCAAATAATCTTTAGTGACAATTGTTTGAAAAGGCAGCTGATGTGAGGCTGCCTTTTCTTTTTTAGCTATTAATATTATTGTTGACATTTGTGCTACTAAAATTATTATTAAACTGATTTTGCGGAGATATAAAATGAAGAAGTTTATTTTGATTTTGGGGCTGATTTTGAGCTTGGCGTCTAATGCTCGGGCTGATGTTTCAGATATTACAACTTGGGAGCAAGATTTTAATCAATGCACCAAAAAGTTTGAAGCTGAAGAAAAAAAATGTTCAGATTCTTGGAAGACAACTTGTTATGAGTATCGAATGTCGCTTAATAAGGATACTCAAAATTGTTATCAAAAAGTTGCGGTGGGTTTGTTTGAAAATTTTTATAACTTATCAAAACAAGAGGCAGTAAAGCGGTTTGATGAATATAAAAATTTTATATATAGCCAATATGATTTTATTTATAATGAAACGTCATACTGCAAAAAAAATAATTGTGGCATAGCACTTGCTTTATACAGTGAATATGCCACAACTCAAGAGTTGGAAATATACGTCTACAAAATAATAAAATCAATTAGCGCCAGAAACTAATATCGGTTAAATCAATGGCCATACAGGAATATAAAATGAAGAAATTTATTTTGATTTTAGGGTTGATTTTGAGCTTAGCGTCTAATGCTCGAGCAGATGTTTGTTATGATGTTGATGAAAAAGTATTGATAAAAGCGGCAAAAATTGTTGGCGAACAAACTGAAATATATCAATATTGTTCAATTTGTCGCGAAGAAACACCGAAGATTATTAAAATTGATAATGTGAAAGCGGATAAACGGCTTTATGTTAATGGACAACCGCAAGATTTGGCTCATGTATATTATAAAGAAAATGATAAATTTATCAATTTAGGTATTGCTTCCGGATGTATTAAAAATAATGATTATAATATCCAATCAGAATTAAAAGAATTGCCGACTATTCATCGCAGTTATGATAAAGATAAAAAACAGGCTGAACAGGAAGCACAAAAAATATTTAATAAATGTAATGAAGCAAGCCCCAATGCAAATCCGGTTACAACAGTAGATATGGTGGAATATAATATAGATTTGAATGAGTGTATTGCCACTGCCATTGAAAAAGAAATTACGAAAGGTTTCGAACCGGAAAAACAAAATGAAATGATAGATTATATGCAACAAGCAAGAAAAAATATTTGGAAGTTTTATTTCGGAATTTATGCCCAAAATAGATATTGCTCCGGAACTTGCGGTACGATGACAAATTTATTGCCATATGCTGATGAAGGAGATTTATTGATGAATATGTTAGAAAAAATCTTATATCTTAATATAGCAAAAAACGGGTATTAAAATAATACCCGTTGTCAAATTTTTAAGGAAGCCTAAATTTATTAAACCGACGAGGTAATCCGCGAGTGAAATTTTGATAATTAGGATTTTTATTGGTTTCTGCCTCTTGTTTAAAATCGGCAAACCTAAAATCTAAAATTGCATTGTTGACTTTTGAAATTTCATCTGCTTTTAATTGATTTAAGGCATTAATTGTTTCGGAGCCAAATATTCCATCTTCTTTAATTCGATAATTTGTGTTTTGATTAATTGCCTTTTGCACCCAATATGCTGGTGCTGAAGGACTATGGTTATAAAATGAGTCAAACATAGTTTCTTGAAGTGCTTCTGAATTTATTTCTCCAATACGATATTTGTCAAAATAATCAGTTTTAGCAATTAATTTTATTTGAGGGTATGTAATATCTTTAACATTTTGAGGATAGTTTTTTGCTAATATAGGATGCGCTTTTTTGAATCTATCTAATGATGCTTGCTGGATACCCATATTAGTGGGAGTGTCAATATACGTTGGTCGATTTTCATATTTCCCTTCTTCTCTAATAGTTTTATCAAATACACGGTTGAAAATTGCATTTTGCTCATAAGTGTTTGTATTTTCCTTATGGTTAAAATTATTTTGTGTTTTGTCATTATAAAGTTCATTAAAACTGTGTTCGTCATTAGCCGCTAAATAGTTTTTTATTTCGGTGGCGTAGGGATTAGGGGAATTTTCATCAGGAACATCAATTTGTTTCATATTTCCAAGACTGTCAGTTTCACGCGGGTCGAGATAATACCACTCGCTTTGTCCAAGTCGAGGTCTGTTGCGTCGAATAGGACGTAATCCATAAACTAATTCTTGTGTATAACTTGCCATGTTTTCTCCTTTGGTAAATGTTTTGGTCGTTGGGTAAAACATAGCAAATGAAGATGTGTTTTTTCAATCCCGCATAGAATGCAAAAAAGCCTTTTGCATTCTATGGGTAAGTTTGGTGGTAACAAATACGATTAGTATTGGTAATAATTGGTATAGCCAAGGCTGTTGGTACGGCTGTGAGCGTTGATGTCAGCGTGTCCGATATTACCGGTAGTATAAGTGTTGCCAAGGCTGTCAGTCCGACTGCGCGTGTTGACTTCAGCACATCCGATATTGCCGGTGGTATAAGTGTTGCCAAGGCTGTCGGTGCGGCTGCTGGTGTTGATGTCAGCGCGCCCGATATTGCCGGTGGTGTAAGTGTTGCCAAGACTGTCGGTACGGCTGCGGGTGTTGACATCAGTATCACCGATATTGCCGGTGGTATAAGTGTTGCCAAGACTGTCAGTCCGGCTACGAGTGTTGACATAATCGCCGTTGTCATTTATGCCGTTACAAATTTTATTGCCTAAGCTATCTGTATGACAAGTGACGATGGCTTCAGCTTGGTGAGAAATAAGGCTGAATAATCCGATGAATAAAATAAGCGATAAATTTTTCATAGCTACCTCGATAATAAAACCAGTAAAGGTAGTATGCGCGCGGCAGTGGTTAATGTCAAGAGATTTTATTCATTACGGATAAGAGCCTGATAGAGTTTTACCCCTTCATCATCGGCAGTGCGAACCGACACATTGCCAAGCGGACACCATCCGTCAGCCAGAAGTTTATTAACCATGGCTTCCAAATATTCGGCGTGTTCGGCATAAACGATTTTATAATGCATGCGGTTTCCTCAGGTTAAAAGTTGGGATAAAGATAAAGTAAGCCGCAATTTGTTTTTTTCAATTGTCATTAGTGCGGCGAAATTTATAAGCGGTAGAGCCGTCAGAATCCGTATGCCCGTCGATATGAATTTTTTGCGAGCCGATTTGTCCTTTGATTTTGGTCTTGCCGCCGGCATCTGTCCGACTGTTGAGCCTGAGCGGGGTTTCACCGATAAAGCCTGAAATGTGTTTGTCGCCGTCATCATCAGTGTGGCTGCGGGCAATGATGTCATCATCGCCAAGCCAACCGCGGGTAAGCAGGTTGCCGGATTGGTCTTTGTAGCTGCGGGTGCTGATGTAATTGTTGCCGATATATCCACGGGTGTGGATTGTGCCAAAGCGGTCGGTGCGGCTCTGGGTCTTGATGTAATTGCCGTCGCCGTCAGTGCCGGAACAGTGTTCGCTGCCATGCTTATCCGTATGACAGGTTATTTTGGCAGCTGAGGTCTGACAGCTGAGTCCCAATAAAATTAATGCAAAAAGCAAAACTTTTAATATCGGCATCGAAAAGTTATCTCCTTATGCAGCCTTAACGTTAATTATTGTAAGCACAAAAACAAATATAAACAAGGTTTAATTAAAAAATATCAGGCTTATATAACTTATATTCGATATAAGTTTGAGGGCTTGATAAATGAAAAAATATTGGCGGCCGGCGTTGGGATGCTGGCTTATGTGGTTAGCGGCATGTACGGCGCTGGAACATGATTTGGCGGCAGAAGTTGTTGATTCCGGCACCAAAGAACTTAAGCGCTGCGAAGTCAATGGTTTCGCCTATCAGGGATTAGCTCAAGATATAAAAAAAGCTCCGTTGAAGATATTGATGATTCACGGGGTGGGAACGCATTATCCGGGATATTCACGGCTGTTGCAGGAAAAACTGGCGGCAAAGCTGGGCTTGGAAGTGCAGTCCCGACTGCCGAAAAATATTTATTTGCAAAATCCGGTTGTGCCCAAAGTTCCAATCGGCAATTTGCGCGTGACATTGTGGGAAAGCTTAGATGCGCAGCGTCAAATGTTGTTCTATGAATTAACCTGGTCGGAAATTACAACTCCGTATAAAGAAATTATCGCGTTTGACACTACCGAACAATATGCGGAATTTCGAGTACCGTTTAATAATGAAATGAAAGCTTTTCTGGACAATGTGCTGCCTGATCCGATGATTTATCTGGTTGACCGCCATGATTTGATTCTTAATTCCAGTCGGCAAGCACTGTGTTGGATGTTAAAAACAAATTGGCAGAATATTCCTGATAAACAAGAACAAATTTGTAATTTGAGTATCGAACAGGAAGTTAAATTTTTGGCCGATGAAAATATTGTGTTTATGACACACAGTTTAGGAAGCGAGATTTTGAGCGATACTTTGATGGTAATTGCAGATAAAATTTCGGATAATGAAGTGACGCTGCGGCAAAGCTATAAATTCAGTCAGGCGTTGGCCAAGCTGCAAAATAAGGAAATAAATTTGTTTATGATGGCTAATCAATTGCCGATTTTGAAAATTGATCAACCATTGCCGCGAGTGCATAATCAAATCCGTGATTATTGCCGGATAAACGGTAAAAAATATGCCGAGCGGCTGTTTAAGGCAACTAATTTTATTGCCTTCAGCGATCCGAACGATATTTTGAGTTACAGTATTCCGCAGGGGTTCGCCGACAAATATATTGATTCCAGAGTTTGTCCGAAAGTTACTAATGTGTCGGTTAATGTTGCACCGGAAATATCGGCTTTCGGGTTCGGGATAGTCAATCCGGTTACGGCACATACTTATTATGAACGCAACCCGAAAGTTATCGACTTGATGACACAGGGAACAAACGGCTTTGCTGAAGACGGTTTTTTAAGTCAACAATGTCGTTGGGTGCGGCTTAAGGACGACAAACGATTATGAGCGGGAATTGATTTGCTTTTTTAACAAACGCTCGATTGCTTGGGCGGCTTTTTTATCCATGGCATAAAGCGGAATCGAAAAAGCGGTAAATTCCGAATTTTTGATAGCGCGTTGGATAAAATTAAGTTTATAGCGGTGGAGGTTTTTAACTTCAAAGGTAATAATCTCTTTAGCCCAAAATGATTTGCCGACGGTTTTTTTGTGCAGTGATTTGATGTCTTTCCATTTTAATGGCGGGCAGCGGTCAATGGTGACGGCTTCGGCAGTGATAACCGCCAAAGGTTTGTGCAGGAGCAAAACTATGACCACACTGGTTAAGGAGACGGCACAAAGGGCGATTACCAGATCAGACAAAACAATATAGTCAGGGAACAAAACATGGCTGAAAAACAAGGCTAAGCCAAGCAAGCCAAAGTTAAACAGCAAATAACAAGAAAGTTTGATGCGGCTGTAATAAAAAGTTTTTTTAAGTGCTTTAGCCATGGTAACCTCCTTGGAAGAAGAAGCTAATAACAATCCATTCCACATTATAGCAAATTTGCCCCTGGGGAGCAATAGCAAAACAGCATCGCCTGTTTATTAATGTTTGACGGTGGCTTTAATCAGCTTATCCCACATATCGATTATGATTTCCGGCTTATAGGCTTTCATATCCTCAACCGCGTTGCGTCCAAGTTTGATGCGCAATTCTTGATCTTGCATCAAAAGTTTGAGTTTGGCGGTAAAATCATCTAAATCAGAAGCTAAAAAGCCGTTATGCCCGTCGATAATAAGCTCGTTGACGGATGGCGTTTCGGTAAAGCCAAGGCTGGGAAGACCCATTGCCATACCATCGGCCAAAGCCAACGAAAAACCTTCATGCAGGCTTGGAAAAGCATGAATATCGGCATTGCGGTAAACATCTTGAATATGCGGGTGATAGCCGCAAATATGCACACGGTCGGCAACGCCGTAATCCGCCGCCAAATCCATAAGCTCCTGATTGTATTTATGATATTTTTCCAAACCCCAAAATTCGACCTGCCAGCCGGGAAAATCTTGAGCAATACGCCCGAAAGCTTCGACAATCAGGTGTTGGCGTTTACCGGCTTTTTCGACCCGCGCGATATAAATAATTTTTTTCTTTTCCTGCCGCAGGTCAGCTTGCTCGTCAGCGGGAATTTGGACAACCTCATTCGGAATGGTAACAACTTTTTTGACCGGATAAAAAGGAGCAATAGTTTTTTCATAAGATTTCATTAAGACCTGAAAAACACTGACCTGACGAAAACAATAATTGTAGGCCAGACGTTTGAGCCAGAATTTTTTTTGAAAACGTCCCAACATCATGGGCGGGTAGCAGTGCATCATCATAATTACCGGAATATTATGCCGCTGCAAAAAAGTTACGTTAAACAAATCAACCGGAAAATAGCAAATAATAACATCCGGTTGTTCCTGCTTGATGAGTTTGGCAAAACGAAAACAGGGCAAGGACAGATTGCCGCGCAATTTGCGGTATAAGTTAACCAACGGGTTGGCGGTTTTGCCGTTAAGATTGGTGAAACGGACGTTGTCATCAAGCGTCACGCCGCTGCCTTGCTTGGAATAGGTGTCGCAAACAACATGTACATCATGCCCCAGACGCGCCAACGAATTGACAAACTGAGCTAAAAATTTGGTATTGAGGACATTGCGGTCCTTGACAATCATCAGTTTCATTAAGCAAATTCCTTAAGGTTGAAAAATAAAAACAAGCTTATTTTAGTATGTTTCACACAAGCTTGTAAAGAGTGTAATTGATTTATAAAAGTTTTTATTGTATAAACAGGGCAACAATTTGCTAAAGAAAGAAAATCAGGACTTTAAGGAGATATTATGGCAATATTGGTTACCGGAGCAGCCGGTTTTATCGGCTCGTCATTGGTTGATGCTTTGCTCAAAGATGGTAAAAACGTTATCGGAATTGATAATTTCAGCGATTTTTATGCACGGGAAATTAAAGAGCGCGATCTAAGCCGTGCCCGTCAAAATGATAATTTTAAGTTTTATGAAATTGATTTGTGCGATGCTGCGGCGTTGAAAACCGTTTTTGATGCAAATGATATTGAAACCGTAGTGCATTTGGCGGCGCGCGCCGGTGTTCGCCCGTCAATCAAACGTCCGGTTGATTATTGTCAAACTAATATTATCGGCAGCATTAATGTGTTAGAAGAAATGCGTAGCCATAATTTGCATAAATTGGTTTTTGCATCCTCAAGTTCGGTTTATGGCAATTGTAAGGCGGAAGTTTTTACGGAAGACCTCAAAGTTACAGAACCGATTTCGCAATATGCGGCAACTAAATCGGCAATGGAACAGTTTTGCTATACTTATCACAAGCTGTATGATATTAACACGATTTGTTTGCGTTTCTTTACGGTTTACGGACCAAGACAGCGTCCGGATTTGGCAATTCACAAATTTACCCGCTTAATTGATGAGGGCAAGGCTATTCCGATGTTCGGCGATGGCTCAACCAAGCGTGATTATACGTATATTGACGATATTGTCAGCGGAATTAAGGCCGCGATTGCCTATGATAAGACCAGCTATGAAATTGTTAATTTGGGCGGTGGTGAACCGGTTAATCTGAAACGGATGATTGCCGAAATTGAAAATGCGTTGGGCAAAACCGCAATAATCGACCATAAGCCGATGCAACAAGGAGATGTCGAAAAAACAGTTGCAGGTATTGAAAAAGCGCGCAAGTTGTTCGGTTATAATCCGCAGACGGACTTTGTTCACGGGATTGCAAAGTTTGTGGAATGGTATAAACAAAACAAACTTAGGGAAACAAACGAATGAGAAAACATCGTTTGTTGGTGGGTTTGTGCAAAGACCGGTTTTATTCGTTAATCTTAAAACCTCGTTTTTGGCGCTATTTCAGACAAATAAAAGCTCATAAGCCGAAAAAAGTAATTTATACCTGTATTGTTAACGGTTATGACTGTTTGAATTTGAATGTGCATTTGAACCGCGATTATGATTATATTTGCTTTACGGATTCAGAGGCCTATTTGCGCCGCAAGACTATCGGTCCGTGGCAGATAAAGCCCTTGCCATATATGAACTCGGATACGACTCGCAACAGCCGTTATCCTAAAATGCATCCGCATGTGTTGTTTCCCGAATATGAGCAAAGTATTTATATCGATGCCAATATTGTGTTTAAGGATAACAAAATTTTTGACGCAGCGGAGCAAATGAACCGGCGTGATGATGTGTTTATGGCTATTCCGCCGCATCGGCGCAGAGATTGCGCGTATGATGAATTGGAAGAATGTTTGCGTATCGGTAAAGATAATCCGGAAGTTTTGCTGCGGCACAAAGAATTTTTGGAAAAAGAAGGTTTTCCTCATCATATGGGCTTGACCGAAAACGGAGTGATTTTTCGCAAACATAATGACAAGCGCTGTATTAAAGTGATGAATGACTGGTGGAATATGCTGGAAAAGTATTCCCGCCGCGATCAACTAAGTCTGCAATATGTATTATGGAAAAACGGCTTCAGTATGCCGTATTTGCTGGATGTTCCGGTTAAGTCGGACAAAACAAGTTTCAGAATTTTGCACCATAACCGCTAGTCGAAAGGAAGTTAAAGATGAGCGAAATTGATGTTTCTTTTGTGATGACGGTATACAATAAAGAGCGTTATCTGCCATCGGTGTTGAAAGCGCTGCTGAACCAAACAGGGTTAAAAAATCCCGAGTTTATTTTTTGTGATGATGTGTCAAAAGATCGTTCGGTTGAGATTATTGAGGAAATGACTAAAGGTCTGCCGAATGTGCAAATTTTTAAGAATAAAGTTAATGAGGGTATCAGCGTCAGAATTAATCAGGGGATTATGGCGGCGCATGGCAAATATATCCGTATGTTGGACAGTGATGATATTTTTCCGTTGGATTCCACAGAAAAGATGATAGAGCTGGCGCAAAAGTATAAGGCGGATATGGTTTACGGGACATTTGTCAAAACCGGAAAAGAGCCGGAAGAACTGACGGACGCGTATTTGTCGCCTAAATTTGAAGTTAAATATTTTAAAGATGCCATGCGGGCAATTTTTAAGGCACGTTTTACCCGTATGGGGCAGCTGATTAAGACCGAAGTACTGCAAAAAGCCGAAGGAGCTGACGAGCGGGTCTTTATTCAGGACGAAACCATTCCGCTGCGTTGCGCACGGTTGGCTGACGGGGTGGTCAAAATGTATGAGAACGTGGTGTTAGTACCCAAAGAAAACGGCAATTTATCAGGGGTTAAGGTGCAGCTTGACCACGATCGCTATCTGGCATATTATTTCTTTATCAAAGATCATCCGGAATTGCCTAAAGATGTTCTGTGCAAACTCAATATGCGGGCGGTTTCGGCTTATTGGAAATATACTCGCAAAATTAATCCGCACGCCTATCTGAGTAAGACATTATGGTATTATTTGGGGGCAAAAACCGGATTGGTTAAGCCGAATATAAAATTATTAGACAGGTGGGCGGCGGAGTTTTTACAAGCTTCCGGCGTGCTGCGTACGAAAAAACTTAAAAAGTGAAGGTGACTATGAAAGTAGGAATTATCGGAACAGGATATGTCGGTTTGCCGACAGGTGTCGGCTTGGCTGAGCTGGGTAACGATGTCGTTTGTATTGATCGGAATGAAGCTAAAATCACGGCCTTAAATGAAGGGCGGCTGACACTGTATGAAGACGGTTTGGAAGAACTGTTTAAGAAAAATGTTGCGGCCGGTCGGCTGCGTTTTACGCGCTCAATGGAGGATGGCGTGAAAGATGCCGATTTGGTGATGATTGCGGTTGGAACTCCGCCGCATCCGGTAACTAAAGAAGCGGATATGAAATATATTCACGCGGCGGCAGCCGAATTAGCACCATATCTGAACGGCTATACCGTGGTTGCGACCAAGTCGACCGTGCCGGTGGGAACAGGTGATGATGTTGAAGGTTTAATCCGTAAGACTAACCCGCAAGCCGATTTTGATGTTGTGTCCTTGCCGGAATTTTTGCGTGAGGGTTTTGCCATTCACGACTTCTTTAATCCGGATAGAATTGTGGTCGGGGCAAATACGGATAAGGCACGAGAGGTCTTGCGTACACTTTACAAGCCGTTCGAGGGCAAAACACAAATGTTGTTTGTTAAACGTCGGTCGTCGGAAACGATTAAATATGCGTCAAATGCCTTTTTGGCGTTGAAAATTCATTATATTAACGAAATGGCAGATTTTTGTGAAAAAGCCGGTGCTGATATTTATGAAGTGGCCAAAGGTATGGGCGCTGACAGCCGAATCGGGCCGCGTTTTTTGAACCCCGGACCGGGGTATGGCGGCAGCTGTTTCCCGAAAGATACGAATGCCATGGCTTATATGGGTCGGCAAAACGGAGTGAAATTGTCACTTATTCAGGCCGCAATTGACGGTAATGATGCCCGCAAAAACGCGATGGCCGATAGAGTGCTGAAAGCGGTTGGCGATGATTGTTCGGCTAAGATTGCGGTTTTGGGTTTGGCCTTTAAAAATGGTACGGATGATTGTCGCGAATCGCCGGCGGTTCAGATTGTGGCGGCGTTGTTGAAAAAACAAGCGCAGATTATGGCTTATGATCCGAAAGCTATGGACAATGCCAAACTGATTTTAGGTGATAAAATTGCCTATGCCCGTGATGAGTATGAAGCGGCAAACGGCGCGGACGTGTTAGTTATTCTGACCGAATGGGACGAATTCAGACATTTGGATTTAGCAAAGTTAAAGAATCTGATGCGGACGCCGAAAATTGTCGATTTACGTAATTTGCTAAATCCGGAAGAGGTTAAGAGCCAAGGTTTCAGCTACAGCGGAATCGGGCGCTAAGCGGCGGCATGGTTTGACGCTGCGCGGTTGGTAGTTTTCGTGCGCAAAATAAACTGCCCTGAAGAATTGTCGTACACATAGAAAGTGTCGGCAATTTTTTGGTATTGAGCCGCTAATTTTTCCATTAGAGCATAGCGCGCTTTAATCATCTCCGGCGGAGTGTGGCGATGAGTTTTCTGCTCGCGCAATTGAGCGCGTTTCAGCGCTAAGTTTAAGGGGCAGGTTATATGGTGCATTTCAGTCGTGTAACCATAGTTGTGAAGATTTTGCAAAAGCTCAAGGTGAGCGGGGTTAAGACCGCCATGATCAAAAAAGATGTTTTTATGCGCTTCAACCGCGCGGCGCAGAAGCTCATAGCCAAGTATGCGAGCCGGAATTTCCCATTTTTGAAAAGCGGCAGCACTGCCAAGGTTGCTGGTGTCAGTCTGATAAGACGGCAGTTGTTCCATAATCGAATCAAAGCCGATAAAAAGATGAGGCGGGAATTTGTGTTTATGATAAAAGGTGGATTTGCCGGCACCGGGGATGCCAAGCATATGGATAAGGGTCGGGTTTTCAACACTAGGCGCTGAATCGAGCATTTTTTGGAGCAGATGTCCATATTCAGGGGTTTTAATAACCGGATATTCATAAGGAATAAGGGTCGAAACGGAAGGAATTAATGCAGATAGTAACATGGTAACCTGTTGAAAATAGTTGATTTGCGAGCAAAATAACATATTTGGTGAAATTTGTCTAGAAAATCATATAAAAAAAGTGAAAAAATTACTTGTTAATTTTTTTTTTTGTGGTATGAATAGGCACTGCAATGACGGAATGTAGTTCAGCCTGGTAGAACGCTTCGTTCGGGACGAAGAGGTCGCTGGTTCGAGTCCAGTCATTCCGACCAATGTAAAACCACCCTTTGCGGGTGGTTTTTTGTGGTTAAAATAAATAGGCTCATCGTCAAAGTTGGGGCAGAGTAAAAACTGGCATTAGATTATTTCCAGAAAGACAGACCCGAAGAACAAGGATGATAAAAATATCAACTTTGCTAATATCGGGTGATTACGCATATTGCTTGTACCAATAAAAAATAACAATAAAAATATCACTAACATCAACTTTGTTAATGCTAAATAAATGGTTTTATCATATGTAAACCACACTTCATTCATCCATATATTATATTGTTTAGGTGAAGGTGATAAGTAAAATGACACTAAAACAATATAAAACATAATATATGGAAGTATATACCACTTAAACTGCCAAAGAAGCTTAAGTATTTCTGTTATGCTTTTCTTTATTATATCAGTTTGTTGTTTTATTATTTCTTTGAGCATTGACCACCCTAAAGTTGTATTTGTTCTAAATATATAATATTATAATAAAAAGGCAAGAAAAAATCTTGCCTTAGTTATTTAATAATTACCATTTCTTAGGATATTTAACATATACCGGCTTTCAAGATTATTTTCTTTCCTCTTATTGGGAAAAGCTGTGGGAACATCAAAAGTAAGAGTTTGGAAGAAATTTGGAACAATTCAGATATATTGAAAATATTGCGTGATAGAACTAAATTCTACGGAAAATGTGGTAACTGCAGATTTGTGAATTGCTGTGGAGGGTGCAGAGCTTCCAGTTTATATAAGTATGGAGAATTGGACAATAGTGATGATAACTGTTTTTGGGGACAAATTAATGAGTAATATTAGAAAAGCTAAAGTTGATGATGCCTTAATTATTTCACAAATAAGTGTTGATACTTGGAAAAAAACTTACGAAGGTATTCTGCCAAATGAATTATTAATTAACAGAAAAGTTGATGAAAAGAGAATAAACAATTGGAAAAGAAATGTAATAAATGCAGATTACACTGTTTTAGTTTATGAAGATGAAAAAGTTTGTGGGTATTTGTGGGCCGGAAAAAAAAGAGATGAAATTGATGTTCCATATGAAATATACGCTATATATGTTAGCCCCGAATATCAGAGAGCCGGTATCGGACAAGCCCTTATAAACGAATATAAAAAACAGATAAACAATCAGTCTTTTTATTTGTATATGCTTAAAGGTAATGCTTCCGCTTCTGCTTTTTATAAAAAAATGGGAGGAAAAGAAAATATACAGTACAATAGGAAACTTTCTGTTGGTGATTATAGTATAGAAGAAGAAATTTATATTTTTGAGTAAGGTAATTAATAATGTCGGAAGAAATATATATTTTAGATGAAAATGGTAATTTTTGCGGATTAAAGGATCGCTTGGAAGTTCATCGCAATGGCATTTTACATTCGGCTGTTCAATGTTGGGTTATGAATACCGCCGGCCAAGTTCTTATTCAACGGTTATGATGATAATATTTTAATTGCGAATGTTATCAAAGAAGGAAAAGAAGAATTAGGCTTAGATATTTTATCTCAGAAAATAATAAAAAATTTCTGCATCAATAATGTTGTGGCTGCCATTAGCCGTAAATGTATGTAAAAGTCTCTAATAATTTTGTTCGCTATCTTGTTTTGCGTTCATAGGTTGATAAAATTTCAGGTTGACAATAATCATCATGTACACAACGGTCAAGTACGTTCGGTTTGAAACTGTAATAGATAGTTAATTTATCATCGAAATAATGTGAAATGGCAAAATAAGCATCAAATCTATTTTTGTCACCGTTATATGACTCAAAAACGCAATTAAAGATATTTCGAGAATCAGCTTGCGCATTACATTCTATAAACACTTTTTCTTCATCTTTAATCAGTAGTTCTGATTGGGTGTTAGTTGTGTCTTTTTCAAAACTGATTTGTGAATTGTTCGTTTCTTTTTTCCATTTTCCGATTAAAACTTCAATAATTTGTGGCTGTTGATGAAAGAATAAGCGTTCATATAATTCATCATATTGTTTATCGGGCAGTCGCTCATTATCCTCAGGCTCTTTCTGATTTGCTTCGCCGCCATAAATAGTTCCAAGTCTATGAGTGCTAAGCTTCGGAGCGCGTTTCATTAAATAATCTAAAGCCGTATTTTCAAATGTATCCGTCAATGTTATATCCGCACCTTTTTCCAGCAAATATTTGGCTGTTTCATATTGGTTTTCTTGCAAGGCATACATCAAAGCCGAACGCTTGCCGTTGTGAATACACTCTATTTCAAAATCTGTGGTACAATTTGAGGCATCAGTTTGATGATTAATATCAGCACCGGCATCAAGCAAGATTTTAACACTTTCTAAATAGCCATACTGTGCCGCGGTTTGTAGAGGCGTTTTGCCGAAATCATTAACTTCATCTACATTTTTTGTCAGTTTTATCAATTCACGCAAATTTTGCGGATGAGCAATGCTTAATTCCAACAATTTTGCCGGGTTGGTATCTTGTGTTATTTGCTTTTTGACTTGTTTCCACGATGCGCCGGTTAACAAAAGATAATTCAAATTATCAGGCGTAATGCGTTCAAAATCTGCAGAAGATGGCGGATTAAGTGCTATTAATGCCGCATTTAAGGCTTGTTCCGGTTTGGCATTAAACACTTTGATATAATGCTCTTTTAGTAAGTCAACGGCTTTTTTGTAACCGATACCATCATTGATAACGTTATTGAATTTTTTAAAGTTGTAATAAGATTGTATTGCCCATTCGGTATAAGGAAAATCTCGCCAATCGGTAATTTTATCGGCCTTAAAATCCGGTTGGTATTTTATATCAAAATAGTGAGCACGGGTTTTGGCATAAAATACATGAATAATTGAGCCGGTAGTGAAAGGTATGGTTTCGGTAATGACATTATTTATGTATGCATTAAGATTCGGTGCAAAGTCATATTTTTCGTCAGCGCTGCAATTCGAAATCATAATTGTTTGCGCACCCAAACCGCCGCCGGCAACATCAAAATAATACAGCATGTCATGTGCTTTGGCAAAATCACAAGGTAAAATCACATTCATAGGTATGTTGGAAGCCATCCAATATGGTATCGTTTTTAGCAGACAATCTTTATCTGCATAACATTTTTGAAAATCATTTTGCACAATTTCACGGTATTCATCGCGACGCCATGAGGCCTGCCAATTTTCGTCGTTGGCTAAGTATTCCATTGTTTTGTTGTGGGCGGCTTCGGCAACTGTTTTATAATCATCTGAGTTGATTTTTTCGGGTTTGTAAATTTGCCACATAAGCAGTAATTGGTATTTTTGCGCCAAAGTTCGTGCGGGAATTTTCTCTAAATATTCTATGAAATATTCAGAATCATAGTAAGTTGCTAACCATGGATCTAATTCGTTTTGCGGGGTATATTGCTTTCGGGTATTTTGTTCGTATTTTTTGATATATTTAGGGTTAATTTTACGCTCTAACGAAAATCCATTAACCAATTTTTGTTCTTCTTTGGTTAAATCAACAAACGGTTTTGGCTTAGAGAGATGCAAATCTTCTTCACAAGTTTCGGTATAATCAGCGGGCTGATCTAATATTTCTTTGTCTTTTTTGTCAGCCGCTTGTGCGTTTTCAAATAAAGCAAAAAATACCGCTAATACTAAAGATAACTTTTTCATGATGCACCTCTGCCTTAATTGTATATACTAAGAGTTAAAATAAAATTAAAATACTATGTGGCATTGTGACAGTGGCATTGTTATATGGAAGTTTGAGGTGGCGTTATTTCTAATAGTGTGTCGATATATACAATTATTGAAAAAAGCAAATTATATATGATACTTAACGGATATTTAATCTTACAATGGCATAATGACTAATGATAATTGACAAAAAATGCCAAATATGGTATTTTGTAACTAATATGAAATCAGTTGGGAGTGTAGCGCCATGACGGAACAAAATAAATTGCAAAAAGCCAAAGAATGGTTAAAACGCAAAGGTAAAAGTTTTTTGTATGGCTCTGTTCTTGCCGCAGCTGCTTTTACTCCCAAAACCGGTGCGGCTGCTCCTAATGCGGCTTCATACGATAATGGCGACAACAAGCCTCAGACAGAATTAACAATTGATTATAAAAAGATGCCGTCGGCGTCAATTGCTGCAGAATTGACGGATAATGAGTGGCATAAACTTTTAGACGGCGTAATAAAATATTCGAAAAATGACAATGGTATGCTTGTTATTGACAGTAAAGATATGGCCAAAGTTTTGCAAAACAGCAAAATTTCTCCCGAAAAAGTAAAAACCGTATTAGGGGCAATGGTAGTTAATATTCGTCAAGGGGATAAAACGCAGCAAATTACTCCGTCTAAACAAAACACCGCACCTCAAGATACCATAAGTGAAAAACGAACTAATCCCGACCAATCACAAGGGGAAACGGTAAATGCCGCGGTTGATGGGCAGGTTAAGAGTAAGTATGGAACATTTACCTATACCATTAAAGACGGCACTCTTAATACACAGGGCAATATGCGCATAGACAATAGTCTTATGCCGAAAATATATAAAATTGAAAATGAAAATTTATATCGTTGCGGCTCCAGCCAAGGTCGCAATTATAATATTGTAAGATCACAAGCCCAAACACTTATAAGTTCCACTATTATGGATAAATTAGCTTTGCAGGACTATGTGGCTAAGGGGGGAAAATTAAACGAAGCGCAACAAAAACTTTTAGAAAATATTGATAAGACTTTGGCGGCTAATGGTTTGAACTATGATGCTGAAGCCCATAGTTTTAATCAAGTTGATTCAGACGGTATCGGCGTTTCTTCCTATCATGCTGTTTCAGCCAAAGAACATGATGAAATTCAAAAGAAGAACCTTAATAAACTCAAAAAAGGCGGACAAAAAGGCCAAACATCGGCTCTTCAACAGGTTTTATCAAATGCGCACTCCCGCTAAGGAGTGAGGGGATAATAATAGTGCCGCGACTGGTGCGCGGCACGGAGAATAAGGCCGAGATCCTTCCACGCGCTTCGCTTGGTCAGGATGACTTTTAAAATCGGAAATATATTATGCGCTCAGCAGTCCTTCCGAAATCTGCAAATTCGTCAAAATCATACTATCTAAAGCTTTGTCGTTGATTTTTTCGATATTGCGGCCGACTTCCATGGTCTTGCCGGAAACATAATCGGCTAATTTAATCAAATTTCCTTTGGTTTCTTCCGGTAAATCGCTGTCTTTAGAAGTGGCTAATGTTTTGATATAAACCCAAAGTTTAAGGTTGTTATCTAATGCCGCAACTAAATCGGAATTATTATTGTTTTCGCGAGCCGATGACAAATCGACGGCACATTTCAATAATGAAAAGGCTTCCTCACGAGCGAGGTAAATTTTAATCACCTCAAGCAAGCCTTCGGATATCTGCATATTAATATTGACCAAACTGTCAAAATCATCTTTTTCCATGTTAATCCCTTTGGAAAGGGTCAGTCTTTCAACATATTTTGAAAGTTTGTACAAATTGTCTTTAATATCTTTGGGAAGCAAATTCTTTGCGCTCTTCAGCGATGATTCTATCTTGACCCATAGTCTTAAATTACTTTCCAATGCCTGAACTTTCAGCTGATCATCTTTACTGGTTGATGCTTTGGCCAAATCCATGGCGAATTGCAGCAAAACCATCGCTTCATCTTCAGCATCTCTGATTTGTTCTTGGGTTTCTTTCATTTTAAGCTTCCTCAATTCATATCCGGTTAAAGTTTTGTAAGAGATAATATAATTCTCATTAGCTTACTTTTAAACCATAAAACTTAATTATTGATTTATCTTTATGGAGTTCGAGCCAATAATTGGGGAAAAATTTAAGCCCGAACTCCCAAAGATAATGGCAATCATAATTTTGTGACTGCCTTTTAAGAAAAAATGGGGAGTTTTTTTCTTAAAAATGGGGATACATAATAATAAGGGAACTTGTCATTAGAACGGAGCAATAATATCCAAAATTTGTCTTCCGTAGCGCGGTTGCTGAACATCGGTAATTACACCTTGTCCGCCGTAAGATACGCGCAATTCGGCAATTTTGCTTGACTCGATAGTATTGTCAGAGCTTATGTCCGCCCGCCGAATAATGCCACGAACCGTAAGTTGGCGCAGTTCGTAGTTAACCCGAATTTCCTGCGTACCTTCAATTACCAGATTGCTGTTCGGTAAAACCTGTGTAACCACAGCCGCCATGGTCATATCAATTTTTTCTTTACGGTCAATTTTGCCGTCGCCAGAAATTTCACGGTTGGAGGTAATATCCACCATTGCCGACGGATTAACGGCATCCGGCAGCACCTGATCCAAATAATTTTCGTAACCGAACAAACCGCCGATCCCCATCGAATCTTTGTTAGTGTCACGATTTTGTTCCATCTTGTTTTCCATTAAAGCATTATCTTTGGCGGAAACTTTAACCGTGATAATATCACCGACTTTGGAGGCGCGCTGATCTTTGAAAAATCCGCTTGAGCCCGGTTTCCATAAAGAGTTGGCGCCGCTTTTGGCCTCATTGACCTGCGGCATCGGCATTGACACCGGCACATAATTCGGAGCTTCCACCGGATTTTCAATCGGGGTAAGGGGTGGTTCTTGTCCGACTTGCTGCAGTCTTGACCACATTCCGCAACCGGATAAGGATGTCGCCATCATCAACAGCAGTACTCCGCGTCCCAAGTTTCGATTATAATTTGTCATTGTCATCATCTCCCTGCTGTTTTATCCGTCAATTTCCACTGTTTCACCGTCAATTACTTTGGCACGGAATTTTTTGCCGCTTTTAGTGTTTTCCAGTTCTATGGTTTCGCCCTTGGCGCCGTTTTCCAAAGCTTCGGCTAATGCCGTAATCTGCAGTCCTTTGGCTTTATATACGGAGGTCACGGTCTTGCCTTTTTTAATCAAAATTGCCGCTCCGACATCACGATCGGTTATAACTTTGCCTTCCTTTAAGCTTTTCTTAGCTTCCATACCAATCAGTTTATCCGCGTCGACTAAGTTATTTTCTTTAAGCCGATTGCTGCGCATTTTAATTTTATGCAGCATTTCCGCGCTGATAAGTGTTCCTTTGTCAATGTTTTTCGCCGGTACGGGAACTTCAACCAGTGTATAATAACGACCATTCAGGGTGGTTGCGGCATAAGGCTTGCCATCGGCAAAAATTTCCGCCTTGGCCGCAAACTTATTCTGTGCGGCATCATACTTAAGGTTGGTAATCATAATTTTGGCTTGTTCGGCATCCTCAATGCTGAAAGCATTTTGCCCGCCGTAAATCTCCAGCTCGATTTCGTCTTCCACTCCTTGCTCGACAAATTCTTTTTGCACGGCCTGTATCATTTCCGCTTCGGTAATAATTGCCGCTGCGGCATTGGCTGCCGACCCGAGAAGAACAAGCATTGCTCCGATTATGTACCACGGCTTAAACATTGTCATCTATCTTCCGTCTGCATTACTTCAATTGATTAATGGTGCTGAGCATCTGGTCAGCGGTTGAAATAACTTTGGAGTTCATTTCATAAGCACGTTGTGCCGAAACTAATTCCGTAATTTCGGTAACCGGATTGACATTGGAAGTTACCAAATAGCCTTGCAGGATTGAACCAAAGCCTTCGGTATCAGGATTGTCCAGAATAGGAGCACCAGATGCGGCGGTTTCCGTAAACAGGTTGTCGCCGATAGCCTCTAAACCGGCTTCGTTAGGGAAGGTAGCCAATTCCAATTGTCCGACATTGACTTCATCGGTTTCACCGTCTTGCTTAACCCAAACTTCACCGGAGTTATTGACATAGATTTCAACCGCATCATCCGGAATAGTAATTTCGGGCTGTACCGTATAACCGTCGTGAGTGACAATCACGCCATCGCCGTTACGTTGGAAAGCGCCGTCACGGGTGTAGCCGATACCTTTGCCTTCGGGCAGCTCAATCTGAAAATATCCGCGGCCGCGAATAGCCAAATCCAAAGTTCCGTCGGTTTTAGTCAGGCCGCCGCCTTCGGTAATACGATATACCGCTGCGGTCTTAACGCCCAAACCTAACTGGATGCCGGAAGGCACAACGGTTTGTTCGGCGGTTGAGGCCGCGCCCGGACGGATAATGTTTTGATATAAAAGGTCGGTGAATTCTGCTCTGCGCTTGGTGTAAGCGGTGGTGTTCATATTAGCGATATTATTCGAAATGACATCAACATTCGTTTGTTGTGCCAACATTCCGGTAGCGCCGATTTGCAAAGATCTCATTATTTTATTCCCCTATAAAATATTACGCTAACTGCGCATAAGTTGTAATTGTGTTTGAAATACGGTCATGCTCTTCATCAATCATCTGCTGAACATATTCGTATGAACGTTGCAGATTAATCAAACGTGTCATTTCTTGAATCGGTTCGACATTAGACTTTTCAATTGCTCCTTGGATGACCCGCGCGTTATTTGCGCCGTATGCAACCGCATTGCCGCTGACATTCTCATACATTGTTCCGGCTACTTTAAGCAACTTCTGATTATCGGCAAAACTTGCCAGTTTAAGGCGTCCGATAACCCCGTTTTCGGTCATAACATCGCCGTTTTCGCTGATTCTGATATCGGTTTCACCCGGCGCGATAAAAAACGGCTCATTGTTTTCGGACATCACAACCGCGCCGTCGCCGGTTACCAACTTGCTGTCGGCGTCAAGTGCGAACTGACCTTTTTTGGTATATCTTTCACCATTGTCGGTATCGACACAGAAAAAGGCATCGCCTTTCAACGCTACGTCAAAAGTATTACCGGTTACCGTAATTGCTCCTTCGGCAAAATTCTGAAAAGTGCCGAAATCTTCGGTAAAATACAGCGGCGTAGAGCCAATCCCCTTGGCTTCCGGCGTCTGTACCAAATAAGACGTAAACAAGGCGTCATCTTGCTTGAAACCCGCGGTGTTCATATTCGCCATATTATTGGAAACAATATCCATTTGTTTCCATAAAGCCATTTGGCGCGACAACGCGATATAATTTGTATTATCCATTATATTCTCCCCAATAGTTTTGGATAATTAAAACTTGTTGACAATATCTATGCAAAAGTCGTGCCAATTTTTTTAAACTTTTTTAACACTATTTAGCAAAGCTGTGGTTTTTCACTTGTTTTTTCGGTGTTTTTACCCTATCTTAAAGCTAAAATAATACCTGAAAAGAAAGCTCTGAAATGATTATCGGTCTTGGAACAGACATTGTTAGTATCGAACGCATCAACCGCAGCCTGCAAAAATTCGGCACTCATTTTACGGCTAAGATTTTAACTTCCGCCGAACAGCAGGAGTTAACAGCCATATCTGCCGATGCTCGTAAATCGGCCGCCAAAGTTGCCAAGCTTTTTGCAGCCAAAGAGGCCGCTGCCAAAGCGCTCGGCACAGGTTTTAATAACGGAATTTCCTGGCAGGAAATCAGCGTCACGCATGATGATCGAGGCAAACCGCTGCTTTGCCTGTCAGGGCAGGCTTTGGCTCGCGCAAATGCTTTGGCCGGCGGACGCAACTATGCCTGCCATTTGTCAATCAGCGATGATTTTCCGTTTGCGCAGGCAGTTGTAATTATTGAAATTTTATAGTTGTTTAATCTGAAAAAATGTATATTATGTCAGCACTGAATAATTAAGTCTGCGATTTGAAAAGAGGATTTTATGGACAAAGAGGAAAGTTTTTGGGACACACTTAAAACCATATTTTATGCTATTTTAATTGCCGTGGTAATCCGCACGCTGTGGTTTGAACCGTTCAAAATACCGTCAGGCTCAATGTATCCCACACTCTATGTCGGCGATTATCTTTTCGTATCCAAATATACTTACGGTTATTCCAAACATTCGCTTCCCTTAAGTCTGCCGTTGTTTGAGGGACGGGTTTGGGAAAGTGAACCTCAACGCGGTGATGTCGTGGTTTTCAAATATCCGCAAGATAATAAGACGGATTTTATCAAACGTGTTATCGGCCTTCCGGGGGATAAAATAAAATTGCAGAACGGACGGCTGTATATTAATGGTCAAAAGCTGGAGCGTGAGCAACTGGAGGATTTTATCATCCGTAATCAATACGGCAGCGCCGAACGCTATCGTCAATATGAGGAAACTCTGCCTAACGGTGTAAAACATCGTATTTTGGAAATCTCCGATAATGAGGTGCATGATAATTTCAGCGAAGTGGAAGTCCCGAAAGGCAATTACTTTATGATGGGCGACAACCGCGACCGTTCGGATGACAGCAGAGTTAACGTAGGTTTTGTACCGGCTGAAAATCTGGTAGGCAAGGCTCGCTTTTTGTTCTTCTCGCATAATGATGATGACAGCTGGTATAAACCGTGGAGCTGGCCGAAAATCATCCGTTGGGAACGCTTGTTTAACAAGATTCAATAACCGCTGACGGGCAGTATTTATTTTGTTGCCCGTTTTTTATTAATGGTGTGATTAATGAAAGAATTAGAAAAAATATTAAAACACGAATTTAAGAAACCGGCTTTATTGCAAAAAGCCCTGACACACGGCAGTGTTAATTCCGCGGTTGACCATAATTATGAACGTTTGGAATTTTTGGGCGATCGGGTTTTGGGCTTGGCTATTGCTTCGTTGCTGTATAAACTTTTTCCGCAAGAGCCGGAGGGCAATTTATCGCAGCGCTTTACCGGTCTGGTCTGCAAAGAAACCGTTGCCGAGGTCGGAAGACATTTGCAGCTTGGTAAATATATGCGGGTTGCCAATGCCGAAATTCGGGAAAATGAAAATGTTTTGTGCGATGTCTGCGAAGCGGTTATCGGTGCGATTTACATTGACGGCGGCGTTGAATATGCCATTGCCTTTGTTGATAACCACTGGCGTGATTTGATTGATAAAAATCTTGCCCCGCATAAAGATTCCAAAACTTTGCTGCAAGAAGTTTCCTGCGCCAAGGGCTATGGTATGCCCCATTACGAATTAGTCGAGCGTACCGGCAGTGAGCATGAGCCGACTTTTGCAATGAAAGTTGTGCTTAGCGGCGGGATTGAAAGCGTTATCGGAACGGGACGCAGCAAGAAATTAGCCGAATTTGACGCGGCAACCAAGATGTTGGAGAAAATCAATCGATGAGCGATGACAAGCAAAATCTTCAAACTCGCTGCGGTTTTGTGGCCCTTATCGGCGCTCCTAATGCCGGAAAATCGACGGTTACCAATAACTTTGTCGGTTCTAAGGTTTCGATTGTGTCGCCCAAAGTGCAAACTACGCGAACTTTGGTTAAAGGTATCGGCATTTATGAAAATACGCAAATAATTTTCATTGACACACCGGGTATTTTCAAACCCAAACGGCGTCTGGATCGCGCCATGGTCGGTTCAGCCTGGAGCGGGGTTGAGGACGCCGATATCATAGTTCTGGTTGTTGATGCCAAACGCGGTTATGATGATGAAACCCGCAGTATCATCGCCAAACTGCAAAAGCATAATCTGTCGGCCGTTCTGCTGTTGAATAAAGTTGATTTGGTAGTTAAAGACAAACTTTTGGGGCTGAGCGCCGCGCTTAATCGTGATTTCAAGTTTACCGAAACCTTTTTTGTCTCTGCGCAGACAGGGCAGAATATGGATGATTTTTATGCTTATTTGGCGCGCAATTTACCCCTCAGTCCGTGGTATTATCCGGAAGAGCAAATGTCTGATATGCCCTTAAAAATGCTGGCAGCGGAGATTGTTCGGGAAAAACTGTTTTTGTTTTTGCATCAGGAATTGCCTTATGCTCTGACGGTCGAACCCGAATTGTGGGAACGGCGTGATGATGGTTCAATCAGAGCCGAAATTACGATTTATGTTGAAAAAGACAATCAAAAAATCATCGTCTTAGGCAAGGGCGGAAGTATGATAAAACGCATCGGTCAATCAGCCCGCCGCGAGATTGAAGAGCTGTTGGAAGAACGTGTTCACTTGTTTCTCTTTGTAAAAGTCCGTGAAAACTGGCAAGAAGACGCCGGACGTTATAATGTCTGGGGCTTGAATTTTAATGCCTAGAAATTAGATAAGTAATGGTCTGATTTTTATCGTATTAAAACAAGGGGATTATCATGAAAAAATTAGCCATAATTGCGACAGCTACCGCATTATTAGCAGCTTGTGCGACCGGAAGTTATAAACCTAATCCGGCTTGCGGAACATTTGAGGGTACATTTACTACCGCCAATGGTGAAAATGTCATTTCTACGTTGCAGTTGAACCGCAACAATTCATTTAATTCTATTTTGATTTATCAAAACCAACCGGATAATATCTTTACGGAGCAAGGTACGTACAGTCTTAGCGGCGACAAAGTCAAAATCACGCCGCTGAATGGCGAGCCGGCTTACTATAAAGTCAAAAAAGATGCTTTGCACCGCTTGAATCAGCAAAAGCACCTTATCACCAATACTTTGGCGGACAGTTATACTTTGCGCCGCATTTCCTGCTGCAAGTAGATTAGTGAGCGATGCGGCAGTAGCGGAGAAAGCTTGGCATAAAAAACAGCCGAGACCTTTTGCCGGCGCTCAAGGTTGTTAGTACATGGAGATATCCCGGCATTATAAAAATATAGCCGGGATTTCTTCATTTTGCAGTCGCTTTGGTTGAAAATAAGTTATTTATAAAGTGAGCTGTTTTTGTAGTTGCCGATTGCATGGCGAACAATCACACCGATTATGGCCGCAACCGGAACGGCTATCATTAAGCCTAAGAAACCTAATAACACACCGCCGGCCAACAAGGCGAACATTATCCAAACCGGATGAAGTCCGACCGAATCTCCGACTAATTTCGGGGTTAAAAAGTTGCCTTCAAGGAATTGTCCGACCATAAAGACCCCGATGACCTGCAATATCGGCATCATATTATCAAATTGGGCAAAGGCGATGCAGAGGCTGACAACGAATCCGGAAATTGAGCCGACATAAGGAATAAAGGAAATCAGACCGGCACCAAAGCCGACCAAGACGCCTAAATCAAGCCCTACAAGATATAATCCGACGGCATAAAAAGTTCCGAGCAGAACACAGACCATAACTTGTCCGCGGATGAACGAGGCCAGAATACAATCAATTTCACGCGCCTGTTGTTCAATGGCGGATTTGGAGTGCTGGGGCAGCAAATCATCAACTTTGGCGACAAATTTATCCCAATCGCGCAGCATATAAAAAGCGACAACCGGTGTAATCAGCAACAGTGAAAGGATATTGACGAAAGCAAAACCGCCGGTAATAACACTGCGTACCAGACGCCCGATAAGGCGGATGCCGTTGGACATATTGTTGCGCAGGTATTCACGGATTTTATCGGGTTCTAGCGCGGGAAATTTGTCTTGCAACTCAAGCATTACCGGTTCAATCTTCTTGGCAAATGATGATAAATATCCGGGAACCATTTGGGCAAAGTGCATAATTTGCTCGTTAATAATACTAATCAGCAAAATCAGTGCCGGTACGGCAATCAAAACCACCAGCAACATAACCAAAATAGTGGCAAACGTGCGGTTAATCTTAAATTTTTCGAGCTTGGAGGCCAAAGGGTCAAGCAAATAGCCGATAACGATTCCGGCAACAAACGGCAGCAAGACCGAACGCAGAATATAGACGGCCGCCGCAAAAAGTACAAATATCAGCAGCCAAATTTCCCAATTATTGCAGGCGCGTCTGTTCCCGAACATGAGGCTTCCTTTACTTCTTTTCAATTAAGGCATAATTGCCGTGGTTTGACAGCGAATAACCATGATTGCGCAAATCATAAATTAATCTTTCACTTGAGCCGCCGTATAATAATTTGAATTGCACTTTGTCTGTTCCCAAAGCCTGCATTTCAATAGCTTTAATTTGCGGCAGATTGTGCAGTGTCTTTTCAAGCTGTATCCATTCGGACAGCAAGTTAAAGCCGTACATTACGATTTGCGAATTTTCCATTGCGCCTTCGGCCAGAGTTTGTTGTTTGGATTTTTGTTCAATCCGTTGCTCGACTTCACGCACGGCATTATTAAACAGTTCCGCTCCCGAGCTGCGCGAACCGAAAACTTTGATGTTTTGTTGATCGCCGTTGTAAGAGGTGGCTTTGATTTTGAGGCCGTCAATGCCGTCATAAACCGCATCAAGCACATAAACATCATCAGCACCGTTTACGCGCATCAGTTTTTCCAAAGCCTCCCCGTTAACGGACAGAGCTTTATCGGCATCAATAATGGCATAATTACTGCCGGTGGCGGTCAGAGGTATAAAGCTTACGACATTGCCGTGCGGAGCATTGTCCCATGCCTGTCGCCAGAGGTTGCCGCTTTCCCACAACAAAGGTTTGTCAGACGGAAATTCGCGAAAGACCGGTACAACCAGAATCCGCGAGTTGGTTTGCATCAGCAGCGGAATTTGCCGCTCTTCCATATATTGGCGCAGCATATCTTCATTCAAGACGACTCTTAAATTGGCAATGTAGCGGACGTTGGATGATTTTTCGCTGTTAACCGACACTTCTTTAATAAAGTTAATCAGCTGATCATTGTTCATCGCACCTAGGCGTGCAGCGCCTTCAGCGGTGGTAATGCGTTTGGCGACTTCGACAATGGCGGCGCGGTTGGCTTCATTCAGAGCCTTTTCGCGAGCCAAAGAAGCGTTGTCATCCGTAACGTCAACATTTATTTCAACCGAAAAGCGTTCATCGGCCGCCAGAGATAAGCGGCTGAGAGTTAAACTCAGCAATACAACGGCAAATAATAATTTCCAACTACACCACATTTTTAATCTCAGTCCTTATGCCAAAATTTCAACTGCACTGAAGAAAAAGCCGACTTCGCGTTTGGCGCTTTCGGGCGAATCCGAACCATGAACTGAGTTCTTGTCAATCGACAAAGCAAAAGTTTTGCGAATAGTGCCTTCTTCGGCAACGGCCGGGTTAGTTGTACCCATAATTGCGCGATAGCGGCTGATGGCATCTTCACCTTCCAAAACCTGAACGACAACCGGAGCAGAGGTCATAAATTCGACCAAGCCGGTGAAAAATGATTTGTCTTTGTGTTCGGCATAAAAAGCTTCAGCTTGTTCAGCTGTCAGGCGAATACGTTTTTGGGCAACAATTTTTAAGCCGGCATCTTCAATCATGGCATTAATTTTGCCGGTAATATTACGTTGAGTGGCATCAGGTTTGATGATGGATAATGTTCTTTCCATGAATAATCTCCTTAATTCGCATATTTTTAAGTCAGGCTGATGATATTATACTTTGCGCAAATAAGCAAAAGATATTTTGACTTTTGCGTCTTATAAGTGTAAACATTAGTCAAATTACAAACACTAACTTGTCAATCGCTTGATATATTTTCGCGTTACGCGCTTTCAAGCAAAGGAGAAAATATGTTACAAAGTCAGTATATCAACAATATTATCGCCCAAGCCCGCAAGCTTAACAAGACTATTGTTTTGCCCGAAGGCGAAGACGAACGCGTGTTGGAAGCAGCCCATATTTGTGCCGCGGAAGGAATTGCCAAAATCATTATTTTGGGCAATGTGAAAGAGATAAAAGCCTATTATGCCGCCAAAGGCTGGAAGCTGGATAATATCAGCCTGCTGAATCCTGCGGATTCTCCCAAACGCGGCGAATATACCGAATTATTGTATAATCTGCGCAAAGAAAAAGGTTTGAGCTATGAAGATGCCGAAAAGCTGGTCTTGAATCCGAATTATTTCGGTACTTTGATGATTAAATCCGGTGATGCTGATGGTATGGTTTCGGGGGCTAATCACTCAACCGCCGATACGGTTCGTCCGGCGTTGCAGATTATTAAATCAGCACGTAAAGACCGCGGGGTTTCATCACTGTTTATTGCGGTATGCAACGGCAAGCCGTATTATTTGTCGGACTGCGCAATCAGTATTAATCCATCGGCTAAGGAGTTGGCTGATATTGCGATGCAGTCTGCAGAATCGGTGATTAATTTCGGAGATGAACCAAGAATTGCGATGTTGTCATATTCAACATACGGTTCAGGAAAAGGCGAAAGTGTTGATAAAGTCCGCGAAGCAACTAAATTGGCTAAGGAAATGCTGGCGACCGAATTTGCCGGAAAAAATGTGATGTTGGATGGCGAATTGCAGGCCGATGCGGCTTTGGATGAAGTTGTGGCGCATAAAAAAGCAGCCGGTTCAAGTGTGGCCGGTCAGGCAAATACGCTTATTTTCCCGAATATCGATGCCGGTAATATCGGGTATAAACTGTTACAACGTTTGGCAAACGCCGAATTGTTCGGCCCGATACTGCAAGGTTTGAATGCGCCGGTTAATGATTTGTCGCGCGGCTGCTTTACCGAAGATATTGTCGGCGTGGTTGCCATTACCATTTTACAAACTCAAAAATAATCTGCTGAAGGAAAAATGATGAAAATTTTAGTTCTTAACTCCGGTTCTTCAACCCTGAAGTATCAACTCTTTAGTATCAACGGCGACAGCTATGAGGTTGTAGCTAAAGGTAATGCCGACCGTATTAATCGTTCACCGTCAAATGTCAGCATTAAATATGCGGACGGCCGCAAGAAAGAAGTTATGGTTGAATTGCCTAATCATGAAACGGCTTTGCAGGAAATTCTTAAACTTTTGCTTGACGGTGTCATTACCGATTTGAGCGAAATTCATGCTATCGGCCATCGTGTGGTTCAGGGCGGAGATATTTTTAAGGCTTCAACTTTGATTGATGATAAAGTGGTCGCGCAAATTGAAGAGTTGGCGGCACTTGCACCATTGCACAACGGACCGGCGGCTTTGGTTATCCGCGCAGTCAAACGGCAATATCCGGATATGCCGCAAGTGGCAGTTTTTGATACGGCTTTTCATCAGACGATGCCGTATGAAGCTTATACCTATGCGTTGCCCAAAGAACAAATTGCCCGTTATAAAATACGTCGTTACGGAGCGCACGGAACTTCACATAAGTTTGTAGCCGAAGAAGCCGCCAAAATAGTCGGCAAAAATGCCAGCATCATAACCTGTCATATCGGCAGCGGAGCTTCAATTACCGCGGTTAAAGACGGAAAATGTATCGACACCTCAATGGGAATGACGCCGTTAGCCGGTATTGTTATGGATACACGTTGCGGCGATATTGATCCGAGTATTCCGCTTTATATGATGAAGACGCAGAAATTGACGCCTGACGAAGTAAGCGAGATTTTGAATAAAAAGAGCGGAAAATCAGGCTTAACCGGTTACAGCGACTCGCGTGATTTTGAAGCGGCTTATTTGCGTGGCGAAGAAGATGTTTTGAATGCGATGAAAGTTTATACTTATAACATTGCCAAATATATTGGAGCTTATACTATGGCGTTGGGCGGAGTAGACGCCATTGTCTTTACCGCCGGCGTCGGTGAAAATTCACCGTTAGTTCGTAAATTGGTTTTGGAAAGATTAAAGTATATGGGCGTCGAAGTTGACGAACAGGCTAATAACGAGCGCGGCGACTTTGCCGAAATCACGGCCAAGGGTTCAAAAGTTCGTGCGTTTGTGATTCCGACGAATGAAGAATTGGCAATTGCCCGCGATACTTTGGCTTTAACCAAGTAAAATATCGTTGTTTTGATTAAGGCACAGTCTTGGGGCTGTGCCTTTTTTGTTGAAGATGATTCTTTTTTAAGACTCTTTTTAGATTTAAGCCTTATAGTAAAAAATAAATTCTAAAAACGGGGAGATGATTATGCTGCAATATATTTTTAATGCGTTGTCGGCGCCGGAATATCTTAATACGATATATGTGCGGGCGCTAATGGGGTTCTTTGTTGCCTTGATTTTGGCGCTGAGTTTCGGAGATCGGCTGATTAAAATTTTGCATGCTCATCAAGCCAAAGGACAGCCTATTCGTGAAGACGGGCCGAAAACACATTTGCTGACCAAAAAAGGTACGCCGACTATGGGCGGACTTTTGATTTTGGGCAGTGCAATCGCGGCCATGCTTATCAGCTGTGATTTAACTAATCCGTGGGTATGGATTGCGATCGTAGTATTGATTGTATATGGTTTTGTCGGTTTTGCCGATGATTATGTGAAAGTTACTAAAAATACCGCAAATGCCATGACGGTAAAAATGAAACTGTTTTTGCAGTTTACAACAGCGTTGGCCGCGGTACTGGTGATAGGTTATGAAACGCCGGCTGATGTCAGAGATAATCTTAATATCCCTTATTTTATGAATTTGAGTATTAATTTATGCTGGTTTTATATTCCGTTTGCCATGGTGGTAATTGTCGGTTCATCTAATGCCGTAAATTTGAGTGACGGGCTGGACGGATTGGCTACGGGATTATTGGTAATTGCCTTTTTGTTCTTTATGATTGTTGCCTTTATTTGCGGCATGGATACGGTGCATGATTTCTATTTGAACTATGTGCCGCGGGCAGCGGAAATTGCTATTGTATGCGCAACGGTTATTGGCGGTTTAATTGGCTTTTTATGGTTTAATGCCGCGCCGGCGAAAGTGTTTATGGGCGACACCGGTTCGTTGGCGTTGGGGGCTTTGCTCGGTACGGTGGCCGTAATGGTCAAACAGGAAATTTTGTTGGCAATTGTCGGCGGCGTGTTCGTGGCGGAGGCTTTGTCGGTTATGATTCAAGTCGCATATTTCAGACACACCGGCGGTAAGAGATTTTTCAAAATGGCGCCGATACATCATCATTTTGAGCAATTAGGCTGGCCGGAAACAAGAGTTGTAATCCGATTTTGGATTGTGGCGGCCATATTGTTTATGGTGGGGTTGATTGCGTTGCAATCGCGTTAACGGAGTGAACAAAAGTGATTGCTTTTTCACGAAACAGCCGCAGTGCTTTGGCAAAATGGTGGTGGACAGTCGATAAAGGCTTGTTGGCGGCGCTGGCGGTAATTGTGGTTATCGGGGTGCTGCTCAGCCTTTCGGCCAGCCCGGCCGTAGCCAGCAGAATCGGGGTTGGAAAATTCCATTTTGTGATTAAGCAAATGTTCTTTTTGCCGTTTGCAATCGGCTTAATGCTGTGTTTGTCGATGTTGGGATTAAAGGAAATCCGCCGGATTGCAATGGGCAGCTATGTGTTCTTTATTTTATTGGTGATTGCGACATTGTTTGTCGGGGATGTAACCAAGGGTGCATCGCGCTGGATTAACTTGTTGGGCTTTTCGCTGCAACCGTCAGAATTTGTGAAACCGGCATTTATTGTGGTTTGTGCCTGTTTGTTTGAAGGAAACAAAAAATACCGCGATTTTCCGGGAAATATATTAGCTTTGGTACTGTTTTTGTTTACGATATTGTTATTGCTGAAACAGCCTGATTTCGGAATGACGCTTTTGATTTCGGCGATTTGGGGGCTGCAAGCCTTTTTAGCCGGATTGCCGATAGTGTGGGTTGTGGCATTGGGCGGTATCGGTTTAATCGGAGTGGGAGCAGCTTATTATTTGCTGCCGCACGTACATCAACGTTTGCTGAGCTTTTTTGCGGCAGGGGATAATGATGTCGGCTATCAGGTTAAAAAGTCGTTGGAAGCTTTTCGTAACGGCGATTTATTCGGTATGGGGCCGGGGGAAGGAATTGTTAAAGATTATATTCCCGATGCGCACACCGATTTTATTTTTGCCGTAGCTGCGGAAGAATACGGAATGCTGCTGTGTGTTGTCATTGTGGCGCTTTATGCATTTGTGGTTATCAGATCAATGATAGTTTCATGCAAGGACAATAACCTGTTTATCATCTTGTCGGCGACAGGTTTGGCCGCCAGTTTCGGTTTGCAGGGAATTATCAACATGGCTTCGACATTGCACATCGGACCAACCAAAGGAATGACTTTGCCGTTTATTTCGTACGGCGGTTCATCATTGTTGGCCACGGCTTTGTGCTTGGGAATGCTATTGGCAATTACGCGCAAAAATGTTCATGCGGAGGAAAAAGATGAAAGCAACTAAAACCAAGCATAAACCTTTGATTGTTTTAACGGCCGGCGGCACGGGCGGACATGTATATCCGGCAGAATCTTTGGCGGAAGAATTAGAAAAGCGCGGCTATCGGCTGGCGTTGATAACGGATAACCGCGGTAAGGATAATTATAAAGGCCATTTGGGACAAATTCCCAATTATGCGGTTTGGTCAGGTTCGATTGTCGGTAAGTCAAAATGGTTTAAGCTTAAAAGTTTGGCTAAAACAGCAATCGGAGTTTTGCAGGCCGGTTGGATCTTGATTAAGGAAAAGCCGGTTTGCGTAGTCGGGTTTGGCGGTTATGCCTCTTTTCCGGCTTGTATGGCGGCCATATTGTTGGGGACGGATTTGGTAATCCATGAACAGAATTCGGTAATGAGCCGGACAAACCGGTTTTTGAGCAAATATGCGACGCTGATTGCGCAAAGTTTTCGTAAGGTTAAATATACACCTAACGGCATCAAAACCGTGCTGACCGGAATGCCGGTGCGCGCCAATATTGTGGAAGTCGGGCAGAAAGAATTTGCCGCGCCGGAAGATAAAATGCAAATTATGGTTTTGGGCGGTTCTCAGGGAGCAAAAGTTTTCGGCGAGGTGCTGCCGGAAGCTATGGCCAAACTCGCTCCGGCCATGCAAGCCAAAATTAAGATTTTTCAGCAATGCCGCAAAGGTGATGAAGATATGATTGCCGCAGCCTATCAAAAGACGAAATGCCAGGTTACGGTAGAACATTTCTTCCAAAATATGGCGGAGCTGTATGCTTCGACACAGTTAATAATATCACGCGCCGGAGCTTCGTCGGTATCAGAGATTGCGGTGACGGGCGTGCCGTCGATATTAGTGCCGCTGCTGATTGCCGCTGATGACCACCAAACGTATAATGCGCAGGAAATAGCAGAGGCTAAAGCCGGTTTAGTGATTAAACAAACCGAATTTACGGCCGAAAAAGTTAAGACGGTAGTTGAAGATTTGATTAAGCATCCGGATAATCTGGTTAAAATGTCGGCAAATGCCAAAAAAGCCGGAATAAAGGATGCTGCACAAAGATTGGCTGACGCCATCGAAAAAAATATTATTCGCCACTAATTTTCAGGAGAAAACAATGTTTGGATTTCACTCACATAAAAATGATTTGGTTGCTTTGCTGCCGGAAGTACGCGGCAAATATAAATGTAATGTTCCGATGTCCAAACACACGTGGTTCGGGGTGGGCGGCCCGGCCGAAGTTATGTATTTTCCCGAAGATGATGATGATTTGGCACTGTTTTTGAAAACTCGCCCGTTTAATCTGCCGATAACGGTTATCGGCGGCGGTTCGAATTTGTTGGTGCGTGACGGCGGCGTTCCCGGTGTAGTAATAAAACTGGACAGCAAATTTTATAAAAAATGGGAGTTGAAAGACGGACTTTTGACCTGCGGAGCAGGGATGCGCAATGCCGATTTGAAAAAAATTATGTTGGCTAATGCTGTCGGCGGTTTGGAATTTTTGTGTTCAATTCCGGGGCATTTGGGCGGTGCAATTAAAACCAATGCCGGTTGTTTCGGCAAAGAACTTAAGGATGTTTTGGTTAAAGTTACGATTGTTGATGAAGACGGCAATATCCGCGAAGTTCCGGTGCATGATTTATCGTTAAGCTATCGTTCAAGTGTTTTTCCCGATGACTGGATTATCACCTCGCTGACGCTGAAAACCGAACCGCAATCGCCGGATGAAACGCTGAAAATTATTAACGAGCAAAAAGCTTATCGTATGAAGTCACAGCCGCATAATGAAAAAACGGCCGGTTCGACATTTAAGAATCCTGAAGGACTGAGAGCATGGGAATTGATTAAAAAATCAGGCTGTGCCGAATTACAGGTTAATGGAGCAAAAGTATCGGAAAAACACTGCAATTTTTTGATTAATACTGGCAATGCCACGGCATCGGATATTGAAACTCTGGGCGAAACCATTATCCAACGGGTGAAAGATGAAACCTCAATTACGCTGGAATGGGAAATTAAACGCATGGGCATAAATAAATAGCTATGAGCGAAGATACGGTAGAAACTAAAGAACCGGTCAATGACACGGTCAAAAAAACAGAGAATCCGGTTTTGACACCGGAGCGGGAATGGCCGTATCGTTTGTTGGGTAATTTAGTCGTGTTGGCGGTGATAGGTTTGGTTGCGGCGCTGATTTTGACGCTTAAAAATGATCTGGTTAATAAAAAAATTGCGGCCGTAAAAGAGAGTGTTTATGATTGGGCCGGCAGTCAAGGCCTAACCTTAGACGATATTGTGGTCAGCGGACGTAATCGCACCACCAAAACTGAGATATTTAAGGCCGCCGGCGTTAATCGCGGCGATAATATGCTGAAACTTGATGTTTATAATATTAGGCAAAAAATTGAACAATTGCCGTGGGTTAAATATGCTGAAGTCAGCCGCGGCTTCTTTCCTAATGTCTTGAATATCAGGCTGGAAGAAAAAACGGTGGTGGCCATTTGGCAGCTGAATGAGGTCTTTTATCCGATTGATGAAGAAGGCAAAATCATTGACGCAGATTTTCGCGCGCAAGAACCGGTATTGCTGATTGTGGGGGCTAAAGCTCCGGATAATCTGGCTAAATTGTGGAAGGTTATAAAAGACAGCGATAAAGCATTTCGAGCACGGATAAAGGTAGCTAATTTTATTTCATCGCGGCGGTGGAATTTAATTTTTGATGACATTAATACCGGAATTACGGTAAAGCTGCCGGAAGAAAATATTGCCGAAGCATGGAAAAAATTATTAAATTTAAATGAGACCAAGGGGATTCTTAAACGTAAATTAACTATAATCGATTTAAGATTACCGCATAAAGTTGTGGTAAAATTGCGCAAAACCCAAGGAAAGCCGCCGGCTGAACTGAATTTGGCGGCAGAGCGCAAGACTTAAATTCGGAGGTAGGTAAATTGACGCATTCGTTTAATCGCATGACAACAATCGCGGCGTTGGATATAGGCTCAACCAAAGTGAGCTGTGTTATTGCCAAGGTTGGCCGCGATAAACGTATAAATGTGGTCGGATACGGTTATAATGCCTCAAAGGGAATTAAAAACGGCATTATTACTAATATTGATGACGCGACGCTGGCCGTGTGCAATGCGGTGGAAACTGCTGAGCAAATGGCCAATGAGCGGATAGAGCGGGTTATTGTAAATATTTCCGGCGACAAAGTAAAAAGCGTTATTAAAGATGCGACAATCACCTTAAATAAAAATCGTCCGGTTAATGAAACCGATTTGAAAAAAGTCGTCGAAAAAGGAATGTATAAGGTAAATACCGAAGGCTGTGAATTGATTCACTGTCTGTCGGGAAATTATCGCTTGGACGGCGGCGAAGAAATGAAAGATCCTCGCAATATTTTCGGCGAGACGTTATCGGTCAATATTTTGTTGGGATTGGTGCCGGATATCATGTATCGCAATGTGCAGACCATTATCGAAAATGCGCATTTGGAAGTAGCAGGCAGTGCCTTTTCGGCTTATGCTTCAGGGCTGGCGTGTCTGGTTGATGATGAACGTGAGCTTGGTGCAACGGTAATTGACATGGGCGGAGGGACAACATCGATTGCCTGTTTCCGTCATGGTTATCCGATCTATTTCAGTTCGCTGCCGGTCGGCGGAAGCAATGTTACAAATGATATTGCTTACGGTTTGACTACCTCAATTCCTCATGCGGAGCGGCTGAAAACATTATACGGTTGTGCGTTTTTATCTTCACAAGACCAAGAAGAGGCAATTAATGTCTATCAGGTAGGTGAGGAAGACGACAGCTTGATTAAACAGATAAATCGTGCCGATTTGATAAAAATTATTTCACCGCGAATCGAAGAAACATTTGAAATGGTTAATCGCAAATTAGCCGAAGTCGGACTGCAGGATGTTTCAAGCCATCGGGTGGTATTAACCGGCGGAGCATCACAGTTGGTCGGCGTTGGCAAAATGGCCTCAATGGTTTTGGACAAACAGGTTCGTTTGGGACGTCCGAAAAATATTTTGAATTTACCTGACAGTCTTTATAATCCGGCATTTTCAACCTGTATCGGGCTATTGTTGTTTGCTTTGAACTATAATGAAAAGAAACCAAGCAAAATTATAAACAAGCCGTTATCCGGAGTTTCGGCCGGCGGTATGGGACGAATTTGGAATTGGTTGAAAATAATTTTCGATTAAGCAATTTTTTTTAGACTTGGTAACTAAAACTTAATCTATTTTAACTATCTTTAAGACAACAAAAGTTTAGAAGATTTTGGGAGTCAGTAATACCATGTCAATTAAGTTAGCAGTACCAGATAAAACCGTTATGCATCTTAAACCGCGGATTTCCGTTATCGGTGTCGGCGGCGGTGGTGGTAATGCCGTTAACAATATGATTGCTCAAAATCTTGAAGGGGTTGATTTTATTGTCGCCAATACCGATGCGCAGGCTTTAGAAAATTCAACCGCCAGCCGTAAAATTCAGCTCGGGTTGGAAACCACACAAGGTTTGGGCGCAGGCGCTCGTCCGGAAGTCGGTAAAGCCGCAGCGGAAGAAGCCAAAGATGAAATTGAGCGCGAATTGGAAGGCGCTAACATGGTGTTTATTACGGCCGGTATGGGTGGCGGTACAGGTTCGGGTGCTGCGCCGGTAGTAGCCAAATTAGCCAAGCAAAAAGGCATTTTGACGGTCGGCGTGGTTACAAAACCGTTCCAGTTTGAAGGACGTAAACGTTATGAAACCGCTGAAACGGCTGTCGAAAATTTCACTAAAGAAGTTGACAGTATTATCATAATTCCTAATCAAAACTTATTCCGCGTAGCCGACAAAAATACAACTTTGGCCGATGCGTTTGTGATGGCGGATAATGTGTTGTATGCCGGCGTGCGTTCGATTACCGATTTGATGCTGATGCCGGGACTGATTAATTTGGACTTTGCCGATATTAAATCAATTATGCAAGACAAAGGCAAAGCTATTATGGGAACAGGCGAAGCCGAAGGCGAAGACCGTGCAGTTAAAGCAGCTGAACAGGCATTGTCAAATCCGTTGTTGGACGATTGTTCAATGCACGGTGCTAAAGGTGTTTTAATCAATATTACCGGCGGTTCAGACATTACTTTGTTCGAGATTGATGAGGCGGCCAGCCGCATTAAAGAAGAAGTTGATGAAGACGCAAATATTATTTTCGGTTCGAGTTTTGACGATACATTAGGCGGAAAAATCCGCGTTTCGATTGTGGCTACGGGTATTGACAGTGCCAATGCACCGCGCCGCAGCGAAATGCCCAAGCCTATAAGCGCCAAAACTGTTGCCGAAACAATCGCACAGGAAGTAATTACTCCTGTTGCATCCAATGCGGATATTGCATCCAATTTGGAAACTTTTTCAGCCCTGAAGGGAAGTGTTGCTTCTGAGGTTGAAGATATTGTAGATACCGCGACAGTGGTTAAACTGCAAGACAAAATAAAAGATGACGAAGTAAGCAGCGTGGTTTCGGTTGAGGCGGAACCTAAAGAAAAATTCAAAGATTTTGATGATTTAGAAAAATCGGCGGTTATTTCTGAGATGCCTAATGCATCATCTTTGTTCAAAGCTATTATTAATAAACCTGAAGACGAAGAAACTCAAATTCAGAGTGCTTTGGCGGCAGATGAAAATGTTTTTAAGGCTAAAAGCACCTTGCGTGCTGTTGAAGAAGAGCCGGAATTATTCCCGAACCACAATCCCGCACCGATTGCTCCGCGCCGGGTTGAAGAAGTTGAAAAATTAATTGTCAGTGACGATGATGAAGACGAGAGTTATACGCCGACATTGATTGAACGTGTAACCGGATTTTCCATCGCCAAAAGAAATCGTAAAAAACAAAAGGAAAATGAGCGGGTACAAGAGCCGATTTCTCCGTCCTTTGCCGAAAACGATTTCCAACCGGAAGACAGATTGAATTTGGAGATTCCTTCTTTCCTCCGTAGAAATAAATAATTATTGTATTGATTTGTCAAAAAACAGCCCGCTTTAAAAAGCGGGCTTTTTGTTTAGAGTTAAGATCGATTCCGCAATTTGATGTCTTTGTTGGCAAATTAGAAACCTTTGCGTAGTGCCGAGAAGGATAATTTCCATCTTTGGCAGTAATAGTCAATCAGTTTTTGATTCCTAGTCTTTAGCAGCTTTAACTGCGCCGGCAGCGTTAAGTAATGAAAATTGAGGTAAATCTCAGCCAGTTCTTCAGCCTTAGGGTGTTCAAATAACATTACTTGGGCTGCAGAAGTTAATGCCGCTTTTCGTGCATAGAAACCCAAGGCTTCTTCGATATTTTCCATTTGCAGCATTTGTATTTGCGCCGGTTTGTCAAGATGCTCATATGTAGCGACATAGGCTTTTAACAAGGCTAAGCCGTAGGGCATTTGCAGCATTTTGACTTGCACCGATTCCGGCAGCTTGTAGCGTGTGATGTATTCAGTAAGTGCCGATTGGGCAAACGGGTAGTCGAAAATTTTCAACAATGCTTCTTCGCAGAGCGGATAATTATGAATATACATCAATACCAGCTTTTCGGCATTATCCTGCTGAAACATAGCCTGTTGTACAATTGACGACAAAGAGTTAAATTTTTTGCTCATAATAATAGTTTTTTAATTAGTAAAATAATGTTTGATTAAAGTTAGAAGTAGCATAATTCGCAAAAATATGCAAGACTAAAATAGACAAAATGTAAAAGGCTACTCCTGCCAGCCGAAGAGATTGCCTTGCGCATAGTCGTTATGGGCCAAAGAATTTATCGCTTCTTTGACAATCGGCAAGGTAATGGCGCGTTTGCAGGAAAGAGATATGTCATCAATTTCGGCGACCAGTTTGCGGGCATAAGCAAACGAACGCGGCGTGTTGTTAAGAATATAATTTATGATTTCCGGCGAAGGTATAATTTGGCGGTCGTTAAACAGTTTTACATAGAGTGCCGAAAGCAAATCATCATCCGGTTCATTAATGGCGGCGGCCGGAACAATGTTCATACGGGAACGCAAGTCAGGCAGGCTGAAATTTAAGCGGGCAGGGGCTTCGGCGGAGGTAAACAAAATGTTGCCGCCCTCATCGCGATAAAGATTGTAAAGGTGGAAAAGCGCTTCCTGATTAACCTCAGCCGACAGTTCTTCAATAACCAGACAACTATGACGGTTAAACAAACTGCGAAAGTTGGTCAGGCTTATTTGTTTGGCTTTGATAAAAGGAATGCGGTAAGGATAGTGAGTGAGGTTGGCGACTTTGTTGGCAAACACATTGGCTAAATGGGTTTTCCCGCAACCTTCCGGGCCATATATACATACGGCAAAATAAGGCCATTGCGGCCAGCTGTCAATCAGCTTAACCGCTTCAGAGTTGCAGTCCGCAACCATGAAATCATCACGTCCAAGGCTGGGCAGATGTGGAAAATCCAAAGTCAGTTGATTGAGGTTAAGATTGCGCACGAGAATATCCTTTGTTTATTTATCCTTATTTAAGACATCAAAAACTTTGGCTGTCAAGTCACCAAGGCTGTAAGGTTTGGTGATAAAATCAAAATCATCAAAATTATCCAGTTCCTGACGGACAATTTCTTCAGAATAACCGGAGGCCAGAATAACGCGGATATGCGGAATTTTTTCTTTAATGATTTTTGTCAGCTGCGCGCCGGTCATTCCCGGCATAACCATATCCGTAATCAGCATATTGAAATGGGCATCTTTGGCGATGTATTCCAAGGCGTTTTCAGCCGAATTGCAGCCGATGACATCATACCCCTTCTTTTTGAGAGCGCGGACACCAAAGGTGCGAACCGAATCCTCATCCTCAACAAACAGAATGCGTATTTTTTCGGCTTCAGAGGTGCTGGGGGTATGGCTGCGATCGATAGCGTTAGACACATTAAGCCCCAGCAAAATTTTTTGATCAACCGTTACCGGGGTGGAAATTTTTTCTTGAACCATAAGAATCGGAGTTCCGTCTTTGCGGGTCAAAATATCTTTATTGTCGGGATGTTTTTCCTCATCTTCGGCCGTTTCAAAGCGCGGCAGATAAATCGAAAAGGTCGTGCCGCGATTAAGCTCACTGTCAACTTTGATAAAACCTTCGGTTTGGCGGACAATACCATAAACCATGGCCAGGCCTAAACCGGTGCCAGAGCCGACCACATTTTGTTTGGTTGAAAAGAAGGGGTCAAAAATTCGATTCATATTTTCCGGCGGAATACCGCAGCCGCTGTCTTTAACATCAATAACCACAAATTCTCCGGGTTTGACGGTATCATCGCCGAATTGATAATTTTCGGTCAGAACATCAGTGCGCGTAGTAATGTCCAGTGTTCCGCTGCCGTTCATGGCATCTTTGGCATTGACCGCCAGATTGATAATAACTTGTGAAAACTGTACCGGATCAACGCGAATATAGCCTAAATCACGTCCGTAGTGAAACCGGAGGGAGATTTGTTCTCCTAAAATTCGTTTAAGCATATGGCTTAATTCGGCAAAGTTGTCGGTAACATCAATCAGCTTGGGTTTGAGCGGTTGTTTGCGCGAAAAAGCCAGCAACTGGCGAACCAAACCGGCGGCGCGGTTAGCATTTTGCTTAATCTGAATTAAATCGGGGAATGACGGGTCGCCGACGCCGTGGCGCTGCAATAACAAATCGGTAAAGCCGATCATTGCCGTCAAAAGGTTGTTGAAATCATGGGCAACGCCGCCGGCTAATTGACCTACGGCCTGCATTTTTTGCGCCTGTGCAAATTGTAATTCCAGATTTTTTTGCTTGGTGGCATCAATCAGATAGAGAACAAAACCTTCGGATGCCGGATTAGCCGCCGCATAAAAACGCTGCATGGAGCTGATATAAAGCGAAGCGACAGCATCTTTGGCGGCACTGTTGAGGTGGATATCAACCGTTGAGGAGGCCAACGGGTGAGCGCGAACAAAGTCAAAGCCTTTGAGTAAAGAAGAAATTTCGTCTTGGTTTATGAAGTCAAACAGGCTTTGCTGCAACAGCTTATCATGCGAGACGTTAAAAAAGTTAAAAGCAACCGGATTACATTCAAGAATTTTGCCCTGCAGATTTAAAAAGATAATGCCGACCGGCGCATTGTTAAACAACCAACTAATCTTGTCATAAGCTTCTTCCATACGTTGGCGGAAATCATCGGCTGCGGGGATTTGGGTAACGACCACGCCGCGCATTTTGTAGTTTTGTTCTTCACGATAGCTGTTTTGAAAAACCAGACTTTCACGGACTTCTTTATCGGCGTTAACAAAATGCAGGCTGCCTTTCCAGCAATCCTGCCGCGGCGGGAGTTCACAATTAGTTGCCAAAAAATCGCGCAAATGCCGTCCGGCAGCTTCCTCAACCGGCAAGCCCAGAAAATCGGCAAAACAGCGATTGACATATTCTAACGTATCGTCTTTTCCCAAAGTATAAAGTCCGACCGGCAAATCGTCCAAAAAGTCATGCAGTGACTTGCGTTCGATTTGAAAAATATGTTCCATATTTTTTTCGGCGGTAATGTTATCCAGACACCAAAATAAATAAGTTTCTTTTTTGATTTTTTTGATAGAAAACGCACCTTCAAAAATATCGGAACGCTTCAGGTAAATCGGGCGGACGGAAACTTCGAACCACTCCATTTCATTGAAAATGCGGTCTTCGGTATGATGCAGACTTAAAGACAGCGTGACTTTTTCAGGCGTAAGATTTTGGGCAGCGGTTTGCAGGCGGTAAAATGCCGGTTTGTTATTTTGTCCTTCAGCCAGATATTGTTCCAAAAAATGCAATACCGAACGGTCTTTTAATAAATCGCGGGCCGGATCATTCAGCAAAATATTTTCTCCGAGCGAGTTTTCAATGCATTGGGCGCGAAAGTCGTGGCGTAAAATTTCATTGGCAAAGCCGCCGTAGGTTATGGCTTCTTCACCGGCTTCCAAGGTGTTGATAGTGAGCAACAAACAATATGATACCAAAGCCGCCGTCAGTGCTACCAGATAGAGATAGTACTCAGGATACAAAAAGAACAGAATAATGACAGAAGTCAGGATTACCAAAGCAAAAGCCAGCTTAATCAGGGTCGATTGCAGCAGTTTGTCGGGTCTATTGTTGATTTTTGAGTTGCATAACATAGCTAATTACCTCAGCGACAGCTTTAAAGTGTTCTTCCGGTATGGTTTGGTCCAGCTCAGTGGAGGCAAACAAGGCACGCGCCAAAGGCGGATTTTCCACAATCGGAACATCATTATCCTCGGCTAAAGCTTTAATGCGCAAAGCGACATTATCAACACCTTTGGCCGTGACTTTCGGCGCGTCCATTTCGCCCATTTTATATTCCAAAGCCACGGCGTAATGCGTCGGGTTGACAATAACCACATCGGCTTTGGGAACATTTTCCATCATACGATGACGGGCGCGTTCCATACGAATTTGGCGAATCCGTGATTTTACCATCGGATCACCTTCCATTTGTTTGTATTCTTCTTTAACTTCCTGCTTGGTCATACGCAGCTTTTTTAAGTGGGCATAGCGTTGGTACAAGTAGTCGACCAGCGCAATCAACAATACGGCAATCACAACCGTGAAAAGCAGCAATACGACAATGTGGTGGATGAACTTTAAAATAGCGATGGTTTCCATTGAAGGTAAAAGATTTACTTCGGGAACGTAGGGTTTTACCACTAAAACCGCCACGAAGGTTATAACCGCAATTTTGATGATACCTTTCAAGCTTTCAACAATTTTTTTCATATTGATAAAATTGGGCAGGGCGGCAAAAATGTTAAGTTTGTTCCAATTAGGTTCAAGTTTTTTGGGGGCATAAATAAAACCGGTTTGGCTGATGCTGGCAACCACGCCTAAAACCATAAAGATAATAAACGGAATGGCAAGCAGTTTAAGCAAGCCTAAACCGTTTTGCCACAACAAAACCTTAAACTCCATAGGGGCGATATCCATTTGTCCGGCATTTTCGATGTAGCGCAGAGACATAATGTAAAACCATTTGAAAATCAGCGGCAAGACTAACCAAATCACAAACAACATGCCCAAAAGCATAATAAAGCTTTTGGCTTCCTGCGAAATTGCGACATCGCCTTCTTCTTTGGCTTTACTTATTTTGCGTTCGGACGGTTCTTCCGTTTTGGAGGATTCGTCATCGTCTTCAGGTGCGACCATTTATCCTCCTTTGCTAATGCTGATACAGGTAAAGTCCGTCGGCAAAATATTGGGTAAACCACATAATTATCATCGGAGTGGTGATAAACAGCAGGCCTAATCCCAAATAAATTTGCAGCGGCAGGGACAGAAAAAAGATGTTTAACTGCGGCATCAGACGTGAAACCAGCCCCATACCGACATAAAACACAATGCTGAAAGCAATAAACGGAGCGCCAAGCTTAAAGCCGATAATGAATGAATTATTGACGGTTTGGCTAAGCTGATTGGAAAAGTCGCCCAACGGCAGTGCTTCGCCGACCGGAAAGAGGTAATAACTGTCAATTACGGCACTAAGCATAGTGTGGTGTAAATCGGTCAAAAATATAACGGTAAGGGCGGTAATGCTTAAAAAAGTTTCAACGACAATAGATTGAGTTTGAAAGGCAGGATCAAAGTTTTGCGCATTAGAAAAACCAATAGCCTGTCCGGCAAGGTTTCCGGCTAAGTTTAACGATGCATAAATGGTTTGCATAATAACGGCTAAAAAAACACCGATAGTGATTTCATATAAAATATATTGGAGCAGAACGGCAAAATCAGACGGAGCCGGCGGCAAGTGCGATGCGATAACCGGCATTAAAACTACGGACAAAGCCAAAGCAGCCGATAAGCGGACTTGGGTGTTAACATAAGATGACGAAAACCCCGGCATCAACATCAAGGCTGAGCCGACCCTTAAAAAGACCATTAAAAATTGGTAGAGGTTGAGGTTTAAGATTTCGGCCATATCTATCCGCCCGTAACGATTTTATCAAACAAACCTTCGGTCAGATTCCGCATCTGATTAAACATAAAAGGGAAAAGGATAATCAGAGTGACAAAAACACTGATGATTTTGGGAACAAAAGCCAAAGTCATTTCCTGAATTTGCGTCAGAGCCTGAAATATACCAATAATCAAACCGATAAGCAGGGCGACCAATAAAACCGGAGTAACAACTTTAAGCAGGGTGAAAACAGCGTCACGGGTGATGTCTAAAACTTCTACTTCATTCATAAAACGTTACTCCAACGGCAGTTGTTTTTCAAAATAGTTATGGTTTTCAATTCCGGTAAAAAACACGCCGTCATAGCCGCTGTCGGCAATGCTTTTAAAATAGCCGGACATAATCCGCTGCCATTGGGGATGCCAATAGGCGGTAATGGCTGAATTTTCATTGGCAAGTGAAGCGCGAATCAACCATTCGGGATTGCCGATTTTCCAATCCCGCTGCCAATAATAGGCCAGTGCGTTGGCTTCAGAGACGTTCATTTCGGCAATCAGTAAGCGGCGCGTGCCGTTTTTCTTGTATTGCAGGGAACTGATTTCTTCAGCCGTGTACGGCGTTTGCTGATGAAATAACGGCGAGATGACAACAATATCATAGTTGGTTTCGCGCAAAGCGGCAATCAAGTCATATTTATGACCATAGTTGTTATCATCAAGCAGGAAAAGAATGTTGTTGGCATCTTTCACGCCGGTGACATTTTGCGCGGTTTCATTTATCAGCGGTTGAAGGTTTATATTGTTAAAAGCGTTACTTAAGTTGCTGAAACCATAGAATAAACGCTTGTCCATAACCGAGCGGATAATGGCGCGGTCAAGCTCCAACTCATCAGGGCAGTTGTCAATGGCGATGGTGCGGATATGATGTTTGTCTAAAAACTTTTGAGGCAAATTGCTTTTGCCGCAATAAACATTGTTGAAAGCTATCGCGTCAACGGAGTTAAGGTAGCGGCGGGCTAAAGATCCGACCGGCGGTTCGGAAATTTTGGCGCTGTCCCGGCGGCTGATAAGAAAAGATGGGTCTTGGGCGGTTTCGCCTTTCGCTCGGGTTTCGTTATAGCCTTCCAGATGACTTTCCCATACGCTTTTGCTTAAAAGTTCCGTTCCCTCATGGGCAATAATCTGAAAATCCGGTTTTTGCTGTTTGATATAATCAATCAGCATAATCAGATTATAGCGCATTTTTTCACGGTAGTTGTCAATATGCAGCGGAGGAACATCCATTTTCAGGAGTTCTTCTTCATAAGTGTAGGGGTGGGCTTGGGTAAAACCGGCCAGTCCGGCATCAGCTTTCGGGCAGAAAGCCAATGCCGTGGCCGTATATAAGCACAAAGCTCCGATATGTCGCTTAAGTAACAACATCAGCCTGGTGTTTTCCTGTCCGTTCGGGAATTTCGGCGACGCTGAGAGCAATCCGCAGTAATTCGGTTAAAATTTTCAACGGTTCGGCTGAAAGGTTGTCGGCGCTGTAACGTTCCAAATAAACGCGAATGGTAGCTCCGCTCGAACCTGTGCCGGACAAGCGGTAGACAATGCGCGAGCCGTCGGTAAAAGTGATAATCAAGCCGTTTTTAGTGGTACTGCCGTCCACCGGATCATGATAGATGAACGGAGCGGCGTTGGCAACCGTGAATTCGCCGAAGTTATGACCGTTCAAAGTCGGCAATTTTTGTTCCAAATCGGCCATGAGTTTGTCGGCAATTGCGGTGGAAATCCCTTCAAAGTCAAAACGCATATAATAGCTGCGGCCGTATTTAGCCCAATGTTCGCGGGTGATTTGTTCAACCGATTTGCCGGTGGCGGCAATAATGCTGAGCCAGAACAAAACAGCCCAAATACCGTCTTTTTCGCGAATGTGTGATGAGCCGGTGCCGAAGCTTTCCTCGCCGCAGAAAGTTATACGGTTCGAATCCATAAGGTTGACAAAGTATTTCCAACCGGTCGGAACTTCGTAATAGCCGATATTGTGCGCTTTGGCCACGCGTCCGACCGCCGAAGATGTGGCAGCGGATTTGCCGACGCCGTAAATGCCGTTTTTGTAGGCCGGAATAAGTTTGAAGTTGTCAGTTAAAATCGCCAAACTGTCACTGGGGGTAACAAAAAACTTACGTCCCAAAATCATATTACGGTCGCCGTCGCCGTCATTAGCGCCGGCAAAATCAGCCGCATCAGCAGAAAACATATAGTCGACTAAGTCTTTGGCATAAACCAGGTTCGGATCGGGATGAAGTCCGCCGAAGTCAGGCAGCGGTTGTGCGTGGACAACCGAACCCTTGGCAGCACCAAGGATTTCCTCAAAAATGCGCACGGCATAAGGGCCGGTAACCGCATTCATCGCATCAAAACGCATGGTAAAGCCATTGGCAAATAATTTTTTGAGGGCGGCAAAGTCAAAAATGCGTTCCATCATTTCGACATAATCTTTAACCGGATCAATAACTTCAATAACCATATCACCAAGTTTCTGAGTGCCGATTTTGGATAAATCTATATCCGGGGCGTCAAAAATTTTGTATTCGGTAATGTGTTTGGAGGTTTCAAAAATTTTATCGCTGACCGAAGTCGGAATTTGTCCGCCGGTTTCGTTAGCATATTTGATGCCGAAGTCACCGTTTTCGCCGCCGGGGTTATGCGAGGCCGATAGCACAAAACCACCGTCAGTTTTGTTTTTCAACAAAATGTTGGATGAAGCCGGAGTTGACAGGAAGCCGTTCTGTCCGATGATTAACTTGGCAACGCCGTTGGCCGCGGCCATTTTAATCAGTTTCTGGATTGCTATATTGTTGTAGAAACGTCCGTCGCCCCCGACAACAAAGGTTTTGCCGTGTAAGTCGCCGATAGTGTTGAAAATACTTTGTATAAAGTTTTCAAAGTAATTAGGCTGCATAACGACTTTAGTCTTTTTACGCAAGCCTCCGGTTCCCATTTTTTGGTCATCATAAGGTGTGGTGACAACGATTTTAATCATAGCAACTCCTTAATAAAAATAACAGATTGATTTCAATGATGCTGATTTTAGCACAACAAGCCGCAATGACAAGCACAAAGAGCTAGTTGTCAGCTGTTATTAACAATAAGATGCGAGATGAAAAAGACAAGGTTATTCGGGGCTGATAAATTCGGCTAATTTGCGAATTTCCATTTTGGCGGCAAGGTGCGACATGGTCATGCGCATCTTGAGTTTAGGGTGCTGCATATCTAAAACGGTAAGGCCTTCCAGAAACAGTTCGCGGTAAATTACGCGGTCTTTAAGCCCTTCAATAAAACGAAAACCGTATAATTTAGCCAGTTTTTCCAAATAATTAAAAACAATGCCTTTGTTTTTGGAACGGGAAGAAGTTTTGTTGCCGGTGACAATCCAGTTGAGGTAAGGTTTGCCTTGGGCGGCTAAAAACTTTTTGGCTTCCCAGATAAAGTCGGCATAGTGTCCGGGGGCTTTTACCTTGCCGGTTGCATAATCAATATCGGCAATGACATTGAGGTCAATCAGGCTGTCGCTTATCGGGGTTATAACCGTATCGGCGTGGCGGTGAGCTTCCTCGAAAAGATAGTTCTTAGTCCCCGGGGTATCGATGATAACGGCATCAAAAGAATTGGACAACTCAAAAATTTTCGCAGCAACTTTTTCGCGTTCGTTTTGGAACAAATAGGGGTTTGACTCGGGGGCAAAACAAAAATGTTCGGGAATCGGCAATTTTATCTTCTTTTGTTGGCAAAAATCGCGGCGGTTGGCAATATACTTAGTCAAACTGCCCTGACGTCCGTCCAAATCCATCGTGGCAATGGCAAATTTTTCCTGCATGAGTTTGATGGCCAAATGCATGGCAATCGTTGATTTGCCGGTGCCGCCTTTTTCGTTGCTGATAACGATGATGTGTGCTTTTTTAGTGTTTGTTTCTGTCATTGTCAATGTTAGCCATAACCAGTTGTTGCGTTGTATTTGATGCAACGACTATACATGACTTGTTTGACTTTTTCAAACTATTACAAGTTTTATCCGCTTCATTTTTTGCAAAGCCGACAAGTTTGGAGCGATAAACAACCGCTGAGCCTTTATGAGCCGGTTCGACATTAACCGATGCTTTTGCCGCATAAGCATAATGTTTTTTGATTTGGCGTTTTATGTCCAGAGCATAGTTGCGAGCCTTAGCATAGTTGGAAAAAGCTCCGATTTGGATACCCCAATTGCCGGCGGTTTTGGTGTCGGCAGCTGAGGTTTCATCAAGCAATGAGTGCGATGATATGGTTTCGGTTTGGGCAAACAGGTTCGGTGTTTCCAGATGTTCGGACAAAGCAATTTTTTGCAAGCCTTTATCCATTAACGAAGCAACTTTGCGGTCACGTTCTTTAATGGTGTTGTGTCCCATAGTGACGGCAATAACTCGATGGCCGTTGCGTTCGGCTGAGGTTACGATATTGTAACCGGCCGCGTTGGTAAAACCGGTTTTCATTCCGTCAGCGCCTTTGAAACTCTTAAGTAAATGGTTGTGAGTGTAAAGGGTTTTGCCTTTGTAGGTAAACTTGGTGGTGGCAAATAATTTATAATATTGCGGAAAATGGTGATACATCGCCGCGCCTAAAGTCGCCATATCGCGGGCAGTGGTCTTTTGCTGTGAATTGGGCAGACCGGAAGCATTTTTGAAAGTGGTGTTTTTCATACCAAGTTCATGGGCTACTTCAGTCATGGTTTTAGCAAAATTTTCTTCGCTGTAGCCCAAACCTTCGGCCAATACGGTAGCGCAATCATTGGCTGACTTTACAATCAAAGCCATTATCGCGTCATGAACAGTGATTTTTTCACCGACTCTGAGGCCTAATTTAGAGGGAGAGCGGTTGGCAGCCGTGCGGGAAACCGGAAGTTTATCTTCCATTTTGATTAAGCCTTTGTCCAAGGCGTTAAAAGTGATATAAAGGGTCATCAGTTTGGTGAGCGAAGCCGGATAACGACGAATATCCGCATTTGAGGACGACAAAACCTCACCGGTATTGGCATCAATCGTGATTGACGAGGCCGGACCTTTGGCGGCATAAGCCGGATGTCCCGAAACAATGCAAACGGCGCAAAGCAATAGAATAACGCTTAAGCGTTTGAAAATATTTGATTTTCTATTCATTTCATTCTCTTCTGATTGACCTTATTTATCTAATTCTATTCGTAAAAAGAAAATAAAATGTTAATTTTTCGGCCCAACGATAAGAAAAATGTTTATGGTTTGTAATTTTTACGCTTGACTTTGGGTGATAATGTTTGTAGAAGTTATTCAGCTTAGTTGATGGCGGATGTAGCTCAGTTGGTTAGAGCGCTGGTTTGTGGTACCAGATGTCGTGAGTTCGAATCTCATCATCCGCCCCACTTTAAGATAAGATGTCTTGGTTTAAGGCATCTTTTTTTTATTTTAAAAAGTTTTTTGAGTAAGGTGAGGGCGGATGTATCGGTTTGCGAGCTTAGGCGCAAACCGAATGAGATTATGCTAGCGCGTAAGCTCTGCCTGAGGCAATCGCTAACTTGCTGCGGTCACCGCTATGTAACGCTTGTTTGTCGGCGTTGTCACTTGTCAAACAAGCTAACAAACGCGTAAGTTCCGTCAAAACAAGCCCGTTATGGGGCTTGTTTTTTCCTCTACCATCATCCGCCCCACTTTAAGATAAGATGTCTGCTTTAAGGCATCTTTTTTTATTTAAATTTTACTGTACTATAAACCTAATGTGCCAGTATTTGGAAAAAGTTGTGGACAGCAAAGCGGCCCAAATCTGATGTGGCACTCCAGAGCTGAGTGTTAAGGTAATCCGACGGATAATTATCAAGCATGTAAAAATCGTTTTCGTTTAATCCGCGCAATCTTAGCGGCGAATTATAATAATTATAGCCGGTGTAGGTTTCCACAGCATAACTTTGCTCATAACCGTCATAATAAGACACACACGAGCAAAGCAAGGCCGTTGATAGTAGAAAAGCCAAACGTTTAGCGTTCATTACCGCCGTTTCTCTTGGTCGAAGTAATGGTCGCTGTATTTTCTTGCGGAGTTTTAGCAATAGGATGCAGTTTTCCATTTTTCTGTTCAGTTCCTTTAAGAGGAGCATAAAAATCATCAGGCATTCCGCTAAAGAAATCATTTCTGGCTCGGTCTTGTTCGCTGCTGATATACAGATATTTTATAGGGTTTTGTTTTCTTTTTTCAGCCGTTGATTGCATAATATAGTTGGCACTTTCACCTTCGTGTTGCTCCGCATGGATATCATTACTGTTTTGATTGTGCATAATCATCAAACCAAAATTATCAAGGCGGTTTTGTTCGGCCATATATGTGTTGTTACCGGCGGCGGAAAGCGGCTCCCAATGGTGAATATCAATTTTATAAGGGCGTGGTTGGACATTAACCAAATTAGGATTAACGCTTTTATTGTTAACCATGCTTTCAATCCAAGCATCCAGAAACTGCGGGTTAATACCGTTTTCGCGAAAATCTTTATCCAGTTTTTGGTACAATCTTCCGGCACAGCTTAACAAGGATTCCGGAGTTGTAATTTTGTCGCTGTCGGAATATTGTTGGTCAAAAAGTTCTTGGGCATCACGGAAAGCATAGCGGGAATCAGAATTTTTGCCCAGACGTAAAATTTTTCCCAGTTTTTGAGAAAACTCCTGATAGGGGCTGTCTTTGACCATAGGATATATTGCGGTGAACGAAACATCACGGCAATTTTCCGGTTTTAGGTCTTCAAGGCGATTTTTATCCGGCTGCATGATAACGGCAAGGTCGTAGCTGTTAAGTTGGTAAGCATCTTCGGGACTGATACCGAGGTCAGCCATTTTTTGAGCAACTTTATGTGCCATATGGCGGAAATTATCACTGGCATAAACTGCATTCCAAGCCGGAGATAAAGGTTTATTTTGGTTGTCACGTCTGAAAAAGTTATAATTTTCAGCCGTATATTGTTTTTGAGGTTTGCGTTTTTTATACAGATAGTCGCGGAAAACCGGAGACAAAAGCTGCTCTTTGTAGACATTATCATTAGTACGCGGCGCATAAAATTTGCCGGCCGCCATACAGCGCAGCATGCGGGAAGCAACGGCACAAGGCAAAGCATCCTTAGACAGAATATCCTTGAAATAAGTTTGGCGGATATGTTCAAGCTTGTCTTCAGGCAACATGCCTTCATCGCATTTGCGGCGCAGTTGTTCCAAGGTTTCAAGCCGGATGTCATTGTCGCGCACCAACAGTTTAGGATTATTAGAGGCGTAGTTACGGGCATCATCTTTAGCTAAGGCCTGCACATATTTACGACGAAATGTTTTTTTGTACTTTTGGAGGATTGGTAATAACGCATCGTCAGAGGTTTTGTCATATTCATGATCGTTGTTGTGCAGAAATCCGGAAACTTTTTTCCGAATTGTCTTTGGATATTTGATAAGTGCCTCTTCAGGAAAGGTAGATAAAGCCTTCAAAATATCAATGTCGCTATTGTGTGAACCGAAAGAGTTGCGCGAGGTAATAACCGTTTGAGTAAAATATCTGCCATTTTGAGGAATTACACGTTCCGCGGTTGGGGCAATGCGTGGACGATGTCGTTTGGAACTTTGGGGGGTAGTGTCGGAAGAGATGGTTTGGGTAGTTTCGCCGATGCGCGGGCGGCGTTTTTTAACAGGAGCGTCATTATTAGGAGTTTCTTCGACCATAACATTATCCTTGTTTGATTAATTCTTATGTCTATTTTGGCTTATTTAACCGTTCAAGTCAAATAAATATTGATAATTTTATGGAAAAATTATAGTTGACAGAATGTACAAAAAATGTTATTTTCTTGCTGTTAAAGATAATTATTATGAAAAAGTATGTAAAATTTGATCTTGGGTTCTTTGCAGCCCATTTTAATCTGGACGAAGAACGTTTGGATTGGTGTATTTTGGAAGATAAAGCTAATTTGTTCCAAAATTTTATGCTCGGCATCAAAATCAAAAACTCCGGTCTGGTGATAAGCGTAGAGCAAAAAGCTCTGGCAAAACTCGGCCGCAAGTTGAAAACGTATGATGCCAAATTCACCGCTAAAGGTACAAAATATCAGTTGACAAGCCTGAAACCGATTTGTGAAGGCAAATGCGTGCGACTGACTTTTACGGAACAAAATCTCCGTGATTTGTATCTTGACCAGTGGTATCAAGACGCAATTGAACCAAAAAGATAGCGGCTCTTGTTCTTTTCAGCCCTCAATTCCGCAATTATCGGCGCTAATTGGGGGCTTTTTGTTATTTAAGAGGCCAAATGCGGCTTTACTTTTGTTTGCCATTCTCTTAAGATAGAAATAAATTAAAAAAAGGACTTAGTAATGATTTTTTGCGATATGGATGGCGTTATTGTCAATTTTAATGATGGGATTAAACAAGTTTGCGGGGCTTATCCCGAACAATTGGTGCGTCAGCAAATGTGGCAGAAAGTTATTGACACGCCCGATTATTGGCTCAATTTAGCACAGTTGCCGCATGCTAAAGAGATGATTGCCTATCTGCGCCATAAGGGCTTGAAGATTTTAACCGGACTTCCGGTCTACGGCTATGATAAAGCGGCGCGCGAAAAACCATTATGGATTAAAAAATATTTCGGCGATGACATTGAAGTTATTTGCTGCCTGACTAAAGACAAAAAAACTTATTGTCAAAAAGGCGATATTTTGATTGATGATCGGGAACAAACCATTAAAGAATGGCGCGAAGCCGGCGGTATCGGCATCTATCATACATCGTGGGAAAATACCTTAAAAGAACTAAAAAAATATGGATACTAATAGTATCCATATTAAGGTCTAAACTATGGTTTAGCGATTGATGAATTCGGCGGCGGTTTGGATTTCCGCTTCATTCATACGATGCGCCAAACCGGCAAACTCGTGGACTTCAAAGTCAAGATGGTGGAACTTAAACCAGTCAATGGTTGTCGGTAAAGTTTTATATTGCACGGTCGCGTCATCTTGGCCGTGCAGCAGCAGAAAACGTGGTTTTGAAATAATGCTTTTTTCCAACAGGCTTTGTCCTGGAATGATGCCGGCAACCGGTATACAGCCGGCCAGTTTCTCTTTGCGGGTCAAGGCCGTATAAATAGAAATCATGGCTCCTTGCGAGAACCCCATAAGATAGGTATGGGCGGTGTCGATGTGCCAAAGCTGCTGCTGCTCATCAATAAAAGTGTTCATTTGGCGGGCAACCTCGGCAAAATCAGCACCCAAGCGGTCAAAAATGTCAAAGATTTCAGCCACAGAAGCATCCGGATTCCGAAATCTGACTTTCGGATCGACTTTATAAAAGCTCAGCCATTGTAAATTATCCCCATCTTTTTCGCACTTAAACGGAGCGCGGGGAACAACGACTACCGCGTCGTCCAGTTTGGCGATAAGTCCTTGAACGGCATAATCAATTGCCTCCGGCGTACCATTGTAGCCGTGGATGAAAATTACCAATTTTTTGGGGCTTTCAGAAATTTTGTAATATTTGTTATTAAATAGTGACAAGACTTTTCCTTTCTTTTTGTTTAGTGATTAGAATAATTATGAGCATAAAAGTCAATTAGAAAGAAAAAGTATGAACAATAATCCCTTGGCATCAGTGATTCGTGATGCTTATATTAAAGATGTTTTGTCTAAGCCGGAGGCAGCTGATAATAATGATTGTAGGCAAAATACGATAGAGAATATTTTGCGCAATAAAAGAATTTGTCGGTTTGAAAACGCAATCAACCGTTTTTTGACTAATTGCGGACAAGAACCGGTAAAAACGAACAGTGTGGCGGCTGATGAAAAGAATCTTCTTACGTTTGCTTTGCTGATTAGCGGCTATATTCGAGATGCGCAAGATGCTTTGAGCAATTTGAGCCTGTCACAGGCGTGCGATCCGGATTTAATCGACTTATATCGGGCGGCCTCAAAATATTCGGTTGAAAGCAGCGGCAAAATAAAAGATTCCAAATATCGTTTTACGGAACAATACGATTACAAGTTTTGGAAGGTGATTAATGATTCGACCCTGACTAATGCGCAGTTTATGGCGGATGGTTTCAGTGTGGATCCTAAACGGCATAATCTGTTTGTGGCAATGCCTTTCCATATTAACCCGACGCAGGAAGAGCTGCAAAAATGGAGTAATATGTACCTTAATCAGGCACTGGACAACAAGGAAGTTTTCAATTCACAGGTTGATGTGTATATGAGCCATTTCCCGATTGAAACGCCGCGTTGCGATAAATTCGCGCTGTCATTGAAGACGATGCGCGCTCCGTCAAGCTATTATGAAGCCATTGATATGGATTTTGTCAAAAAGAATTGGGCAAATTTCTTGGGACAGGATCTCAAATTTGATGAAAATAATAAATGTATTGCCGGTAAACCTTATGATGCGGAAACATTTAAGGCTAATTGCAAAAATATTACGATTTTGGGATATTGTTCGGCGGTGGCGCATTCGCACCGAATGATTAATGCGTTTGAACGCTTATCAAGACAATTTTACAGTGCAGAAACTACGGCGGAAGCCTTAAAAAATATTTTTGTGGTCAGTTATGCATTTTTGCCGGCGCAAAAAGAAAGTAAATATTCAGGAGTGCATTTTATGAGCAATTTTGCCGATGATAATTTGCGCAAAGAGCCGTTTGTCAAGATGTTTAATCCCGAATTGTATGAACAGGTAAAGTATCGCCAGGGGGATGGTTCACAAGCTCGTGTTACACAGATGCCTGATGGCCGTAACTATGTCGTCGCGCTCAATCTGCCGGAGGATTTCGGAATTTGGAAAAATGGAGAAAAACATCCGTTCCCGTATCTGGAAAACGGCCACCATATGGGGATTGTTACTGAAAAAAATGAAAATCAGGCGATGAATTATACAACTGAGCACTTTATTAATGTACTTGAAAATGCCAGCCTCGGACGTCGCGGAAGAGAAGTTTTCAATGTGCGCGAAAATATGTATCAAAACCGCGGATTGTTCTTTATGCAGGCCTATCTTGCCCAAAAATCGCTGGGTAAAAGGTAGGTTTGCGCTCAAGGTTCGCATCCGGTAAATCAAACATAAAAAAAGAACACCACATAGGGTGTTCTTTTTTTATGGCTGCTTCACCTGGATTCGAACCAAGATTAACGGAGTCAGAGTCCGCTGTCCTACCATTAGACGATGAAGCAATCGTCAAAATCTGTGAATTGTATATATCAATCTAAATTAAAAAGCAAATGTTTTTATGAAAAATTTTCCACAATGTAACATTAAACGATTAAATAATTGTTGAATTGTTTTTAAAAGAGTGTTATATTATTTTTATGAAATGGATAACGGGAGAATTAAAAATGAAAAAATCGTATAAAATTGAAGGGCTTGACTGTGCTAATTGCGCCGCCAAAATGGAAGAGGCAATCAAAAAGATTGACGGTGTTATCAGTGCCGGTATTTCATTTTTTCAGGAACGACTTGATCTAGAAGCCTCAGATGAGGAATTTGCTAAGGTTTTGGCGGAAGTTGAAGCCGTAATGAAAAAGATGGAAGATGTTGAATTAATCAAATAAAGGTACAGCTATGAAACTGAAACAGCAAACGCGCAAAATCGTTATCGCAACGATTTTATTCTGCTTGGGAATGATATGCCCGTGGAAAGAAGGGCATTTATTGCTTTTGGCGGCGGCATATATTTTATCCGGAGCGGAAATCGTGCGCAAAGCGTGGCGTAATTTGGGCAAACGTCAATTGTTTGATGAAAACTTTTTGATGACGGTGGCGACTTTTGGGGCGATTGCGCTGGAACAATATTCCGAAGCGGTGGCGGTTATGTTGTTTTATCAGATTGGGGAGTTGTTTCAGGCGCATGCAGTGGCCAAATCGCGTAAATCGGTGGCCGAGTTGATGGATATTCGTCCGGATTATGCCAATTTGCGCCAAAAAGATGAGATTGTGAAAGTTGCGCCCGAAGAAGTCAAAATCGGGGATATAATTGTGGTTTCCGCCGGCGAAAAAATCCCGTTAGACGGGGTGATTGTAAAAGGATCATCATTGGTGGATACGGCGGCAATTACCGGCGAACCGGTTCCGCGGGATGTGACCAAAGGTGATGAAATCAGCAGCGGTTTTGTAAATATCAGCGGGGTGTTGGAAATTAAGATAACCAAAGTTTTGGCCGAATCAACGGTAAGCAAAATTCTTAATTTGGTGGAAAATTCGAGCGCCAAAAAAGCCCAAACCGAATTGTTTATCAGCAAGTTTGCCCGTTATTATACGCCGCTGGTAGTATGGGGTGCTGTCGCTCTAGCCGTAATTCCGCCATTGTGGAACGGATATGGTTGGAATATATGGATTTATCGGGCATTGACTTTCTTGGTTATCTCTTGTCCCTGTGCCTTGGTGATTTCCGTGCCGTTGAGCTTTTTCGGCGGTATCGGGGCGGCGTCGCGGCAAGGTGTTTTGATTAAAGGCGGCGAGTACCTGCAACTGCTGAATGAGGTTAAAACCGTGGTGTTTGATAAAACCGGAACATTGACTAAAGGCAGTTTTAAGGTGGTCAAAATCAAAAGTCTGACTTTGCCGACGGCGGAATTGTTGGAACTGGCGGCTTATGCCGGAGCTTTTTCGGTTCATCCGGTGTCGCAATCCATTCGTCAGGCTTTGGGCAAAAAAATCAGCGAAAAAGAAATTGCCTCGTTTGAAGAGATTGCCGGCAAAGGTGTACAAGCGATTGTAAAAGGGCGAAAAGTAGCGGTCGGCAATAAAAAACTGATGCAGTTGTGCGGGGTGAAATTTCCGCAAAATCCATTAGCCGGTACGGTGGTTCATGTAGCCGTCGACGGTGAGGCTTCGGGGTGGATTATGATTGCCGATGAAATTAAAAAAGATGCGCCGCAGGCTATTGCCGAACTGAAAAAACAAGGCGTTACCCAAACGGTTATGCTCAGCGGCGACCGAAAAAGCGCGGCGGAGGCCGTTGCAGAAGCTGTCGGGATTGACAAAGTTTATAGTGAACTGCTGCCCAACCAAAAGGTTGAACAGGTTGAAAATTTGATGAATACTAACAGCGGAAAACTGGCATATGTTGGCGATGGTTTAAATGATGCGCCGGTGCTGGCTCGTGCCGATGTCGGAATAGCCATGGGCGGTCTGGGGACGGATGCGGCGGTGGAAGCGGCCGATATCGTAATTATGACCGATGAGCCGTACAAAGCGGCCGTGGCGATGAAAATTGCCCGTAAAACATTGCGGATTGTAAAACAAAATATTGTTTTTGCCTTAGGGGTTAAGTTCGCGGTTTTGGGAATGGGCGCTTATGGTTTGGCCACAATGTGGGAAGCAGTTTTTGCCGATGTCGGGGTTTCGGTATTGGCGATTTTGAACGCACTGCGGGTGTTGTATTATCGTAAGAAATAAAACCTAACGCAGGCAATCCATTTCAAAAATATCGTCAATAATTTGGTGGACAAGGGTAGGAGTTTTGTCGGGACTGAGTTTATAATACATTTCTTTACCTTCGCGGCGGTTAACAATCAGTCCCGACTGCCGCAAAACCCGCAGGTGGTGCGAAACCGCCGGAGCAGACATATTTACCGCCAGCGCCACGTTGTTGACGCATTGTTCGCTGTGAGCCAACAGCCACAAAATCTTCAGGCGGGTAGGGTCGCTTAGTAATTGAAAAATATCGCAAGCCTTGACCATGGCCGTATCATTGGGTATCTGCGCGATAATTTGATCGCAATTTTCATGATGATTGTGCAGAGAATGGTTGGTTTCAAGCTTAGGCATAATCAGACCTCGTAGAATTGAATATTGTTCAAAACATACAAAAAAATCCCTCATCTGTCAATAAAATTGGCGGAATACATTGATATAAAACTTGAAACTAAAAATCAGTTTAATATAATATAGCATTATTGACAAAAGTGAGCGGCGTATGGAAATCAACACTTCAGTTAAACAAAACGAATTATGGATAAAGCTTAGCGGCGATGCGCGAGCCTACGATAATAATGCGGCAAAAATAAAAATGTATCATGAGGTTAAACGCTTTGAGGGCGCGCGAGTTATATTTGATGCAGCCGAAGTGTCGGAATGGGATTCAACCGCTGCCGTGGTATTGTTTGAAGCCGCCAAATATGCGGAATCACGCGGATTGGAGCTTGATTACAGCCGTCTGCCCGATAATATGCGGGAGATGCTGCGGCTGGCCATGGCGGTTAACCGTAAGCCGGAACACCACAAAAGCCGTCACAGCCGATTGGTGATGATGGTTGGAGAGTGGGGCATAAACTTATATAAAAGCGTGGTAAACGGTCTGAAATTTATGAAGACGGCGGCACAATCGGTGTTGCGCTTTGCCCGTTTTAAAGCCGTAATGCGCAAAGTCGATTTGTGGTTTGCTTTGGAGGATTGCAGTTATCGGGCAATCGGTATCGTGTCGCTGGTCAGTTTTATGGTGGGTTTGATTTTGGCGTTTGTCGGAGCTATCCAGCTGAAAATGTTCGGGGCGCAAATTTATGTCGCCAGTCTGGTGGCTATCGGGATGACGCGGATTATGGGCGCGATTATGGCCGGAATAATTATGGCCGGCCGCACCGGAGCAGCTTATGCGGCGACAATCGGCACAATGCAGGTTAATGAGGAAATCGACGCCCTTAAAACCATGGGACTTTCAACCACGGATTTTTTGATTTTGCCGCGGATTATAAGTCTGGTTATAACCATGCCGATTTTGACTATGTTGGCAGATGCTATGGGAATGTTGGGCGGCTGGACGGTCGGGGTGCTGATGCTCGGAGTGCCGGCGCCGGAATATTGGAAATATACGCTGGATGCCCTGAATATGACCAACTTTTTGGTCGGAACGTTTCACGGGTTTGTATACGGAATTGTGATTGCGTTGTGTGGCTGCTATTACGGGATTAATTGCGGACGCAATGCCGACAGCGTCGGTGTGGCCACAACCAAAGCCGTGGTTTCGGCGATTGTATGGATGATTGTGGTAACCGGATTTTTGACCTTTTGTTTGGAGGTTATGGAAATATGACGGAAACAATCCAAATAAAAGCGGAAAATTTGACCATCGGTTATGGTGATTTTGTGCTGATGAAAGAAATCAACTTTGCGGTTAAGCAGGGCGATATTTTTATCATCATGGGCGGCAGCGGCTGCGGAAAAAGCAGTTTGCTGCGGGTTTTGACCGGCTTGATGCCGGCGCAAAGCGGCACAATCTGCATTGACGGTAAAAACTTCAGCGCTGCTGATGAGCAGGAAAAAAGCAAGATTATGCAAAAATGCGGTATTTTGTACCAGAGCGGAGCTTTGTTCAGCTCCATGACTTTGGCGGAAAATATTGCGATGCCGCTGCAACAGTACACCAATTATTCCTCGCGGCTGATAAAAGAACTGGTGTCGTGGAAGCTGGCTTTGGTGGGGCTGCGCGGGTTTGATGATTTTTATCCGTCAGAAATCAGCGGCGGGATGAAAAAACGGGCCGGTTTGGCGCGAGCTTTGGCGCTTGATCCGGAAATCGTGTATTGCGATGAACCGTCGGCGGGGCTTGATCCGGTCAGTTCCAAGCTGTTAGATGATTTGATTTTGGATATAAACCGCAGCCTGGGGACAACGTTTGTGGTGGTAACCCATGAACTCAGCTCTATTTTTGCAATCGGCAGTAATGCGATTTTTTTGGATGCCGAAACCAAAACTATCGGCGGATACGGCAATCCCAAACAGATGCTGCAAAATCCGCCAAGTGCCAAAGTGTTGGAATTTTTAACCAGAGGGGAAAAATAAAATGGCCAAACAACCCAATACCAGATTAGTCGGAGTTTTTATAATCAGCGGGTTAGCCGTGTTTTTGATTATCTTAGCGCTGTTTTTGCAAAGCAAATTCAGCAGCGACAATAAAAATTTGGTGGTAATGTATTTTGAGGAATCAATTAACGGGTTGAATGTCGGTTCGCCGGTCGTATTTAAAGGGGTGGAAGTCGGCAAAGTGGTAAAGATTGACTTGATTGCAAATCCGCAGAATTTGGATTTCAGCATACCGGTTTATGCTCGCATGAATCCACGTCAGGAGTCTTTTGCCAACAGCTCGTTCGGCGCTAAACGCGAATTGTTGAATGAACTGATTAAAAAAGGGCTGCGCGCACGGTTGACTTCGCAAAGCTACTTGACCGGACAGTTGATGATTGAGTTTGAAATGTTGCCCAATGCGCCGATTGTACTGAAACAGGAAGCAGGTAAAGAAAAATATTTTGAAGTTCCGACCACGCTATCCCCATTGGGCGAGATTTCCAAGGGTATGCAAAGTCTACCGGTGCGGGACGGAATCGAAAAATTCAACCTGATGATGGACGAGATGAGCCGGCAAATTCCGGTGGTTATGCCGCAAATAACCAAAACTCTGAAAGACATTGACAAAGTGGTGGTTAATAATACGGCAGTTTCGACTGAGGCTTTGAACAATTTTAATCGAGCTATGCAGAGTATTAACGAGGCGGCAAAAGCCGTGCGTAATTTTGCCGACTATGTTGAACGGCATCCGGAATCATTGCTGAAAGGTAAAAAGGGAGGAGAGTAATGAAAAAAACAATCTTAGTTTTAGTCGGATTGCTGACCGCAGCTTGTGTCGGAACGTCGCAAAATGCCAAATTTTATTCCCTTCGCCCCGAAGCAGCGGTTGCGGTGGCCGAATTGAAAACAACTATCGGTATCGGCGATATTGAATTGCCGAATTATTTGGATAAGCCGCAGATTGTGACAACCTCGCATAATGCGCTGGAGCTTAAAGCCTCAGAATTTAACCGCTGGAGTGAATCTTTGTCCGCGATTATGCAGCGGGTTTTAGCTGATGATTTGGCGTCCGCGCTGCCTAAGTCTTTGGTCAAAGTCAAAACCGACAGTCGGGAAGAGTTTAAGTATTTGATTAAGGCGGAAGTTAACCAGTTTGACGGCAGTTGGGACGGTGATGCGGTGTTAGACGTTTGGTGGCAGGTTGTTAAGGCTGACGGAACAATTGTTATGAAAAAGCGCACCCGTTTGACGCAGCCGGCCGGCAGCGATTATATCAGTCTGGTGGAGGCGCAAAGCCGCTTGGTGGCCGCTTGGGCGGAAGAAATTGCGGCGAGCTTGAAAAAATAAGGCTTAACGGCGCATGATCCTGCCATCGCGGTAAATACGGCGGATAGTCAGGAAATAACCGGTACTGACAACCAAAGCCGCGCCAATCCAGGCAATCGGGCTGGCGTAGCAAATGCCAAGATACCCCATACTTTTAGCTAAGTAAAAGGCTGCAAAGGAACGCATTGCCAGTTCGACAATACTGGCTATCAACGGAATATCGGAATGTCCCATACCTTGCAGGGCGTTACGGAAAATGAAAATCTGACCTAAGAAAAAGTAAAACAGCGTGCTGATATTTAAGTAATTGCGGGCAATGGTTACGATATTATCATTGTCTTCATTGATAAACAGTCCGATGATATTTTCGCCGCCGTAACGCATAGTCAAAGCAATAATTACGCTAAAACCTAAGGAAATGAGCGAGCTGCTTAAAACACCGTGGCGGATACGTCCGATTTTGCAAGCGCCAAAATTTTGGGCAGTATAAGTCGCAATTGCCAATCCCAGAGCGACCATAGGCTGCGTTGCCAATTGTTCCAAACGAAGAGCGGCGGTAAAGGCGGCAATGGTATCCGCACCGAAAGAATTGCAGATACTTTGAATAATCAGCAGCCCGAATGCAATAATGGAAAATTGGATGGCCATCGGGACAGCTACTTGCAAATGATGAAGCATAAAGGCCCAATCAAAGCGCCAATCCTCGCGATGAAGGCGCAAAATCGGGTATTTGCGGCTGATATACCAAGCACACATTATGGTCGAAAAGCCTATGGCAATGATTGTTCCCATAGCAGAACCGATAATGCCCATTTTGCCGTAATAAATGAAGATAAGGTTGAGGACAATATTCAGAAAAGTAGAAAAAAACAAAAAATAGAGTGGGGTCTTGCTGTCGCCAAGTGCGCGAATAAAACCCGAAAGCAGATTGTAGCCGACCAGCAAAATCAGCCCGCAAGTCAAAATGAAGATAAAGTTGTAAGAATCATGCATAATCTCTTCAGGAACATTCATCAAGCGCATAATCGGGTGCAGGAACAACAGCATGGAAAATGTGCAGATACCGCTTAAAATCGTGCTGGCAATAATGCTGTGGGTGACGGAACGGCGTACCCCGCATTCGCATTTGGCTCCAAACTGTTGCGCCGTGACAATGGTCAGTCCGCCGGTGAAACCTAAGGTTATGAGCAGGATTACAAAATATATCGGGGCAGAAGCGCCAACCGCAGCCAGAGCCTGAATATTAATCAAACGTCCGACAATCATGATGTCGGAAATCTGATAAATGTTTTGTAAAATATTACCCAAAAGCAGTGGAAAAGCAAATTTTAATATCAGCCGGAGCGGCGATCCGGTCGTCATATCCTGAACCATAAAGTCACCTCAAGTTATTTTCAAACCGGCATAATTTAATTCTTTATTTCTAAAATGTAAAGCAGATATATAACTAAAATTTACGCTTTATAAATACGGCTGAACACGCTGAAAACCGCGGCATAAAAATTGGCAGTAACGAGAAAATAAAAGTTTTTGACCAAAGTAGGAGTACTGGGCGAATTAGAAAAAGCGCAAAGCAAAACGCCGAAGCTGATGGCCAAGATAATGGCAAAGGTCAAATCAGCGATGGCAATAAGTCGGTGTTCGGAATCATTGTTGCGGTAAACAAAGTTAGCAATGGCAATGACGGCGACAACCAACAATAAGGCGCCAAAGTTGAGAATTATAGATGCGCTCATAGCGAAACTCCTTGATTATGCGTATACTTAGAGTAAGGTTTTACGGCTCAGAAGTCAACCCACAATACTCATGGTGTGATTATTTATTATGGGTGCGACCAATAATTTTGTTCCACAGGTGTTTGAGTTTTAACCCATTGAAGTAGTTGTTTTTTTGTGCATCGTCATTATTGGTAAACTGGCCGACTTTGGTTAAGTAGGTCATTTTCTCTTTTTTGTATGCGGTTAATCGGGCAAAAGTTTCTTTGTGGGCCGGCGGCAGCTCATCAATGAATACTTGTTCACGCCCTTGGATGTATTGATAAAAATCAATGTTATCAATATTAAAAATTTTGTGCATGGTTTGGTTATGCAGTTCGGGGCGGTTGACACAGCAGGCGTTATAGTCGAGGCCGTGATAAATGTGGCGGGTGCGTCCGACATTGTTGCGAATATAAATATGGTATTTGTCTTTATGCCAACTGTCAAAAACATGCTCGGCGATAAACTTAGCCTCGGTTGGAGTAATATTTTTTTCGGCTGTTTCAGGATGTTGCTCCAGATAGTGGCGATATTCTATAAAGCGTGCGCAAATGTGGGCATAGTCCTTGCCATATTTGAAAAAGTTTTTACGTTGTTCCAACAGTTGCGCGATGTTGGCGGAAACCTCATCCATACATAATTCGGCAAATTTGACTTCATAACTTTGTCCGCTGCGTTCCAATCCTGATTGGGCATTTAGAAAATGTTGGAACTCATGGCGGGTGGTGCAGTTGTAATCATCATTGCTATATTGGTATAATTTATTTAGTACCGGATCATCAGAGCGGAAGTGACGGATGGTAATGCGATTATATTCGAATTTGCCGTAGGAGGGCATATTTTTTAAGCTGTCCAGCGGGTGAAAGGCAAAAAAGACGCTGTTGTCTTTGTGCGGATTGCGTTTGATGGTTACGGTATCAACCTTGAATTGAGGTTTAAGCTTGCTAAACTCCCGAAAACGTCTATCGCCCAATGTGGTGTAATCACTGGCTTTGTTGAGGTTAATATAAGTTCCGGTTTCGCGGTTACGGTAAAACCATTCCCCGTTTTTGTTTTCAAGATTTTCATAAAATACTTCGGGCGGAATAGTGTCTTTGCCAATGGCAATGGTAGGAGAATAAAATTTTTCCGGTTGGTAGCTTTCCATAATATATGTTGTGCCGCCAAGCGCCGTTCCTAACAAAAGCAAGGAACTGAAAGTAAAATTTCGAAGCAGACGGCGGGAGCGTTTGCGCGGTTCTGTTCTGTTCTGTGTATTAATCTGCATGGCTATTCGTCCTATGTTATGAAATTATAATAGCACGTTTTAACCCCAAAATCTAGATAAATTCAAGCTTGAGAAGACAACAAAGTGCGGTTTCCAGTTTAGTGTAACTATGCAGCAGGCTGAAATCTTCACGATCAATAATCTCATAGGTTTGCGTTTGCGGGTTATATGCCAAAAAGTCAAAATCGTCTTCACCCAAAATGATTTTTCCTTCATACGGGGAAAAAAAGTTTTTGTTGGCGGCCAAAAGGTCATTGCTGCCGGTTTCGGGGTTGATGCCGTATGCGCAGCTGTCATCCCAACAAACGCCGTTAAAATGGTGCAAAAAATTGACATAATCATCAGGAATAAGCGGAAAACCGCTCAATTTAAGGTCTTGTTGAGTGCGGATTACTTGTTCGGCGGTGACCGGAGAAGCGCAAATTTTGCCTTTGAGGTCGTTTATTTGGGTGAAAATATCAATCATAAGGTTAGGTCTTTGTTTTTAAAAAGGTTGTTAATCGTGGTCAACAGACGCTTATTGGTGTCTTTTCCATAATCATGATAAATGCGCGAACTCGCGGTAAGTCCGCCAATGAAAATAAGGTTAGGCGATAATTCGGCGCGCTTGACTTTGCGGTCAAAAATATCTTCGCCGTTATCCTTGGTGTCAAACAGGTGAAGCACCGTATGATACGGATCAATCACCAGACACAAATTGGGCGAGGTATTGACATCACTCAGGCAAGCCACGTTTTTACCGTCTTTAACCGGAATTTTGTGGTGGACGCTAAACATCGGCGGAACACGTCCGTTTTCTTTCATATCTTTAACCGCGTGGTCGACGTATTTATTAAAGTCAAACTTGGACGCATCGGAAATTATATTATGATTAAGCAGGTTTTCAATGATAATGTCCGCATGGCTTGCCATATAAGCGCGAAAATCGGTTTCGTGATTTTTGGCAAAGGATTTGATAAATTTGGATTTGGCGCCTTCGTACATAATTTTGTGCTTTTTCATATAATAACGCAGAATATACAAAAAATCGCTCATCGGCATTTCGCTGATGGATTCCGGTTTGATATTGCGTTCGGAAAAAGCATCGCAGACTTTGTATTGCAGTTTGCGAAACTCGCTGAACTGGCGGCAAACCAGCCAAATCGGCATTTGCGAAAGGGTGTAATCTTCCGGCTGATAGGGGCGGCGCTCCTTGGGCAGCGGAGTAAAATCTTTATAAGTTTGGCTAAGACGGGCTAATTCTTCTTCATTCGGCGGCGGAATACTGCCGTTATAGTCGAGTCGAATTAATAATTTTTCCTCCGAAGGCAGTTTGTAGTGAATATCTTCTTTAAAAGTCAGGCCTTCGGATTGCAAAATTTGCTCCAGATTCGATTTTACTTCCTTGCGTTGTCCGCTGGCGATGTTAAGAATGAGTTTTTCGCACAAAACCTTGTGCATCAGGCGTTCCTGATATTGCGCAGTGTTGCGGCGGGCATTGCCGATAATCAGATAATCAAGTGAGTTTTTGACAATGCGGAGTTTATCATAAGTTTCAGCCACATTACTCGGGCAAACTTTACCGCGCCTGCGAGCCGAAACTTGTAAGGCCAGGGGAAAAGTCACCATATAAGTCAGCTCTTTACCGATTTCGGTATCAATATAAGGCTGCTTAAGGCGTTTATTGCCGGAGCGATGCTTCATATTATCTCCTTTTGTCCAAATTGTATAAAATTTAGAAAAATTAATCAATATAAAAATGATGGCGGTGGGTAATAAACACAAAAAACGTCTTCTCTCTTGCGAGAAAAGACGTTTTCGTTCGGCTTTAATGCTTTAAGCAGCTTTATTAGCCTTGAGGTAGATGCTAAGCCAGTCGGTGTTGCTGTTTATCATGGCATTTACCCGTTCCGAAATCATCGAGTTATTGGCGATTTCGTTCTTGATGACGGCTTCAGCCATGGCTTTGTCCTGTTGCCCAAGGAAGTAGATTATCGAGTCTTCCCACAAAGGGTAGTAACGATGATATACTTCGTACTGCTCGAGGTTCATCCGAATTTCGGCAGTGTAGGCGAGCGGCTTATCCAGCTTTGAACAGTACTTGCGCCACATTACCATATCATCGGCAAACTTGGTTACCGCCTGTTTTTGGTTGTAGACCTTGAGTGCGGTGATGATGATGTCACGGTTTTTCGCTTTGACTTGATCAGTGTAAATGTGTTTAATCAAAGCAATTGAAAGACCATTTTTGCATACTAAGCGGCGTACAATATTCAAGGCTGAGTCGGTTTGGTTGGCGGCGTCAATTAAAGCCTTGAGCATAGCCTCGCTTAAAGTCTGCCTTTTGATGTACAATTCAATCGTTCCCCATTCATATTTATTGAGAACATAATAAAATTGTTCGAGCGTAAGCTTCATCCGCGGGGCAAGCGTTTCACGTTCTGCGAAAGAACCTGTATCCCATAGCCATTCTTTAGCTTGGTGTGAAAACCATCCAAGATTAAGGGCTTCCACGCGATTGCCGCAGCGGTTGAGGTATTTGATTTCCTCATCCAAAGTTGCATCAAACATCTCGTTGGCCTCCAGCAAAGCTTTATGCAGTCGCCAAGGAAAAGCTTTGCGCATCGACCAGACCGGCGACCATAAGAGATTGCCTAAGGCGTCGAGGTAATCTTTCCATAGCTCAAGGTCTTTACCTTTATCTCGAGCTGTGCGCAGGCTGTTAGCTGCACGTTTGGGCGCGATCAGTCCCCAAACAAAAAAGCTCAGGGGATTGAGGGTCAGCACGTACCAGATCGTCAGACCGGCATAGCCAATGAACAAAGCTGTTACCGCGATTGCAAACACTGGTAACATTACGATTTTTTTTGCGATTTTGGCCGCTTTTTTAGCAACGCGTGACGGCTTAGCGTTGTTGTTTTGTGTTTTATTCTCCATTTTTTTAATTTTATGGATTGCCTCAATGTTCCGATTGAAGTGATTTTTTTTACAAGCCTTGAGAACACCCTTGAATTTCAAGCAAGACAGGAGCTATTTCCAGACTTTTACCTTCAGTTTCTTTAATCGTATCTTTGAGCCGAACCCAAAACAACAACCTCTGTAACCAAATAATAAACATATCTATTAATAACCAAGGAATAGTATAGCAGTTTGGTCAATTTCTGTCAATAGGGAAGTTTCGTCTAGAGGTTTTCTAGAGCAGCTAACAGCGGTCTCGTGTTCGGTCACGTACCTCTATGTACGCTCACTCACACTCGCCTTGTTATCCACTCTATAAATTCCTCTATCCGAAACTTCCTCGTGCCGGGAAGTTTGCTCTTTGGGCCCCTAATCACAAAAGGGGCGGCGTTGTAAAAATTCATGTACCTTTAATGTACACTAGGATTTTTACACGCCGACTTTTGTTTCTATTCGCCGCAAATATCAAACTTCTATGAGTATGTACAATTAATATTTAAATGTCATGTCGACCAAGCGTTAGCGCGTGGAAAGATCTCGGCCTTAATGTATTGTCGGGTGTAAATCCCGACATCAATATTGTTGCTACTATGGAAAAATATAGCCGAGACCCTTCGACTGCGCTCAGGGTGACAATAAAATAAAAAAAAGTCGCCGGTGAGGGCGACTTTCGAATTAAGGTTAATAATCAGATTGATTTAAGGTCATTTTCAGCTTTAATTTTTAACAGCCAGGCCTTAACCAATTCTTCCATACGGCTGCCGGAAGAATAGTTTGCCGGAGCAATATTATCCACGCGGGCATCTTTGAGCAACTTTTGTGCATGTTTATTGCCGGCTTTGGTGTGCGGGCGATAAACGGCTAAAGCGTGTCCGCCGAATTTGCGTAAAGTTGCCATACACGGGACATCAGTCAAGCCGTCGCCGACATACATCATTTGTGAAAACGGAATGTCGCGCAGTTCATGCGGGGTTCGGTCGTTTACGGTGATGTCGTTTTCATCAAGACAACCTTTGCTTATACGGTAAAGGTATTGGGTCTTGGTGGTATAGTTAACAACTTGTGCCGGCCAAATCGCTACACCGTTGGCATCATACATAAATGAGCAGGCGTAAATTTTGGCAAATTCGTGGCTTATCGGTAAACCATTCACGATTTCTTTTAATCCTGAGGATAAAAGAAAATGTTGTAACTCAATGCCATTTTCCAGGGCGAAAGCATTTATGCGGGAAAACCAACTTTCTACGCCTTTGAACAACGTTATGTCCTGTCCGTATTTGGCCAAATCTTCTTTGCGAAAAGCAAGGTTTTTAGCTTTGGCTTGTTCTAACATCGTGCGCATATAACATAGGTTTTTATCAGCACATTGTTCTTGCGACAGTTGGTCAGATTTGTTCCAAAAACTTTTGGCAGTAGTATTTAAGGCTTTCATAAATCCGTATTCTTGCATATTGCCGGGGGCAAGAGTACCATCAAAATCATAGCATATTGCAGCTTTTATCATTTTTTTCATAGTTATTTTTAAATAATTTTTTGATACTTGTTACCTTATGCAATTTTGTCTAAATGTCAAGCCTGTTTCATGAAATTTTATTTACTTGCGCAAAATCAGTAATAAACATTTGAGGTCACAATGATTTTGCAATGCTTGATATAAAAAAAGCTCCGCCGCGGGGCAGAGCTTAAAGTCGGTTATTCGTCATCTTCATTTTCGGGATGCGCGTCTTCAGGGTGTTCCTTAAGTTGAACTTTAATCTTGGTAATGCGCATATTATCAACGCTCATCACCTCATAGGTACAAAATTCATCTTCGGCTTTATCACCGACTTTGGGTTCGCGTCCCAAAAGTCCGAAAACATAGCCGCCGATAGTGCTTTCTTCATGTTCGACTTCCGGCAGTCCCATACATTCAAACGCATCTTCAATCAAAACCACGCCGTCAAACTCACAAATCATATCATTAATTTTTTTGACCGGATCGCCGTTGTTGTGGTCGTGTTCGTCCAAAATATCGCCGACCAACTCTTCCAAAATGTCTTCCATGGAGATAAGGCCGGCCGTTCCGCCATATTCATCAACCACAATCGCCAGGTGGACGCGGTTACTCATCATCTGGTGCAAAATGGCGGAAATAGATTTGTTTTCGGGAACAAACAATATTTTGCGTGAAATTTTGGTTAGAAAATCTTTCTTATCTTTTTCATCGCTGTGTTCCAAAAAGTCCCGAATATGAATCATGCCGATAATATGGTCGCGGTCTTTGTTGCAAAGCGGAAAACGGGTATGATTGTGTTTCTGAATAAAATCCAAAGCCTCATCAAAGCTGAATTTCAAATCCAGACATTTGATGTCCTGACGGGGAACCATAATTTCGTGAGCGCAGATTTCAGAAAAATCAATCGCATTTTGGATGATTTCGCCTTCGGTTTCGTCAATAATGCCGCCTTTTTGCGAGGCATCGATAATGATTTTGATTTCTTCTTCCGAATGGGCGTCTTCGTTTTCGGTGGCCAGTTTAGTTCCCATCAGTTTGAGTATCCAAATCGAAACATGATCAAAAACCCAAATAAACGGAGCAAACAGGCGGTTAAACGCATATAACACCGGCGCAACGATCAAAACATAACGTTCGGTGGCCTGAATAGCTAAAGATTTCGGTACGAGTTCGCCCAAAACAACGTGCAGCAGAGTAATAAACGAAAAGGCAATACCAAAGCTCAAAGAATGAAGCAAAACCGGATTATCGGTCATCCAAAGGCCGAAAATATCTTCCAACAGGCGCGATACGGCCGGCTCACCGATCCAACCTAAGCCAAGCGAGGCAATGGTGATACCAAGTTGAATGGCGCTCAGATAAGTATTAAGATGATTGTTAATTTTGAGGGCGATTTTGGCGCGTTTGTTGCCGGCATGAGCCAATTCTTCAAGCTTGGTGCGGCGGATTTTAACAATGGAAAACTCAGAAACTACAAAGAAAGCGTTGCAAAAGACCAAAAACAGAACCAACGCGAGGTTGATTGCATAACTATATATCGGCGTCATAAGTTGAAATTATTACCTCTTTTTTATTAAACTTTTGCTATCGTATAAGGATATATTGTGTTTGTCAATAATTAGAACAAATGATTGAATAATTTATGCTAAATGATTATCCACAAGCAGCGGCGGTGATTGCAGATTTCGGCCTTTGATGCTAAAGTTGCGGCAATTAAGCGTCAGAATTAAGGAGAATAAAATGCAAGATTGGGAAAACGTGCTGGCTCATTATAATATTAAAGGCCGAATTACCGGAATTAAAAACGGGCCGTTGGTGCAACGGATTGAGTTTGAGCCGGAAGCCGGTACTAAATTGAAAAACATCGCGGCCGCACTGGATGATATTGCTCGAGAATTGGGGCTGTCGTCTTTGCGAGCCGAAACAATTGAAGGCAGCAGCCTAATCGGGTTTGAAGTTCCGCAAAAAGAGCCGCAAACCATAGATTTTGCCGCACTTTTGAATGCAGATGCGCCGCAAGGACGGCTGCCGATTTGTTTGGGGTGTGATGTTATCGGCAATTCGGTGTGGACCGATTTGAGCAAGCTGCCGCATTTGCTGGTCGCCGGTACGACCGGTTCGGGAAAATCGGTCGGGCTTAATACCTTTATTCTTTCGCTGATTAAATATAAAAAGCCTAATGAAGTAAAATTTATTTTGATTGATCCGAAACGGATTGAGTTCAGCATTTATAATAATCAGAAGTATATGTTTTGTCCGGTGGTGACGGATAATCAAAAAGCGGCGGACACGTTGGAATTTTTGGTGGCGGAAATGGAGCGGCGATATGCCTTGTTTGAACAAAGCATGGCTAAAAACATTGAAGCCTATAATGAAGATAATCAACCGCTGCCGTATTTGGTGTGCGTGATTGATGAATTTGCCGATTTAATGGCGGCGGATAAAAAGACGGCCAAAGCAGTGCAGATGTTGGCGCAAAAAGCTCGTGCCTGCGGGATTCACCTGCTTTTGGCAACACAGCGTCCTTCGGTTGATGTCGTGACCGGAGTATTGAAAGCCAACTTCCCGTCGCGCTTGGCATATAAGGTTGCAAGTGCGGCTGATTCCCGTACGATTTTGGACAGCGGCGGCGCAGAAAAGCTTATCGGCCGCGGTGATGCTTTATTTTTACAGGCAAACGGAGAATTAAGACGGGTACACGGGGCTTATGTTTCCGACGCGCAGATTGCCACCATGTTAGAGCCGTATCGGGCAAAGGTGGCGCCGCTGCCGCTAAAAAATACGGCTGAAAAAGCGCAAATCGATGAAAAATCACAAGCCAAAACCGCAAATCGCAAGTCGTGGCTGCGGCGGATTTGGGATTTTTGGGCATCGTTGCGGCAGAAAGATAAGCGATTGATAATTAACGGTATCTTCTATCTTTTGGGTGTGATAAGCGGACGTTCAACCAAAAGAAAATAAATTTTTTTTGAACATTTAGATGCGCTTTGTCGTTTTAACAGGTGTAAGGGAGATAAAATAATGTATGAGGAAGTATCACAACTGTTAAAAGAGGCTAAGCCGCTGTATATAGCACGCAAACGCCGCAACAATCGGATTAAGTCGGGTGCGGCAATGCTGGCCGTAAGCGTCAATGCCGAAGCCGGAGAACATAAATTTAAGCATCCGCAAGGCGAGCCGCCGCGTCACGAACAGATGGCCGAAAAACTGGCTCAGGATTTGGGTTTGACGGCTGAACAAAAAGCGCAAGCCGAAAAAATAAGAGCCGACGGGCGCGAAAAAGTCAAACCGTTGATGGAACGGGCTAAAAAACTGCATGAGGAAATGGATAAACTGCGTCAAGAAAATATGCAGGAATTTGAAAAAATCTTAACTCCGGATCAGCAGGAAAAATTTGCCAAAATTAAAGCCGAAATGAAAAAACACAAAGGACCGCGCGGCCCGCATCCCAAATTTGATGATAAAGAACCGCGTCCGGATATGCCGCCGTTTGAACCGGATTATCATCCGGAAAATATTCCTGAACCCAAGGATTAATCAACGGAGAACACGATATGAAAAAAATGGCGAGTTTGCTGATAGCGGCATTGTTGCTCTGTTCGGGAAATGTGATGGCCAGACCCTGGCATCATCCGCAGCCGCCGGCAAGACATCACGTTGACCGTCATCATCACGGCGACGGAGCAGCGTTGGGAATTTTGACCGGTATCAGCGGAGTGGCTATGGGCAGTTATATTATTGCCAATCAGTCACGGGAGGTGGTGTATCATCCCAACCAATATTATCCGGAGTTTGATAAAAAATGCTTTGACATGGTGTCAAAAAAGAGCGGGCAAGTAAGCAAAAAATGTGTTAATACATCGGATCGGGAAGATACGGATGTCGTCTATATTGATTAAGACGCTGGATAAAGCCTTCAGTTAATGAAGGCTTTATTTGTTTATTTCGGCATTCAGTGATTGATTTATAAAGTATGTATACTATAACAATTTTTTAGTGATTTGAGCGGTAATATGTTATCAAAGCTTGGCAAGGGAGGCAGAAAATGGACAACGAAAAGTTTATAAAGTGGCAAAATAAATCATCAACGGGAAAATTGGCGTTGTGGGGCGCAACCTTGTTGTCATATTGTCCGCGGGGCGAAACGCAGGATATTTTTTGGCTCGGTGAGCGTAACAAATTTGACGGTTTGCAAGCCATAAGGGGTGGAATACCGGTTTGTTGGCCGCGGTTTGCCGCTGAAAAGTTGAATGATAACCTCCCTCGCCATGGTTTTGCCCGTATATCGGATTGGAAAATATCGGCGCTGACGCAGGATGAAAATAAATTAGAGGCGGAATTGATATTGCCGCCGGATGAAAGATATCAGCTCGACATTACCGCAAAACTGCGGATAAAAGTTACGGACACGCTGGAATATTGTTTGGAAACTACCAATAACGGCGATGAGATTTTTGAATTCAGCGAGGCGCTGCATTGCTATTTTAATGTCAGCTCATTGGACAATGTAATTTTGAAAGGTTTGCAGGGGCATTTATATAAAAGTTCGTTGGACGGTTCGGTACAAATGCTGACCGACGACTTGCGGATTAACGGAGAATTTGACGCGGCGTTTCTAAATCATACGGGCAAAGTCGAAATTGTTGATCAGGGATATAAACGGGTAATCGAGATTGAAAAAAGCGGATCGCAAACAACGGTAGTGTGGAATCCCGCAAAAGATTTGGCTGAAATGGGCGAGGGGCAGTACCAAAAATTTGTTTGTGTCGAGCCGGCTAATCAGGGGGATTATTTTGTGCGGCTGCAACCTCATGCCACTCACCGTCTGACAATGAAAATCAGCTGCCAGAAGATTTATTAAGGTGTACAATTTTAAAGTCAGATTCTAAAAGTGGAAAATAGAGGTGTAAACATGGAAAAACTTAATTTTTTGCCCTCAGCGAACAATGAAGAACATTTGGCTCGTCATTTAGCCGGCTCTTTGGTGGTTGGGTCAAAAGCGCTTAAAACCACAACGAAAAATGATATATCAAAAATCTCAGCTAAATTTGACCGCGCCTATCAGGAAGAAATTGAAAAATATGGCAACCCAGGACGCAAGGTGTTTGGTGTGGAAGCTGATAAACCGGTGGGAACAGATGCCATCGTTGCAGCAGAAGAATTGCCAGCTGATAAAGTGTTTCACATGGTAAGAGAGCCGGGAACACGCGGGGAAAATGAGGTTAAAGTTGCCTTGATTGAGGCTCAAGATATGCCGAAAACCAAAGTTATTCATGCCATTTACGGGCCAACGGGAAACGGAGGGGTTTATACGATGATGTTCGGTGATCCGGGAGAGCCGTTTCCGCGGGAATTACCGGCGGATACTGATGATAAGACGATAGCCTTAAATAAGCGGGCAGAGGAATATTTATTGGAATGGCCAAGACGGTAAAGGCGGCCATGTGTTTTTAATCACGCCGGAAGAATTAACTGAGGCCATAAAACAGATGGAAGAACATGGTTTGGATACAAAAGCTGCGCATGCCAGATTAGCATTGTTTCAAAAAAATCCGGTTTCACCGATAATTGCACATAAACCGTCCGGCCTTGCAAACGATGCAATCAATTTAGGCCGAGTAAATTTACAAATGTTCAACAGACCGGGACGAGAAAGGTAATTTGAGTCGAAGAGAAGTATATAAACAATTGTTATTCGAAATTTGAAGTTGTGTTTTATTTTTGCAGGTATAAAATAACAAAAAAGGTATAAATCAAAAATGTCTGTACAATAGGGGGAATTATGAAATTGAGATTTTGGGCGGTTTTAATCATCGGGCTTGGAATGTTAAGTGCCTGCGGAGATAATAATGCCAATAATTATCTTGATGAGAGAAAATATTCGGTGGAAGATGAATACACGTATTCTGTTTTGTTGTATGATTATCATAATTCCTTAATTTTGTCGCTGCTTGGGGCGAAAAATAATAATTTTAATCAAGCAGAGCAAATAGAAGAAATTCGTAAACGCGATGGTTATAAAGTCAATGAGGCAGAACTTCGAGCAGCTATTTTAAGCGGTACGATGAATATGTTGATGGTTAAAGAAAAAACAATCACTGAATTGCATAAACAACAGGTGAGTCTGCTGAACGGGCATTTAGAGGCTGATGCCGTACAAAATACAATGAAATACTATATGGAGGAACTTTACCGAGCAAAAGCAAAATTAATGGCAGGCAATATGTTTATGAATGATGCTTTAATCGATTATTATATTTTAAATCCGCGTATAAATTATGACAGCTTTGATAAGGAATTGCCACTGCCTTTGGTAAATACAGCTTCATCTATTGCCATAACGCGTTTTGATAATTTGCAATGGCATAAAAAAATTGCTGATTGTCTGCAGGAAAAAAGTTTGGGTAAACAGGAACTGCCAAATCCTGAAAATGTAATCTTTTGTGCAAAAGATTATACACAGGCCGTGTCTGAAGAAGCAGCAAAAGTTTCGCGGCAACTGTTGCCATTCCGCAAACATTTTGAAGCTGTCCGCCCGCTTGCAGATAAATCAAAAAATGATTAAAGAAGTATTTTTAAGGTGGATAATATTTATAAAAACATAAAAAATAAATTTGTAGCATAATTAAGCGGAAGGTAATGCTTTATAGTGAAAAATATTGACTTTAAAGAATGTATACTTAAGATAATGGTGTAAGTTAAATTATTAAATGTTTTATTTTAAAAATTTATAATTATGTCAAACAAACATGTAAACGGAGATGATCCGTATCGTATGACTGTTTCTGAAGCTGCAAAAGAAATTGATGGTTGGGTAAATAATGGCGGGCAAATACGAGTAGATGCTCCACATCAGGGAAACAATGAGGTTCACGCCCATCTGTACTTGGACAATGATCCCAACACAGATCTTTTGATTCAGATTGAGCCTGATCCTGATCCTGATCCTGATCCTGACGATAATCATGACAGCGATGATGATGATTATGGTAGCGATGATGATGACTATGGGAGCGATGATGATGACTAATTAAATTAATTCTTGATTTAGAAAAATCCTTTTTAGAAGAGCTTTTTTTGAAGGATTGAACTAGACGGTGTTCACTTTTTAATGTAATCAGAATTGCTTACTCACAGGTTCAAATCCCGTACCACAACAAAAAAGAGTTCAAGACAATAGTCTGAACTCTTTTTTAATGGCTGGAGATAGCGTGCAGTTTCCGAGATAAAGTTTTGATTTCAATTTTTAAAAATCATGATATAATATTATCAGCGATGTAGGCAGGAGTTATTTTTATGAATATCGAAAAACTGAATGAAATTAGTTGTCGTATTGATAATATAAAAAATAATGATAAAATTTTAATTGGAGGTTCTTTTTATGGCAAATTGGACCTTGCTGTTACGGTTGACACGGAAAATTTTGAACACTTTTTTTTAACTGTTGAACTGAATGCTAAAAATTTTGAAAACAACGATAGTATGAAAAAGTGGTTAAATAATGTTGCTCCAAACTTTGACGCTAAACTTTTTGCACAATTATATGCGTTTGATAATATTTTAAGGAAAATATACTCCACCATGTCCTCTAATGTATCAAAAAGACAGAATTTTTATGATGCAGACGGAAGTAAAAAATTATCCCAGTCTTTTAGTGAGGGGGTATGCCAATGTGCAGAAATTTCTGTTTTGGCACAAACCTATTTGCAAAGACAAGGCTTTGAAACAAAATATTTTGGTGGTGAATTATTACGCAAGCCAACAGAAGAATTTGGAGAACCACATAGTTTTATTTCTATTAAAACTGATAAAGATGAGTATTTTTATGATCCCGCAAATCCGACAATAAGCTCTGGCATGCTGTTGCCAAGAATATCAACAATAGAAGCAACACCAACTCAAAAAAAACGATTTGAAAATAAGATACATACAACAAGTGAAAGACGAAATTGTGCATTTTTAGAAGCAAAGGATATATTCACAAAATCCTCTTGGTATTATGGTTGTGGGGATGGACTTAATATTTTTCCTTCTTTTATTTTTTCTAAAAACAACGTTCAGAAACAAACGTCTGTTGAGAAAAGCTTGTAATCCATAATAGCTTAAAAAACAAATAACTCATCAAAATTAGTTCGAAGATTGTTCCATTTTATGCTTTTTTTCACATCGAACATTCGAACTTGCTGAACGCCTTGGAAACAAAAGAAAAAAGGACGAAAAATCGTCCTTTGTAATCTGTGGCTGGAGTTAATTCGTAATTCTCAGACTATTTTTTTGAGAATCCATCAAGATATTTTTGTTTAATATGCGTTTTAAATTTTTCTATTTTTATACTCATTCGCAATCTATATCTAAACAAGTCAAACATTATAAAGTTTACAATTTTTTCGATGAAACTTGAAGAATATTTTATATCTATTGTATCATATCTTCCTGCAATATGTCTGACAAGCATAGGGTAGTAAAAATTTAGTGTTCCCGCAGAGTGATAATGACATAAAACAAAAATTTCTTCACAACCGGAATTAGAAAAATCCGCTCTTTGTATTTCCCAAAATGACCATGATTCAGATTCATTAAATTCAGGGTACTTTATTGTAATTGAGAAATATTTATTCTGTATATCTGTTTTGTAAGTGGTTGTATCAAGGTATTCTTGAATGGTATCATTTTGATGAATATTTATTTCTTCATCGTCCTCTTCACTAAGTGAAAAAGGTAATGTATCAATTTTAAGAGCTGGAATAATTTTATCCAAAGTAGCATTAGAAGGGTTGGAAATAAATTTGCATTTTTGTAAGAGTTCAAAAAATAATAATAGTGTTCTGTATTTACTTTCCAAAGAATTATCTATTGTTGTAAATCCATAATATCCAAGTTTTGTGTATTTTTTGAATTTTTCTAAATTAGATACAGACACTTTTTTATTTTCATTGAATGGATTAGTTAATGTTAATGAATCCCTCAGAGTAAGTTGCAAATATAGAGATATTTGTGAAATTTTTATTTCATGTATATTCAAATCAGCTTTTATCCATTCAGGGGCTTCTGTTATTAAGTCAAATAT
>ERZ1034878.12-NODE-12-length-88371-cov-135.239741_pt1 | contig 88371 bp, 90 predicted proteins | sample MGYA00520593_ERZ1034878 | MGnify/ENA primary metagenome ERZ1034878 (study PRJEB33766, sample SAMN09781724) | gut metagenome | biome: gut microbiome | host: Homo sapiens | place: Madagascar | study: EMG produced TPA metagenomics assembly of the PRJNA485056 data set...
ATATATATATATACTTTATCTTAGTTCTATTGGCAAAGATAAAGATATTCTTCTAAATATTAATACTTCTGATAGTAAAAATTCTTAAATTTAATTATGTTTAACATAATAGTTAAAAATATATAAAAATTTGGATATTTCGAGAAAATGCAGTACCTTTGCTCATACTAAGAGAAACACAAGTCAAGTTAGTGATACTAATAGTAAGCCTGGATAACTTACTCTTACTATTCTAACAAATGTTTTTAGTTATCTCATCTAATATGTTTCTCTTAGTTTTTTGAGTAGAGACTTTTGTAATACTCCTCGTAGTGATACGGGGAGTATTATTTTTATTATTACATTATATCACATTCATAATATTCTAAAACATATTCGACATACACTTACACAATATCTTTTTATTCATATTCTACAATATATTAGTCATTCTACTAAATATAATACTACACTTATACATTTTCAATACATTAAACTTAAAGATAAACAATCTACTATAACAGATTGTGAATAAATTGATATTTTATGTACTAAATCTTATACTAAATGTAATATTGTGAAATATATAAAATATTCTACTGAATTTAATGTTAAGAATATGAAAATTTTATGTATTTTAAGTAAGATTAAAAGGTAGATTGTGATAAAATTACAAGTGTTACTTTTTATGAAGGTAAAGAAAAAGTAGATTTAATAAGTGAAACGAATATTAAATATAGTGAAGTTGGGGAATATAAAATTTTTAAATTGGAGGTTTTGTTGTGAGAGGGAGAGGGTGTTCTCAAAGACCCCCGGCTAGTAAACTTAAAAGTCAAACTCCCCCACCTCATCCTCAAAAAATCAAGGTTTCACTTCGTTCCACTCTCATTCTCAAAAAAGCAAGTTATGGATGTAGAAGGACTACAGCCACACACGTTAATACACCTAATACGTGTGTTCACTTAACTGCGGCTTAAGGAGCTGCTCAAGGTGTTAGCTATTATGTCACAAGTAATAACTATCAAAAGCGTTAAAGTGTTCGAGAACGAAGAGTTTGCAAACGTATCGCTGACATTGACTCAGACTGTCAAAGGTTTCCGTCTTAATCGCGATACCAACGCTATGGAGGAAGCTGATGTTGCTACAATCAGCATTTCTCGTAGTGCGCTTACTCGTCAGCTCTGCGATTGCAACGATGATATTGCACTGTTCCGTGCTACTCGCGACAAAGCGTTTGGTCAGCGTGAATTTGGCATTATTCTCTTTGGTGCAAAGCTTACTATCAATCGTGAGCTTAAAGCAGCTGGAGAAGAAGTCAACGACAAAGTTCTTGAACGTGATTGCTACATCACGACTATCGTTGGTGTCACACTTAGTGAACGTGCAGTTCGTGCTCTCGATGCTGCTTGTCAACTTTAACGTACTACGGAGAGTGGGCTTCGGTCTGCTCTCCGTTCTACTCTTGTGTTCTTCAACTCTGAAAATTACCAGAGTTGTTAGAACCACAAGTTTGCCATCAGGCTCAACACTCAAACAAACAGGCTCAGCACTCAAAAAAGCAAGTCTTGCTCAACCTCAAAAAAGCAAGAGATGGATGAAAACGATAATAAAGAGTTTAATAAGACTTTAAATAAGACTTTTTATTATTATTTTTATCATGAACTATAATATTAACTTTAAAATTAGGAGGACTAATTATGGAAACAATACTTTGGTCAGATGGTCACACATCATTAATAAGTGAAGAAGAAGCATTTCAAGAGTCATATGTAGAACCAAAAGAAGATGACTATGTAGAAGTGCTGAATCATAACGGCTTCGAGTTCGAGTGGAATAATAACATGTGGATTCAGAGATAAAACTATTGACATTATATTGATTAGTATTATTATCAGTATGATGCCAATATTTAGTTTAATCAAACAAGGAATAATTATGGAAAAAGTACTTAAAACATTATTAAATATAGTTTTATATACGATATTAAGTGTATTTCTAGGATTATCATCTTTGGCTTTTCTATTAGGATTAGCAGAAGGAGATTTATCTCACGGATTGTTTTACTATTTACAATAATATGATTATGAGAACACCAATTTATTTATTAGTACGTGCTAGTAGATTTACAGCAGTGCCAGTAGCAGCATTTAAATCTAAAGCAAATGCAGAAAAATATCTTAAAAAGGAAGAAGATAAAGATAAAAACTATCATGGTTATATAGTAACTATTCCTTTAGAAAACTAGGAGTAGTACTAATATTAGATATGCTAATTTGGTAGGTGTTGAAAGCTGTGTTAGAATGTAGAAGAGTATGAGGCAGACTATCACCTCTCCTCTTCTCTTCTATCACTCTCATATTCTCTTTCACTACTATAATCAAAATTCTACTGTCAATCATCTATTACACTTGTATCGTTCATTATTTCATAATGAACTCAATCATTAATTAAAGTTTAATTTATAACATTACTGCCAATATGGAAAAATGTCAAATATCACCTATAACTTTTCGTGAAGAACTAATAAGGGCTATTGGTTTAACATCAGGAATGGCAGGTGTACGAGAATATGAAACAACTAGTTTATCAGACTTTCTTAAATGGTATAAGTTTAATGTATCTTTTTGTTCTAAACATGGTCAACTTATAGTACAACAAGTAATTGCTTTTTTTACAAGCTAAAGAAGTATATGTAGATGTTTAAAGTTTAGAAGATGATAATGATAAACATCCTAAGCATGATATAAAACTACTTCGATTCTTATAGCATTCTTCTTGAAGGAGTTCTTAGGTTTTCTTTAAGTAAAAGAAAGTGGAAGTAACTCTGACTGACTTTTTAATAGACTTAAATAAAATGAATAATAGTGATATTTATGAAATAGGATTAGTAATAAGTATGATTATATTTTTTACTACTATTATATATGTATGTACAGATATAAAAAATATTAAGTTTAATAATATAAAAGCAAATGTAATAACAACTGCAATAGTATTATTTTGCTTAGTAATTGCTACATTTTGTTATATAAATATTAGTAAATCTTATAATGAAGTATATTATTTAGAATGTACTATATATTATCCAGATAATACTTTTAAACTTAAAGTAGATTCATGTAATCATGTACATTATCAGTCAGATAGAGGAACTAATTGCATTAGATATTATAATATTCCTAAAAAAGATACTTATGGTATTAATACTACAGCTCCTATTTTAATTAATAAAATAATAAAGAAATAATTATAAATAGAGAAACAATGTTTAATGGAAGATACAATGATACTAATGGTAAATACCATCTTTGTAATGCACATTTATCTTATAAAGGTCGTAGTGTTATTATAGATTATGAATGGTGCTTACATGCTTATGATCTTGATGATATGACTAATGTAATGTCTGAAGGTCTTGTTCCTTTTGAAGTTTATCCTCATGGAGATGATATTTATGTTGGTTATGTTCACACTGATAGTAAATATAAGAAAGCAGATATTAGTGAACTGATTTCTATATTAGATGATATTATTGAAAATGAGGATAAATATATAACTAATGAAATGGAAGATTTCTATGATTAAAAATAACAAGTCAATAAGACTAATAGCAATAATTTATATAGGTCTATGGTTAGTAACTGGTATATATACAGTTGTACCCTATATATCTAATACTAACAAAAGCTTTATTGTTAAGAATAATAATACTCGTGACTATGCTTACGAGCACTATTGTGATTCTATCTATGAAACCAATCCTGACTACTACTTAGATGTATTAGTTGAAACTGATGAATTTCAGTCATATCTTGATGAACATGGAGAATGGTGGACTAATTAAGTTTACCATTCTTTATAATATTAAAACAAATAATAATTAAAACAATGAGAAAAGTATTTTTAACTATGTTATTGTTAGTAGGACTTTCAATAACAGTAGGTGCTAAAGACTATGTACCTACAAAAAGACAATCAGTAGTTAATACTGATAGTACTACAACAGATACTTATACTATTAGTAGTATTAAGTATCCTGTGTTTAAGTCTAAATCTGGTGCTTTTTATATTTGGAAGACATCTAAGAAGACTGGTAAGAAGTATAAATACTATCTTCCTAAAGATATACAAATTCAAATGGGAAGAGTATATAAATAAAATACATAATGATAACATTTAGTATTAATATAGTATTAAGTGTTATCACTATGTTTCAAATAAAAATTATATTTAATGTGGTGTTAAACCATATATTTTAAACAAACAAATAAATAATAATTATTATGGAAAGAAAAGAAATTATCGCCGAATTGCTGAAGAATGGTGGTAAGTCTGTAAAAGACTTAAAGGTTAAGAATGTTACAGTTACTCGTTGTGAGAACTATGTTCGTCTTGGTATCACACTTGATAAGCCTGTAACTGGTATGGTAACAAAAGATAATGGTGCTACTTATGAAGAAGGAGAAACTAATGTTATATTTGTTTCTTTATATTCTATCACATCACTTTTGAAAGATGATGATAATGCTGCATTTGCTGCTAATCATCTTGTTGAACATCCTGATAGTATGAGTATTGTACTTTCTCGTGCTACGCTTAATATTATTCAGGAGACTGTAGAAGCTGGTACTGAGTATAAGAATCCTTGGTCTGATAATGCAGAAGCCACTGTATTTGACCACAAGACTATTATCACTCATGTTATTGAAGTAAATCTTAGTGATTTTGCTATTCGTAAGCTTGATAAACTTGCAGATAGTCTACTTGGTATCTAATGTATAATTTTGCGCTACTATGAATAGAAATATTTATAGTAGTGCTTTAACGCCTACAAATATTATGCACTTCTATTTTTTCAAATCTACTTGTGATAAAGATTCTATTAGTAATTTAAATATATTTACTAGTAGTTCTTCAAAAGCTTTTGCTCTTGCACGTTGTTATTTTGCTAATCATAATTGTAAGGGAGAACCTGCAATGATAGCAATTTAAATGAAACTTATAATAGTGAAATATATAAATGTTAAATAGTATTTAATATGATAATATTTCACTATTTATTTCTATATTTGCAATAATTAAATAAAACAAATATGGAAGATAACTTTGATGAATTTAGTGTTCTTGTTGAATCTGATGTTTTATCCCAAGACTTCGATGATGTTGATTTATATGGTGATAAAATAGAAGAAGAAGAGGACAATGATGGATATGGTGATAATATCCAATTTGAATAATTAATTAAATTTTTAATAATATGAATACAAAAAGTAAAACTGAGAACAAGCCAATGCCTGCTCTTATGCGTAAAACTAAAGCGCAACTTGTAGATATTATCTTAAGGAAAGATAATACTGAATGTGGTCTTCGTAACGATATTAAGGATAAAGACAATCTTCTTAATCGTTATCAAGAACAGCTAGATGAACGTATCCGTAAGATAGATACTGTAAAGAAAGATTATGAAACTCTTAAAGCTAATTTTGAGAGTACTTGTGACGAAAATGCTTCTACAATATGTGAATTAAAAGAAACTATTAGCCATAAAAATGGTATTATTATTAAACTTTGTATTGGACTTATAGCGGCTTTTGTCGTTATGCTTTGCCTATGTTGTTTATAAAGTCTTTGTAGTTCGCCTTTAATTAAATTCCAGACTGATATTGCTTGTGAAAGTAGTATCAGTCTTTTTGATAATAATACTATTAGTTTAAGGTTTGAAATTTGAAAATATTTAGCTGATAATGAGCAATAATATGTCCTATTTGCTATTTCTTTTGACTTGTGCTGAACTTTGTATAGAGGAATGATAGTTTATAAGCACCCCCGTAGAATGACATCTGAAATCGTTTCAAAATAAATATAATATTCAATAATAATATAAATAATAGTATAACTATGAATGCAAAACAAGAATTATTAGATATTATAAAGTCTAGAAATCTTACTATTCTTAAAATAGATGTAACTCTTGAGCAAATAGAGTATGATTTATCTTCTAACGAATATAATTCAATTGATAAACATATAACAGCTCTTGATGACCTTGATTTTGATTATGATTCTGGTTATGGTATTCAAGAATTGTTTGGTGTTGTATATTGTAAGGATTCTAATAACAATCCTGTTTGGCTTACAAGAGGAGAATACGATGGTAGTGAATGGTGGATTGTAAATACTATTCCTGAATTTTATAATACTATTAAATAATATAATAAAAGAAAACTTAAAAATAACTTTCCAAGTTGTTGAGGACAGCTATGGTTATCCTTATTAAGGTTTTAGCTGTAAAACACATAATCTTTTAGTGTTTAATTTAATTTTATTATTAACTTTTAAATTTGTTGTAAAATGAGTAAAAAACATGATGAAAACAAAGATCTTCGTCTTATTAGTAGAATTGCTAAAGTAGATTATTCTAATAAGACTATTCAGGCACCTAAAAGTTCTGTTATTGGTATTAGGTCTTGGAGTCGTATTGACTTTCTTACACGTTATTGTGGTTGGTCATTCTTTTGGAATAATGCTGTTAAAGTAGCTGCAAGACTTGCTACAAATGAAGATGGCATTAAGCATAAGCGTGATGCAAAGAAAGTTACTAAAGAAAATACATTAACTGATAAAAGAAAGAAGAAATAATGGTAAAGGTATTCACTCCTGCATTTACCATTAACGTTGTTTCTAAACCAAAAATTAAGAAGAATAATAATATATCTTTTAATAAATGTTCTCGTAAATGTTATGCAGTTGTTATCAAAGTAGATAACGAATTTAAAGCTGTTGTTAACATAGACGAAAACTATGATTCTATAATTGAAGGAGATCAATTTAGTAATTCTAGATTGACTCTTCCTTTTACAGAAGAAAGTTTAGATTTAAAAGATAAAACTCATGTTTTTCTTAAAAATAAAGATAAGTCAGGAAAGCAACCTGTTGTTATAAGAACAGAAGAGCAATGTCATTTGCATCCTGGATTACCTACTCAGTATGATACAGTTAAAGAAAATCTTTTAATTGCTGGTCATATCATTCGTAAAAATGGTAAAATGTATTTTGATTATGAAGATTTAGTTAAATATCATTATTTAGCTAAATCTAAACTTTGTGATGTTAAAGTAGATAACGATAAACCTCTTTTTAGTAAATGAATATAACTTCTATAAGTCAAGCAAATGGTAAAGATGCAGTTAATATTGCAGGATTTACAAACGACCAAATGAAAGCATATCATGCTCTTATAGAATTTATTAACAATCCTTATAATGTTAATGATTATAAAAGAGCATTAGTTGGTGCTGCTGGTACAGGTAAGACTTATTTAGTTAAAGCACTTATTAAAAATTGTGGTTTAAGTTATTCTACTATAGGTCTTGCTGCTCCTACACATAAAGCGTGTAGAGTATTGAATGAATCTATTCAAATTCCAAATGTTAAAGTAAACACTCTTCAATCTGATTTAGGATTAAGACTTAATTTTGATGTTGAAAAATTTGATATAGATAATCCTCCTTTTGACCCTAAAGGTAGAATTAAAATTGGAAATTATCAACTTTACATAGTTGACGAAGCATCTATGATTAATCGTAGTCTTATTATGTTTCTTGAGAAAACATGTAAGACTAATAAATGTAAGATTATTTATATTGGAGATGCTACTCAACTTGCACCAGTTGGTGAAAAATATAGTTCTGCTTTTAAAGGTATTAAAACTAGTAGTTTAAATCAAATTGTAAGACAAGGAGAAGATAATCCTATTAGTTATCTATTAGATTTACTTCGATATGATGTAGAACATAAAACTTTTACATTTCTTGAATATATAACAAAGAATCGTTGTAAATTTAATGAAGATAATACTAAAGGTTATCAAGTTTGTAATCCTAAAGAATTTGAACATTTAGTTCAGATTAACTTTAGTGATGAAGAACTTACAAGAAACATAGATTATGTAAAAGTAATTGCATATACTAATAATACTGTTTCTGCTTGGAATAAGTTTATCAGAAATACTATAATTAGTGATTCTGAAAAATCTGTTATTACAAAGAATGATTTGATTATTAGTTATGTAACTCTAGTAAATCAGTTTAATAATTGTATTATTAAAAATTCTGAAGAATATGTATTAAAAGATGTTGTAAATTATATACATCCTAAATACAATCTTAAAGGATTTATGGTTAGATTTATAGCAATTCATGGTGGTACTGTCACATCTCCTATATTTGTTATTGACCATAAAGATAATTTTACTATTCAGATGTATGTAAAATTATCTCGTGAATTAATACAAGCTGCTAAAACTGCACCTATTAGAGTTCGCTCTCAACGTTGGAAAGATTATTTTAGTTTTAAAGAAAGTTGTTTACTTCTTACTAATATAATTAATCCTGTTACTAGAAAAATTGAGTTTGGAAGAGATTTAGATTATGGATTTAGTCTAACTGCTCATAAATCTCAAGGTTCTACATTTAACACTTCTTTTGTTGATGTAAATGATATTGTATTTGATAAATATGGTAATCCTTATACTGATGCAGAAGAAATAAACAGACGACTTTATGTTGCTGCATCACGTAGTAAAAATAAATTATATCTTAAATATGGACAATAATAATGTTGGAGATAAACCACTTGCTACAATAGTTAGAGGTTAAAAAAGTAAATTTAATTATATTAAAGTTGAACATTTAAATTATAAAATTATGAAAGTATCAAGAATTTATCCGCATATTAAAACAAAAGGAGAACGTCGTCATGAACATGAAGTTGCTTTTGCTAAAAAGAAAGGATTTAAACATCCTGGTAGTAAAACAGCTAAAATACTTCATAGTCTTGTAAAATATAAATAGGATGTAAAGTGTATTCAATTAATGAATATATGTGACGACTGTCCTTATGATATAAATTAATATTATAATTATGAATAATTATGAAGAAATATGGAAAGACCTTAAAGGATTTGATTTACCTTATTACATAAGTAATAAAGGCAATGTCAAATGTTTGTCTTATAGTAAAATAGATTTATTTAATAGAACTTATAATATAAAAGAGCATATATTAAAACCTACAATAAGTACTAAAGGATATTTTTTAATTACTTTAAGACAAAATAAAAGATCTAAAAGTTTTAGAATTAATAGACTTGTAGCTGAAACTTTTATAGAAAATCCATATAATAAACCAATTGTTGACCATATTGATGGTAATAAACTAAATAATGAAGTTTCTAATTTAAGATGGGTATCTGCTAAAGAAAATACAAATAATTCTAATACTTTAAAATCTTCTAAAGAATCTTGGAGTAAGGCAAATAAAAGTAGAATTAAACCTGTTTATAAATTAGATTCTAATTATAAAGTTTTAGCTAAATATTCTTCTTGTGAAGAAGCAGCTAAATCAGTTGGTTGTTCTTCTGTATTTATTCATAGATGTTGTAACATTCCTAGACGTACAGCTAAAGGATTTCATTGGTCTTATTCTCCTATTAAAATAAAAATAGATTTAAACAATGATTGATGTTTGTTCTGGATGTGCTCTAAGACTTTTTAATAATAAACATTATAATCTACAAGGAATTGGCAATCCTTACTTTGGTAATTGTATTGTAGTTCCTAATGTAGATTATAATGCTTATAAAAAAGGTAGTATGGGATTTAGTAATCAAGTAAAGATAATTAAAGAAAGTCTTCACCTTTCTACGGGGGAGGGCGATGACCTAGGGGAACTTTATATAGTTCCTCTTATTCGTTGTAATGAAAGTATTTCTTGTGAATTAGATAATAATTCTTATAATAGATGTTTACAACATTTTGCTAATGATGTTCGTAAATATAATTTTAAGAATATTCTACTTCTTGGAGATGCTGGGAGAAGATTTCTTAATTGTGATATATTTGATAATTTAAATAATCTTATAATATCATCTAATAATAGGTTTTATAATATAAATTATTCTCCTTTTATAAAATATATAAATGAAGAGAAATTTGTTATATTTGAAACTTATTTAAGAAAATGGTATTCTTGTTGTATTAATCGAAATTTTAATACTTATAATATAATAAAAGTATGAATGTTTATATAAATAGTATATCTTTTAAACTATGATTAATTCTAAATGTATGGATGTAGAAGTTTTTCCAAATCTATTTAGTATTACTTTTGTAGATTTGAAAGACTATCTTTATACTTTTAGAGATTGCGTTGATGAAAAAGGTAAACCTAAAGCATTGACTGAATGTTTAACTGTTGCTGAAATTAAAGCAAGACTTGATAAAGTTAAGTCTGATATATTTTATATTTCAGATACTAATGATAGTCAACTAGTTGAACTTGTAGGGTATATAAATGCTATGCAAGCTCATTATGATACTATCACAACAGCAGATGGAAATGTAACTCAAATTCCTATAAGAACTGATTTATATGGTTTTAATAATCAAGGATATGATGATTTAATGACCAAAGCATTTCTTATGTATTTTAACAGATTTGATAATGTAAAATATCTTATTGAATTTCTTTATAATATAAGTCAAAAGATAATTGCACTTCAATCTGATAAAGATGCTTTTTGGAATGACAAAGAATTAGAACTTATTAGGAATTATAGACTTCCTTATGGTACTGTTGATTTACAACAAGTTTATGGTCTTAATGCAGCAACAGTTATAACTGATAAAGATACTGGAGTAAGAAATAAATTTGGTAAATCTCTTAAGCAAACTTCAATAAATCTTAAATGGCATGAACTTCTCGATTTTACATTGCCACCTATAGATAAAGAAGAATATAATCTATATTGGAGTAAACAAGATAGATATAGAGGTTTAACTCTTGATGAACTCAATAAAATTATTACAAATGATTTTAATAGATATGTTCTTCCTAAATATGTAGAGCCTATGCTTTATTATAATAAGAATGACGTATTTATTTGTGCTGAGATGGTTCGTCAAAAACCAGATGAAGTAAAACTTAGATATAGTATCTCTCATGCTTTTGGAGTTAATGTTCTTTGTAGTGCTAGAGCAAATATTGCTGATAAACTTACTGTAAAGTTTTATTCTGATATGAGTGGATTAAGTCCTAAGCAGTTTATAAAAGGTAGAACTGAAAGGACAAGGCTTAGTTTTAAGAAAATTATATTTCCTCATATTCAATTTAAGACTCCAGAGTTACAACAAATGCTTGCTGAAATGATGCAAGTTAGTATTACAAGAACTAATAAAGATGCGTTCTCTAAAGAAATAACTTTTTATGGTACTACTTATACATTAGCTACTGGTGGAATACATAGTCAAGATCCACCTCGTATATGTCGTTCTGATGATAAATTTGTTTATCTTCATCATGATTATACTAGCTATTATCCTAGTATTATGATTAGTTATAAAATTGCGCCAAAACATCTTGATAAAGCTACTTTTGTTCGTATGGTATCTTATCTAAAAGAAACGCGAGTAAAATGTAAACATACAAAAGATGAAGATGGTCATGTTATGGAAGGAGTACCTAATAAAATAGGTGCTGAGGCTCTTAAAATTGTAATTAATTCTATATATGGTAAACTTGGTAGTGAACTTTCATTTCTTTATGATAGATTTGCTCAAATGCAAGTTACTATAAATGGACAGTTGATGACAATGACTCTGATAGAAGAACTTGAACTTAATGGTATTCATGTTATAAGCGCAAATACTGATGGTATAGTAATTAAACTTCCACGTGATAAATTTGACGTATATAAGGATATTACTGACCGTTGGAATGCTACTAATAAAATGGGTGCTGATTATGAAGAGTATAAAATGATTGCTAGTAGAGACATTAATAATTACGTAGATATTCAAACAGATGGTACAGTAGAATATAAAGGAGCACTAGATCCTAAACAATATCTTAAAGAATTAAAGAAAGGATATGATGCACCTATTGTAGCTGTTGCTGTTTTTGAATATCTTGTAAATAATGTCCCAGTAATGACTACTCTTAGAAACCATAAAGATATTCTTGATTTTTGTAAAACACAAAATGTTGGTAGACAATTTGAAGTTGTATATGATGTTTGTGAAAAAGGTAAAATAATTCATGTTCACAGTCAACGTCATGTACGATTTTATGTATCTACAAAAGGTGTTGTTATACAAAAAGAAAATAAAGTTAGTGGTGCTAGAAGTAAATTAGCTGGTGGAAATTTAGTTTGTATTCTTAATTCTCTTGATGATTTACCAATAGAAGAACGTAACATAAATTATGGTTATTATTATAATGAATGTTATAAAATTATTGATCCTATTATGTTAGGAATTTCTCCTACACGAAAAGGTGATAGAGATAAAGGTATTATAAGTGGTAAAGTTGCTATTAAAAAAATGACTCACCAGTATAATTCTTTATTTGATAATGATAATTTTGAATAAAGTGATAATTAAAATAAATGACAAATCCAGGTGAAATATTTGAAAATGCTATCAATCATTGGAGAGATGAAAAAGGTATTGGTACTGCTATCATACCTGCTCCTCTTAATGATAAATTGATGGTATTAGGAGTGCTTCAGCGTATATATGCTCGTTCTCCTACTGTAAACTCTGTTATAATTACTAATTCTTTTAGTGAAAGACAAAGTTTTACAGAGTTTTTAACTCAACAAGAAAATGCAGAAGAAAACAATGAAGAATTTAAGAATCTTATAACTTCTGGTAAAATTAAAGTTTTTACTGATAGATTTATTAAAAGTTGTAAGGTTCAAACTTATCCTTTTTTATGTGTTTGGTACAGACCTGATGGTGCTTGTGAAGAAATATTAGATTATGTTAGTAAATGCAAGTTTAAACTTGTTGTTTTGAATAAGTTTTTATCTAACTATGATGATGTTCTTAAATTATATCAAGTAGCTCCTCTTCTCAAAGATTTTCAACAAGCAGAAGTAGAAGCTATTAGATTGAGCACCCCCGTAGAAGAAACCCAAATAGGCGTAGATATTCCTGCTAATAGCAAAGTATATGAACTTCTAAAATATTATGATGAATATGTTTCTACAAGTTTAAGTATATTTGGAAGTTTTGATATTATGCAACAAGCTAATACAGGAAATCAACAGCTTAATATATCTTCTACTCAAATATGTTATCAAATAGCACAAGAAAATGGTTGGAACGAGCATCTTGATATGAACATTGAGTTTAATCTTGAAATTGATAGACTTTATAATCCTAATAATCTTAAAGAACGAGTATCAAAAACTTATGAGATAATTAGAGAACGTAGTAAACTCCTATCTGATTTTGAAGGAAAACTTGATGTTATTCTTGATATAGTTCGTGAAAATAAGGATAAGAAAATTCTTATCATCAATAAACGTGGTGATTTTGCAAGTGAAGTTACAGATTTTCTTAATAATTTATCTGATACTATTATTTGTGGAAATTATCATGATAAAGTTGATAATATTCCTGCTGTTACTCTTACAGGACAACCTGTATTTTATAAAAGTGGAGCAAGAAAAGGTGAACGTAAGATGATGGGTGCTAAGGCACAAAAAACTCTTAATGTAGAGAGATTTAACAATGATTTTATTCATGTTCTTTCTACTAATAATTCACCAGATAAAGATTTAGCTATAGATGTTGATGTTGTGATTATAACTTCTCCAATGTGTGAAGACATTAAATCTTATATGTATAGATTATCTAAAATATATTTTAGGTCTAAACTGATAAAGTTGTATTCTTTATATTGTCTGAACACAAGCGAGCAAAGATTGATAGAGAAAAAAGCACTATCTGATAATCACAATGTTAAAAATTCTAACACTGATGAAAATTATTCTGCTTTTATTGTTGATGATTGAAAATAATTTTGTATATTTGTATCGTTAAACAAAAAGAGTCCTTTGACATAATGAATAAGCAAGAAGAACCAAGTAATGGTGCTAGTAGTCGTGCATTGACTACAAGACATAATGAACAAGGTACTGGACTTACTGTTATAAACCTTCTTGATGAAAAACAACTTGCTTCTGCTGAGTTGTTTTTAAAGAAGTTTATGAGTAGTGAAAAAGGAGGTATTAAGAGTATTGCTGATGGACTTTCTATTCTAGCTCGTGCTCAAGATTTGCAACTTCCTTTTACAACGTGTATTGAACATATTCACGTTATTAATGGTAAAACAGGTATTGATGTTCATATCATTAAGTCGTTGTTATCGAGGGCAGGAATAGTTTGGAAATGCACTAAAGATTATGTTCCTCAGTATCAATATACTGACGGTAATACGATTTATCTTGAAACACAACTTCCTCAATATTGTGTTAAATGTCGTACACCAAAAGAAGCTATTGAGGCTACAAAAGATGAAACAGTAGGTGTTTATCCTGTGCATTGGTATGCAGATTTAAAAGGAAATATATACAATGAATTTGAAATTAGTGATAAATGTGTTAAAGCTGTTAATAGACAACACGCACTAAAAATTGCAAGTGAAGGTAAATTTCCTATTCTTCGTATTCCAGCCCAACCTATAGATTTTGTTACTGAATATGAGTTCACAAGAAGATATATGATAAATGGCAAAGAAGTTATTACAACTGCTACTAGTCATTTTTCTTTTACTGAAGCTCAAACTGCAAAACTATTTGAAAAAGATACTTATATTAAATATGCTCGTATAATGATTGGTCATAGAGCGTTTGTTCTTGGTGCTCGTGATATAGCAAATGATATACTTATGGGATGTATGGAAACTACAGAACTTAAGATTATAGCAGATGCCCCAATTAATGATGCTGAATTTATAGAAATATCTGATTAAACTCTAATTCTTAAAAGAGAAGTAATTCACCTCTTTTATAGTATTAAACTTAGAATTAAAACAAAGAATAAAAGTAGTTACACTACCTATATTAAACAAACATTTTTATAAACAATTAAAATTAAAAGTAAAATGAAAACATTTGGTAAATTTAATTTCGGTGTTCAAGCAGTTCAGGCAGGTCAGAAGTCTTCAACAGTTAATGCAGAGCCTACGCTCATTGCTAACTCTACTCCTGGTAAGTTTGTTATTACTGCTCCTGTAAGCAAGGCTCTTAATATTGCCGTTGGTGAGAACGTAATGTTCCTTAATAATATTGCTGGTGTTGAGGCTGCTGTACAGGCTCGTAATGAGGACGTTGTAGCATTTGCTGCTGAGCAGGGTATTGATATTAATACTCGTGAGGGTGAGGATGCTCTTGTTGCTGCTCTTACTCAGTGGTTTATTGCTAAGGGTGTTCCTCAGTATGATAGCAAGGGTAATCCTGTAATGGCTACTGAACGTTATACTAAGGATGATAAGGCTAAGTATCTTGCTGAGCATAAGATGGAACTTGTTGATGCTAATCGTGATGTTCTTGTTTCTCAGTATGGAGAGATGTCTGACGAGGAGCTTGCTGATAAGCTTACTGTTGATATGATTGAATCTCCTAAGTTCCATGCTGCAAGTGGTTCTAAGACTGCTACTACTGCTTCTGCTACTGGTGTAGGTTGCCAGCTCATCTTTACTGATAGTTCAATTTGGACTACTCTTAAGAGTGACCTTGGTGATGATGCTTCTAAGAAGAATCGTATTTACGATGTAGTTCTTGATGAGGCTCAGACTACTCAGTTTAACAATGGTAAGGAGAATGTTGAGATTACTATTCTTCCTATTGTCTTCAAGGAGGATGTTGATCCTATTGTTCGTACCAAGAAAGCAGAGTAAATCTTGCTTAGTCATCGTGTAAAATAAAATGTTAAACATAGTGACGATGAATAATATTAACTTATTACTTATCGTCACTTTATTTATATTATAAATCCTATAAAATTTAATTAAATTATGTCAGCTGATAAAACAAATGTTGCAGCAGGAAGTGCACAACCTACTGTGAAAAAAGCTCGTCGTGGTGTTAATAACGAAACTAAGGCTGTTGCCCAATTGCGTTTTCATGAGAAAGATGCTTCTACTCAAAATGGTCTATTTGTTGGTCATCTTGAGAGTTGTTCTGTAGATTGGTCTGTTAACGCAGAAGGTAAACAATTTACAGGTGAGAAAGTTCCTCGTGTAACTCTTCATTTTGCTAGCAATCATACTAGTGCTTCTGAACAGCGTCATATATATTATACCTTGAATTGTGTTGAATCAAATGTTAATACAATTCCTGATGGAAGTGAAGATTGGAAGGTAAACAACATCTTCCATTGGATGAAGCACATTCTTGATGTTTATTATCTTAAAGGTCGTGAAATGACTGCTGAAGAAGAGGAAGCTTTGTCTCTTCCTTTTGAAGATTTTGATGACGAAGGTAATTATGTAGCTGTTGAAACTGCTGATGTTATCAAAGGATATGCCTTTATCTTTAATAATTTTGTTGCTATGATGAATGGAAGTTTCAATCTTCCAGACGGTGAAACTCCTAAGCCTTGTTATAAGACGGCTGATGGTAAGTTTATTCCTGCTTGGCTTAAGCTTCTTCGTCATAAGAAAGTAAAGGGAGAGTGGAAGAACGTTGCACAAAATGGTGAACTTGGTTTTGATAGCTTTATTGGTAACGGAGTAGTAGAACTTATTCGTAAGGATATGCCACCTGCTGTTCTTCGTCTTGATTTAGCTAAAGAATCAATTACTCCTAAGGAAACTAAGAAGGCTCATACTATCGGTGCTCCTGGTAATGCTATGCCTGGAATGGGTGGTGTAATGCCTACAGCTCCTATGAATATGGGAAATGCAGATACTGGTGCTTATACTGATGCTGCTGGAGATATGCCTTTCTAAGAAGTAATTCTTTTTACTAATGGTTGAATAGTTCATAATCGAGGGAATAGTGTCAGAAATGATGCTGTTCCCTTTTTTTTTAATGTAGGAGAATGATTCGTAATATAAATACTGCAAAACTTACCAAGACGTATATTGAAGAAAAAGTATCTCAAGAACTCATTGTTAGTAAATATCTTGATATTCCTATAGAAGTTGTCAAACATTGTATTGATAGTAATACTTTGATAACTTCTGTGTTTAGAGATGACGATGACAATGGTAGTATGGGTATTCAATATAATGCTAAAGGTAGACTTAAAGTGCGGGACTTTGGAGGTTTTGGTTTTTTTGGTGATGTTTATGATGTAGTTGGTTATGTATTATCTCTTATATGTAAAAGAAAAATCGAACCTAATAATAAGCAAGATTTTTATTTTATATTGAAGCATATAGCTAACACTTTCAGTAATATAATTGACGGAAAAGAAGTTGATGAAAATATTACTTATGAAATAAAAGATGCTATATCTGTAGGTAAAAAACGTAGACCTATAATAGAGATTGTTCCTCGTAGTTGGAATAAATCTGATAAGGACTATTGGGGAAAACTTGGTGTTTCCCTTAGTTATCTTAATACACATTTTGTAATTCCTGTAGATCAATATTATATTGATAGAGGTGTTAATACAGAACCAAAATATTATTATAAACAAAAAGATCCGTGTTACGCTTATATGCTTGGTCAAAATAGGCAAGGAATATATTTTATTAAACTTTATTTTCCTAATCGTAATAGAACTACTGAATTAAAATTTATAACTAATTGTAATGTTCTTGAAGGTTTACTTAATCTTGAACTTAATAATTATGATTTTATTCTTATTACGAAAAGTAGTAAAGACAGACTTAGTATAGGTGGACATTTGGATACGATACCTTTCTACGGGGGTGGTAATGCTAAACTAAATGTTGGTATTATAAATCTCCCTAGTGAAAATTATCATCTCACTGAAAAAGAATATTCTTGGCTTACAAATAAACTTACACCAAATGGTAAAATTATAAGTCTATTAGATTTTGATTATACTGGTAGATGTGGTGCTAAATATTTGTATGAAACTTACAATATACCATACATGTTTATAACTCGTGGTGAATTTGGTCTTCCTAATTATCATTGTAAAGATTTTACAGATTTACATGATATATATACAATTAAAGAAATTAATCAATTTATTAACGAAACTATAACATATGTCACACTCAGATTTAAATGTGGTCACGATACCACTTCCGGTTCGTTCGGATTACCGTGTTTTATGTAGTAACATAAGTGGTCATACTATTAGAAGAACAATTATGATTCCTATTAGTGAACAAGAAGAAAAAGATATAGATAATATAAAAGATTCTACTCTTAAATTTCAACGTGGTACTATGTCTTTTTCTGTAAGTATGAAAGATATTTATTGTTACGGAGAAGTTGATTTCACCAGTAGAGAAGATCTTAATCAAATTGATTCTTTCAATTTCCTTGATTATCTTGGTGCTAGTGGTATTAATATTTACTCTAACTATGATTATAAAACTCATAGTTGTAAAGCTCCTAATAGAAGACTTTTATGGACTGAAACTTGGCATCCAGCTGTGGTTGCACAAATGGCTCATGGATACCTTGGAAAGCCTCAACGTATATTACTTTTTAATGAATATGTAAGATAATGAAAACATTATATAAAAGAAATGCTCAGGGTAAACCTCTATTTTGGAGTATTTGGGCTGGTGATTCTGTTAATTCTAACATTATCAATGTTAAATATGGTCTTGTTGGTAAAGAAGGTAGAGCTGAGAAAATCATACCTACTAGAAAAATACAAGATGAAATTGAATCTTTGATAAAATCTAAACGTAAAGAAGGATATAAAGACTTAGCAGATTTATATGATAATGCTCATGTAGCTGAACAAATTATTTCTAAATTAGGTTTATCTCATTATCTCGATACATATCTTCCTATGTTCAATACACATGATAATGGTGCTTTTATACCAATGTTATGTAAAACTCTTGAAGATAATAAACCATTTGAAAGAGGTAATTATTTTGGACAATGGAAAATTAATGGTGAAAGATGTATTATCACTGCTGATAAAACTACTGGTTTATTTGAAGAAGTAAAACTTCATTATCGTAGTAGAGAAGGAATTGATTGGACTGATAAACTTAGTTATTTGGATGATTTTCTTCTTCCTTGTATTCCTAAAGAAATTATAGATATGATGCTTGAAGAAGGAGTAGGACTTGATGGAGAATTATATCTTCCAGGTTATGGAATTAATGAAATTAATTCTTTTATCAAAAATACTGAACTTCCTCAACATTATAAGCTACAATTTTGGATGTATGATTTATGTATAGAAAATATGTCTGCTTATAATAGACAGACAATTCTTACTGAAAATTTTAAAAAATACATTCCATTAACTTTTAAAACAAAAGAAGATCATTTAAATAATAGTAATAATTTAATTCTTCTTCCAAATGAAGATATAGGAGATATTTCCAATGCTATAAAACAAAGAGATTATTATATTTCTCTTGGATTTGAAGGTCTAGTTATTCGTGAAAAATCTGCTGAATATCAATTTGGTGGTAGACGTAATAATAGTATGCTTAAATTTAAAAAGAAAGAAGATGGATTATTTGAAATTATAGATATTGTTCCAGAAGGACGTAAACGTGTCAATCTTGGAAAATTTGTTCTAAGAAATGATATTAATGATGCTGAATTTGAATGTACTTATAATGCTTCACATGCTGCTCAAGAAGAAATTTTAGTAAATAAAGCTTCTTATATTGGTAAGAAATGTTTGGTAGAATTTCGAGAAAGGAGTGGTATTAGTAAAGTTCCTTTTCATGCTAAAGCTATTAAAATATGTCCAAAATAATAGATAAACTTGAAAAATTTAATAATGATATAGCTAATCATTATATGAGTGTTCAAATTAATTTTATGCCATTTGGTATAAATAGTTGTTTTCAACAATTGTATTTAATTCCAACAATAGAATTAGATATATGCAAGACTAATATAAGCATATCATTTTATGTATTATGGTCTTGCTTATATCTAAACTTCTCTTTAAAAAATTATAATACTGATGAATCTTAATGCTTATGATAGTATAACAGAAAAACTTGATAAAAACAAGACTTGGATAGATATTCGTAGAAAAACTATTCTAAGTAGAGAAATGAAGTATAGAAAATATACTTGTATTCTTAAACGTTATGATCCTAAAACTAATATTAATTCACATTTTATTGCATTACTTGATAATCCTCCTGAAAACAGATTATATAAATCTACTGTACAAGATGATTATGGTAGAATTAAGATAAATGTTTCTAGTATATGGAAAGAAACGTATTTGTCTGAACTTAAAAGTAATTGTAATATTTTGTGTACTTTGGTAGAAAGTGGAAATGACGGTGATATTTATTCTATTGATGTTTAATGTATGATAGTTCTTAGTAGTTTTATTGACTCTAAGAACTATTTTTTATTAGCTCCCCTGTAGAAAGGTATGTAAAGCCAAAACTTATTAGAGAATTAGAAGATATTGCTGATGTTCTTCTTTATATAGTTAATAAAGAAGAACAAGTGCTTGCCAGTATTTCGGGCAGACAAGCAGTAAGCAGTAAGCTATAAGGCTCAAAATGATGCCTGCTGTGGCTTCTGTGGACTTCAAATAGTTTAACTGATACCTTTATAAGGAAAGCAAATAAACTCTCTGAAATCGCCAAAAAATAAATACAATAAAATTTGGTGTTATTGAAAATAATTAGTAATTTTATAAACAAATTAAACAAAATGTTATTATGGTAGATGCTGAATCTAAAATTAAAACAGATGCTAAGCATAAACGTATAAGACATGCCTATCCACGAAAAGATGTATATCGTTGTTGGATACATAGTCCAGAATATATTTATGCTGATAGAAATCATCAAATATCAGGTAAAGAAGATTATCTTCGTATTGGTGATATAGGAAAAGATAAATCTAGACTTCTTATTGAAAGAGAAGTTGATTGTAATTCTAGTACTTTCGCTGTTATCGATAGAGATACTAAACGTATTCTTATATCAGATATGTATCCTGTTTGTGCTTTTGAACTTCGATGCTCTCTTCCTACTGAGTATGAAGTATTCAGATGTCATGGTTCTATTCCTCGTCATGATATTTTATCAGAAAAGTATACTGAACTTCTTTGTAAACGTCATCTTGAGTATGTTATAATGGATTATACTTCTAGATATTTGGTTCCTTATTATGCTGTTCTTAAAGGTAAAAACGTACTTTATAGTGACATAAATATTGATACAAAGAAAGAAGCTATAAAATCACGTACTCGGTTTCATAAGAATGATGATATTCTAACTTTTATTAAAAAATATAAAATTAAGAAATATGATTGGTATAACAAAACATTAAATGATAAGTATGACCTTATTGTTTATTATCCAGATTGCTACAGTACTATTAACATTAGTCTTCCTACAGTTAAACAACTTGTTACTGGTACTATATTTAATAAAAAGCAAATAGAATTATTTAAAAGAAAATGTTTTTATACTAAGTATTGTTATCGTAGAGGTATTAAATTTAAAGATGTTGACAAATATTACAATAAAACTGTAGCTCCTTTAAATACAGATTCTACAAACGACAATAGTTCTTATGATTTAACTCATGAACAAGTTAAAAAGTTTCTTCGAGTTAATAAAGTTTATTGGAATGATGATTTCTATAATAATAACTTAGTTACTTGGAACGATTATATTATTCTTACTAATCAAGAAGAAAATAAGAGGAGAAGTAAATATATTGAAGAAAATATAGAAAAATCTAAACAAAATGAACTTAAAGCTCGTGAAGAACTAAAGAAATATGTAGATAATGATTATATTAAACTTTGGAGAGATAGTAAAGAAGTTTTTGTACGCAATTACATTGAATATAAAAAATTTATAGAACCTACTAGTAAATATAGATATGGTTCTTGGATTAAAGAAAAACTTTATTTAAAACCTAGTAATGTTTTTGATAATATTCAACTTAAGCTTTGCAATGACTCTATTGTTACATCAAATAATTGCTTTGTTTCTATAGATGAAGCTATAAAATGTTACAAAATACTTCAAGATTGTATAGAGAAACATAATAAAGAAGGTCTAAATACATTTTCATTTGTTAAACAAAATATATATATTGGTTCATATAGACTTGCGCACATAGAATATAAGTGCAAGCATAAAGATGATGATCTTCCTTTATCTATTACAACTTGGCTTATAAGAATAGGTTGTCATAATATCTGGCTTGATGATTTTGAAGACTTTGTTCATTATTATCATCTTGAAGATAAATTCGGTATTAAATATAATAATAAAAATAAACCAATTAAATTAAAAATGAAATGAAAGAAATTAATGATAAACTATATGCCCAGTTAAAAGAACTTGGTATTATTAATGAAGGATCTAATGTTCGTAATTATAATATAGGAGCATCAGATTATAGTACACATGTTATTCAACCTTGGAGTATTTGGATTGATTACAATCTTAATCCTTTTGATGCTGATATTGTTAAACGAATACTCAGAACAAAAGAAAATACTCCTCGTAAAGAAGATTATGAAAAGATTATTCATATTTGTCAAGAACGTATTCGTCAAATTGAAAATCGTGATCTTAGTATAACTAATGAAATTGATTTTGAAATGAAAAAATAACTATGGAAATTGTAGAATCTAAAGTTGAATATTGGCTACAGGAAGATCCTGTAGATCATATTGCTCGTTGTGCTAGAGTATGTTATGCTTCTGACAAAACAACTAACAATAAAGAAATGTGTGACGCTCTTTGGAAAAACAAACATCGTAGTATGTTTCGTCATGCTGGAGTTTATTATATAATTCCTGAGAAACTACAAATTTCTGAAAAGGCTTATGTTGGAGCAGTTGTGTGTCATTTATATAGTAATTATTATGTTTCTACTAACGAACAATGTGCTAGAGAATATTGGGATGAAAGATATAAAAAATATCGTATTAGTAAATTTGAAGCTTTTAATCATTATATATTCTTAGCTAAAAAAATGCTTCGTGTTACAATGTGCGTAGAAACAGGTATTGACATAACTCGTGAATATAATCGTAAATCACCTAATAATATTGCTGAACAAAGTACTCGTTATGTTGATTTCAACAAAAAGGTAGGTATTCGTTTTAAAAAATGTCATTGGATGAATGGTCTTAATCTTTATAAGAAATATCTTACTAGATTTATGTGTAAAACTGCTGAATGGTTTTATAAAATTTCTCGTAGTAAGTATGGACTTAATCTTCCACCTCAAGATGCAAGATGGATTCTACCATTAGCCACAATGAGTAAAGTTGTATATACTTATACTATTAAAGAATGGGAAGAAATTCTTAATATGCGTGAATTTGATTATACAGGTAAAGCACATCCTGATGCTAAAAAGGTAGCAAATCAAATTCATGAGCTGCTTAATAGTATTGGATTTTATATACATAACTATAATACAGAGGTGCAACAACAGTATATTAAAAATACTATTTATCCAGAACCTTAAAGTATGCACATAGAAGCAATTTTATTTAAAGATTCTGATTGTGGTAATTGTAAACTAGTGCAATCAGAATTTTTTAATAATCCACCTAAGTGTGACATTAAAATTTGTCATGCTAAACATGAAAGTAGTATTAAATTAATTAAACATTATAACGTAAATAGTTTCCCTACTATTATTCTAACAGATTTAGACGCTAATAAAGAAGTGTATAGATTTATTGGGTTTGTAGATAGTGAAACTATTGATAATAAAATTAAAGAATATGAATCAAAACATTTGGTGTAAATTTTTCAACTTACATAAGTATGAAATACTTAAAGAAGAAAATAAACTTGACCCAAAAGGTAATATTGTTGGAAAAATATTAGTATCTCGTTGTACTAATTGTGGTAAAATAAATCATAAAACAATTTATACAGAACAGTCATATGGAAAATATTAATGAATATTGTTACGTATTGGATTATTCTGATGGTACTATTTGTGAAATTAAAATAGAACCTGAAGATAATGATGAGAATGGTGAAATAGATGTAGATAAACTATTTGACAAACATGGTCTTAAGCCTAGTAATTGTAGTTGGATGTTTACTACATATAAAATTGAAAACATAATTGAATTAGCTTAAAAAATATTATGATTATAACTATTATTGTTTGTATTACGCTTGTTGCTTTAGCTGTTATATCGGCAATACTTTATTATCTTACAGACAAAAGTGATAAAGAATACAATGAATATTGTAATTGTCTATCTGATATACTTGATGATATTTCTTATCACATAAGTCTTATTGAAGATGATGACGTATTTGGAGATGCTAAACTTCATGTTAAAAATATAAAAAGACTTTGTAATAAAGTTCAAGATGGAATCGTGTAAACAATCTAAAGCACAGAAAAGAGCTAATGCTCGTAATCTGCTTTTTAGACAAATCTACGGTTATAATCTAGGTTCTTTCATAAATAGAGCTAAAGCAGAAAATGCTATAACTGTTGAAGAGATAGAATGTCTTGATAAAATTCAAGATATTCTATCTTCTCTTAAACAAAAACACTTTGATAACTCTAAAGAACTTGGATTACATCCTCGCAGACGATGCTTCTGTGGTAATGTTGCAAAATGGCATTGTGTAGATATTTTTGATAATGCCAAATATCTATGTAATGCTCATAAAAAAGAGTGGGAAAAAGATAGCATAGTTTATTGTAAACCTATAAATCCTTACGATTAAATGGAACTTAAACTTTGTTGTACTAATTGGTGGGGTAATCAGATTTATAAAACTAAAGATGGTATCCCTATTGTTAAATTGGATGATGGTTATTATACTTTATCAGATTCTTCTGATATTGATAGTGACCCTTGTTCTAAACTTGAAAGTGATAAAATAACAATTGTAGAAAAATTTAGTTAAATAAATATTATGACTAGTAATAGAAATGTAAGTAGATATAAATATAGAAAATATCTCATAAATAAAAAAGTTCTTAATCAGATAATTGGTAGTAGCCGTGTATGTAAACATGCTATAAGAGAATTAGAACTTGCTGGATACCAAAAGAATAAAAATTGCTATAGTAGTTGGATATATAATCAAGTCCTAGAAGCTATAGCTGTATTTAGTTCTCATGGAAATAGTGGTTTTAGTGCTCATCTTGAAATAAATCTTGTTAAGAGGCTATCAAATTTTGATGTTTTATCTCCGCTTAAATTTGATGATAGTGAGTGGCAGTTAAGCTACGATAATGTTTATCAAAATATTCGTAAATCATCTATATTTAAGGAAAATGATAAAATAAAAGACATCAATGCTTTTGTTAAAACTCCTATAAAACGGTATAGTTATGATACTAAAAAATGGAGGGAAGTAGTACCTATAAGTTATTATGGTGATCTATTTGAACATAAAGATGGTGTTCTTACAGGAAGATATTTTAGCACTTGTTATATCAAATATGACCCTTTAGAAGGTTATATACCTAAAAAAAGTATTAATATAAATTGTTTAGAAGTAGAATTTGCTAAAGATAGTCGGATTATGGCTGTAGATGCTGACGACAAAGATTTAGCAAAGCTTAATGAAGAATATGATATAGAATGGAAATTATTACCTTCAATTAAAGATATTCGTCTTGAAGATTATACTTCTAATACTAATAATCTTGCACTTAAAGATTTAAATAAAAATAAATAAATTATTATGGTAAATATTTATAACATTCAACAATATCTGTTTTCTATATTTGATGAACTTGAAGAAAACGGAGGAGAACTTACTCCTGAACTTGAGGAACAATTAAATATTACTCAAGAACAATTCAAGAGTAAAATCAAAGATTATTCTAACGTTGTTAAAATGTTAGAAACTGATATTACTGCTATCAAAGAAGAAAAAGCTCGTCTTAGTGATCTTCAGAAGTCTAAAGAAAAAGCTATAGAACGTCTGAAGAAAATTATGGTAGAAGCTATTGAAAACTTTGGTGATACCACTAAATCTGGTGGAAAGTATGTTGATTATGGTACTGGTAAAGTATCTGTAAGAAATAGTCAAGCTATTGAAGTTGAAGAAGATTCTGTTAATAGATTTGTTAATAGACTTATTACAAGTCTTAAATGGCATAACGAAAACAATCAACTTCACAATGGTCTTGTAGATCCAAATGACATTATAGCTTTTGCTAATAGTAAAACTCAAGAAGAAGAAAATGATGATGTAGATGTAGACGTATATAATGCTAAAGATACAGAGAACTTATCTATATCTGTAGATTTAGATATTAATATACCTACTTTACTTACAACAGAAAAAGGCATAAATCTTGCCAAAGCTCTTCTTGATTATAATATATTTAGTATTAAAGCTAAAGCTGATAAAAAGGGCATTAAAGATGAAGCTAAATCAGAGCAACATTATATGCCTGTATTTGCTAAACTTGTTACAAATAAATCAATTTCTATAAAATAATAATAAATATGGATTGTATAAATCTAAATTGTCCTCTTACACTTGGTGAACTTAGAGAGTTAGTTAATAACGGAGAACTCTCTAAGTTTCCTAACAATACAAAAATAAAGATGCGTATTGATTTGTATGAAGAAAATATGATAAGTAAAACGCATATGCTTTGTGCTCCTATAATGTCTATTGCTTGTGACGAAAATAAAATAACCTTTTATAATTATATTTAATATGAGTAGATATACTGTTAATGGTGCTCCTTGGGCTATTGGAAAAGATGTTTCTGATTGCCATAGTTCTGCTGAAGTTATGCACAAAGCAGGTCTTGACTTCATTGTAGACAAATGTGAACTTATGGCTCGTATGCCATTTGGTATCAAACGTAATAATCTTGTAAATCCTCTTGCTGGAGAATTTTCTAAAGATGGAATGATTTATCGTGAACTATGTGGACATTATGCTACATATAGAGCCGATACTTCAGAACCACTAGGACTTGTAAAAGCTAAATATGAAGTTGTTCAAAATATTGATGCTTTTAAGTTCTTTGATGATGCTATTGGAGAAGGTATGGCACGTTGGGATAGAGCTGGCATTCTTGATAATGGTCGTAAGATTTATCTTAGTGCTAAACTTCCTGTAGAAACTCGTGTAGGTGATGATCTGATTGATAATTATCTTGTATTTAGTAATAGTCATGATGGAACAAGTAGTGTAAATATAATGTTTACTCCACTTCGTGTAATTTGTACTAATATGCTAAATGCTGGACTTAAATCAGCTGATGCTTATATTCGTATTCGACATACAGAAAGTGCTAAACAAAAACTTGAGCGTGGAGCTGAAATTCTTCGTATTGCTTGTAAACATGCCTCAACAGTTCAAGAATATTATAATGCTCTTCTTACAGTTAAAATGACAGATAAACAAGTAATGGAATATCTTGCTAATCTTCAACTTACTGAAAAAGAAAGAGAATTGCTTCTTGATTATGATAAAGAAAATGGCTATAAAAAGCTACTTCTTAAAGACTATCGTACTATGGAAGTAACAGGAGTTAGTCAGCGTAAAGTAAATCAAATTGCAAGTATGTTTGAGTATTATTGTGATGGTATCGGTCAAAAACATATTGCTGGAACTGCTTGGGGTGCTTATAATGCTGTTACAGGATTTTATTGTAATGTAGCCAACCTTGAAGGAGAGAAACGTGTAGAATCTCTTCTCTACGGGGGAGCTAATAACAATATGATTAAAGCTCTTAATTCTGCTAATGTTATGCTTAATGCTGCTTAAAGTTCTAAAACTAGGTTTACTACCACCCCCATAGAAAGGTGGAAGTATCAATAAATCAAAAATAATACTGCAAATATTTGGTGATATAAATTATATTCCTTATATTTGCAGTATTACAATTTTAATTAACTTTTTAATAATAGTAAAAATGGAAGTAAAAATTAAACGTCTTTGTGATGAAGCTTCTATTCCACAGTATGCACATGATACAGATGCTGGAATGGATCTTGTAGCTACTAGTTATGAATATAATGACGAAATTCATTGTCATGTTTATGGAACTGGTATTGCTGTTGAAATTCCAGAAGGATATGTTGGATTAATTTATCCTCGTAGTTCTAATCGTAAAACTGAATCTTATCTTACTAATCATGTCGGAGTTATTGACAGTGGTTATCGAGGCGAGATTATGGCTAGTTTCAAAACTCGTGATTTCAAAGCTGGTGAAATTCAACAACTTTATAAACCTTATGAGGTAGGTGATAAGATTGCTCAACTTATAATTATGCCTTATCCAAAAGTTGAATTTACAGAAGTAGCTGAACTATCTTCTTCTGATAGAGGAAAAGGCGGACATGGTTCTACTGGAAATAAGATTGACGTTCTTAAAGAAATCAAAAATACTAAGCAACTTCGTAAAGATATAGATGAAGCAATTCAACGTGTTAAAGCTCTTAACCAATCTAGAGAAACAAGTCTTGTAATTACTAAGCTTCAAGAAGGAATTATGTGGCTGGGTATGAATCTTAAACGTCTTGGTGCTAATAATCCATATCCACAGTCTTATAATCCTGAAAATACATCAGTAGAACATACTGATGATGGACTTAAATTTTAATGTAATCATGGAAGAAAAAGTATTACAACTGATATACAATTATCTTAATGATAGATATAGAAATACAAGTATAAACGATATGTTTATAGTTTGGTCTTGTTATATTTTAGGTAATAGAAAATATCTTGTTGGAGTTAAAGACTCTTCTAACTATTTTGAAATTACTTATAATATAAATAAGAAAGAATGGTATATTGACGAATATAGTAAAATAAATAACATTTGTATTAAAGATTAAATTAAAAGTATTATGGAAAATTATCAAAAAACATTGATTGAAGAGCATAGTCAACTTGTTGTTCGTATTCAGAAACTTCATAATTGGGTTTATAGTGACCAATCAAATGTAGATAATAAAGTTGAATTTGCTAATAAGTGTATTCAACTTGCTGCTATGAAGAAGTATGAAGAGGCTCTTCGTGCTCGTTTTGAAAATGCAGGTATTATATTTGAAAATGGTGAATATTTTGAGCATGTAGCTACTATAAAGGCTAATGTTCCTGAGGATAATAGTGAAGAAAATGGAGAAAATGGAGAACAAGAGCAACAGCAATAAAGTTGTTTATATTATAACAACTGCTAAATGTTCTGCTTGTAAATGTATGGAATATATTCTTAATGATATTCAAAAAGATAATTCTACATTTTCCATTACTTCAACAGATTTTACAAAAGTTCCAGAATGGTTGAAAACTAATATTACTTTAACTGATTTTCCTACAGTTGTCTTTACAGATAATAATGTGATAAAATATCATTTTGTAGGAACAAAAAGTAAAAGTAAAGTTCTCAAACTTATGGTAGACATTAACTTTTAACTTGTACCTGTAGGAGATTATTCTCTTACAGGTATTTTTGTTATAAGTAAACTATTATATTTTAGGTGAGATAGAGTATGCAACAGCATACAATAGTGTAATGGAGTTGCCCGATATGCCACTTCTTTTGACTTGTGTTGGACTTTTATATATCTACTGATACATTGTTAAGGTGCTAACGTAAAGTGGCTGAAATCGAATAAAAATATATTGTATTTTTGAACAATTAGAGTGAGTAGACTGAGAAGTTTATTTACTCTTTTTTTTTAAGTATTAGGAACAAGTACGATACAAATACGATAAAAAAAATAAGCTCTTACTATCTTCACAGACAATAAGAGCTATAGGTGTAAGTCACAAGGCAAACGTAATTACGACATATATCGTAGTTGTCCCAGGCGGACTCGAACCACCACTGACAGAACCAAAAACTGTAGTGCTACCATTACACCATAGGACAATATGAGTTGGAATACTTTTGATATTACCAACTCTTTATCTTTTGCAAATATACTATTATTATTTCATATATACAAGATTTAAAATGTTAAAATTATTTATTTTATCTTTCCTTTTATAGTACTAAGAGCAGGTCTATAGTTTCTAACAACTCTAGTATTATCAGAAGGAGCAGCATTAAGTGGTTGATTAAATCCTTTTCCTAAAAAGGCACTACTAAGGTTAGAAGCTGTACTATAATCAAAACCTCTAGTAATTTTATTCATACCATCATCATATTCTTTAGTATGAGTTAAAAAATGTTTATTTCTTCTTCCTACAGATTTAACAACATATCGTCTTGAAGCATTACTAGCATTTAATGTCCTATCTGTTTCAAGAAGTTTTTGACCTTGTTTAATAGCCTTAGCTCCTACAAGACCTAAAATCACTTCTCCAACATTTTTAGCGGCATCACCATAATCACCTTTGTATAAACTTCTTCCAGTTTGATATAAGTCTATAGCAGAACCTAATATATTACTACCGGCTGCAATACTAGCTGTAACAGGATTTGGCATTACAAGAGTAGCACCTCCAGCAGTAAGTGATGCAATAGCAGCAGCTGTTTCACCATATTCAGCTAAATTATCTAAATCTTCTAAACTAAATCTAGGCATAATATTTTTATTTATTATAATGTTATATTAAGTAGAAAGGCTGTTAATACAACCTTTCTACGGGGGAGCTAGTTATTTAGATATAAAATCAGCTATATCTTTAACAGGTACTATGCTAAGCATATTATCACCAAGTTTATAATACTTGTTACTACGTTCAAGTCTTTCAACCATATTTATACTATGATAAATAGGTATATTACGACGAATTTGAACCCAAAACTTATTCTCACCTTTATATAGACCAGTAGAATAATAAGGATCAAATTCATCACCTTGAAGCATATATTGTGAAATAAGACCCATAGTACTTAGTAAATCACTAATTGAGGTTTGAGCTGCTATAGGACTAGACCAAAGCTTTTTACCCTCAGCATAAACACCAACAGGATTATACATAAATGATTCAGATGCAAGACGGTCAGCTTCATACATCATAAGATTATAAACAAGGTTGTGATCTTTATCGTCATCACCAGCTGCATGTAATGCAATAGCAAGACAAAGAGCAGAAGCAACACCACAGACATCACCAAAAGCACGTCTGATATTTGCTCTATCATATTCATTCATCATTTGATAATATGTTTTAGCATGAAGAGCAAATTCAACATAGTTCTTAACAATATTCTGTACACCTTTAACTGCTTGAAGATCAGTATCATTCATATTGTTATCTTCTTGAAGTTTCTTAGCAAAGCTTCGTTTATGAAGTGGTAAAGCAAGGAAATCTTTAATAGAAGCGTAACAACCTTTTTCTATAGTTCCACGTTCTTCATTAAAATATCCTTGTCTACGATAACGTTTCATAATACCAGGATATATATGTTTATGATATTGCATTACAAGTCCACCCCACCAGTAAGACTCCCATTTTGCAGCACCTAGTTTATCATATACACCATGTATCTTTTTATTAACAGAAATAACTCTTCCTTTAAAAGCTCCAAGAATTTTATAAGCGTCATCACCAAGTTCAGCAAATATAGAATCATCTGCAAAACCAAGAATACCATCATTGAGTTTTAACTGACTCATAACAGTAGGATGTATTTTGTCATTATTAAATTCTTCTTTTGCTTTATCTTGATATTCTTTACGTTTATCTATAAATCTTCGTTTATCTTCATTGTCGAAATAAATATTTACAAATTCAGTAGTTAAATCTTTTCTAAACCAAGCATATTCTTTAGTATCATTAGCATTAGAAAGTTCTCTTTTCTTAAATGCTTCATAAAGTCTGCGTTGATCATCTGTCATAATGTTTTGAAGAGCTTTTTCGTTAGCATCACGCATATATTCAGCTTCATTAACTGCATCATATTTAACTTTACCTGTAGCTTCATCTACTCTTTTAACAAGTCTATGACTGTGCATCATAGCAAATAGAGCACTATTTTGCATCAAATGTTCACCCATAGCTTGAGGACTAAAAGCCAAATCTCTTGCACGTTCCAAATACGTAGCCATATCAGGAACAGTTACAACACCATTTATTTCATCGAAGTCAACTACATTCATAAACTTAACAATAGCACTAGGAAGAGAAGATGCTTTATCACTATACATATCTGCCATAAAACTAGGAACACCAGCTCTCCAAGTATTAAGTCCCATATGCCATGTTTTATTACCAAAATATTCTCTAGCAAAAACTTCTCCAAGAATTTGCGTACTACCTGCTGTTACGTTAGCGATACCACCAGTAACATTAAGCATCATAAATTTAGCAGAAGTTAAACTTTGAAGAATATTGGCAGCACGAGTTAAACCATTATTAGGTTTTTTCCATTGGTCATATACAAGTCTTCTAATCCAATTAACATATTGTTCTTGAAGTCTTGTATCTTTTTTAGTTACATAAGTATCTTGACCATCTATAGTTCTTTTTCCTGTTCTTTGTAAATCATTAAAACCTTCATTTTTAACATATACATTAATTCTATCAAGCATATTCTTTGCATAAAATAACATATATTTATTATCTTGAATTGCATTAAAATGTGCTGCTTTTTGAATAAACTCTTCCATTACAGATTCCCAATTATCATCAAGCATATTACGATGAATTTCCATATTTTTGGATTCAGCATCTTTTTTATCTTTTTCCCATTTATCTACACGTTTTTGATAATTTTCATCTGTTTCATTTTCTTCTTGTATAGGACGTTTTCTATCTATTTTAACACTATCTTTTGATTTAAGAAGAGTAGTCATTGGCATATCTATTGTTGTATCTGTAGAATAATCTATTTCAGAATCAGTATACCAATCCTCCTTACCAGTAGCACTATTTATCCACCCTACAAGTTTAGCAACTTCTTTTGCAGTACGCTTAGAATCAAGAGGTTCATCTTTCTTCCTTAAAGGCATATATCCATTACGAAGAAATTGTTGAGATTGCATTGTATGACAATTCTCTTTAAGAATAGTTTCAAAATACTCTTTTATTTCATCTTCAAACTTATTTCTATTAACTGTAGAATTATATGAAGGATTATTACCTTTATAATTAGCTGCTGTAGAAGAAAATTCTTTATAATCATGATTACGACAATCTCTATTTAAAGCAAGAAGATCATCATCATCTGTTATAGGATTTCCGTTAGCATCAAGTCCTGTTTTAATAGTTCTTTCAGTTTGATTCCAAGCAGGTTCATAATCCATATTAGTATTCCACTTACCGTCATCACCTATTTCTCCAAATTCAAGAGTAGTCCAACATTGAAGTGGCTCTATAGTATGAGTATAAGGATTATAGATATGATTAGCATTGTACCATTTTCTAAACTCTTCTTTACCTTTAGCTTGAGCCTCTTTATATGCTTCATAATAATACATAGTTTTTCTACTTCTAGTATAATTACGAATAGTATGTAAAGCGTCTGTTTTCTTTTTGTCAACAAAAGTATTATCGCCAGTACCATCAGCTTTATATCCTTTAGGAACAGCATATCCATAAATATATCTATTAGGAACAACTGTATCGTTTCCGTTTTCATCTTCTACTATTTGAGTATTAAGAGATAACCACATACGATAATATCGTTCTCCACGTTGTTTAGCTAAGTCCTCTTGTTGCTGGAATTTAGCATCATCGTATACAAAATCAACATTATCTTTTATAAATTCATGAACCCTTTTTGCATTAGTTGTAGAACCTTTTTGATATTTCTTTATATCTTCAAGTTCTCCATATAACTTTTTAAGTGTTTTAAGTTCATCTTCAGATAATTCTGATGTATGAAGAGTACCGTCATGTGTAGTATAATGATCTTTAAGTATTTTATTAATTTCATTTACTTTAGCAATATACTCATCATTTTTAGCACCAGATATAGTCATTCCCTTATAAAAGGCTGCGGTAAAGATAGTATCATCTGTAGGAGAATTACTAATTAAAGTTCTATCAGTAAATACTTGTCCTTCTCTAATACCATAATTTATAAGTTGCTCTTCATATAATTGTTCAATATTTTGTTCTGTTAATTTACGACCATCTATAACACCTCTTTCATCGTAAGCATCTTGCTGTTTAGCAATTATAGAAAGAAGTTTACGACCTTGCTTACCTTCTCTAAACACTTTAAAGGCTTGATTAACAAGCTCCATAACACTTTCTGTTGCAACATAATGAGCATTATGTGCAAGCCATTCTTTAGCTTTTACATAGTCATCATGCTTCATCAACTCTGCAATAGGAGTAGTAATGTTTCCATTATCATCTCTCATTTCATAGTTGTTGATAATATCAAGATTTCTATCTAGTTCTTCTTGAAAACCAAATTTAACAGAATTATCAAAGAATTCACTATTAAGACTATTCAAGTCTTTAAGATATTTTTGTAGAGCATAAGTACTATTTAAACTATAAATAGCTTTTTCGTCTCCTCTAAAAGGATTATTTGGGTCATCAGGGAGATATTTTTGTCTAAAAGTACCACTATTTTGGTCATATATATAATCATTAGTGAGATTATCTATTTGACGTTTAACCTCATCAAGTTCTTGCTTATAGTTATCTGCTAAAACTCCGTTAGATATATGACTAAGAAGTTCTCTACGTTTATTAGAAAGTTTCTTATATGTTGAATAAACAAGAGGATATTCCTTAATCATATGTTCCTCGATATCTATTTTTCTTTGATAATATTCATCTATAACAGGTTGATTGACATTTGCTAGTTTCCATTTATCATATGCTAATTTTGCTTTAAGATGTTCTATGCTTCCAACACCATGTTCAGACTTTGCTAAAGAAATATTTTCTCTAAGTTCAGCAAGTTTATCAAGGAAAGCTTGATTATAATTTTGTACGAATTTACCGTCTTTGTCTATAATCTTTTTCCAATCAATATCTACACCTGCTTCTCTAGCTCTTTTCTTAATATCAGCAAGTTTCTTTTTGAACTCTTGAACTCGTTTAACAGCAAGCATTTCTTTAGAGCGAATATCAGCCATTACTTCTTTAGAAACAATTTGAATAAGCGGAGAAGATGATTCTTGTAAATCACCAACCCAAGCATCAAACGCAGCTGCACTATGATATCCATCCAATACACCAAGAATGTCTTGTTGAATTAGAGGATTTTTACTAAGTTTAGCAAGATACTCATTTGCAAACAATTTTTCAGTGTCTGCAATAATTGTAGCATTTTGAAGTTCACTTATCTTTTCTTTAATTCTGTTAAGGAAAGGACGTATAGATTCATCTTCTGACTTAATATCAAGTTCATTTATTATAGCAAAATTTTTAACAAGAGCACGAGCATCAAGAATTGTTTTTAGAAATCTTTGTCTAACATCAACATCTGCTTTAATAGCAGCAATAGCTTCAGGAGTGTTTATAGCAAATGCTTGCATGTTGTCATCTTTTACAAAATATTTCATATCAGTAGACAACTTATTAACCATTCCATCTATATACTCAGCTGTAGTTTGAATAACATCTTTTACATTAGCTTGTACAGATGGAGCAGAACCTGTTATTTGCTTATCTTGTAAAAATTTAAGAGCTTTAGCTGCTTCAACATCACCTTCAGACTTTCTACGAGAAAACATAGTAGCCATCGCTTGCACACCTAATACAGTAGAATCAGGAGTATCATTTATTTCAGTTACTGAAGAGTGCATAACATCTACATTTTCCTCATAAGGAGTAATCATGAAAACATCATGAACTGTATATCCAGCATCTTTTGCTTTCTGCATTATATTCTGAATATCTTTATTAGATTCTTTTACAACCTTATTTTTGTTTTCTTCTCCAAGATATCTTCTGTTAAGTCTAGAAAGATTTACTTTTTGAATAACATATTTTCTACCATTTATAGTTTGAATACTACCACCATTTATACCAGGTGTAGTTATATAATTAGCTAAAGCTGCACTACGAAGATACAAAGTAGAGAAAGGATTTTCACTAAATCTATCTGTAACTCTTTTTATAACATCTTCAAATCCACCAGTATTAACAGTGTTTTTATCATTTATGTTAAATGATTTTGCAAAACCTTTTGCTCGTTTGATAGCTTTAGGTTTATATTTATCTCTTTCAGACTTATGACTTTCTAATACTTGTCCAAAGTCTACAGCATTATTTTTATATATTTCATCACGCTGTTCTTTAGTTATAGTTCCACTTTCATCAACAATAGCATTTATCTGTTCTTGAATAATGCTATCTCTTTCTCTAAGTTGATCTCTAAAATCGTTTATTACACCAAGATAATACTCTTCTCTAAGATATTTGTTGTTTGCAGGATTAGCTGAAAGATCAGAATTTTCATTTTCTTCAAGAGTATTTACAGGATAAAGAACATAAGATCCATCAATCTCTGTAATTCTATAAAGAATAATTCTATTATTTATAGATAGTTTTACATACTTATTTGCAGTCATAGGATGATAATTCCTATCACTTGGTGTAGCATCATAAACAATTCCGTACTTTTCTGCTAAGGCATCATTTGGAACAACAATCATATAATCAGATCTAGGAGTAAGTTCTAGATGCCAATGACCCTGTTTATCTTTTTTCTTATAAACTTTTTTACCAGTTATAAAAGTAGAATTAGAATGACTGCGAATATAATTACGCCTTAACTGATTTGTACTTATAGCATTATCTTTTATAGTAGCAACAGCGGCAGAAATATCCGATATAATATTTGTTTTGTCTGAAAGAAGAACACTATTTTTAATTACTTTATTAACAGCATTCTTTTTCATTTTAAAACCTTCAACAACAAAGCCATATTTAACAACATCCATAGCAGCAAGAGCAACCAAAGGATTGTTATTAAAGAAACATTTTTCAAATTCATTATAAACAGTTTCAATATCTTCATTATTTTCTATATATTGAATAGTTTGTTTTCCTGCATTCGAGCCTCTATTAACTAAAGATATATTTATATATTTAAATACACCACTCTCTTCAAATCTTTCTTGAATATAATGTATTTTTTGAGCAGGACTCAAAGTAGAAAATTGTTGAATTTCCAAAGCACTAGGATGATTTATATCTTCTACTTCAAATTCAACAGTTTCACCGTTTTCATCTTGTACTTCAAGATTTGGAGTTTTCCCATATCCATAAATACGAGCACGCTCTTCGTCCATATTTGTTTCAGAATAAACAAATTGTCCGTTTTTATATGTAACAGTATTACTTATAGCTCTAGCTTGACTATAAATATAATTAAGAATATAATTTTGAAATGATTTATATTCTTTTTCATTCATAGACCTACCATTACTAAATAAATCAGCAAGTTTTTCTACTTCATTTCTAAACTCATCAGATTGTGTAGCAAATAATGTTCTATTTATTTTAATAGAAGGAGCTGTAGCATATCTCAAAAAAGCATTAAGAGGAGCATACGCAGAATCTTCAATAGAAGTATTTTGCATATAATAATCTAATCCTCTATCAACATTAGGATATATAGCAGAAATAAAACTTTTATCATCTACAACAAGAGAAGGATGCTCATCTTGCACAAGATCTTGAATATCATCAAATACTTTAGCTGTAGCATATATTGTTTGCTTAGCACCAAATTTATCAGGATTACAAACTCTAGCATAAGCAGATATATCATTTGCAAGATAATTGAGTTTGTTATATTGAAGAACAACACCTAAATCATAAAGTAATTGTTTCTCTTTTCCTACGGGGGTGCTAATATCAAAATCACCACTTTGATTTATTCTATCTCTAAGTTTAGCAGCAGAAATATTAAGCTGATTAATATTTTCTACTCTAGTATCAAGAATATATTTATCAGGCTCAACACAATCAAATAGTTCTGCTATATCAAAAGAATAATCTTTAAGTTTTTCTAGAATTTGATTAACACTAATTTGTTTAGGAAGAGAAATACCTTTAAGTGCACATATTTCTTTACCTATTTCTTTAATAGCTTCATTTATAACATTTCCAGATTCTTCTCCATAAATAGATTTATTAGCATTATAGATATCTACAATTCTAGTAACACCAGGTTGCATCATAAATGCAATAGCAGTTTTATAATCAGAACCAATATCAGGAAATAGCTTATATACTTGGAAAGTAAAGTCATTAACATTAGGTATAGAACCTTCCTTTACAGCATCAAGAATATGAGCTGTAGTTTGAGAAGAATATGCTGTTAGAATTTTACCAACAACATTCTTGTTATCTTTACTCCAACCTAAAGTATCATGTGTCACAATCCAACCACTTTTATCTTTAAGCTCTTTAACATTTTTAAAATGTTTTTTAAGTTCACTTTCTTTATAACCGTCTTCTTTTTTATAAATAACAGAAACAGTTTTACTAGAAGAAATAGTAGGCTGAACTGTGTTACATATAGAGCAAAAAGTATCACGAGTAACACTAAACGCTTTAAGTTTAGCACCACTCATAACATCTTCTTGATATGCAGCTTGATCAAAGAAATCATAAGGAGAACGAGCTTTTCTAAGTTTAGCAAGTTCTGGATTTATAACTTCATCTCTGTCATGTATAATATCATCAAAGTTAGAACGAGAAAGATTTTCCTCAAGAGAACTAGGATCTGAAAGAATATCAATCATAGTTTGAAGAATCTCATTGTTACGACCTTTAGTCTTTCTTTCAGATCGTTTATCTTCTTCATTATAAGGAACTTTTTCAAGTTTTCCAGTTTCTTTATTTATTTCTCCACTAAAATGAATACCATAAACAGAGTCTATATCGAAATCAGAACCTGTTTGAGAAACCCAATCATCAGGAACAACAATAGTAGAACCGAGAGCATCATCTGTAAATCCAACAACTTTCATAACACAAATAGATTGTTTACCCTCAGTAGGAATACGATATCCAATCATTGTATCAAGTCTTGCATCTTGTATTTCTTTTAAAAGCTCTTCGTCTGTTTTACGAGTACCATCTTCTTTAGTATATTTTAATCCTTTAAAATTACTTTTTGGAAGCATTATTTCTACATGAGCTTGTCCATCTGGATGATACTGTAATTTTTTACTATAACTACGTTTTTCTACTGTATCACTAAGTGTATTCCAACCAACATTAGTAATCTGAGCAGCATGCCAACCAGGAAGTTTTTGACGAGTAATACGATTGTTAAACATGCTTTGAGCAATACTTTCTAGCTTCGTAGATACATTACTCATATAAGTTGGCATCATAGGAACACCATCTCTATCAAGAGTAACATAATCCATCATATTACTATCAAGACCAAGACGAGCTACTTCATCTTTAAGCATATCATAGAGAATAGCTTGATCAAAAGCACTTATTTCTCCATTTTTATCTCTTTTTATATGAAGTTCTTTCATTAGATTCTCATAACTATCAACGATATTTTGAGAATAAAGTTTAAAGAACTTTTCTTTAAGAGGATATAGAGTTTTATTAGATTTATCAATATTATCTACAATTTTCTTCATTATCTGAATACCAGCTTTATTTTCAGCTGCAAGATGCTGGGGAGTTTCTTGCTGAGTATAAAGATAATTATAACTATAGTATTCTGTAGCATGAACTGCATTAGCTCTAAAATCTGCTATATTTTTATCTGTTATGTTTCCTTCATTATCCCATATTGTAAGAACATTACATTTACCTGCTTTAGAAGTTTCTTCTGTATTTAGCTGGTCAATATTAAATTCTTTCATTAAGTTATATACTTGCTCAAGTTGTGTACCACGAACAAGACGAGGAACAATTACAAATTCAGCATTTTTAATTTGACGAGGAACAATTACACCAAGTTCTGCATTATAATATTGGTCATAATAAAAGTTCTTCTGAACTTGAATAAATTCACCTATTGTTTTAGCATCAAGAGGCTTACTTTCATCAAGTACAGCATCAATTAACTTTTTATATTGTGGAAGTTGTCCACGAGCAGTAATGCGTCGAACCCATTCTTCAAAAGTAATATAGGATTGTGCATCATTTACAGTAGTATTCACATAACCAGCCATCATGTTAGCTGCATGAATTTTGGCATTTGGTTTACTCATTCCAGATGCAACAAGTGCATCTATTAAAGTATCAGCAAGAACTCCTGTCTTTTTGAACTTATAATTACCATTTTCATCTTTAATAAGATTACCATCTTTATCTGTAACAAAAGTTCCAATAGTATCACCAGTTCTAACAGTATTTTTAATTGTTACTCCTCTAAACTTATTATATTGATTTATTTTAACTTGTGAAGTAACACCATCTACTGAAATATGATTAAATGTTATATTATTTAAAGGACTATCTACTATAGTAGGTTCTTGAGCTAAGTCCATAGAATAATCTACAATACCATAAGGAACACCAGAACCTTGTGCCTCTTTAGCTCGCTTCAGAAATGTTTGTGTGTCTTTATAGAACTTAGTATCACCTTCAAATAAATCATTAAAGTTAGTATACATAAGTCTATGATTAAGTGCAAACTCAGCAGCAGTAAGTTTAGTAAGCATTCCTTCAGGAATGAAATTTTTATAAACTTCAAGTTGTTGAACAGCTCTACCAGAGTATGCTACAATAAATTTAGAAATTTGTTCATTTATAATAGCACTTTGTTCATCTGTAAGTTCTACTTGTACACCATTGCTTGTAGTAGTTGTATGAAGATATGTATCATTAGCACCCCCGTAAAGAAGTTTGAACTTCTTTAATATATCATCAGCAAAGTTAACAGCTTCATATTTACCATTCTCATTAAGAATAGTTACTTTAAATCTATCACTAGTAAATACATCTCCTACTAAAGCATATTCTCCTGTAGAAAGTTTCTTAAGAATCTTACCTTTCTTTGTATGATAATTATTATAAAGTTTACGAGCAGTTTCAGAATCATTAGCATATCCTGGTTTAAATATAGGCATACCATAAGTAGGTGAATTAGTATCTCTATCAAGACGAACTTTTCCACCTTCATTTTCAAATAGAACATTTACGGCTGTAGCCATATCTTGAAGCTCTTGCATAAATATATGTCTGAATTGTTGGAAGATAGGATGATTAATATTACATCCATCCTTTGTAAACAAATCAGCAATTGAATATTTGGGAGCTTTAATTATAAAATTCTTTGGAGCATCAGAAGGAATACGCATAAAATATTCAGCAAATGTTATCTTATCTGCTTCTTCTTGTTGACTATAATCATCTTCTGTTTTAAAGAAATTTATAAATGCAGTTGTAGTGTAATCTCCTCTACTCATTTCTGAATAAAGAACATTTTTACCATTTACAACAGTTCCAGCTCCACTAAACAATGTATTTTGTAACAATCTGTGAGCATAAGGAGTAGGAGTAAGTTCTTTACTCTCTGGATTCTGAGTAAACAATCCATAATTAATAAGACGTCCAGTATCATCACGATGCTCAATCATAATGTTACTGAAATCATATTGTCTAGACTGTCCTTTATATTTACCAAAATTCTCTAGAGCAGTTTGATTTTTGAGAGTATTTATAATATTAGTAATCATACTGTTGTTAATAACATCAGATGACTGATTACCATGAACGTTTCTAGAATTAAGTTCTGTTTTAATTAGACTAAATTTAACAAGAGCATTAGCAAGCTGATATGCTGCTTGTTGTGTTTCTTTGCTAACATAATCAATAGCATATAATTGAGAAAGATTTTCATCTATCTCATTAAATGCTTCTTTTCTAACAGGTTCTCCATTTTCTAATGCTTCCTGTAAACGAAACTTTTTGCTATAAAGAGCATTCATATCAGCTTGACGACTATCATAAGCTCTTTTACTATTTTCAGCTCCTTTTACTGTAAGCTTAGCTATATTTATTAAATTAGATAAAGCATCAATAGGATTGTCAGAATTTACATAATTTATAATAGCTTTATCTGAAATAGTAGGATAATATCTTTTAAGAACATCATACATTTCAGTTGCTACAGCCTTCACATCAGAATTAAAAGAATCTATATCTTCTTGTTCTATACCGTTTCCTTTATCAATTTCTTTCTTAAAACCACGTAAATCTGTTAATTTCTTATTTATACTAGTAATCATATCAGAACTATGTTCAGCTTCTGAACGAATACTTGTAGTTTTAGCACTATTAAAAAATTCAAACTTTAAAGTAGTAAGTTTATCAGCAGTTCTATTGCTAGTTCTGCTACTAAACTCACCATTAGCATCTGTAGTTTCTATTTTACTTACTATAGCTTTACCAAATGTACGATATACTTCAAAAGCAAAATTAAGATTTTGTTCAAGATAATCTGCAAATTGATTAAAAGCTGCCATTCCAGGAACATTACTAGCAATTTCTCTAATACTTTCTATCATAGTAGTACGATTAGTGAAATTACCATAAGAATACAAAACAGCAATACATTGAGCAGCAGACATCGTATCTGCTATGCCAAAAGCATTATTTGTATCTTGAACATATTTACCATTGGCTTTTTCTCCATTAAGAAGTTTAGGCAAACTTGAAAAATATCCTCTAATACTCATTCCAACATGAGTCATAAAGTTATTATAATCTCCAAGTTTTTCATTCAGTTCTTTAATAGAATTATTTTTATCATCAGAACTTGATTCGTTATTTTCTTCTGTTTCAGAATTATCATCAAGTTGTTCATCTATTGCTTCATAAGTAGTATCTTCACTTATTGGTGTCTTTTTAAGTCTGAGTTCTCCAAGAGAGTTATTACGAAATACTTCTTCAAAGAAACCTTTTCTATTTCCAAGTATTTCTTTATACAAAGCCATAAGATTTCTATTCTCAAGTTTATCATCTTTTAAAAATAGTTCTTCAATCTTAGCTGTGTTATTCTCTTTCATAAGTTTGAGGACTTCTTCTTTTGTAGCTAAGTTTTTATTTACAAGTCTTTCAATTATAAGTTTCTTAACTTTAGCTATACAAGTATTTGCAAAATAATCTCTAGGAGAAATATCTTTACCTGTTTTATCTTTAAACTCTTTAAGAACTTGAGTAATTGTTTTGTCTTTCTCATGAATAAGTTGATGATAAGCACTAAGCATAAAATTAGCAGCATGCTTTTTTCCTTGTTCACGAGTAGCAACACTATCGTATCCAAATCTAGTAACTGGAGAGTCACTAGTGTTTAATTGTGTACTATAATTTACATCAGGGTATAAATTATTATGATATTCTTGAAGAAGTTTAATAACTTCTTCAAGATCTTTTTTAGGAATATTATTTACATCAATTTCCATTCTGTCCTTTAGTCTTTTAGCAAACTTAGGACTATGTAGTTCTGTCATATAACGAGTAGCAAGAACATTATTTCCTTTACTAACTGCTATAATAGCATTACTAACTTCATTGTTATCTACATAAACATTACAACTCATAATATAAAAGTTTATTTAATTTATTTTTATTTGATTTAAGCCACTTTATTTGCTGACTGATACAAACTATCGACAAGACGTTTCAAACTCGGAAGAAGCCACAAGAGCATCAAATTCGGGCTGTTGCTCTAATGGGAGCATATCTGATATTGAAGCAATTGACGGCACATTTGGCATAAGAGTGATACGTTCTTCTGTTACACTACTATGATAAATATCATCATCTTTATTAGAAAAAGCTCCTGTATTATCTGTAGCTGATTTAATTTGATTACTATTTAACACCATATAACTATCTTCTCCAACACCTTCAATTTTATTAGAATATAATATCACACTATTAGGTTTTCCATAAAATTCCAATAGAGTATCTATATATTCCGATATTTTTTCAAGTCTTTGCTTATGAGAAAGATTATAATTATTTTGAATATCATTAATTTTATTTCTTGCTACATCAAATCCTTTTCTGTCTATTATATTTTGTTTAAGCAATTCATTAATAAACTCTATTGGAGAATTTTGCATACCATCATAACCTATAATAGTATTTTTAGCATTTAAAAATACTGGCATACTATATTTTGAAGTTCTGTTATTAGCTGTATTTTTATTACCAAAATGGAATGTAAATTCTTCACTTCTTAGATATTTATTAAAATCATGCCCTTTTTCAAAAATTGTAAACTTAGAATTAGTATTATGATAAACAACCAAAGGTTCACCATTTTCATCAACCACTTTAGAAGATTCATTGGGGCTGTTTTCCCAATCACCAAACCAATCTTTAAAAGCTTTAGTTCTTACTTGAACATATTGCTTTTCTGTAAGATTAGATACATTACCATTAGGAGCAAGAAGCTGACCATTTGCATTTCTAGGAGCACGACTTAGTATATCTTGTTCTTCTTTAGTATAAGTATTTTCTGTTTGTGAAACAGGTTGTTCTGTAATACTACTATCAAACTCATCTATCAAATCGTCACTAAAATCTACAAAGCCATCATTACTTTCTTCAGTTTCTTTGGCTTCTTCATCTTGTACTTCTATTTTTTCTTCAGCTGTTTTATTATTTTCTTCATTTGTTTTATTGTTTTCTTGAAGATTATCACCATTGTTATCTTCTTGTTCAACATTTGTTTCACTATTATCTGTTTGTGTTTCTATATTTTGTTCTACAGTTTCACTACTAAGTCGTAAATTTCTAATAGTATTTAATTCTTTTTCATAAAGACTTCCTTTAGTTACATTCCAACCAAAAATATCACTAAGAGTTTGAAGTATTTTTTGCCATAAATTCTTAGCACCACGTTTAGTAGGAACAGAGGTTTCAATACTATTAAGATATTTAGCAAGTTCTTCACTAGTTAAAGACTCAACAAGAAACTCTTCTAAAGCTCTAAGTTGAGTACTTTCGTTTTTAAACAGATAAGCTCTAATATGAGCATCTTTTGGAACATTATTCTTATCTAAGTATTCCTCAAATTCATTATATATGGATTGGATACTCCTTACATGTCCTTTATCATTACGTAATTTATAATGAAGTTGCTCATGTATAAGCTTACGAATAGCTTGATTACGAGTATTAGGGTCATTGAACATATCAAGCCAACGCTTACCTACAGTAATTTTCTTTGTTTTATTATTGTATTCTGCATTTATAGTTTCATAACCTTGTTGATTATTGAAATTTTCATCAAAGATAATATTTTTTGGCAACAATTCCAAGTCTTTTAACGCTTTTAACTGCTTGTCGTTAAACACTAAAGCAGCAATATCATTTCCTACGTGCTTACTTTGTTGTGTACCATTAAGAATAGCAAGAGCTTTTTCTGGAATAGATACATTTTTAACATTAGGAACAATAGGCTCTACAGATTGTTGTTCTTCAGTAGTACCTTCTACAGGGGAGCTAGTTGCATTATTTATTCTAATTTCTAATACTTGATTAGCACTTTGTGTTCTACTACCACGAGGATTGAAATTACTTGTTCCTCTTTCATTTGGTTTAGTATTAAGTCTAACTAGATTATTGTTTAGAACAAAAGCATTGTAACTATCATAACTCCAAGTCTTGTCACCTATAGTTATTTCAAATTTTCCATTTCTACGTTTTGCTATACCATTTAAAATAGTATTTGTAGCATTATCAGAAGCAATATATGTAGGATTAAGATTGAATCTAAGATTATTAAGAATTTCAGTAACAGCTTCATTTGCTTGCTGAGTTCCTAATTTCATTCGTTTTTGTCTATATCCTCTAGTATTTGGCTTATATTCTGATTTAGAAACATCTACGTTTCCATCTTTAGCATTTATAACTATTTTAGTTTCATTATTTAAACTAATACCAAAAGTATTACCTTGTTCAAATAATCTTAAATTCCAAAACAAACTACTATTTCCATTATAATTACTAAGAACAGATTTTACAAAGTCTTTTACATCATTAAAACTTTCTTGAGTAGGATTACTAGAATGAACTTCTAATAGTTCCAATACTCTATTTTGAATAGCTTTGATAATTTCTTTAGCTTCTTTTCCAATATAATCGTCAGTAATGTCAGCAGGATAAGCTTGAACATATTCATAACTTCCGTTTCTATTAGGAAGAAGAACAAATGTATTCATTTTGCCAACACCTGAAAAATTAATAGATGGCATACCAGAAACAGTAAGAGTATTTGGTGTTCTAGAAGAAATAGCTAATTTATGAACAGCAGGATTAACACCACCAGCTATAGCTTTATTTGCTGGAAGTGCTGCTTCTTGTCCATTAGTTTCAGAAGCTCTAATAATTTCTCCATCACTTATATTAGCAACTTCTATTTCTCCATCTTTGTTGTTTATAAGATAACTTACACCATCATAACTATTACGAAGTTTAGAGAACCAAGAATTTAATGATATAGCAATACGTCTATTTCTAGAAATATTGATAGTTCCGTTAGTATAACTTTGATATCTCCAAAGTTTAACAAGTCCATTTATAAGTTTTTCACTTCCTACTTTGTTATCAACATAACCTTGTGCTTTAGCTTTTTTAATTTCATCATTTTCATTAAATTTAGCAAGAAGTTCTTGTTTTCTTTCAGGACTTGTTTTTTCAAATGCTAATTCATATATGATAGCATTTAATTCTTTACAAGCATCATTTTCTTCATTAAGCCAATGAGAAAATAAAGCTTTAAGGTTGCTATTTATAGTACCACCAGATTGGGTTAGAATATCATATTTCCAACCATCATTAGTCATTTCATAAGCTCCTGTTTTAGAATTTACTCTAGGTATACTAAGAGTACCGATTGTTCTTCCTTTTGTATCTTTAAGAACAATTTTATTATCTTCTCTTGTATATGTAAGTTTATCTCCTTTATTAAGAGCTTCAATCGCTTCTTCAAATTCTTCAATTTCTTTTTTAGAAGAAAGAGAATTACGAAGGTCCCATATATTAACTCTTTGAACAGTAGTATCTGAAAATCTTTCTTGATAACGTTGAGCAGCAGATTTAGCAATATTCTTTTTAAGAGTGTCACTATTTTGATTTTCGTCTGTAGTGATGAACTTTGTTTTAGTCTCATCTGTGTTAAGATATACTTTAAGAGCATCAAATATCATATTAGACATTTGACTATCATTAGATATAGTATTTACATATCTAAGTAAATCTTCAAGATTTATATACTTTTTACCATTATATTCATTGATACCAAGTTCTTTACAAAACTCGTTTATCATATTTTTAACAGCATTAGTATAATCTTCAACAAAAGGATTTCTTTTTGTAAGTTCCAAAACACTAGACTGTACAACCACATCGTCTATAGAACTTTTCATTGTAGATTCAGGGGCTTTACCTTTTTTACGTTCAATAACTCTCTTAATAATAGCTAATGATTTATTAACAGCACCTTCTACAACTTGTCTATCTTGTCCTTTTTTAACTTCAGCATTTATAATTTCTGTAGCAATAGCATCTAAATCTACATCATTATTTGCTTTAAATTCTCGTTGAAATCTACCAAGACTAGACATACGAATTTCATCTTCTGTAGTTGTTTCGTCAGGGATAACATCATCATATACAGACGTTGTAATTTCTGTAGAAGATTTTTGTCGTTCTTGTGGAGCAACTGTAGTAGTTTGAGAATTTTCTTCAGCCATACCCCCCGTAGAAAGGTTGTCAGCTACATTATCATTAATGCTTTCAGCGTTACCTTCTACAGGCTGTGTGTTTGTTTCTGTATTCTGTTCTGTACCATCATTTATACCTTGTGTAGTTGTTTGTTCTCCATTTGTTTCAGTATTTTGTCTTTCATTTGATTGACTAATTTGTTGTTCTTCTTGTTGACCAGCTTGATATTCTAAAGTATCAGTATTAACTAGTCTACCTTGTTTATATATTACAAGTTTACCTTTTTTGTTCTTTTTGAGAATAGGTTTTTCTACAACTTCGTAAGGTCGTGTTAAATCTACTTCTTTAGCATTAGAAAAGAATCTACTATCATTAAGAGCACGTTTGTTATCTCTTACATCAAGTGTAAAAGTACCATCATCATTGTCATATACTGCTGCACTGCCATTATCTGTACTACTATGGTGACCACTAGACAGAACACCTTTTGAAAACCTAAATTTAGTATAAAAAGCAGGAGTTCTGTTTTCGGTTTCTTGTGGGTCGATTGTTGGCTGATTTTCATCAGATTGCTGCGTTTCTTGCTCTGTGTTGGCTTGTATTTCCGTTTCTGTAGTATTGTTCGAGTCTTGAACTATTGTGCCTGTATTCTCTTCTGAATTTGTGGTGTTTTCCTCACCTTGTTCGTTATCATCAGCACTATCTTTACTAGCTTCAATAGCGTCATATTGTCTAAACATCATTTCAAGTTGCATGCCAAGATATTTATTGTATGATTTACTTAGAGCAAGAACTTTAAGTGCATCATCTAAATCTCTACGTTCATTTTCAGAAAGAGTTTCAAGGTTGCCACTTTCATTTCTGTAACGTTTAGATATATAATTTTCTACATCTTCACCATGTTTTTTATAAAGAGATATTATAGTTTTATTTGCTTGATCTATAGCAGTAACACGAGCCTCACTCATAGTGTTATGAAGCATATTAGCATAACTTTTAACTTCATCTACAGTACGAACAAGTTCGGAGTTTAACATTTTACTTGAGAGTTCTGTAGCAGCACGAACAGCATATAAATCATTAAGTTCTGGACTTATTTGTTTAAGAGCAGAAAAACTACTTCCTGCATCTTGTTCAAGAACATTATATTTTTGTAATTCTTCATCACTAAGAATAGTTCTAGCTCTATCTGATAAATCAAGACTAGTTAAACTTTCAAACGTTCTACCAGACATGTCTTCTGTTCTATTTATGATTTGTTTATCTCTATATTCAAAATAGTCAGAAGTATCAGTAGTTGTATATTTTCCATCTTCTCCTTTACTATATCTAAGAGCTAAAGAAGTAGCAAATACAAGTTCTTCATTTGTTAATTCATCTTCAAGAGATTTAATCTTTTTATTTATATTTTCAAGAGAAATAGTTTTACTAATACTATCTTCTTGCTTTGTAATATTTCTTTTTTCAGCATAAAGTTTTCCAAGTTCTGAAGATATAAGACCTACCTTAATATTATTTGAATGATTTATACTAGGGTCTAATTTATCCCTAAACTGATCTTCTAATTGAGCTATTCTAGCATTAGTTCCTGCAAGAGATAAATCATTTTGTCTAAGAGCTAATTGTGTATTAACATTGTTAGTAGCCATAATTTGCATATATTCTGCAAATACGTCATTTCCTATACGAGAAGAAGCATAATCTATAGCAGTAAGTTCTTGTTCATACATGTTTGCAATTTCATCCATACGACGAACAGCAGAATCTACATATTCCTTAGATTCTGCTTCAATATCAGAAGTACTTTTACCGTTTTCTTCTGCTTTTCCAAATACTCCACTTTCTATTAGATTCTTACGGACATTATCATTTTTAAGAAAAGCTTTAAGCATATCATAATTACCAGTATTCATTGCTCTAAGAGTCATACTAGCAATAAATTCATCTTTAAGTTTTTCTCTAGCAACAGCAGCTTCTTCATTTGAAGTAAATTTTACTTCATTATCTTTAGTGGAATTATAAATATCAATACCTGAATTTATTTTATCAAGTTGTGCTTTATAAGTTGCAAAATCTGTAGCACGAGCTTCTATTTCTGATATACGTCTTTGATTTTCTGGAAGTTCATCAAGATGATACCAAGGAACTGATTTTTTAGCTTTTTCGTCAGCATCAGATTTTTCAAATTTTTGACCTATTCTTCTAAGTGCACTACCTCCAGCTTGAAAAACTACACCACCAAGTACACCCCAAAAAGCAGCATCATATAGTGCTGGAGCTTGAAGATAAGAACCTAGTCTTCCATCAAAACCATTCATTATATTTTCCCAAACTCCTTTATTTTTTCCTTTTTCGCTACCAAGTAGAACACGACCAAATCTCATACCTTCTTCTGTAGCAATATAGTTAAGAGCTTCTTCAGCACCTTCACTTAATTCAGAGCCAATAATAAGTTTAGAACCATAAAGTTTATCACTAGCCCACTCACCTGCTTTTTCCATAAAAGAACGTTGAGATTTAAGCTTAGCAATTTCTTCAGGTTTTTTTCCAAAATATTTTTCAGCATCTTTTTCAGCACGTCTTACAGCAGATGGTGTTCCATTAGCATTTTTTAGACCTTTCCAAGCGTTTCTAAGTCCATACATTTCTAGTACATCCCATCCTACATTATACCAATCAATTTGAAATGTTCTATCAGCAGCAGAACTTGAAACATATTTAGCAACACTATCTCTATCTGTTATATCAACTCCTGCTTTTTCTAAACTTTCTTTATTTTGTTCAATAAAAGCATTATAATTATCATCATCTTTAAGATATTCAGAAGCTTCAGTATACATATCATTATACGTTTGTCTAGCTTCTTGATAATTTTCCATTGCTCTACTAAGAGCAGCAGTTGATGCGTTTTCTAAAAATAAAGAAGTTTGTTTAGCAGTACTAGCACTAGTAAGAAATCTTTGTACACCATTTAGTTTAGTAAGTTCAGCAATCTCTTCTGCACTTTTACCTGCTTTTCTAAGGGCTTCTGCTTTTTTCATTTTACGATTAACACCAATAATAGCTCTTACAGCATTTCTAGTTCTAGAACCTACTTTACCAAGTTTTCCAACATATGAAGCTCCTTTTACAATACCACTACTAGGTAAAAGAAGGGTTAGTGAACTAATAATACTTGGAATATTACTAGCCCACCATCCAGCATCAAGTAAACCACCATTACTTATATGTAAATTTTGGTCACTATAAATAGGTGCGAAATTACGAAATTCTTCTTGTTTTTCTTCAAGAAGTTGACTAACAGGATTAGAATAATCTCCGTCAGCAAGACCTACACCTTGACCAATTAAATCAAATAAGTCACTAAAACCTTTTGCTGTTCCAATAGCAAGTTCAGAAACTACAGTTTGAGCAAGAGCATTACCGAATTTACTAAATGCTCCTTGTTGTTCTGCAAGTTGTGAATCTAGATTTTCCCAACCATTTGGTGTAAGACCATGTTCTATATATTTATCTAATTCACCGTTACGTCCTAAAATAGCTTGTTCTCCTCTAGCAGCAGCATCATAAGCGATATCTGCTACAATACTACCATCTGGTTTAACACCAGAGTCTAAATCAGAAACTGTTATATATTCAGGTTCAATATTTTTCTTTCCTTTTCTATAATTAGGATTCTTAATAACAGTTCCACCTGCATTAAAAATAGCTTGAATATCCATATTATATTATTAATTATGTTGATAATGATAATATCTATTATATAATGCTTGCATAGCATTATACATATTATTTTGATATTGTATTCGTTCTCTTTCTGTTGTAGAACCTTTAGGAAACATTTCGTTAGTTGCTGCTACAGAATAAGCATTAAGCATAGATTCTATTGTTGGTTTAACTCTTTTTCCATTTATAGTTTGATATGGTAGTTCGCCATTGTCATCTATGTTTGCTAATATTTCTAACACACTATTTTCAAGAATAGCAGATTCATTTAAGTTTCTAAGCAAATCATCTTCAGAACATTCTGAAATACTAGTTGAATTATTAGCATTAGCTTTTTTAATATATGGAATACCGCCAGAATATCCAACTGTTACTCCATTTGAAAGAGCTTGTTCATAATTCCAACGTTTCATATCTGCATTTTGTCTTGCAGCTTTTGTTTTAGTATCTGCTTCAAAAGCTTGTTCAGCAGTTCCTTCAAAAAGTCCTTGAATAAATATTTGTTTTTGAACTTCTCCTTTTCCTTCAGACCAATTTCCTTCTTTATCTGTTTGAGGAGTTATAGTAAGAAGTGTACCTATTTCTCCATCTTTAACACAAAGAGCTTTAGACACTCGTCCTTCTTTCATAGCAAGTAGCACTTCTCCTTTTAGGTCTGGAATATCAGCATTATCTGTTTTCGTAAGATTTACACCTTCACCCGAATCAGCAGACCAAGCATATACTTGATGTTTTGTAAAATCAGCACTACTTATAAGCCTATCATAAGTGTCTTCCCAATTCTTAGTAATTTTATCATATGTAGTTTGGTCAATTTTACCTTGTTGAAGAGCTTTATAAGCCTCAGCTTGACCTGCTCCAAGAAATTGAGTAACAACAGTTTCAGTAGTAAAAGTCTGTTCTTGTTGCTTAGTTTCATTTACAGAATTATAAATTTCATTTGCTTTGTTCACTTCTGACATTGCATTTTTTAGATTATCATAATTAAAATCATCTTTATTATAAGTTTTACCATCAGGAGATATTCCATAAATATCAAATCTATTAGAGTTAGATATAGCATCATATACTTCTGAACCAATACCTGTAGCTAAACCAGCAGCTGCTCCAACAATAGCTCCTGGAACAGCACCAACTGTTCCAAACATAGAACCAATACCTGTTCCAGTAGTTGTACCAATAGCAGTTTGTGTAGCTATATTTTCAGCAATAGCCCATCCACTCTTAGAAGATAGATTGTTTACAGTACTTAGTAATTTATATAAATTTTTATTATCTCTACTTATTATAACTCTATGTTTTCCGTCACCTAAAGCTTGATAGGATATTCCTAAATTATTAGAATTTATATTATCATAGCCTAAACTAGATGCAAGAAGATGTAAATCATCATCACTATTTATAGTTACAGCAATTCTATCTAACGCTTTTCCATCATTACTTTTAAGAGAATTGATGTAATTTAAATAATTAGTACCATAACTATTACTTTCTTGTGTATCGACACCATTTACTTTAATTGTTCTATTACGGGGAATCACACCATTACCATTTATACTTTGCATAAAAGAATATGCCTCTTTTTGATTATTATCCAGTCCTGCATACACAGATTGTTGAATAGCTGCATCTCTTTCAAGTTGTCTAATATGAGCATTTAACTGTTGTTGAGAACGATAATCTTTAGCAACAGCAGTTCTAAGATATTCTGCTGCTGCTGCATAATTTCTACTATCATAATATGATTGAAGAGTTTGTTCATCTATATTTGCCATAATTTTAATTTTATCTGTTTATTAAACCCATTATAGTTCCAGCATTATATTTTGGTTCTTGTGGAGCAAGAGTATATGTAACATTTGGTCCTTCAGTATTTGCAGTGCCAGGACTATATTTAGTAACAGCTTCTGCATTTCTGTTTGCTGCTATTGCTCCTAAAGAAGAATCATTGTAAGATGTAGTTACACTAGAAGAACTACTTTTAGAAGTATGTTTGTATGCACTATCTTTAGCATATTGTGATGCCTTAGCGTTAACCCAAGCATCAAAATCTTTATCACCTCCAGCATACATAAAACCATCTTTATTAGACAGACTTTTAGTAGCAGTACTTAAATCTGCTTTAGCTTGATTAATATCCTCTTGTGTAGCATTAGGATCAGATATTACTTTATTTGCTTCACCATAAAGCCAAAGCATATTATCATATTCTTGTCTTAAAGCACCTCTAACATTAGAGTCATTAAGCATATCATTGAAAATATTTATAATATCAGATGCTCTTTTTTCTTGAACAGAACTACTACTTCCTTTTGATACACTTGTGGTAGAAAAAGTTCCTATAATTCCATCTGCAACTCGTGTGTTTGTGTTACCATATTCATCTGTATTTTTTTCAGTAACATTTTTTATAATATTACCCTTATTATCTACAAATTTTGTTGAATTACTAGTTCTAGATGAAGATACTGAATTGCTTCTAACTGGTGCTCTATTTACTGCAATATTCCAAATATCTGATATTGACATATCAGCTACAGGCTGAAACGTGGCGTCCCAATCAGCAGTTCCATTAAACTTATATTTATTTATAGCATCCCATCTACGTTTAGTATAAGCATTATAATTACCACTTTGAATTTTATTACGTTCTGTTGTGTAAATTTCATTAGCCTTTATTCTATCTTCTAATTCTGTATTTCTAGCAAGGTCTTTAGCAGATTGTTGCGCAACTCTAATTGCACTTTGCCAATTACCAAGAGCAAGTTGCTTATCAACTTCTTCTCTAGCATTATCTGCTTGTTTTGCAAGCCAACCATAATCTTCTTTATTTAGAAGTTTTCTTTTTTCTCCTAACGTATTATCTATAAGAGTTAAATATTGATTAGCTTTTTCTTCTCTTGCTTCTTGAGCAGCCATAGACTTAGTAAAAGCTGTGTAATCTACAGTTTGTGGAGTATATTGAACTGGAGTAAAACTAGCAAACTTTAATGGTGCAGTTTTAAGACTCATCATATTATTTTCATTTGGCATAATTGTATCTCCTATTTTAATACTTCTCTTAATTTAGTTTTATCTTCTTCACTAACAGCATTGCTACTTAATAGACCTTTAATAAAAGAACTATCTCCTTTTTGTTTGTATCTTAGTATAGCAGCGTTTACTTTGTCTTCATTACCAAGTCCCATATATACATTAGAAAAATCTTGTCTATCTTTTCTATTAGTATCAAATGCTGTAGCAAAAGCTTGTCCAGTATTTGCAATAGAACTACCAAAGATATTAGCATTAGTTTGTTGTGCTTGAGCATGAGCTACACCATTTTGGCTTATTGCATCAGCATTAGCCTGTCCGATACCAGCAATCTTTTGATTTTCAATATTATTATTATATTGCAAAGCATTTAGATAAGCATTAGCATATGCACTATTTGCTTGAGCATCACGATCAGCATTGTATCTTGCTGCATCAGAAATACGTTGAGCATTTCCTTGTTTAATACTTTCACGTATTTTATCAGCTTCAGATTCTATATTATTTATAAGATCATTATGTTGTGTTTCTGCAATAGACATTCTATCTTGCGCTGCGGCACCACTCATACTGTATCTTTTAGAATTAGTAAGTCTACGTTGTAAAGATCTATCTTCAGCAGCAGTTTGAGCATTAGTATTAACTATTGCTGCACGAATAGCAGGCATAGCATGAGCAGCAGCATAATCTTCTCTACGAATATTACTTAAATCAATACCATGCATTTGCTTATAAGCATCTGCTAATATTCCTGCTGCTTGAGTATTAGCAGTACTTATTGTTCTAGCAGCTTTATTATTAGCGTTACTCATTATCCAAGCTCCACCTAAATTACCTAAAGCATTTATACCTGCACCTCCCCAATCAGCCCAAGAAGCAGTGTTAGAATCAGTCTTAGCACCAGAAAGAGCTTTACGTCGTCCACCACAAGCTAGTTTTCTACGAACAGAGGTACCATTTTTAGCTTTATTATCTTTGTTATACATGTCATTAATAGAACCATATGCAACTCCTGTAGCAATAGGCGCAATTCCATCTCTACTTAAATCAGGAACTTGAGCAGTAGAAGAAGAAGTATCATAGGTTAATCCTCCAATCATACGTTTATTTGTTTTACCACTGTCAGATATGCCATTAGCATCTTTAATTTGTTCTTGTATTGCAAATGCTTCAAGAGGATTCATTCCATTATTTACAGCTTCAGCTGGATTAAAACCTTTAATAGAATGTCTACTAATAAACATAGCATCAGTAGGAGTTACTAAAACATATTCTCCTTGATTTCCATTTTGATTACCTTCACCTTCAATAACCTTTCCATTAGCAAATTTAAGACCAACTCCAGTTTTATGTTTACCAGATTTAGTTTTATGATAATGGTCATGGTCATTACCTTTTATTTCATACATATCAAAGCCTTCAGGAGTAACACCAACAGGTACTACTCCTCCACCATCAGTAACAACAAAAGGCATATTATTTGGACTATAGCTCCCCCGTAGAATGGTATCATCCTGTCCATTAGTTAACTTCATACTCATTCTACCACCATTACGAACTTGTATTTTTGAAGCTTCAAGTCTATCATTCATATTTTGTTGACCTGTAAGCATTTGAAGATTAAGCTGAATATCTTTTTGAAGTTCACGATTTTCAGCATTTTGTTCTTTAGTAAACTCAATAGAACGTTCTTGTAATTCTTTAGATTTATTTGTTTGTTCTTTGAGGGCATTTGCTTGTTTTGTTGCAGCATTAATTGTAGCTTGAGCTTGCTGTCTAGCTGCATCTTTAGCTGCTTTACTATTTATTGCAGCAGCAGTCATTTGTCCTGCTACATTTATTCCAGCAGCACCAAGAATAGCAGCTTCTTCTGAACCGAAAAGAGCTTTCGGTCTACTATTTATAGTTTTTAATTTACGTCTTACCATAATATTATTTTAATATTTTTGATTATTTATAAGTATATTTTCAAATTTAATAGGTGTTCCATTGATGAAACCAAAAGTTAGAATAAAATATCTACCATATACTAAACTGTTATTATCAGAATTAGGATGTCGAGTTTTTTTCTCATTATTAACAACTAGATCAACACCTGGCTGATTAGGATATTGATAAATATTATCTGCATTAATTGCATTTCTAAAATAATTAGCAGTCCAAAAACCTAAATTATATTTAAATCCTTTATAATCTAATAGTGAATTAGGTCTTGCAGTATCATCAACATTTGTTATAACAGACGTTGATTTACATTCATCTGTAATTGCAAAGAACTCTTTAACAGGATTTGTTTTTGTATTACGAGATATATCAAGAATAGTTTTATCTTTAGCAGTATTTGCAAACATATTTGTTTTATTCAAATCTGCTATATATTGAATATTATCCAAAGATGCTCTTTGAGATTCATCAGGAAACAGAATTACAGATATTGAATGTTTACAATCTTTATAAGTTCCTTCATCTGGAGCATCTGTAAGATAACTATCCTTTGTAGCACCACCGTATAAAGTGTTTGTATTTATAGTATCTGCTTCATTAAATAGAGTACAGAAGTTTCTATTATAAGAATAACAAATATCTCTACTATTAAACGCTTTTTTAAGAGTAATATCATGAAGAGAAATAAAATGTTTAGTTTTATAATTAAAACTAATAGTTATTTCTTTATCATATTCAATAATGAAATTTATAAGGATACGCGTATTCTTATCATCATGAATCATTCTACATCCAATAGGCTTATAATATTTAATAATTTTGAATATATCTTCATCTATTTGTCCAAGTTGAGATTGACCTGAATATCCAAACAAATGATTACTTTGTTTATCATAAAATACATAAGTATCAAATGTAACACATCCAGAATGTTTATCATCAATACCTGCATATCCATACTGTGAATCACATATTTGCGTAATACCATTAGTAAATGGATCAGACTCTTTTAATTTAATATCTGCTTCGTTTGAAACAAGAGTTTGACTAGCATCAAATTTATAAAGAGAGCCTTTAGTGTGAACAAATATATTATTTCCTATAGAAAACAGTTTAACAATAATTCCTCTATCTGTAGGAACATTGTAATAATCTGAAGATATAAATTTAAATACAGAATTATTAAATGTTTCATCGGACAGAACTGTACTTACTCTAATAGTATTATTGAAATCTACTCGTGTACTATCATCATATTCTCTAAATAGTTTATTTCTATAATTTTTATACATACCTTTAAGTTCATATATAAAACTTAAAATAGCAGAATTTATAACTTTAGCAACTTGTTTTATTCCGGAACTAGCACTACCTATACTGAAAATTTGGTCATTAATATCTTCTGTAAGACTCAAATAATTCAAATTAAAATTACTTCTAATAAAATAAGTAATACTATTTTGAATTTGTATATAGCCATCAAACTCGCTAAGACTTAAAGTATTACCTCGTTTAGCACCATATACATCTTTTCCTGAAACATAACAGCTAGAAGATAAATCAAAATCTGGTTTTTTAACAAGACAAAAATGAGAACCATAAAATCCTTTATCTATAATAGTTACATCTGTTTCTTCAAGAGGATAATATGGACTACATTTAATAAGACCATAATTCTTTTCTTTACTTGCGTCTCTATCTATTATTACATAAAGTCTTTCACCAGAATAACTTCCAGTTCCTATCCAACTAATATAACCACAATTACCAAAAGCAAGAGTAGGAAATGAAGAACCACTAGAATAATACTTTGCATTTTCAGTTATAACAACTTCATTTCCTTTATTATCTATTTTTATTACTTTTATATCTGTATTTATATTATATAATAAGCAATCTACTTCAATACAATTTACTATATGTGTATTATCATTTAATCTTCTATAATTAAAACATTCAATTACTTGTCTGCCTATATTAACTATAGAAAAGAAAAATCCCTTATATTTACTATTAGCAGGAGGCTCTTCATTATAGGCAAATTCCAAATTAATAATATCTGTATTGCTTTTAATGCCATCTGTTTCTAACGTAGTTAAAAGTTTACCATTTGTAATTATATGCTTATCGTCAACATAATGAACATAAACATTATATTTAGATAATGGCATAAGTGTAGCAGTTTGATTAAGATTTTTAGCTGTGTCAGTTATTTCAATATATTTGTTATTAATATTAAAATTACATACGGATTTCCATTCTGTAATTTTAGCATTAACATAAAATCTTTTATTAAAATGACCAATATCATCTACAATATCTTCTGTATCAAGTGTAAATTGTACCGACTTAAATATAACAGTTGCAGTATAAGCTTTTATTACAGTCCCGTCAAAACTAAGTACTAAAATACCATTTTCATCTATACCAACAACATTACTTTTGATTGCATTAAAGACTTTAGTTTGTATTTTATTTTTCACATAAGAATTAATAGATGAATTATTTGCATTGTAATAGCCACAATCATCATCATTGCTTTTACCTATATAATTAGATTTATTCATATCACTAGAAAAATCAACAGAATAGGTTTTAGCACCAGAAGAAAATTGTAGATAACAATATACTAATCTATTTTTACCTTCTATTTCATCTTTTATATTTTTCTGTATAAAAGCTCTAGCTTCATTTGAAAAACCTCTATCTCTAGTAGCCCAATAATTAAACTCACTTACTCCTTGTATACCCCAGTGTTTTGTATTCTTATTAAAAAGATATACTCCGTTTCTAGCTTCAACAAGTCTATCGGAATCTCTTTCATCAGCAGAGCCATAGATAAAAGTAAAACCTAAATCATCCCATTGATGCTTATTATTTTCATCTCTATCATAAAGCCATATATTGCTTTTATATAAATATTGAGATATACCTATCTTACCACCATTATATAATCGTTCTTCTGTACGTCCAAATATAGCACTATCATAAGCATCGTTGAAAATATTATAAACTGTACACAAATCAGGATTGTTTGCTTCATCCCATTTTATATCAAAACTAGCTATTCTATCTTTTTCTACTGTATCTCCTTTATATAGATTTGATATATCATAATTAAATATATTAGTAGTTAAAATGGAAGAAATAGCAGCACCAGAAGTTGACATAGTATAATAACCTACATAATCGTTAAATACAAGGTCAGTTCCATTAAGATTCATATTACGATATGAAACATTATTACCTTTACTAAGGGCTATGTGAGCATAATTTATAGATATTGCATTACTTATTGCGTCAACGTTTTCATTTATATTACTTTCAATATAATTACTAATATATAATTTATTTTTAAAACTAGTTATATTATGAACATTGTATATTTCATAAGTAGTAGCAAGAAGTTCATCTATATCAGTATCTGTTACTTGTTCATAATCAAAATAAATTTTATTAGTATTAATATCAAATTCTTTCCAAATACGAGCATTAGTAGAATCGTCATGAGAAATAATAAAACCTAATTGAAAACTTTTATATAAAGATTTAGCAGCTTCATTAACAAATGCAACATCAAATACAAAAGATTTAGCAGAATCAGTACGATAATTTATATAACTAAGACCTCCTTGAAGTGTATTTATTTTGGTAGAAGTTCCACCAAAAATAGGAGAGCTACAAAGATACCAATTAGTATATACATCAGTTCTAATTTTATATCTAATAAAGAACACATATGTTCCATTAGGTATAGGTTTTGCATATGTATCATTAAGAGTAAGATTACACATAGGAACTCTAGGAGCTTGTGTATAAATACTCTCATCATCGGTTGCTTTACAAAAAGAAAGATTTATATGTTTTATTGGAATAAGTGTATCTTTGCTATCTATATATTCAGCAATTGAAAGAATCTTTTCTCCACTAATATTAGTAGTTACAGTTCCATCTATTTCTCCACCACTATATTTCCAACCACATTGTACTTTTTTAGCAGTTTTTGTTTTTTCATTATATTCATATATTTCACTATTTTCATTTGTATGAGTGAAAATATAAATTATATTGTCTAAACCAACTATATGTCCAACAATTTGTTTATTTTGTAAAGCAAATATATTCTCATAACCAAAATCAGATACAAGAGAACCATCAGAATCAAGTTTCATGTTTTTAGCAAACATAAGACTTCCTTCTTCACAATTCTGAGGATTTTGATTAAGATTTAATTTAGGTATTACTCTCATATTATTTTAGCTTCTTGGAAGAAAAGTACTATTATAAAAGAAATTATTCCAACCATCAGAACTACGACTAATTGCTATTTTAACAGAAGCCATAGCTTTAGGTCTAAGAATATTCCATTGTATATATGGATTAAGAACTTGATTAGGACTTGAAAGACTATAAACTTGATGTTTACTACCTCTACTAAGATATTTAAATAAACAATACCAAGCAAGTGCCTCAAGAAGAAGTCCGTTGTCATATATATAAGGAACTTGACATTGATAATATTCATCAAAATAAGTAGCCGTTTCATAACTTTCTACTTCAATTTCATCAGTGTCAAAGTTAAGTTCTATATTATTTCCATCAAGAACAAAATTATGATTTCTATTTGATGTTACAACAGTACCAACAGTCATAAAATTAATTCCTGTTTTATTGGTATCATCAATAACAGCAATTTCTTGTGGCATAGTTTTTGATGATTTACTACAGCCACAAGAATTATCATTATTTAGTTCCATTATTTCACAACCATGTTTATCATAAACTCTAAGTTCTTTAGCATTTATTATACATGGAAATTGGGCAACTCTATTACTTACTTCAAGTTTTCTACGCTTTCTTTCCATTGGTAGAACTTGCATTTGTGATAGAGCATCTATAGTCCAAGCAGCAACTCTTGGAATCCAATCAGATTCACTGATATTAAAATCGTTATCTATTTTACCTATTAGTCTTGACAAAGGTAATTGGTTTTTGAGTTTCATTTCTTATAAATTTAGTATATAAAATTTTATCAACTTTATCACACAGTGTAACTTTAGTTTTAAGGTCAACAGCTAACTCACAAATTTTACTTGTATTATTATTACAAAGTTCAATCAGTTCATCATTGCTTTTCCCTCGTAAAGATCTATGTCGATAATCTCCAATTTCAAGTTTAAAAGTACTACCACCAGAAATCTTACAATCTATAAGAGGAATTTGATAACAATATTCATTACAAACAAATACTCTTTTATCTTTAGCTTTGTATTCTATTCCATTACGAACGCACCAATCAGCTTCCTCTTTATTATAAATTCTTTCACCTTTCTCTTTAAGTTCTTTTTCTTTCTTTTTAGTAGCAGCATAATCGAGCATAGGTTTCTTTTTATCAAAGACACAACGATTAACACATATCCAGCCTATACCATTACTAAAAGAATAACCTTGTCCTTCGAGAATTAATTTTTTATGAACCTCAGTATAATATACTCTAAGGTATTCTGTATATTGTTTAAGTGTAAGTTTTAAACATCTATTATAAAAATCTATATCTTTAATACATTGATGTAGTTCTTTCTGTTTAGAAGCTAAATCATAAAGATTATATAAATCAGTAACAAGTTCATAATCATTTTGTTTATTTATAAATAGACCTTTAGCTACTTTATAAAATATACCTGTTAGATATTCATTATTCTTAAATTCAATATAATCAAAAAGATTTATTCCAAATTCTTTTTCATATACGTTAGACCAAGAAGAAATATTAGTATGTTTTATATCAACTTCTTCTTTTAATGTTTCTTTTAATTTAAGAGCATCTTCTAGTTTTTGTTTATTGCTTTCTATAAACAATCTATAATATGTTCTAAAATTAATAGGTGTTTCTTTAATTCCCATATTAGTTATACTTTATAGTATCTGGTATTTCATTAGTTTCACGAACAGTACTTAGCAAATCTCGTTTATAAATAATATCTTTAATTTGTCCAATCATATCTTCAGACAAAAGAAATTCATTGTCTTCCATAAGAACATCCATACTATCTATTTCCTTATTTGCTATTTGAATTTCAGTAGGATGTTCAAACACAGATTCTATTATTATTTTTTCAAGTTCAAAAATCTTATTATCAGCAGGAAATATATAAATATAACCATTTATATAATCATAACATGGCATACCACATAAGCCAGGAATTGAACTTCTAAAACGAGCAGAAGTTTCTTTAATAAAAGGAAATTCTCTAGAAGTTTTATAGCCAACAGAACTAACTCTGTCAAATGGAAGATTATTAGTAAGTCTTACAGGTGTAGGAACTTTTTGACAACTACGTTTAATTAAATTAACATCAATATCTTCCATTTCTTCTGGAAGTTCAATTTCACCATCATAAACGTTTGTAAGACTAACTTTAAATCTTTGGACTAATCCTTTATCAACATATCCATGATTTTCAAAACTTCTACGAATAACTTCATTTCTAGTATGAAGTACAAGAAGTTTAATATTTTCTCTAAGAGATTTATTGTTAGGTTGTTTGAGAGAATGAGCTAACTCAGAAACAAGCATTGATATACTAGCCATATCTTAATCAGTTTTATTATTAAAAATATTCCCCCGCAGAAGTTGTGCAGTAGTACACTAACTAATTATTATACTAACACTATTATAATAACAATTAAGTTTCACAACCTTTCTACGGGGGAGCGCATTGTCTAAGTCTGTAATATGCCCTATGAAGCACAGAACCTAAGCTATTTTCGATTTAATATGCTTGCTTGATGTTACTATCATAAACCATATTTGACTGTCTTAAATCGCTTGAAAATAATTACAATAATTTATCACTATTATCTTATTTAATTTTAGAATAATAACCAATATTAAATTTATTACATATAGGTTTAAATATCCAAGACCAAGATACAGGAGCAAGAATAAAGCTATTAAAAAGTGTTTTACTGTCACTTCCTGTAGCATAATAAACAATAGCAGTTATAATGCTAATTGCAAGAAATATAAGACGTTTGTTACAAGTACTAATTTGACTTTTCTTTTTATAATCTGTATAAAGTTTAATAACAAGATATGTTGCTATATTAACAATAATACAAAAAGGAAAATCAAAACTTTCTAATGTTTTGTTTATAAGTTCTAAAATTATTGTTTCCATTATTATCTTTATTATTTGTTATATATGTTTTACTATTATAAGCAAATATATTAAAAATCCTCGAATTAACCAAATTTTTATGTGTTTTTAACTTTTAGATTATATACAGAATCTTTATTATTATATAAAACAATAGTAGTAGCAATTTCACAATTACTACTACTATACTTAAAATTAACATTATAATTATAAACAATTAAACTTTTATATCATGCTTTCCCAATCTATTACGATACCACTTCTACACATATCTGCATACCAACGATTAAATACAAGACCGTCATATCCATCTACATCATCAATGACATCTTTAACATACAAACACAGATGTTGCTCATCTGGTACACTACTACCAAGAAAATCAGCTTTACACATATTAGCTACATATACGTAATCATAAAGTTGATTATTTTCAATTTCAACACGATATGCTTTAAGTAGAGAATCTATTTCTTCTTTTTCTAGTTTAACTAGTCGAACCACACCCCCTGTAGAAGGGTTGTGAGATTCCATTTTACTAACAGCAAAATCACATAGTTTTCTATTAAAATGTCTACCATTATAACGAAGATAATGCTTCATATCTTCGGGCATATCGTCATAAATATCTAAACTATCTCTTCTCATATTATTAGAAATTAAAAAGGAGAGAAGATTACTCCTCTCTCCAATTACACTTAGTTTAATTAGTATCGAGGACGCATACCTCTACCACGATTATCTTGACTATAATCGTCATCATCATAGTTATCATAATCTTCGTCATATCTGCGACCTTCAAGTCTACCATCTCTACGAGTTCTTGTTCGACTTTCAGATTCATGACTTTCAGAATATGCTTCTTCAAGACAATCCATTACATCACAAGCAAGTTCTTTAAGCTTGCGAACCTTATGCTTAAGAGCATTAGATTTATCTTTTTCTATTACAATATACATAACTTTACAATTTTAATGTTGGATTACTATTAGAGGACAATACATTTAGAATTTTATCAAGTTTTCCTTCCATACTTGAAACTTTTGTATCTAAACTATTAATCCTGTCATCACGTTCTTTATCTTTAGCAAATTGAGGATTGAGTTCTTTAAGAACTTCTTCACATCGAGCTACTTGACTTTTATAATCTTCAATATGTTCTATAACATAATTAGCATGTTGGAGAGTAGCTTCTATTTCAGATTGAATTGTTTGTTTACTTTCAGCAATAATAAGATTACCATTATTGTAACTAACAGAATTATTGTTAGCAGGAATGTTGTTATAATCTACATTATTTCCGTCTACTTTAACTTTTAGATTTACAACCATTGTGTTGATACCGTCAGTTGCAAATACAGGTGTTGTAGTTCCAACAACTTCTCCAATCTTAAAATCTATTCCATTAGCTTTGTTTAAAATATAAACTCGGCTACCTTGATTAAGAGCTGAAAACATTATACAATAAGTTGAAGTTTATTATTTTGTTTATCAAATACTATAATGTGAAGACCTGCTGTAAGAGCAGTAAGAGTTTCTCCATTACTTGCCAAGAGAGGAAGAGTGCTATTATTAACCATAATTTCAAAACCAGTTGCAGTAGCTGTAGCTGCATTAAAATTAATTACCATGATACCAGCAACTCCCATAGCTCTGAAAGTATGATTAGGCATACTAAAAACAGCATTAGCAGTAGCACTGCCAGCAGTCGTTTGAGTAGCAGCTACTAAAGGTATACCGCCACGATTACCAATGAACTCATTATTTAAAGCCATAATATTACCTCCTATAGTTTAAAACCAAAAACCATTAAGACCATTACCGCCATTATACATACCATATTGATAAGCAACACAATTTGGTACTGCCTGGAATGGTTGATAAGGAACTGTTACAGTCTGAGGCTGAGCACACTTGATTTCATTAACAGCTTGGGCAATAGGATTTACAGCAGCAGCAATTTGCTGAGCAATTACTCCACTCTGATGTTCAGTAGTAAGCTGAGTTTGCAAAGCATTAATCTTATCCTGCATTGCAGCCTTTTCAGAAGCATCAAGTTTAGCAATAATTCTATCACCAACGCTATCAATAGATTTATCCAAGTTGCAAGTCTGGTCACGAAGAGCATAACCTACATCAGAAAATCCACGAGTTACAGCAGCACCTACGCCACCAACAGTTTCTTTAATAGCATTAGTCTGCTGAATAGTAGCAATCTGATTTTGATAATTACCCTCTGTAATAGCACTCTTCAAGTTGCAGCAGCAAGTAGCCAATTGATTAGCGAGAGTCATAGTATTCTGAGTACCAGCATTAAGCAAAGCACCAGTAGAAGAATCAATCTTACAACCTACTTGAGTAATACCATTGTTTACTTGAGCAATAGCTGCCTGAATCATATCAACTTTAGTTCCAAACATACTAGCCAATCTTTGAGTTGCAGCACCGTTACCATTAATAGCTTGCATAAGCAAATCACGTCCGTCATTGTTACTAACCATGTTAGCAAGAGGACCAAGACAGCCACCGCCACCATTCTGAGCTGCGTTACCAAACAAACCACCATTACGCATAAGAGGATAGAGGAAGAACAAGAAGATTATCCAAACCCAATTACCACCACCAAAACCTCCATTACACATAAGCAGAGGAAGAAGACTGTTAACATCGCTAGAAGTCTGACGAGTTCCAGCATCAGGGAACATAAAAACTTTAGAATCATCCATAACTATTGAATCATTAAATTAATAAAAAGATTAATTTGTACATTAACTAGTATTTGTACAATGCAAAGTTACAACATTAAAGTTCCGTTCACATAATTTTGCTCAAAATAAAGCGACATGCCTAATTATCAATGAATTAGACAGGTCGCTTTATGCTCAAGCAGCACACGCCACTACAGAGCGTCACAAGCCATGTTTTTCTTTATATTCTGCTATATGATTTTCTACTTCATCTTGCCACCAGTACTTATCACCACCAAGAGTTTTACGAGGATGTGGTATTCTACCATCAGTAACCATTCTTGTAAGAGTAGAACGAGAAACATTAAGATGTTTTGCAAGTTGTTCTGCATTTAATTTTCTATGAATAAGCATGTTTGCTATTTCAGTTAATTCTCTATCATCAACTCACAAGTATCATCTTCTATTCTTTGAGCTATTTGTCTAAAAATAGCAGCAATAACTTTCTTAGTTTTAATCATGATTTGAAGAATTTAAGATATATAGTTATTAGCATTGTCACTATTGTTATACATATAAATAATATAAAATAATTTGCATCATCAAGTGGTACTCCAATATAAAAATCATAAATGTTTAAAATATCAATAAGAATACTATAATGTAAAAACATTCTATAATAACTACAAAGTTTAAAAGCATAACTAGCAACATAAAGGTATATAATTGGTAATAACGATATACCACCAATATAATTTAATGGTATATCATTACTACCTAAAAAGCTTAGAAAAGAATTTATACAATGAACAATAGCTATAAGAATTGGTATAACTTTTGTTACGAGTATAAATTTTCTAATAGTACGTCTATTCAAATTTTCCGCCATTCTCAAAAGTTCTACGACCAGATTTTGTAAAACCAGCTTTAGGAATCATTGGATCAGGTCTATTAGAAGACCTACTAGGATTACTTTTGGAGTTTGTTATACGAGGAGTAACAATTCTTTTTCTAGTACTTGCCATAATTTATTCTATTTGAATATTAAGTATATCGGGATATTATTTTGTTATATCATAAGCAAGATAATCTTCTATTGTTTCAAGTTGATTTATTTCTACATAATGTTTTTGAGTATTATTATAACATTTTTTAGCATACATTTCTACAGTAGTAAGAAGTGTCAATACTTTATTTACATTAACCACTATAGACATAGTGCTAAACCAAAGAGTTGTAACAGATATTCCATTACTCTTTTCAAAATTAAGACTATTGAATAATCCAACACGAGTTGCTTTATCAAGCCAAACTCTTTCACTATTAAGAATAAAAGAGTTAACTTCTGTACTACTATCATACTCTTTTTGCAAAGATAATAAATGATTTTTAATATCAAACAATGTAGACTTATTCTTAACAATTATTGATATTATTCTTGCATCATTATCATCCCATTCAAATTTTTCCATATTTTTTGAATTAGGTGATAACCTAAGAATATATTTATCATTTTTAGGATTAATACATTCTAAACCTACAAGTTCATTTCTTTTAATATTTATCCAACGTATATTAATTTTAATTTAATTAAATTCATAAAAGCTTTATTATTTATATTTTGTAGTTTCTTATTATTAAATATATGATATTATAATACTAGGAAATGACCTTATTACAGCAGTACATGACCTATTATCATAAATTACATCTCTATCAATTTTTATTGTAATTTTTAAATTGCTGGTATCTATTCCAACGTATTTTTCAATTCTATATGTTAGACTATTTAACGGGAAATTGGCAGTATTGAGTATGCTACCATCTTGTTTGGCAACTATTTTACAAGGAACTATACCTTGTATGTCAATCATGCGCTCTGCTATGCTATTAGTAATCGTAAAAGTAAAAGCACTATTATCACCCTCTATGGTCTTAGTTTCAACCACTAGTTTTTTTAACAGCAGTAGCGTTAGTTATTTCTAGCCAATCTCCAAATTGAATCTCACTGCCTTTCTTAAAAATAATTCTCTTAAATACTTTGCCAAGTTCATCATTCTGTCTGCCATAAGCAGTTTGTTCTATAGTTGTATAACCACTACTGTCTGCTGTAGTAGAAGCAAGAGTGAGCAATGTATATGCGCCTGTAGAACCATCAGGTCTGCCAAGAGTACACCAAGGATAGAAGCCTGTACGTAAGGCATTATTCATATTACTTTCGCCGTATGTTGGAAAATTATTCCTTGCAGCATTAGCTGTAGATTCGATAGAAGCTATCTTGTTAATCTGTTGTTTATCCCAAGGAGTAACCACACCCTCTGTACCTTTAAATTCACTATTAGCAGCCTTAGCATCATTAAGAGGAATTATCTTATATACAGGCTTCAGACTAAGTTTGCCTATGACAAATAAATCACCAACATTAGCACCCTCTGCACCAACCAAAGATGTAATATCAGAATTAATATTGATACGAGTTTCTGATGATGGCAATTTACCACTACTATCTGCTATAATATAAAAATTTATAGTATTATTTGTCACCTTAGCATACTTAATACCTAAGCTCGCTACACTTTCAGTAGTAAGATTAATAGAACCTGTCAATGGAATTGTACCTTTGATTGGCAGATATGCTGCATCTGCTTGTTCCTTGAACTTTCTTAGCCCATCTAAATCTAAATATTGTGTCATATTATATATGTGTTATTTATAATGATTAAGGTTATACTTAAGCATAACCTTATTATGTAAATAAGCTGTTTATTTGCTCTGATGTTATAGCTTGAATAGGAGGTTCATTTACTTTCTCCATTATTGCATCATAGTCACTAACATTTAACAGTCCTACAGCGTCACCAGACTCCGCATAATTTGTTAAAGATGATAAGTCATCCCAAACTTTCTCTAAAGTAGTTCCTGTATTGTAATATAATAATCCATTCTCTTTATTGTAATATGTAGCATTAGTAGGAGCTTTTGGCAAAGTATCATTATTTGCAGTTGTTTCTACAACTCCAAATTGCTCCTTATTACCATAGTTATTACAAATCTGTCCTTCAGCAGTAATTCCATAGAGATAACCATTATAATAAGCAACTTTATTAACATTACTTGGTGTACTAACAGTGATAGGTCTAGATGTAAATATTTTCTCTATAACATAAAATCCATTAGTATTTATGTTTTTAGAAGCATTACCTAATGCTATACCATTCACTCTAACATTAGCTCCTGTATTTAATCTTGCATCATTGCCTTGACATGCAGTACCTGCTGTTGTTCCATACTTTACTATGTCATTAATATCCTTTACACTACCATCAGCCATGAGGGCTTGCTGACTTGTACCACCAGCCTTAACAATCTTAGGCGAAGTAATAGACTTACCTGTAATATTAGTTTTACTTCCAGTAAGTGTCCAATCTAGATTGTTAATATTTCCTATTGCTATACCGTGGGAGTATTCATTAACAACTATACCATCTACATTGACTTTAACAACTTCATTTACTGCACCATTAGCATTACTGTGTTGTAGTATAATATCTGCTGTACCTCTTTCTCCAGTTGCATATATCTTATTATTAGTTGGGTCATCAGCAGTATTAGAGTTAATAACAAGTAGAGGAGTACCAACACCTGATGTAAATACTCCCATATCACTATCTGCTTTACCCTCTAATGCAGCTTTAATAACCTTGTTCTGTACAGGATTAGTAGAACTTGCACTTAATGTACTATCAACAACAGTTTTATTAGCTTCCGCAGCAATACTTTGCAACTTATTAAAGTTAGCAGCAGTCATTACACCTGCATTATTCTTACTTGCAGCACTAATGCTTATATCTGTGGTATCTCCATCAGCCTTAGTAATAGTTAGATAAACACTTTGGTCAATACCCGAAGTATTTATATTCTGCTTGATGCTTTTAATAGCTTCTCCCTTAGTAGCATATCCCTGCAAATCTATACTTGCTTTAAATTCACCAAGTTTTTCCCACTTAGAAGAATCATAAGTTTTACCAGTACCAATTTCGCCAATGTAGATATATTCACTATAGACATTCTGTGATTCTGTGCTACTAGTATTCTTTACTAAGTAAAGATGTTTCTTGATTTTTGTAATATCTGTTGGTAGTAAAGTAACAACTTCTGCAAATGTTGTATCAATACCATCTTTACGAACAAACTTTGAATCAATGGTTTTTGCTAATGTTTTCAAACCATCATAATCTAAAAATTGTGCCATAACTAAATTAATTATTAATTATAAATTGTAAAATATATACATATATTGTATAAACACTATATGTATGTATATATATATATTTCAAATGTCTAATATTAGTATTATAATTAGATATAATACTAAGGTTTATCTTAATTTCATTAAATCAAGACTTACCTAGAATTAACACTTATAAATTAAGCAAATAATTGTTCAATTTTTGTTTCTGGAATAATTTGTATATTTTTAATAATATTCTCTATTTGAGTACATCTATTTGATATGTTATCAAGTTGTTCATCAACATTGGGAGTAGCTGGAATACCAGTATCTGTACCATCACTAAACCAATTACCATTATCTCCAATAGTCACGTTTCCTTTAACTACTACAGATATATAATTTCTTACTTTAATATTTGTATTTGTCCAAACACCATTAGTTTGACATTGATACAGAACTGCATCATTAAGGTTAGATCCAACATAAGCATATTGACCAACATTAGGAATTTGTACATTATTCTTTAAGGCATCAGCTTCAACATACCAACCTGTAAATACATTCCAATTATAATAAATATTATTCCAATAATCTTTATTTTCCCAATTTGTTAAATCAGTTGAATTAAACTGCCAAAGTTCAAATTCTGCTTGACGGTCAAGTCTATCAGAATTAAGATTATAAAAACTAAGAACAGCACCTGCTCTACGGTTAATAGAAAGAACTGTAGCTACCGCTTCCTCAAGATTTTCAAAAGCAGTAATTGTGCCATTTTCGTTTTCAGTAGTAAGATTAATGAAATTATTATCAGCATAACCAGTAATATTCATTGGTTGCCAATATTCACGATTTTCAATATCTATTCCATTAGGAACATTAATCTTAGCAATATAACTAAAATTATCATAAGTATTATAAACAAGAGCAAGTTTTTCATACTCTTGTTTTCTATTCCATTCACCTTTAGGAGCAATACTTACATTTCCTAAATCTTTAGTAAATTGTTTCATAATATGATATTCTAAAAATACATTTTAATTGCGATTTATACTTCTTATGATAATTTCGTGATTAATAAATTTACTAGACCTTATTATCAGATTCTACATTTAAATGACTTTTATCATCAATAGTAAACACTTCACCATTATCTTTATTATCTAGATATTTCTGATAAAGTTTACCAGTTTCAATATCTACCATAAATTTAAAATTATTTTCACTACAACTACAAAGAGCTTTCAGTTTACCATCAGGAGTAATTGGATAGTAATTAGTTCCATTATAATTTGGTTTACCTAATTGTTTATAATAGTATTCAAGTTGCTGCTTTATATAATTATAATAAAAATTAGCTTTAGTATAATCTGATTGTTGATAAGCTGCACAAGCACTTTGAAATAATCCCCAACAATTAAATAATTTCTTACCATCGCCTTTACAAGCAAAATTACAATCATCAATAATATCTTTGCCTGCATCAGCAACATAATTAATAAGTTGATGATATGTACAAGTCCATTCTGAAGGAATAGTAAGATAAAGTACTTCTGGTTGAATTTCTTCAATACTATCACTTTCTAGTTGGTTAACTATACCTTTATTGTATTGCTCAGTATAAGAGTTCGTATTAGTTACAGACTCCTTTACAGGGCGGATTAGTTTAACTTCTTTCATAGGTCTTACTATTTAAACATTATTTGCTTGAAGCCTAATTGCTTCTAATTTATCATCAGTAAGACAATCATAATTATCAACACAATCTTGAAGAATGTTATTAATAATAGCTTTACGAATCTTACTAGTATTTACAACATAACCTTGAGAAGAAAGAACTATATTGGTTTTGACACCAATTAATTCTTTTCTCTCAAGATCTTGTTTGAGAATATTTGCGACATCACTGTTATTCATAAGAACATCTTATTAAATAGTTCAATGATTAAAAATCTTATTGTTTACATAAATAGAATATTCATTAGCAATGATAGTAAGTTTATTAAGAATTTGTCCAATTCGAACATCCTTACATTGACCATCATATATTACTTCTAAACATTCTTTAGTTGTATCGTCAATCCATTCATCTTTTATTTTTGTAGCAATGTTAACTCCATTAACTTCGTAAGCAGAAAAAACATTATAAAGTTTATAATATTCTGTACTAATAGTTTTAGAAATATTCTCTCTAATTAAATCTCTATTTACATCAATATTATTATGAATAATAATCTCATTACAAGTTTTACTAATATTAGCTTTAAAACTGTCAAAAGCTAAACTTATAACTTGCCGAACTTTAGTTAGTTCTTTAATTTCTGCATTTTGAATCTGTTTATCTAAAACAGTATTAAGTTTAACTACATTTTCACTAATTTCTTTTATTGCAGACGCCATTTGAAGTAATGGCTTGTTCTTATCTTTAGACTTATAAAAATCTACAAGTTTGATGATTAGTGTGTATAATATAAAAACACTACTTGAAATCAAAACTGTAGTATAAGATGAATTTTTAACAGCATTACTAACTATATCATTTATTGTTTGTAATTCATCCACCTTATCTAGATGTTTAAGTGTACCTTGTCTATTTTACAAGGCAAGGCACACTTAATTAATACTTTAGTCTTTACCAGTTTCAGAAACATTAGCAGCAACAGCGGAAAGACCGAAAATCGTATCAAGAGTTGTAATTGCTTCTGCACCAACAGGCACTGCAATATGTACAGTCTGATATACAACTTCATCACGTTGCTTTGCCGAAGCACGAGGAACAGCAAAACGAAGAGTATAAAGAGTATATTGATCTTCACTTACAACTTCAGGATAACCAGGGTAAATCTCTTTACCGTCCTCCCCAGTATAAGTGAAACCTTTACCGGCAGCACAACGAGAAGCCAAATCTTTAATATCAGCTTTATCAAGTTCTGCTTTCTTACCATGTGTTACCTCAGTAGGTGTAACACCACTAAGACTATCAGCACCAAGAACTTCAAAGTCTTTTCCATCTTCAAGAGCAGTAATTGTAATAGCACCACCTGTATTTGATGCTTCTACACCAAGATTATACTTGTTACCATTAATTTGACTAACAATCTGCTTAGCTACATCTGCCGCAGTTGTGGATGTAGCCATACTAGTAAACGTCCAATTACTACGTTCGTTAAATACTGTACCTTTCTTAACTACAACTACAGTATAATGTGAACCTTTTTCTAGAGTAGGAACTGTAATTTTAGCAGTAAATTTTTTACCTGCTTCATAAGAAGCCTTAGTAACTTGAAGAGATTTAACATCTACTTCAGGAAACATAAGAGGCATTTTACCTGTAGCACGTCCTACTACAATAGAAAAATTACTAGTAGGAGCAGCTGTAAGCAATGCACCATCACTCAAAGAAAAAAGAGCAATAGTTCCTTCTGGAACAGTAGTAAGATCTGTAGACTTAGCAATAGCTGTTGCATAAGCATTTTTCTTACAAATAAATAGTTGTTTCATTACTTTTTATATTTATTGGTTAATTATTGTTGTTGAGCATTACCTTCATTACGATAATTATTTCTCATATTCTCTTGACGAGCATTTTGTTCTTGAGCTTGTGCTGCCATCATAGAACCACTAATAGCAATACGATACAAATCAACAGCATGTTTTACTATATCAACGTGCATGTATTCAGGCAAATCACAATCTACATTAGTTCCACCAACATCTTCTTTATATGCAATAGCAGCAGGTTTTGCTATATATGACATACGAAGTTGATAAGGAAGAAGTCTATCTGCAAGATAATATGTAGAAGTAGACTCATCTTTGACAAATTTATCAATATAAAGATCAAAGACGTTATCCTTTCCATTGTTATATGTAACAATTATAGGACTTCTAAGTCTTGGCTTAAGAATAAAATCGTTAAGAGTATCAGCTAAGAAACTATCATCTATAATGCGAACAGGAAAGAAATTTGTAATAAGACCATCGGGTTTAAATGCAGGAGGTGTATACCGTTTATCAGAACCTGTATATCCAATATTTGAAGTTTGCTTATAATTTAATGAAAAATCAACAAGAAACATATAATTTGGAATACCAGGTGTACCAGTTGTAGTAATTCCAGAATCAGTACTCGGACTATCAGATGTAGCAAGATTAAAATCAGTACTCATACGACCACTATAACGGTCTGACTCAGAAAAAAGAAAATTTACCTTTTTAGCATCCTTTGGGGACATTTCCACAATAGAAACACGATATAATGAACGAAGTGCGTTTATTTGTCCTATCTTAGAATTGTCCGTAATCACTCTATCATTAGTGATACCTATATTTTGTTTTATAATCTCATTAACACTATCCATAATAGAAGTGTTAATGAGCAAATCAATCTGTTCGGGAAGAATTGCCCGAGTATTTTGCATACCCATTTGTTGAGCATACTGTCTAAACATTATGTGCATTTCGGGCGTTGTCATATCTCTTACTTTTAATTAGAACATTTTAAGTTTATTTTCATAAAGCTCTTTCATATCCTTATTATCAGGATTATTAAAGAAAGCTACAGCACCATTCATATTAGAACCAATTAGAGTACCATCTGCTGTAGAAATTTGCTGATTAAATTCAGAACGAACAAGTTCTCCACGAACAATCAAAGTTTCAATGAAAGCACGAGTAGTAATATTCTTATCAGCAAACAACTTATTAAATTTATCAGGATGTGCATTTACATAATCCATAAGATAAGATGTCTTTTCACTATCGGTCTTAATAAGAGCTTCTGATACGTTCTCGTTTCTAGATGCAACAATAGTAATATATACAGCATTACGTTTTGTAGGAGATGCGTTAAGTTCAATGAAATTACGCATAGCTTGCATACGATATTCTGTAAGTTTCTTTTGCTTTTCAGCTTCTTTAGCTTCGTCCTTAATATAAAAACGAATAGAAGGATCTGAATTAACAATAGCAGTGTCTTTTGCTACATCTCTATAAAGAAGACAATGACGATAAATAATATACTGCTCAAGATTTACTGGATGACCAATCTTATATTTTTCGCTTTCAAGAGTATTGAGAGCATCTACACGCCTCTTAATACCTTCTTTGATTGCAGAAAGATTAGTTCTATCTACTTTTGCATATTCTTCATCAATAGCATCTTCTTTCTTTTTGAAATCAAGATAATCTTTCTTTGTGTTATAAACAAAAGAAATGTCCAAAGGAACATCATTTTCATTTACAACAAATTGAATGTTGCTAAGCCAAGCTTTAACTCTACTTGTAAAATCAGCATGATTAGGTGATAGACCCACAAGTGCAGGAAAATAAGCATTTACTTCTCCAGCATTGGAAGAAAGAACTCGGCAAGAAGTAATAGAACTACCAATAGTTTCTTTACGTTGACCGAGAACTTTCATATTTACTTTACGATAATTTGAATAATTGTGGACAAGACTAATAACAATAGTTCGCTTATCTACGTATTCTTTTGTTAAATCTTCATTATTTGTGTCACTACCACCTGATTGTTCTGGAACTTTAGTAGGACTACTTGGTATAGGTGTTTTAATATCCATTGTTCTATAATTTTACTGATTATTACTAATTAGAGTACACACTTCAAATGGAACATCTTAGTTGCATTATTTACTTGAAGACCATAGCTGTTCTTAATTTCATAACGAGACATATCAACCTCTGTAGAAATTGAATTATTAGGAACAGAACCCCAAGAAGCAGGAATATCTGTAAGACCCTTCAGAATACCAATCTTATAAATCTGACCAGTTTGACGAACCTTACGAACATTACGAACTCCCTTATAAACAGAAAGGTCAATAAGGAATGCTTGATGTGAAGTCATAGGACGACCTGTACGAGGATGAACCATACCGTTAGCCTTAGCATTTTCTGCAAGAGTACCTGTATCAAGGAAAGGCAAATGTTTAACAGTAATAATATGTCCATCTACAGTCTTATAACGACGGAAATACTTACCATAAGAAAGACCACCTTCAAAATCTTCAATCATCTTATCACCAAGAGGTGTAGCAAATCCTTCAGAACGAGTTTCATTACGGATAGCCATATCAAAGTCTTCCATAAAGCCTTTACCACCCATAAGAACAACTTCCATAGAACCAGTATCAGTATCCTTGTCGAGAATATCACCAATAGTACGTTCAATCTTATTCAAAGTAAGAACTTCACCATAAGTATCATAGTTAGACTCACGACAAATTTGCATCATACCAGCAGTATGAGGAATTGGTTGACCATTATCTTGATCAATAAGAAGAACTTCACCATTTTCATTACGGTTATATTCTGCAATCCATAGACGCTCTTCATCCATAATACGACAAGTAATATCATGTTGACGCATCTCTTCATTAATCCAAAGGTTAGTAGTACCACCACCCTTAGTCTGGAACTCATAAGTTACAACAACATTAGAAATATTACCTGCAATTTCCTTAGAATAACGGTGGAACTCAAGTTGACTAGTCATCTTACCAGGACCCATAACGTTACTTCTATTACCCTTAGAATAAGATTCACTGATAGTAGGAGCAGTCATAGACCAATACTTACCAACCGCAAGATTAGAAGGATCTACATAAACATTAGGATCAGGAGTAGTAAGCTTAAGACGATAAAGATAACCACCATGAGGACCTTCACCAAGATCCTTCATAATACGAACTTGTGTTATACCATCAGGAGCAATAAGACCATACTGCTCAATAAGCCAGTGAGTAGCAAACTCTACATCAAACATAGCACCACCCTTACCAGGTGTAGTATTAGCAGTGTTAAAATAAATAACATAATCATTGAACTTCATACGACCCATAGTCTTCCAAGTCCACTGAACAGTTTTAATGTCTTTAACACCAGCACTACCTTGACCTTCAGTAAGGAATGTCAAAGGAAATCTATCATCATCCATACCATAAGTATAGGTAAGAGTATTATTAATTTCCTCTGGTTTAGACAACATAAGATGAGCAATGGTTTCTTCGTTAGAATAACCACGGTCATCATAATTAGTACGAGATACTTCTCTAAGTTTATACATACTTATTAAAGTTAAAAATTAAACATTAAAAATTTATTGAAGGATTATATCATCAATGTTTGACTTACCATCTTGTTTTTTAACAAGTTTAACAGTTTTAGTAGAACGATTTTGTTTAGATTTGACAATAAGTTTGCGAACTTCGTTTTCCTTAACTGCCATATCAATTAAATCTTTATAAGTTCCTCCTGTAAACATAAGCCAAGCATCAAGCATTTCACGAGCCATATATTCGTCATCGGTAAGTTGAGCTAAATCTCTCTGATAACCTGTAACTTTACTACCGTCTTCTCTTTCTACTGAAGCATTAGAAACATAATTAAAGAAATCATTAGGAGTAATAACTACTTTTTTACCATCAACTTCTTTTGTAAAACTATCAGGAATTTTATAACCGTTAATAACACGTCCATTAATCATATTATTAACCTTTTCCCAATATGCTTTAAGGTCTTCTGCTTCTTGTTGACGTTGAGCAGCAGCCTGTGTTTCAATATCCTTACGATATGCTTTATCTTTATCAACAAGAGCTGCAAGTTGAGTTTTAGCCTCATCATAAAGGCTTCCACTATCTCGAAGATATTTAATATAATTATCGTTAAGACTCTTATTACCAAACTCAGTAGCAGCCATCTTAATCACAGCAACAAGTTGACTTTCGTTGTCTTTATCCAATTTAATTCCACTACGATCTGGAATATCACCAAAACCTTTAGGAGTACCTTTAAGTTGTACATAGTCTTGGAATTGTTTAAGAAGAGGATTATCTTGATAAAGACGATTAATTGCTGCTTGTTGAAGTTCAGTAGAACGAAGATTAATAACAGAATCAATATAAGATTTAACTCCATTTGCATCTTCTGTAAACTCAACAGGAGTTCCATTTTCATCGTTTATTGTAATACCTACTGCTTCCTGAATAGAAGAAAGACTAAGCGGATCATTGTCACTACCATCATTAATATCAACTGTTTTAAGCCACTCAGCTACATCTGCTGCTGCTTTAAACACATTACCTTCAGCATCAACAACATCTCCGTTTTCAGAAACAGTATAAGTAACACCATCAACCTCAATTTGATCTCCAACATTTAGCTCCCCCGTAGAATGGGTGTCATTACCATTGTTGTTATCATTGCCATTGTTGTTATCATCATTACTGTTAGATGTGTCTTTGTTATCATCTGTATCAGAAGTATTAATATCTGATACATCACTACCATTAAGATGAGTAACATCATCTTGATTGTTTTGAGCACCACCATTATTATTGTCATTGGTGTTAGTAGCGTTGCTACCTGCTCCTTCAAAATCAATGTCTACAAGTGCCATAACTTTATTAATATTTTTAGGATTATTATTAGAATATCTAATCATCGCAAAGATAACATTTTTTATTTTAACTACAAAACAAATTTGAAGATTTTTAGTAATAATATCACTAAAAATAGGATATACTATATTATTACTGCCAACATCATACATAACAAATGTTAATGAAATGTCGACATATAATAGAATACTGCCAATAAAATATGCCTCAGATAGTAGCAGATTTTGCCTGTGTTGCTTTAAAATTAGATAGGTGAACAACTATATCAGTCAGCAAACAAAATGGCTGAAACAGCTTGGAAATATATGGAATAAAACAAAAAGGTCTTCTTAATAATCACGAAGACTATTAAGAAGACACGGAGTAGTTTGAAAATGCACTATACTACTAATATTATAAAAGACATTGTCTTTAGCTTAACTTTCTATATTATTTCTTATCATATTTGTTTTTATTGGTTTTAGCAATTTTTAATTGAGTGTCTATTTGATGACGTTTAACTTCTCTATCTGCTGCTTTACTATAACTATCTGCTACAAGCTTTTCTCGTTCAAGTTGGATACGTTGTTGTTCAAGATTACGCTTATTTTCTTCTGCTAATCCAGCAAGACGAGTTTTAGCTCCTTCATCATTACTATCAGCAGCAAGCATTGACATATCGACATCAATATATTTAAGTTGCATTTCATAAGCATATTGAAGTTCTTTTGTTAGTCTATCTTGTTCACCCTTAGCTTGAATCTCTTGGAGTTTAGTTTGAAGTTCTTCTTGCTTCAACATCTGGTCCATTTGTTTCATCTGTTCTTCATGTTGTCTTTTAATTTCTGTAAATTTTTGAACAGTTGCTTTAATTTGACTAACATTATCTCCAGATATTGCAGCAAGAGCCATATCTAAATCTCCATTTTGAGCAGCACTAAATGCCCATTGACGAAGTTGTTGAATTTTATCAAGTTCTTTAGAATCATTACGAACTGTAGTAGAATAATCATAACTTATAAAACTATTAACATCAAGACTTATATATCTACGATTACCAAGTTCATCCCAATAAGAAGTATCAAGTCCTTCAACAAAAGCAAGTTTACAATAATCTAAATCTCTATTATAATCTGCTCTTCTAAATTCATCAAACATTTGAACAAGAATAACCATACCCATTGATGAACGAGTAATAGCTTCTTGTGTTGTTGCTGCTCCAGCAGATTGTGCAATATCACCATATCGTTGCATATTCATATCTACCATTTCACGAGCTTCAAGTTTGGTAGACTCCATAAGATTAGTAAGTTGAGTGATATAATCACCCATATTAGCATTAAGTAATCTTATTTGCTGCATCTTTGTAGAATTAGTATCTTCACTATCATCTATAGGAAGAACTCCATCTGCTTGAAGTCTATATAATTTATCTTCAGTATCAGAAGCAATAAGAGATTCAGGAAGAAGAAGAATTAGCATTTTATTTTTAGCAATAACCATTTCTCTATGATAAGCAAATATATTACGCATAATTTGATAAGGAGTAACAAGTTTAATTATACTAAATTTACCCATCATAGGAAGTACTTCCATAATACCATTATAAGGTAATTTACCTTTACGATTAAAAGCTATAGGACGAGCTTTAATAGGATATATAGAGTTATATCTTCCACCTATTCGATAACCCTCATAAACTTGTGGTTTATAAAGCCATTCTATGCTTATATCTCCTGCTTGTTTATTAAGAGTATAATCTTCTTCAACAATACGTGTTGTTTCTAAGCCAAGTTCATTTATGTAAGTAAGAACACCTTGTTTTGCTTCACCTCTCCAAACAACATGCCATACTTCAAATAAATTATTATTTTCAGCACAAATAGTTATAGGTTCTTTTTTAAATAACTCTCTTTCATCTTTTGAAAACTTTTGACAAACATCAGAATAAGATTCAAACATTTGATTATAACTAAGTCTAGTTATACCATGATTAGATGAAGCTCTTCCATAATATAATTCAAGAAATGCTTTATCTTTTTCATCAAGAAAATCATCAAACATATCTATAATTTGTTGATAAGACATGAGCATACGTCTAGCAAACATGTCATGGTCTTCAACAAAAAACTTATCATTAGGAATAGGATAAGCTTCAAGAACAGGAACATTTTCTTTAAACAGTGTATCTCCTCTTACATCTGAATAAGAATAACATTCTCCAAGAGAAACAAAATTAAAGAAAGCAGAAAGATAAATAATATTATCTTGTGTCATTGAGCGAATATAATCAAGAATATCTTGTCCTTGTTTACTTTCTTTATCAATATATTTCTCATTAAAATCTTTAATAAATTCCTCTACATCAGGCATAGCTTGTTGTGGATCAACAGTATTAGGATCTTGTCCTTGTTGTTGAGCTTGTTGAACCATAGCTTGATATTGACGCTCAAACTCTTGTTGAAATGCTTGTTGAGCAAGTTCACCAATCTTTTCTTTCAACTTTGCATTTTTATTAATAATTATATCAGGATTATCAGCTCCTACAACAAATTCATGAACACCTTTAAAATATTCAGATACATATCTACGAATAATATCTGACATAATATCAAGATTACGCATAGTAGCAGGAAATCTAGTATATTTCTCATTACTACTGTTATACGGATTAAGAGTCTTTTTATAGAACTCATTTGGCATATCACCTCGAAGAATACCAAGTTTCAGCTCAGTATCTGTTCTATCATTAAAACTCAAACCTGCATCAATAACGTAATCTATACAATTAGCATACCAATAAGGTTTTCTTTTTTCTGCGCCACTAACTCTCTGTTGAGGAAACGTAGCATTATACTTTGGCATCATAATACTTAAATGTTTATAAGTTTATAATTATTAAAATCTAACACTTGTTCTAAAATATATTCAAGAAGATAAGTATATGGTTCATTCGCTTCATTCTCAAAACAAGGAATACCAATAAATGACAAAACTCTCATAGTGGCATGTAGACATTCATGAGCAGCTATAGCTATTTCTTTAGGAGATTTAGGATGATAATGTAATTCTATAATTCCATTACCATCAATAGCATTGTGCCAATATGACGCTTCTGCATTATCGTCACTTTCTAAAATTTGAGTTATAATATTATTCCAAGTTTTAGGACAATCATTTGTTTTAATCCATTCCTTAAATTCTTCATGAGAACCTATAAAAACAGTAATATCTCTTTTATAAAGTTCTATTCTTATACATTTATATTTAGCCATATTAAAACCATGCTCTTTTTAATATATTTTTATTATCATTATCTTCAGTTGCTTTTTTACGATGTGCTAGAAGTTTAGCAGCTTCTATATCACAAAGACGCCATTGAAGTGCTCGTATAATCATTTCAGAAACTCTATCAAAGTTACCAAGACTATTCCATTTTTTAAGTTCAAGAATAGATTGATAATCATATATTGTTTGAAATAAGTAAACATCGTTTCCTAAATCATCTTGTCCTACAACACTATAAAGCATTTCTTTAAGCAAACGAAGACCTTCAAGTTTCTTTGTGCCATCTCCCATGTTAACACCATAAGTAGAAACTACGTTACCTTTAATAGAAGTATCCCATATTTGTACTGGGTCTTTCATAAGATATTTAAGTGCTTTCCACTTACTAAAGTTACTTACAGTTTCACCACGGTTAACTTCAACTCCTGTTGTTCCAATACAATTATAATATATTGCGAAAAGTAAACAAACTTTATCTGCATCTTCTAGTTTTTCAGGACGACCATAATATGCTGCAACAAGAGCTGTTTTAAATCCATTATATTGACATGGGTTCATCCAAACTTTAATGCTATTATGAGAATGTTTGTTAGTTATAAGTTTATTTTCTTTATTAACACCAACAGGGTCATAACTAATAGAATATAATCCAGGAGGTGTTCCTATTACTTGTTTTCCATTTTTATCTATATATGGAACTTGCATTGGATTGAACCATTTACGAATACAACCATGAGGATGTTCATGTCCTTTACGAGGCACTCCTTCAATCCAATCATAAAAGTCTACATTATGTTTTCCTCCTTCAGCTTCTATACGAGAATTACTTTTAAATATAACTTTTCCATTTTCTTCAAATAGCCAACCATCAGAATAAAATTTAAAACTATTATCAGTTCTAAGACGTTCTTCCCAAGCCATAAGTTCTTCACTACTAAAAAGATTTTCTGTAGCAGAGCTAAAAGACTCAGCTGGCATAAGAGCATATTGTCCAAGATAATTTATATAATCAGCAAACGTTTTAGCTGTTTCTTTTTTACGCTTTCTTTCATTATAAGCAATTCTAAGACCAAGTTCAATATTAGAATTACCATCTTCATCCATTGCATATTGATCTCCAATTTGACCTTGAAGACCCCAAGCATAAGGCTTAAAGTATCCACAAATTTCATTTCTACTATCCTTATCCCAAACATTTTCAAAAGGCATAAAATGATAAGATAAAGGAGAATAAAAATTCTGTTCAAAAGTTTGCATATTTCCAGAAGTTGCAGTACCCCAACAAAAAAGATTTCCAGTAACATAACTACCAGTTCTCATAGCAGGTTCTGTAACTCCCATAAAATCGTCAAAGTTTTCCATAGTAGAAAGCTCTTCTACTTTAACATTAACAGCATCTTTACCAATAGCACAATCAGGATTGTTCATTGCTGATACAGTAAAAAGTGCAGAGTTCCAGCTTTTAGGACTAACTACTCCATTAGGAAGTTTAAAACCAAGACGAAAATTTTCTTTATCTGTAGATAGAATGCCTTTTACAAAAGGAGTTTTAGTTTCAAAGAAACGAAGATTATTAATAGTAAAATCAGTTAAACCTCCTGTAGCTACAAGATATTTCTTGTCAGCAGCAACGTGAATTTGAACTTTACGAGGTTGCAAATTTATATTATTAGCACTATCCGCAGCCATAATATAAGAAAAACCACCACGACGAGTTTTGTCTATTATAAGATGAAAACCATTTCTTATAGCAAATTCCATTGCATGAAATGTCCAAAATTGAGCATCTATGAATTTACTAAAATCATAATGTTTCCTACCTACACTAGCTTTAGAAGTAGCTTTAGCTGTATTTTCATCAAGCTGCTCAATCATAGTATAGTTAAGAAAATTATAATGAGAACCGGTAATTCTTATATTTTCAATATTACCATTACGTAAAAGACAAGGCATACTAATACCATGTTTTCTACGATATTCTTCTCTTTTTCTGAATTGGCGATGTGGAATAGTATCTTCTTTAAGGAAAGTATATTTTTTATTTTTACGATAAAAATCAGCCATTTCCGTAAACAAATGAGTATTAACAAATTTATCACCAGGCTGTATATTAAGAAGAAAACCACCACTATCACCAATGAGAAAAAGATTATCAGGATCATCATAACCAGCTTCTGCTGCTGTTTTATAATGACTTTTATCCTCATTTATATAGTTTAAAAAGGGATAAGTTCTGATAACTTCTTCTACATTAGTTTCAATTTTTAACATATTATTTCAATAATAATAATAACGTTACAATAGAAAATACTACTCCTCCACCAATAGCAATATTTCTTTGACGAATAGCTTTTTTATAAGATTTATTTATCAAAGCATTACTACTTTTATAATGTTGTATGATAATACTATCATTTACTATAATACTTTTAAGAGTTGTATTAATTTTCTTTTCATAATCAAGCTCTATAAGTTTACTATTTGCTAAACGTAAATCATTATAAGAAACAAGAACTGAATCTTCAACAACCACACCCCCCGTAGAAAGGTGTGTACAATTTGTATGCTTATTACTTGCCAATAAGTTGATAGAACAACCTAAGAGTACTATCATTGTCAAGACTTTTAATTTCAATTGATTTAGCATTTTTAATACTATCTAAATGTTTAACTTCTATAATTAATTTATCATTGTCTTTAACAATAGAATCTATATTACTACTTCCTACAGGGGAGGTAGTTTGTATGTTTTCAAACAATAAATAGTTTATTACAGTTGCCAATATAATAACTAATGCTACAATTATGTCTGTACATATTAATTTATTTATTTCTTTGCATTTCATCTATATCCTCCTCAGTTATAAGTGTATAAGTAAAACAATTGCCATAAATATCAGCAGCTTTTTTAACAAGACTCATAAAAGAAATAAACTCTTTAGGGTCATTAAATACTTGACAACCTGCTGAATAATTATCTACTGTAGCACGAGTCCAAAACTCATTAGAGCGATGAATGTTAATACCAAACATTCCTGTTTCTGTATTCTCAGGAATATAATCATAAGTATTATCTTTATTATTATCACGATAAACTTTTACTGGCTTATTTCTTTGACAAAGTGCATCATATTTACCACGATGTTTATCTATCTTATAAGCTCCTCTATACTGTCCAGGAGCAAGAATAGCAGTTCCTTTAGCATTAGATGGAGCTTTCATAAGAGAACTTCCTGGCTCTGTAGTAATAGTATAAATTTGACGTTTCCAACCTGTATCTGTATTATAAATAACTACAAGACAATCATCGTATTTATTTGTCACTTTATTATTTTGATTACTGCGAACACCAATAATATTTAAATTATAATTACCTTTAGTAAAATAGGTATAACCTTTTTCCTTAAAAAGTTTTTCAAAATCAAAACTTTTACATTTAATATATGTTTTAGTTTTCATAAATCGAATAATGTTTTTTGTTGTATATTATTTTTATTAGCTCTAACTTTAACCAATCTATCAGCAAGAACAGCATCTGCTTCTTTTCTACGATATCCAATTCTATACCAAGTAGGAACTTCAACTCCATTAGGATCTATAGGATATTGATTATGTTCATCTCTATATGGCATTCCATATTTGTTTTTAACAAAAGGGCTAGCTATATGACAAAGACCAAGTCCTACACAAGGAATACCAAGAATAAGTTCTACCATTCTCGCATACATAGATAATTGCATAGTATAATGATAACCATTACAATTAGGAAGATAATTGAGAGGAGGTAGCATATATTCTGATTTTAGAACATATTCATTAGTTCTTTGATGAGGCTTACAAGTTTTATCTTTTTTAAAATAACCAGATTGAAACTGAAGACCATCACGATTAGTTTTCCAATCAAGAATTACAAAATCTTGCTTCCTTATACAAAGAATATCTATAGTACCACTTATAAGATAGTCAATAAGAAAAGCTCCAATTTCACTATATATTGTATAACCTTTATCTGTGTAATATTTAAATACACGATAAATTTCTTCATATTTGTTATTTGTAGCTTTTTTAAATTCTTCTATATTAAGAGGCTTTACATTTAGATAAGGAATATCAGCAACTGTTACAACACGACCATCGTCTATTTTAGTTAGATATTGAATTGCTTTTTTAAATATACTAACTTCTTTTATAGCATCTTCAAGTCCATTATGAGTAACAGTTCCTCTAGCACAGGCTTCATCTGTTATATCTTGCCATTGTTTTTCAAGTTGTTTTTCACTTATTCCAAGTTCTTTAGACTTTTTATGAAGCCAATACTTTTTATTAAATTTAGGAACATAATTGTCATGAATTAAAGTAGTAACAGAAGTATAACTGTTACCATTAGAATCATTATATTTATGTCCTTCTTCTTTGAAATAAAGAAAAACTTCATCATATCTACTATCTCTCATATTATAAATTTTTAATAGCTGTATGAATTATATCAATCCAATCTTGTTTAGATTTACCATATATCAGTTTTTCTAATGATATAAGATAAGATTTAACTGCTGCTCTAGCATATTTGTCACCTTGACGAAAAGAATCGTGATTAATCTTTATTACTTCATCATCAGATACACCACCTAAAAGATGAATAAGTTTAACTTGTATATTCTTCTGCATCCATGCTACTAAGGACTGCTTGACCGCCTCTACCAATTTCAGTTTCTTTTTCATACATTAAGTTTTGTTTAGCTTCTTCAAGTTTTTTAAGTATAGAAGGGATATCTCCAGCTTTTTTACTAACAGCATCAATAAGATTCATAACGTTAGGAATTTCCTCTAATGTAATATTAGAATTAAGCTTTTCATTAAGAAGATTATTAATTACATCTATACTTAAATTTATATTATGAACTGTTTTTAATATATTCTCTACAACTTTACCTGCTTCTGTTATATTTTCGTCATAGTATCTACTAATAAGACGAATAACAAGTTTATCCGGTATATAATCTTTATTTAGACCAGCTTGTTCTATGGCTAGTTTAAGAGCTTCTGGATCACTAAGACCAGCTTGTCTTGCAGGAGATTTAGGATCACCAAGATAGTAAATAACAATAGCCTCAGCAATATAATTCTTTTTGTCAGGTGTTTTATCTCTAGTATAAAGCTCTCTAATATCTCTATCTATGAGTTGTCTAACAGTAGGCGGCTTAGGCATACCATTATCATCGATAACGATAAGACTATCTATTAACAATTTATTGTTCATAATCTCCTATTTTAATATATTCATTACTAACAGCTACTACTTCATGAGAACAATAAAGAAAAAGTCTTGCATAAACTTCACCTTTAGTATTACACAATTTTCTAAATAATTTTTTGTTATTATTTACGGCAATACTTGTTATATATCTATAATATCTTTCTTGTGAAATATGTTTAGCATTTTCTTTATTAAGTGTCTTTCTAAACATTATATATTTCTCTTTTCCAAGCTGTTCTTTAGCTTCTTGAATTAAAGCTTGTTGTTCACTTGTTTTAAGCATTTGAACAGTCTTTGGTGTTCTTATATTTCCTATAAAAGGAATACCAGTCCAACGACCTTCTCTAAGAAAATTAGCAGCTTCAAATTCACAATGTTCAATAATAGCAAGCGCAATATCTTTGTCAATTATATTTTTATCAATACAATTTAAAATATCTTGTTTTCTACATATTACAACATCGTATCCTCCATTTGGAAACTTAAAACTATCCTCCATATTTATATTAAATTTAATTATTGAAAAAAGAGAACTAATAATATAATTACTAGTTCTCTTACTAATATTTTAAACTATAACTTTTGGAGTACTTGGCATAATTATATTATTTTTCTTAGTTTCTCCTGTTTTTATAACAAAAGGATTTGCATAGTTATTACAACTATCTTTGTAAGCACCATGAATATTACAATTAGGAACTAGTTTAAACTCAATAAAATAACAAGATTCTTGTATTCCAATAACTTTGTTGTAAATTTCAGTATCTCCTTCTATTATACTTAAAATATTATTTATAGTAAGAAGATTTCTAGGAGTAGAAAGATGGTATCCTATCATAATATCACTTGGTGCAATTATAATCTTTTCTCCAACATCAAGTTTATTAATCAATTCACTGTCTGTTTTACCTGCTTTAACAAAAATAGGAATTGCAGCAATATCAGAGTTTTTCTTGTTTTTACGACTAGCAAGAACAAGAGTAGAAAGCTTTTCTCTAAATACAATACCAATAGCAGTATAATTGGCATCTACTTCTATATGAGAAGTTACATTAGTAATGTACTCTTCTGTAATATCAGAAAGAGTTGTTGGGAGATTAAGAATGAAATCTCCTTGTGTACCATTTACATTAAGTGTTAGCATAATCTTTAATTTATTATTTAATTTAATAATTAGAATAGTATTATATAT
>ERZ1034878.14-NODE-14-length-88031-cov-2114.957318_pt1 | contig 88031 bp, 124 predicted proteins | sample MGYA00520593_ERZ1034878 | MGnify/ENA primary metagenome ERZ1034878 (study PRJEB33766, sample SAMN09781724) | gut metagenome | biome: gut microbiome | host: Homo sapiens | place: Madagascar | study: EMG produced TPA metagenomics assembly of the PRJNA485056 data...
CGAGAGACTGATGAGCAGTGAGGAACGTACCCTTCGTGAAAGTAATCACACCAGTACTTGCATCATAGGTTGCACCAGTGAGGGCATTTCCGCCAGTTGGCACAGACACGCTGATACTAGGAACAGCACTTGCCACATTCTGAATCTCCGAATAGAGCTTTGCTACTGAGTATGCAGAAGCAATCTCGGAAAGGTTTTCCGTAGTAAGCTTGATAGCATCAGCATAAGCCTTTACAGAGCCGTTGAGACCGCCACCACTGGATGAAGATGTTCCCACACCATAGGCAGAAACACCACCACTAGTATAGAGGTTTGCCACCTCGTTAGTCGTAGTGTTCGTAATCTTCAACGCCTTGTTGGTCGCATCGTACTCCATCTTTATATTGCCGATGGAGATATACTTTCCGCTAGGCACGATGATGCTTCCATTGATGTCAGCAGTGCCATTGAACGAGTTACCCCAAAGCTTGCGAGCATTCGTGAGCTGGAGAGCCTTTTTCGCTGAACCGCTTGTAAAGTAGCCCTGCAAGGTGGTGATACTCGTCTTGTTGGTGGATATGCCCGAAGCATTTACCCCTTCTGCCTTTTTCGCTCTAGTTACCTCATCAGATATAGACTTATTGATACCATCAACAATACCGCTAAGAGTGTCAGTCTGCGCAATATTGGCGAGGAAGCTCACTACCTCGTTCCACTTATTGATAATTCCGTCCGCAGTCTCCTCATCAGTAGTCATTAAAGAATACCAATTATAAGCACTATCCCAATGAGTTACCTTTACGGATGAAATGCCGTCCAACACAGACTTATTGCTATGAGTATGCTTTGCTGATACCGCACCATCCCAAGCAGTTTGCTTTACCGTTGTCGGGATTGAATAACCCGAAGCAAGGGTGATGGCAAACGTACCGCTTGTTGTGATAGTCTTTGTTGCGCACGCCAGACCAGTAGGTAGGGTAAGAGACACAGAGGTAACAGTTCCCTTATTGGTAGTATAACCCTTTGCATCTATCTCCGTCTTGGTATAATAGCTTGCGAGAGACTGATGAGCAGTCAGATACCCAGCATCGTTGGTAAGCTGGCTTACCTTTGTGATGCGGTCAGTGATTTCTGTCCACTTGTGGGTGTGCGCACTAGGTGCGAACGTTGATGGCTTACCAGTGATGTTATTCCAGGAGAGATTCAGACCACCAAGCTCTGTGGCTATGTTGTCAATTCGGCTGCTGAGAGCCTTGATAGCATAGGCGTTCGGGATACTAGTCAAGTCTGCATCTGTATAGCTTCCCTCTAAGATTCTCGCATAACTGATTACGCTTGCATTCAATCCGCCACCGCCTGCGACACTACTTGCTCCGTATGCTGTGATACCGCCTGTGGCATAGAGATTTCCATCCACTTTGATAGCCTTGTTGGTTGCATCATACGTGAGCTTGATGCCATGAAAGGAGATTGCGCCCTCGAATGTAGCATCGCCCGAAACACCCAATTTGGTGAATGGAGCGTTTGGCTTCAAAGACACAAGGTCAGCAACGCTCGTTCCTGCACTTCCTGCCTTCCAAGTCGGCTCAAAGAAGGTGAGGTATGCGCCAAGATTCTTCTCGCTGATGATGAAAGAGGTAGGGTCAGCGTGAACCCTGCCATCAGTTCCCCACCAGATTGCGCCACCTGCCACATAGCCCGAACCATCGAAGCGGAAGATGGTGTTGGCAGGAGTCTTAGAGCCATCGTTGTAGTCCTTATCGACCATTTCGCCACCGAACCAAGCGGCAACACCACCTCCCTTTGCAGACTTCTCCGTTATACCATTGATACCTGCCGTAGTGTTTCCGTCCGTGTCTCGCAAACCGATGAGTGATGTAAGAATCAGACCTCCGTTAATCTCAGTATCGGGAGCATCCATCAGAGCCTTCTTTAAATAAGCAAGGCTGGTTACGTCACCGATAACTACACCGAGGCTGCCATATATCTTGCTAGTGATATATGCGTTTGCCAAACCCAGCTTGTCATAGAAGGCTGAATATGCGTTTTGGAAGTTGGTGAACTTCGTTCCCACAGCAGATACGATGGTAGCCTTGCCGTTGGTGTCTGCCGCATTGTATCTGCTTGATATATCCGACAGATAATTGATGAGTTCCGTTTTGGCTGTCGTAAGGGTAGCGAAAGCGGTGTTGAGGTCAGTGAGTTCCTTGGTACTCTTCAACACCTCAGCTCCCTTCACCTCATTGTAAGACTTCTGCGCAGCCGAGAAATCATCTTCAAGTCGCTTGGAATCCTGCGCCATAGCCGCAATCTCAGAAGGCTCTAGATAGCCATCCGTTACGTAGCTGTCGAATGCCTTCTTGTTACTAGTGACGGTTTTTCCGAGGTTCGCAACATTCGTCTGTGCGGTCTGTGCCGCCTTCTGCGCATCCTCTGCTGCCTTTTTAGCTGCGTTTGCAACTGTATCATCTGTGTATTTTGAAGCCTTAATCCAATCGGCGATAGCAAACTGGGAACCAGCCGCTTTATGGGTCTGACAGCGCAATACCTCATTCTTGTAGGTACTGCCGTCAGAAGGATATGTAGCATTGACCCAGATGTCACCAACTTGGTATGGTGGGTTCGGTTGAGTGCTGAACACCTTCATTTTCCCGTCTGCGGTCTCCTGTGCCTTGCTTGCATCGGAAAGGGCTTTGGCAATATCGGTATCCGTGATGACTGTCCACTTATAGGTGTTGCCATCCTTGGCAAAGCGGTATGCCTTGCCCGTCTTGTTATCGTAGTAAAGGTCGCCGAGATGGGTATCTTTATCCTTGTCGGTCGTCCAACTGCTTGCTGGCGCATTCTTCAAGGTAGGCACGCCCTCATAGAACCACGTCTCGATAGCACCATCCACCTGATTCTGAAGGTCGGCAATGACCTGCGAGTTATTGATGATATTGTTCACCTGCTCTTCTGTCAAGCCCTTCGCTGAGTTCTCCTTAATATACTGAGACAGTTCCTTGCCATCCACGGTAGATTTGGCAGAAATCTTGCCTTTAACAGATACCTGCTTGGTTGCGTTGTCATACTTGATGTAGCTACTACCCTCATAGCCATTCTCCTTAGTAGGTCGGTCGCCCACATACATATCGCCATAAACATTGAAGAACGCCTTGTTGGTTTGCTTGTTTACGCCATATTCCACGTACTCCCTATTGGCAAAGGAATAGCTGTTGATGCCGTGATAGAGGCTGACGGATGGCGAATAGGTATCTACCGCCGAGAAGATAAGGCAGTTTTGACGTTCTACATCGGTTCTATTACCGCACTGCGACAACACATCACCTTTAGCAGGTACGTCGCTTGCCGTAGCGCAATCGGTATCGGAAAGGTCGATATAGTGATACTTCTTTCCTTCCAGCTCTACTGGGTCTTCGTTACGTCCAATAACCAATCGCCAGTAAAAATGATTACCAACCTTGTGATAAGTGCCCTTGCGAACATTGAATGATTCCGAGCGTACTTGGTCGTTAACCGCGAAGTCGTTATCCACGGCATCGCCATCCTGCTCTGCGAGGAAGTAGCATCGGTATGCCTTCTGTGACACATTATTATATGTCACAGTAACCTCTTCCACCTTGTGAGCCACCACGCCACCAGCAGGAGAGATAATCTCCTTACCACCGATGGTGGAGGTTTTCTTGATTACCAATTCCTCGAAGATAGCCTTCATTCTCACCTCCAGGTAATCGGTGATGAGATGCGAACGACCTTCTGTATCGGGAGTCCAGGAACCGCCGTTCTCTGAGTTGAAATCACCCACATTCAGACCTGCCAGAAACTTCTGTACCTTCTCCCAGGTGATAGTACCCTTGGCGGTGTCATCGTTTATCTTTGAGATGAAGTGCTTGCTTCCCTCTGTTGCGACCTGATTCTTAACCTGTGTAGTTGTCAATCCTGCTCCAGTTCCTCCATTTCCGCTTTGGAGTGATGAAATCTGCTGCTGAATCTTCTGAATGGTTCCAACCTCCTTGTCCTCGCGAAGTGTTATGTCGTATGTCGGAATCTTGCCATCTTCTTCCTTGATCGTGAGCTGGTCGATAGAGATGATTCCTTCGATATTGAGGTCTGTATCATTGAAGTTCATCAGGTCGCCGGCCTTAAGCGTATCGTGGAGGCTCTTGATAGCTCCGGTTTCGTCAGCCTGCGCCAGATCGTGCTGTCTTGCCATGAAAAGCTCATCAACCTTAGGCTGATAGACATATCTTGTGTAGTCATTCTTATCAAGGAGCGCAATGGCGTACTTAAGGAGCTTCAGTGATGCGGCTTTTACATACGAATCAGGAAGAGTGATGCCGGTAAGAACGAAATGGTCGCCACTCTTGATCGGGTAGTCCTTGTATGGGAACCACAGCTCAAGAGCATCATCCTTGCTCCTCTCAATAGTAAGTCTCCATCTACCATCAACCTTGGTTGAGGATGCCACTTTGAATGTTCGTCCGCCGCACATACCATCCTTCATAGAGATAGAGAAGTCATCATCCTTAAGGTCGTCGATATCGAAGTCGATAGCCTTATTGAGGTATATATCAACATTCTTTACTGTTTCGTTGTCGCCAAACCTTCCGTCGTCATCAGGAGCGACACCCTCATCAATCTCATCCACACGCACGCCACCGATTTCCATTTCCTCGATAGTAGGGTAGATTTCAATAACTCCATTCGTCTTATCGTCTGTGTCAAAGAACTGTGATGCCGAACGGAGGCCAATCTCCTCTATATTGAGAGAATCGATGTATGGCCTATATGGATCAGTAGAGAATTTATGCGGTTTCCCGGTTGGATTCACATACTTCTTTTCCTGTTCAGTAAGCGAGTCGTAGAAATCACTCAGCGATACGTGAGGGAATCCAGGCAGCATAAGCCTGTTGATGGACATATTATTCGGAAGATTCTTTGCGTACTCCTTCATGGATGAAGGAACGACCTTCTTATTGAGACCGGACGTAATGTACATCTTCGTGTTTCCGGCATTGACCTGAGCGATGAATGCGTCGAGTTTCTCCTTTGATTCCTCGTCTCCGCTATCTACCTGTCCTCCCTTTAACTCGGAGTAGAACCTGCATTTTCCAGAGCTGCCAGACTGTGTTACATAACCGGTAATTGTAGTCTGAAAATCGAACGTTACCTGAAGAACCCATCCGTTAGACTGCTCCTGAGATTCACCGGAAACGACGTATTTTCTCTTATTCTTGAAATACGTCTCTATATAATCGATGTCCAATTCGAGTTCAACATTCGTGCTTGCCCCGATGACTTTTGTAATATTCGCTACATACTTGATTCCGAGGTCCGCATAGTAATGGGATGGAAGATTCTTTTCGGAACCGTAAGCCCTCAGTCTTGTAATGACACTCTGATCAGAATCAGCGTTCTGCACAATCTCGTAGAGTCCATTTCCGATACCATAAGAGAAGATATGCCCTGCCTCAATTCCTGTAGTACCGACATAGATGTTTCTTCCTCTGACTATGAAGTTTATGTCCCACTTCTCGTTCACAAGCGCAAGGGCCTGCCAACAGGTTTGTGAGTCCACTGTAATAGACATCGATTCGATGACGTTATCTTCGGTTTTCTCTCCATAAACCGACAACCACTCGCTTGCGAGGGCTCCACGCTGAACGGAACGTTCCTTGTTTCGGGAGTAAATCTTCCAAAGACCCGCACCAATCTGCTCGTCGAGGTTCGCCTGGATCCTGTCGAGCAAATCGTCCAAAGTCTGTACGAAGAATGGGAATTTCGGTAGGGAAGTGTAGTGAAGTTCGTTGTCGTTCAATACCACATCGAGGAATTCAGCTCTAGCAAGCTCATCCTGCAATGCGTTGAACTTCACGCTGTCATATACGAAGCCCTCTCCGTATGTGTCGGGTCTGGCCTGCTTATCCTTGCCCGGCTCGTAGTTGAGCTCAAACCGCTCGCCACGATAGACAATATAGTCGCCTATCTGAAAGTTGATAGGCACTTCATGCTTGAAATTGATAGTCACGAAGCACTCACCCATCCAAGAATCGGAGTATTCCAATCCATGAACGGTTATCTGCTCTCCGTTAACGTCTGTCAGCTTCGAGCCATCCTTATGATAAATATTCCAAGTACTCATGTGTCTGTGTTATCCTAAATTTGAAATCCTGCCCTGCGCATCCATAATTGGCTTGATGTCAGTAACAGGGTCGTTAATCTTGAAAGTAATAGAGAGGACTAGCAAGTCCTCGTTGCCCGGGTATCTGTACAGGTCCGGATCAATGCTCTTCAGTCTCACATGCTGCCTTCCTATCTTGTTGAAGTCGCAGTACATCTTCATCATGCCAGACTTGCGGAGATAGTCAATGAAAGCCTTACACTTCTCGTTTGCGCCGAAGGCATCCCCCTTGAATAGGAACTTGGCCTTGTTCTCGTAGGCTGCCATATAAAGTCCATCCTTTCCGATATACTCGTCGTCACCATGCTCGTCGTGCCACTCCCTTTTCACAGGTTCCTTGACAGAATCGCAAGGCTTGAACGGACTTTCGCTAACGTACATACCGAAGTCGGCGATGGAGTCCTTCACCTCGTTCCCATCGCCTTCCTTCTGCATGTATATCCTGAAATAATCTTTCATACCTTAAATCAACTTTTTATAATTGCAAATATACAAAATAATACATAAATATGCAAGTAAGTATGTATAAAAATACATAAATTAACACATACTCTCATAGGCTAGAATAAAAAGGGTATGAGAGTTACCCCATACCCTTAGTCGTTATTTCATCTTCAAAGACTTCGTTCCGTTGAGAACTCTGTTGAAGTTGTCATTGTACTCCGTAAAGATACTTTCGATTCTCTCGGCAGCATCCGCATTGCGTAACGTATTTCGAGCAATCGCATTAAGCTGCGTCAGCTGAGATTTTGCAATCTCGCTCATCTCTGGATAGTACTTAGCCTGCTCGGCTCTCATAACAGAGCAATCGAGCCTGATTGCGTTGAGGTAGGAGGCGATCAAGTCTCCGGTCTCCTCGGTAATACTCTTGACAGAGTTTCTTGAAGAGGAGCTGCTGTTGTCAGACCAGCCGTACACTTTCTTGAGATAGTCACGAGTAGCCTCAATCTGCTTTGTAAGGTCCTCTGTGGTATTTTTGACATCAGTATATTCAGCACCAGTGTACTCAGAGATTACATTTCCGTCCGAATCCTTGATGTTGTCTCCATTTTCAGCATACCCCTGCGTTTTCTTAAGAAGAGCCTTAATCTTGTCTCCATATCTATTCTCAATCATGGAGTTCAAGATAGTCTTCTTCAGGTTGTCCTCGAAGTGCTCAACGAGATTATCTGACGAATTCGCCATCGTAGCCATTGCGTCACCCCAGGAAGACACCAAGTCCGAGAACTTATTGCCGGTAAGCTTTTCGGTCAAAGCCTCGATCATATCATCAGCCTTCTCTCCGTACTGAATGAGCTTTTCCAGGTAATCTCTGAAATCTGAGTCCATGCTAGCCCAAAGGCCGGTATAATCCTTCTTTATCTTTGAAAGAGTATCAGCATCCATATTGAGCATGTCTTCCATTCCGTTGAACTGGACTCCGTACTTCGAAGAGATTTCTCCGGCAACATCACGCCAGTTCTGACCATTGTACTTATATGAACCCTTCCACATTCTATATTTGATAGAGTGGGAGCCAGCTGACGCACCGGCATTGAGCCTCTTCTGCGCGATAACCTTAGTCTGCTCAATCTCCGCCTTAAGCATTTCCTGGGCTTCCTTGGATGCCTCTGTAGCCTCTGTACCCCAATGGATATTCATATACTCAGTCTTCTTGGAGATGAGGGAATCCCAAATGGAGGTAAGGTTGTCGTACTCAGCCTTCGCCTTGTTGTAGCTGCTGTAGTCTGCACCGAAAGCCTTGATGAGGGAGCCGCCGATACTCAATGCTGCGGATGCGGCAGCTGCGTAAGGTCCTGCATTTTTGAGGAACCCGAAATGCTTCATCTCGCCAAGAGTGGCTACCGCTCCAGCTGTGCTTGCCGCCGAAGAGAATGCGCCTGATGCTCCACCAACAATTTGACCAAGGATAGAATCCTCTTCGCCCATAGCCTTAAACAGATTGATTACCGGGTCAAGAACAGTATTGAGTGCCTGCATCTTCGTCGCAAGTTCAGAGATTGCTTTAGACGAGTCGGCGTACGCTGACTGCTGATCATTCTTCAGACTAGCCTTTGTTCTTACGCCGCCTGCGATACCAAGTCTCGAAGCCTCCTCCTTGCTAACGAATACCTTCGCAGTATCATCCATACCGCCAAGGCGCTCATTTATGAACTTCCCGATAGCCTTACCGCGATTCACTCCTCCGAAGATGAAGCCGAACGGGTTTCTGCTGATTTGCTCATTTCTGAGCTTATCCAAGGCGTCCCTCAACTGCTTGATAGATTCTACAGACAGACCGGTAGTCATTGAGAACTGGTCTATCTTCTCAATCATCGAGTCGATAGTGGCGGAAGACACTCTGTCGAGGTCATCGAAGATAGCAACCCAGTCAGATTCCTGCTTGAACTGTTCAAACTGGAGCCTTGCCAAATTCTCGTTGTGAGTTTTTGAGGCTCCGGCCTTGGCTCTGTCTCTCATCTGCGGGTCTTCGATACCATTGATGAGTTCAACCTGTCTCTCGTATTTTCGGTTTTCATCCTCAATCTGCTGGGCGATGGTTGCATTCTTTTCAATCAGACTAGCCATCAGATCGATGGTCTCCTTCTTGATCTTGTTGTTCTCATCTTCCAGCTTCTTGCGGATATCATAAACACGGGTCTCTTCACCATACTTATCCTTGACATTTTCAAGACTCATATCCTTAACCTCATCCGTTGAGAGATTGAGTTTAGACTGAATATTGTCGTGCTTTACCGCAATGTCAAGCTGTTCCTCCAGGAACTTTTTGTAAGTGTCAAACTGAACAATTCCACCGAAAGCTATATTCTGAGCACCTTTCTTGTTTCCGGTCAGCTCGTATATTTTCTTATACGTCTCGTATTGCTCAGAGATAACATCAAGCTGTCTGTTGAGTGCATTCAGTTCGTCTCTGCGCTGGTCTTCGAGAAGTTTTCGGTTTTCAGTCTGAATACCTGCCTTCTCGTTTGCGGCGTAGTCCAATCTGTCCTTTGTTGACGCTGGGAGAGTCCGCAAGAGCTCTTTGATAGAAGTCTCGTAGTTGGTGTAGTCAGAGATAGGGAACCTCTTCTTGTCACCAAAGATAGACTCAAACTCTCCGTCGTTTGCAAGCTGACCAAGAGCACCTTCTCCATAAAGCTCCTTAAACTTCTTGATTTCAGCATACATCTTCTTATATAAGTCGATGCGTTCACGGAGATTCTTCAGCTGTTTATCTTCTTCGCGACCATTCTTGTTTTTGTCTTTTCCAAAGTTACCTGTAACCTTGTTCTTTCCAAGATCGTCAGAGATGTAGCCTGCGTCAGCGATAGCTTTCCACAAATCGTACTTATGTTTAGCATTCTTGTACTCAGAAGAATTCTTGCTTACTTTTCCATTGACTATCGTGTCAAGCTCATTTCTTGCAGCTTTGAGCTCCTTACGAATATTCTCACCTGTGGTCTCGAAAGACTGGTCTTGTATTTGTCTTAACGCATTATCAACCTCTCTCGTCCAAAACTTACCTTTCTTTTTGTTTCCAGTGAAAGTTCCGTTCTTGTGAAGTCTTTGTCTTATGATCTCAGAGAAAGGAGTGTTTACGCCAGAGTTGTACGAAGGCTTTCCCTGTTTTCCGTTACCACTGTCGCCTGGCCAAAAATCCATATCCATGAGCTTACTGATAGCCGAATGAAAATAATACAAGATGGTTTTACTTGTAATATTTGCCTTCTGTGCCATCTTATCCATCATACTGGCGAATATCTCAGGGTTTCGTTTTGCCCACGTTCGGAATTGATCTTGAGACAATCCGAGCTGTTTTCTGACGGACTCAAGTCCTCTCGGCACGTCGTCATACATTATTTCAGACACATCATCGCTAGAATCCTTCGCTCTTTCCGCAAGTTCCTTTAACCAGTTTTCTGTCTCCTTGCTTCCATTTGCAAACTTGTCGACAAATTTTTCCCAATCATCTCCGCCAATAGCCGCAAGCATCCTAATCTGCTCAGTAAGGGGCAGACCCTTGATTTGGTTTGCTAGCTCTTCGTTGCTTTCCATCAAAGACCGGATAAAATCCTCCATTTTGGACTTTGTACTAGAATCGAGCTCGTCGAACATCACCTGGAACTTAGATAGAGATTCTTGTGCTTGCTCCACATTCTTTGCAATATCATCGTTCGTGAGTCCATTCAACCACTGTAACCATTGTGGAGTATCAGCTCCGATCATATCGAATAGGTTGTCGCTAACAAGACCTGTTGCTGAAGTTGCGTTATTCGTTATAACTCCATATTTATCAGCTAAGCCATCATTTGCTTTTTTTGCATCCTCAATTTTTTCTTTGAGTATGTCGTATTGTTTTGACAGGCTTCCTGCGCTTTCAACCTGCTGCTTGATAGAATCCGTGTAGTCATCTGAACTTTTCAGAATCTCCTTCATCGAGTCAACTTTCGAAGAAAGGTTGGACGCGTCTTTTGGGCCTAATCCAGACAGAAAATCTCCGTAACTTTTGGATTTCTGCTTAGCTCCGTCAATCAACGTCTTTTCTTCTTCCTTTACTCGACTTGACCATTGATTGTACCCCATCAACAATGAAGTGATAGCCGTAATGCCTATCCCCCACCAGCCACCGATGGCGTTGAAAAATCCTCCAATCTTTGAAGTTGTCATGCTCCATACGGCAGACATTCTGCCTCCATTCAAGATGATTTGCTCTTGTTTGGCGGTTATTTGTCCCATCAATGCGAGCTGACTAATTATCTCCTTAGAAACCAAGCCTTCCTTGACTGCTCGTTGCATCTGCAATACGGACATCCTTCCTTCGAGTGCAGCCCTATTGTAGCTCGCGACAAGCGATTGCTTTTCCGACAGAATAGCAGCTTTCTTGAATACATTCTGCTGGGCAATCTTCTGCGTAATCTCTCCTTCCACAACAAGTTGCTGCTGTTCGATAGCATAAGACTTTAACTGGGAATTCATCTGCTGAGTATAACTCTTAGCAAGTGATCCAATACCCATCTTAGAATAAGCCATACCGCCGAGCTTCCTTGCAGCAAACACCGCTCCGAATGAAAGAAGGGCAGGAGACAGCTTGTCCAAAGCTAACACAAGGTCGGTTACTCTATTTATGATGAACGAGAAAGTACCTCCGACGATATTCTTGCCTTCTGCGAACTTTCCTAGCATAATATCCCAGGCATCAATGAGCTTGTTCCAGCGACCAAGTAATGTCTCTGATAAGACGAACTGCATATTGTAGAACTGACCGCCTTCATCCGTCATCTTCCAAAGCACTTTCTGGACATCCTCAAAGCTTACTTGTCTGGCAGTAATCATCTTCTTGACATCTGCCTGGGTATAATTGTTCCTTCCGTTCTTTCCTTCTGAATTGTAAAGCTCCGTAATTCTCTGTAAGAGTGGAAGTCCAGCGTAAGCAAACTGGCGTAATTCCTTACCGTCAAGCCAAGAACGAGCCTTAACCTGACCATAAGCCAAGCCAAGTCGTTCGAAAGACACGCCAAGACCAGATGCGATATCAGCGAGACGCTTTGTGGTATCATACAAGTCATTCGCCTCAACTCCAAATGCAGCCAGCTGCTTGACATCTCGGTTCAGCTCTCCAAACTTGAATGGAGACTGCAATGCAAGCTGCTGAGTCTGAGCGAAGAGCTCATCAGCCTTCTGTACATCACCGAGGATAGAACGCAATGCTACATGCTGCTGAACAATCTCGCCGCCAGTCTGTACGATTGAATTAAAGAATTGCTGCGCGCCAAAGACAATACCTCCCTGTAAGAAGAGAGACTTTATGTCACCGACAATAGACTGCATCTTCTTCGCTTCAGCGTTTGCTCCGGCGAATGCTGCTGCAAGGTCGTTTCGTGCTCTTGCAGCAGACTGAGCAATTTCCTGCTGACGCTTCTGTTCAAGCTCAACACCTCTTTGAACTTCTCGGTTTATTGCCTTCTGGTCTTGAAGAACCCTTGATGCTAATGTTGTGTCATGACCACTACCAATACCGCCAAGCGCGCCAACATAATCTCTCCAATTCTCAGAATTCAGCCTATCCCTGATAGCTCTAATGGCTCTCATTAAAGATAGAAGCCTCTTAATCTCAGCTTCCGCCTTACTTACATCTGCGCCAATGGATATTCCCTTGCTGTATTCCGAACGAAGCTGACGAACCTTATTGCCGAGAGAATCGTATCTACGCTCCGTGTTCTTCAACTCATTCTGGCGTTGCCTCTCTGCCTCTTTTGCCTCGCGTGTTGCGTCCTTTATAACCTTTGCATAAGTCTTTGCTTCATCTATAGCATTAAGATACCCGGAACTCTTTACGACATCAGTTGCTGTGAGTCCTGTGATAGGATGAATACCTCTGTTATTCCTAATCTGTTCTAACTCAGTCCTGTATTTAGACAGCTCTGACAACGACTGACGTATGTTGTTCGTTGAATCGACTCCAAACATCTGTATGCCTTCACCATGGCGTTTATTGATTTCGTCAATAATAGAAGATAACTTATAAAGTTCTCTCTCTGCCTTGTTTGCCTCAGTTGAAACACTGTTAGGGAATATGTTGAATCCAGTACCTTCCTTAGACACCTCTCCTAGTATGCGGCCTATTTTGTATAACCCGTCCTGGACAGACTCCAACTGCTGGAGTTTTTTCGAACTAAAGAAATCTTCGCTTGAAAATACGCCAATGTTACGACGTAATTCTTTAACGAAGTTGTTTAGCTTTTCAAAACTACGACCTCCCTTATCTCCAATACCTTTTGTTGCTTCGGATATTGCTTCCAAAGCATTCTGTGCCTGCTTACCAGTAGCATCAATCTTATTTAATTCTTTGGTAATCTTTTTGGTTTCCTCTTCAATTCTCGATTTAAGAGTGAGCGAGAAACTGAGGTCTCCCATATTTCCACCTGCCATATCCTGAATATTTTTAAATTAGAGTTTATTGTTTAAGTAATCTGGAAGACTTATCTTCTTGCCAACAAGACTTCCTTCTTTCTTCTTTTTCTCCATCCATCTGTCGTAGAGATCATCCATCTCCTTCTTGGTGTGCTTCTTTGGCCCACCTTCCTTCTTGGTCTTAGGATAGACGACAAGAGGCTGATCTGCAACCATTAGGTCAATCTGCGCCGATGAATATCCCCACCAGTAGTCGTAGGCTGCGATGAAGTACTTGCGCTGAAAGAGAAAACCGAACTTCTCCGCTAGTGAGAAGGCTGCTCCCCAGCTGGTTCTGCTTGGATAGCTTTTGCTTCGCTCCTCGTCATCGTCATCATCACGTCCGTCATCCCGGTCGCTAATATGGTAGCCAGTGAGAATGCGTTCGATGGAATTTTTTTTTTAGAAACATCGAGAACTCTCAGAACCTCGGCCACATCCACATCCTTGATGTAGTAGAGCTAGCGCCAGTAGATCCAATACAGGAATCGTATCTTCCAGATGTTGTTGAGGAGAATGCAGACACAAATCTTGACGTTGCGCTTCCATTTGTTCTTCTCCTTAGCCCTGATATGAGAACACCTGCTCATGGTTCCCTTGCGAAGCCAGCCGAGCTTGTGCTTCTTTCCTCTGAACACGAACTCGGTAGGCTCGTCGTGCAGTACGCTGTCGAGCAACTCCTGTAAGTCCACCGAAGGCTGCTCAATTTTCTTTTCTTCTGCCATGATTGTATGCTATTAAATGAAGAAGGGCGGCACGGCTGTTGATTAGCCTGCCGCCCAACGGTTTGTTATCCTGAATCTAATTACATAAAGAAGCCTTACACGTCGCCAGTTGTTGTGCCCTTAGTAAGCCAAGCGATACTGCGCTTACCTGCACCCTCGATAGAACCAGAGAACTTGAATGCAACCGGCTCTGTACCTGAGTTGTCCCACTGCAAGGTAGCGTAGAGAGCGATATTGGTGATAACCATGAGGTTTTCCTTCTCGTCGTCAACGATGACGATAGTACCCTTGATCTTGAACTTCTTAGGCTCAACAGCAATACCTGTAAAGCCGGTAGTAGCGTCGAGGGTAGCGTCACCTGTACCCTTCAGAGTAACCTTGGTCAGCTCTGTGATAGCATCCTCGCCGAACATAATTGTCAGCAAGTCCTTTGCCTTTGAAGGAACAACGAACTCTACATTGAAGTCGCCGAGCTCTGCGGTAGTTGCCCAGTCACCAGCAAGACCGATAACCTTGTAGTGGTTGATGGTTGGGTCATCCATAGTCGCCTTCAGCGAGTCAACGGTAACCGGAAGCTCGACCTCTGGGGTGATGTCAACTGTAGCCTTGCTCAAATCGGTAATAGCCTTTGAGTAGAGCAGAGTTTTAGGACCATTGAAAATGTCCTTCATCTTGTCAATAGTTGTCATAGCCATAATCTAAAATATTTTAAATTGTTATACCTGAATACTTATCTAGTACGTAACCTTCCCTGTATGATTGTCACGGAAAAACCTGCGCCGTCGTCAGCCTGGATAGCAACGTTCGGTCTAGTAACGATGATGTTGTCTGTAGAAATCGGGAATCTTTCGAGGACCGCCTTGACTTTCTTATCCATTTCCGCAAGACTGAAACCATTCGGATTCGCCGAGGAGGCCTTATCTCTTACATACACCTCTATCTGGATAGTGGTAGTGTAGTAGTTGTAGGAGCCATCGTAGTTCATCTCGTTGTTCCTGATTGTGTACGGAGCACTTACGACGATGTAGCTACCTATTTTGGTATCCACAGCCTTAGGACGATTCCTGGGGTACACCTTGTCGCATATACCCTTTACGGCGTTCCCTAAGTCGAAATATATCTGCTTGATATCTACCATAGCTTACAGTTTGTTAAAAGTTGAACTATTGGCGTACACTACGCAGGCATCGAACATATCTGGAAGAGACTCGTATGTGTTGTAAACTGTCTCGAAAATGCGGTTCTCCTTATCGAATACTGCATATTCAACAGGACATATCGCAACGAGCGCCCAGTCTTTCCCGGAAGATTTCACTTTTCCGATACGTCCGTAGATAAGGTTTGGACCCCACTGGTGACCGCCACCGACTGAACCGGTGTAGCCTTTGTTCTCTCCTCCGTCGTAGTAGAACGGGAGATTGTATTTCTCTCCTTCTGCCAGGGTTACTCGCGTTGGTGCTTTTTCACCCTTCGAGGCACGCACCATGTAAACGAGCTTTCCTTTGTAATACACTGCTGCATAGAACGAAGTATATGCGTTACCGGTGATATTGTAGAACGTCCTGTTCTCTTTGAAATAGTTGACGGTTCTGTGAGCAAGTTCCTGCATAATCGCAAGCATCTTGTCATACGCCAGTTTTTCGACCCTTGGCTTAATCTGATGCTCGAACTGCGCTCCGAGAGACAGACGCTTTCCGCTAAAGTATTTCGCCATAACCTAAACCCTAGTGAGATTCCAGTAAACGACAGTCCTGTTATTATCCGGCTCGCAGTCCTTGACCATACCTACCTCGGTGTTGTTGCCGACAGTGGAGTAGATGGTGTCGCCGTCAAGAGGACATCTGTCAGCATCCCATTCGTCATATCTGACCGGAATCGATGCCTTCCTCTTGTTCTGGTCGACATTCTTGTCTCCCTCTGTAGTGGTATCGGTGTAGCTGCGGCCTTCGCCATAGTAGAGAATGATTTCCTTGTCCTCACCAACTGGAGCATCATCATCGGCGAACGGGTCATCAGGGTCGGCTTTTCCGACTACCTTCCTCACGATCTTGATGATGTGAGGGTATCTTGGGTTTCTGATGTTTTCCTTTTCCATACGCCTTATTTGATGATGTGAGGGAGAGGTTCTCCCCAAGGAGAATAATTCGCCCTCTTTACTCCGTGGGAGGTCACCCGGAAGGTGGACTTCTTCTTGAGCATCGATTCTGGCTCCAGCTCTGCATAGATAGCGTTGGCCTCTGCCTTTATCTCGCTCCTGTCGTTATCCGACATATCATAGCCACCTCCCGAATGAGTCCATCCGTTATCGGAATCGGAGGTGTTGTTCACCTTGCTCGGACCAAGAACAAACCATTTCAGCATGTCGGCATAGGCAAGTCTCACCTTGTCCTTGTCGCAGGCTTCGAGGTCGATGCCATTTTCAAGCTCCCTGTCGTGCATGATGCCCAACAGAGCCTTCATCGGCATCTCGAACTTCACCTTATTAATAAGGTAGTCGTTCACAGTGTAAATGTTCATCTCCGAATCCATAGTCATACAATCTTGTTACGTTAAAGAATTAACCCTTCTGGGTAATATCGATAATCCAACGGTAAGGGAAGTCGAGCATTGCTGGAACAGCAGCAAACATCAAGTCTGTATGCCACTCCAGGTAATCACCGTTGGCGATTGTTGTGTTGGCAAGCAAACCAAGACCGTCGTTGGTTGTTGCGAACACCTTGTCAACAAGTTTATTACCCCACTTCTCGAACATCTTCTTATCCTTGATCTCCTTGTGCTCGAACTCAAAAGCGTTACCGCGAGGACGAAGAACAACGATGTTGTCTGACCAAGCTTGCTCTGTCTTCTGCGTTCCATCGAAGAGAAGTGTAGTTTCCTCCTCCTCTACAAGCTCGATAGGAGAAAGACCCTGGATGTCTCCGAATGCCTTCAGGAACATATCCTGATTTACACCATAGTCCTCAACGTAAGCAACATAGTGAGCTTTACACCAGTTGATCCACAATTCCTTAATCTGTTTGTTCTTCAAGAACACATTGAAGAAGGTGTTGACGGTCATCTGCCAAACGAGAGGCTGACCCTTACGATTGAATGTTTTTCGCCAGCTCTCTTCAAGAACTCGCATCTGCTCCAGAATATCGCAGGTCTCATCAGCCCAAGCAACCTTACCGCACTTCTTGAAGTTATCGGCAGGCATATTGGTCTTGTGGATTGGAGCCTGAATACCACGACCGATACCAGTGTAGTCAAGCTTACCGGTAGAAGCAAGCTTCGCTGTCATGAAGTTCATTGTGGTATCAACGGAGTCCATCAACTCCTGAACCTGGTCTGTCCATTCCATAACGACATCGCGGTCGTTACCGAACTCTTCGAACTGGTTCATCAAATACTCGCGTTCCTCTGCGTTCTGGTAGATACCATCTGTGATAAAGTCTGGAATTGTTGCAGAGTAAACCTGCAAGCCACCCTTATCCTTCTGGAAAGAACCAGCCAAAGGAGCACGCATGTTAGCCAATGTAGCGGCACGAAGTTTCTTTGCCTCGACAGTGAATGTCGCAACACCCTTCCTGTTGGTTGGTGTCAGGTCAGCAGCAATACGTCCCTGGGTCTTCCACCAGCCATAGTTTACGTGAAAGATGTCCTTTTCGTCAAGAAACTTCTGGAGGTATTTGGTGTTGTCCTTACTAGAGAAGAACTTCGCCATCCTCGAATTTTCAATATTAAACTTTGGCATATCCTAAATACAATCTAATAGTTAAACAATTAGTAGTTCGTGTAGAACAACTCTGGGTAACGACTGATATTCATCGCCTCTACAGCTGGTGGGAGAGGACTCATCCTGTCCTTAATGAAAATCGCATCCGGTCCAAGCAGACACGGTGTAAACATCAGACGAGGTTTCTCGTACTCATCGCTTCCAGGAAGAGTATAGAACGGCATGTCGTAGTCGTGAGGAGCAAAACAGTTTGGATTAGTCACTACAGGGAGTGTAGAACCTACCGCAGCAGCCTCAACGAGAACCTGACCAACGGTCAATGCGCCCAATGCAGCAGACAAGGTAAGTTTCCAAACGTCACCTGCTGTAGCATCCGTTGTAGCCTCAACTGCTGTAACAGAAACACCAGTTCCCTTTGTCTTGAAATCCTTCTGGCCTACCATGATTTTATCGCCAATAAATGGGATGTGATGGTAGCCGTCACGAACGATGTAGATGTCTGTGTCTGTAGCGGCACTAGTTGCCTTGGCAACTGCGTAAGACTTCAGAATCTTAATAGTGCCACCCTTGTTGTCTGCAAAGCCAAGGCTATGCTCAACGAGGTCGCCTGCATAGATCTTAGCAGGGCCAGGGAACGGATTAGCGATGATACCACCGATAGGAGGGTACCTGAAAGCTTCCTTAACAGCACCTTTAAGATTGAAGTACACATGCTTCTGACCGCCAATCTCAGCCGATGCCTGCAAGAGCACCGCTCCATTGAATACCGCACCCTGTGCGTTCATCTGGTCGTAATAATTGCTGTACTGCATAATCTTTTTACCTTAATTTAAATGTTATCCTGAATTATTTCTTGACAGTCGCCTTTGTAGCTCTGTCCTTGCAAATATCCTTAATGTCGTCCCATTCATGCTCGTCGAGTTTCTTTTCCTCACCAGAAGAAGCACTAGAACCCTTTCGTGGTACAGCATTTCCACCGTTAGCACGCTTATAGTCGGCAGTATAGATATTTTCTGCCGTCGATACCAGTTCTGCAACATCTGCATCATCAGATATCTCCAGCTTAGAGAGTGCAGTATCGAGGAAAAAGTCGTTCAATTCAAGGTTTGCCTTGTCGAACTTATCCTTCAAACCTGCCTTTACAGACTCGATGGTTGCCTTCCTTGCAGCCTTCTTGTCTCTTTCTGCGTTAGCTTCCTTGAGGGCTTTGATTTCTTTGAGAAGCTCGTTGTATTTGTCGTCAGGATCGTCATTCTTGTCAGCCTCCTTACGCTTGCGCTCCTCTTCCTCTTCCTTCTTCTTGCGTTCAGCTTCCTCCTTGCTCTTCTTTACCTCGTCAGAGATATTCTTGTGCAAGTTGCCGTTGATACGCTTCAGACGGTTTGCTAACTTGGTAACCAACTTGGAATTTGCTTCCTCGTCATCACCGATATCTTCCAAAACATCATCAAGTTCCTCATCGATGGTCTTTTGGCTAAGTTCTTTGAACTTGGTGGTATCAACCTCCTTGTTCACTAATGCTAAGAGTTCCTCTCTTGTCATGTTGTTTTTTGATTAAAAATGTTATCCCGAAAGTGGTCCCTCCACCTCGAAAACGTATAAATATACCTTTTATTTTGCAAATATATGAATAAGTATGCAATTATCAAAGAAAAATTGTATATTTTTGCAGTATTAAATGTATATTTATGCAGAAAGATGTATTTTCAGGATTAAAATTGGATAACGGAGAGCCTATTTACACTCAAGAGTACATCCAATCATTAAGAGACGCCGACAAGAAGCATCCCGACAAGCTGAAGATTATAGCTCAGCGTGGCGGTCAGGAACGCATGCTGTCTATAGACGCTGATATTAAGATAGTTGGCGGCTCGCGAGGTGGCTCTAAATCGTTCTCGTCCCTAATGGAAGTTCTGAAGGATATTAAAAATCCAGATTTTCATGCAACAATTCTTCGTAACGAAAAAGACGACTTACAGTCCTTAGTGACAGACTCTTATAAATTGTTCTCCCAATTTGGAACTTACAATAAGTCACAAAATGACATGACCTGGAACTTCGATAACGGAGGATGGCTCAAATTCTCGTACTATGCTGGAGCCTATCAGGACTTCAAAACACGATTCCAGGGTCGCCAGTATGCCTATGTCTGCATCGATGAGGGTACTCAGTGTCCATACAAGAAGTTCAAGTACCTCTTGACCAACAACCGAAATGCAGCGCATATCCGAAACCGCTTCTGGATTACCTGTAACCCGGACCCGGAATCTTGGGTGAGAAAGTTTATTGACTGGTGGGTTGACGAGAACGGCTACATCATACCGGAACGGGACGGAGTTATACGATACTGCTTCATGGATGGTGATACTCCGGACTCAATCTACTGGGGTAACACGAGAGAAGAGGTGTACGAGCAGTGCAAGGGCATCATCGATAGCCTTTGGAAGGACAGCTACGAGGAGCTTGGCTACACAAAGCTCGAAATGTTCATCAAGTCAGCGACATTCATCCGTGCAGATGTATCTGAGAACATCAAGCTTATCTCTACAGATGCGTCATATCTCGCCAATCTTGCCCAGCAGGACGAGGAACAGCGTATGCGAGACCTGGAAGCCAACTGGAACTGGAAAGCTGCCGGAGATGACATGATCAAGATGGAAGACCTTGATGAAATCTACGACAATGCAGAACAGATAGGAGATGGGAAACGCAGAGCTTCTGCCGATATTGCTTTCACCGGCGGCGATAACTTCGTAATGTGGCTTTGGGAAGGATGGCATTGTAAAGACTTGGTTGTTCTTAGGCTGGACCCTAAGACGCTCGTTTCTGTAGTTGAGGCCAAGCTGAGAGAGTGGGGCGTTGAGGAATGTAACTTCACTTACGATATGCAGGGTATCGGTCAGTATTTCAAAGGATTTTTCAAGGATGCCGTCCCATTCAACAACCAGGCAGCACCTATCGCTAGGAATCATCAGGAAGAAGAAGGAATCAAATACCTCTATAAGGATTTGAAGTCTCAGTGTGCGTGGTTATTCTATAAGATGATAAAGGAGAAGCAGATTTCCATCGACTCGGCCCTGCTTGAAAGAAAGTATTCAGGAAACGGATTTGACAAGGTTCCTCTCAGACAGATTCTTCAGAAGGAGCGTAAGATGCTCAGACGTGACGAGAATAGCGATGATAGGGGATTCAAGCTATTGCCTAAGAAGATTGCCAAGAAATATGTCGGGCACTCGCCTGACTTCTTTGAATCTTGGTTCTACGTAATGGTATTCAGTTTAACAAAAAAGAAAAATAAAAAGGTAAAAGGATTATGGATGCTATCAAGGTAAATAATGTAAGGGAGCTGCTCGTAAGGAAGCCATTCTACGAGCTTACTCCTGCGGGGTACATGAAGCACTCGGCTGTAAGCGACGTTGTTCCTGACTATTACGACGGAACGATGCCAGACGACACCATGTATCGCCGCATCAAGACGCAGGCAGACTTCCTGCGTGAGTATTACCCATCTGCCCATAGGATTATGGATGAGAAGGAATACCCGGACATCTGGAAGTTGAACCCTGAGAATAACAGGTGGTACTGCCAGAAGATTCAGCGCACAGCCTTTGCATTCCAGCAGCTCATCCACACGAAGCATCTGCTGCACTTGACTGGCAACGATGTTCAGTTCGAGCTTGCTGATGGTGATGACTACGAGAACGAGAAGAAGGTAGAGGAGAATCAGAAGACCCTCGATGTATTCAAGAAGGGCTGGCTTATGCACGATATGGAGATTCGCTTCTTTGAAGCTGTAAGTGCGTATCTGAAGGTTGCAGAATGTGCAATCGTCGGTTTCTTCGATGAAAAGAAGAAATTCTGCACACGAACACTCTCTTATGATCGTGGAGATATCCTATACCCTCACGTCGATTCACTCACTGGAGATCTCCTGTGCTTTGCCAGGAAGTACTACGACTTCGACGATGAGGGCAACGAGAAGACCGAATATGTCGAGGCTTGGGATAACCGCAAGTTCTACCGCTTCAAGAAGGCTGTCAAGTCAGGAAAGGTGAAAGAGGTAATGACGAAGATTGCAAGGATTTTCGGAATTGACGACTACACCCTCATAGAAGAGAAGGACCACGGCTTCCAATTCGTACCGGTAGCCTATGCACGTAACGACAACGGACCTTGCTGGTTTATGGTTCAGAAGAACATCGAGGACTATGAGGAAGCATTCTCATATCTCTGCGAGAACAACAAGGCGTACGCTTTCCCAATCCTTACGCTCACTGGTGATGGTGAGGATATTTCTATAACCGGCGACGATATGACTGGCTCTGCGAAGACAATCATGATTACGGACACTAACGGCAAGGCTGAATTCTTGAATGGAACGGATGCCTCTGATGCCTTCGCTACACAGCTCAACAAGTCGTATGACCTCATCTACGAACTGTCATTCACAGTAAAGCCGCCTGAGTTGAAGTCCGGTGACCTCCCAGGTGTAGCCATCAAGCTTCTCTATTCTCCTGCACTGGAGGTTGCAATGAACGATGCACAGGAGTTACAGCCATTCCTGGATAAGATTCTCCGCATCTGTCAGTTCGGTATCGGTACTGATGAAAACTGCGTCGCTACAATGTCTGGGCTTCCAATCAACGCGTGGATAAGTCCGTATGTTCATAGTAATAAAACAGAACAAATTACAAATATTGCCACTGCGGTTCAGAACGGATTTCTCTCTAAGCAGACGGCTTCAGAACGCTGCCCTGACTTCCCTAAGACCGCAGAGTATGAGCGTATCATGCGTGAGAAGAAAGAGGAAGACCAGCAGGACCTCCTTATGGATATGCAACGTGCGGATAACGAGACCGAGAATGCTATCGAGGAACAGAAGGCAACGGCGAGGATTCAGAATGGAGGCAATGGAAACATTCGTACAGGTAACGGAAGGAAGGCAGGAAGGCCTAGCGAGGGTAAGAATACCGATAAATGGGGGAACAAGCCTCAAGAGAATAATTGGAAAAAATACAATCAAACCCATTAATAGCCTATGGATGAGTTAAAACGTTCTGTCGATTACAGCAGGAAGCGCTTGCAGGCAATCCGAAACTGCGAGGATCACATTGCAGATATTCTCTGGAAATCAACACAGAAGATAGTTACCGCAAGTAAGCGATACAGAGGTGCGGGCAGGCTCACAAACGAGTCAGCCCTGCTCTCTTATGCCAAGAATGTTACTGCTGAGGCAGAGGAGAGCATCAACAGTTACATCTCTGCTTACTCCAAGGCTTCATGCAAGATTCTCGGGATTGACAGCGAGAACATAGAATCATTTCTCGTCAGCGACATCTACGGAAAGACGACATCCGAAAGAAACGCTGTCTATCTCGGAAACTTTGCTGAAGACATCGTGAGGATGATCAAGGCAGGAACTCTGATGGGATATTCAGACCAGCAGCTACTATCTTCCATCCGAACAGGCTACAAGGACCCATATCACACATCAGTCATTACCAAGGCGAAGAGAAAGGACATTAACATCGATGTTCCTTCTTACGGAAAGGGTTACTACAAGAACGCCTATCAGAATATCGTAAGAAATGCTTCTCAAGTGATTGCTTTGGCGTGGGGACAGGCAGAGCAGGAGTATGGGCAGGAGAACAAGGCTATCGGGTTCTACGTCAAGAGAGGAAGTAGTTATCCGTGTGAAATCTGCCAAAATGAAGCCGATGCTGGTATCCATTCTTTCAAAGATCCATATCCTCCATTCCACGTTTCGTGTTGTTGTTACACTTTATTTGCGTTCAAGGATAATAAAAAGAAATAAGACTATGATTGAAGAAACAAAAGGATACACGTTATCCGTCGATACGTACAAGAAGGCGAAGGCTCTTAAGATGAAAGACCCTCGCTATTACATCTATGCAAGCCTCCGTGGCTCAGGTATGCCAATGAGGGATTGTTGGGCCATCGCCTTTCAGGGAGAAGGATTCAACTGGGAGAAGTCTTTCCTTGAAGGAGAGATGAACAAGCTCGAAGCCCAAGAGTCTGTTCAGAAGAGAATCGCAGAGGTGCAGGGCAAGAAAGCAAAGAACGAGAATAGCGATGAACTCACCCAGGAGGAACTTATTAAGGCTACCTCGAAGGAAGAGATTCTGAGAAACCTCGTTATCGCTCAGCGAAAGCAGAAATTTGGCTCTCCAGAGTGGCAAAAGACGACAGCCATGATAGCCGACTACTCTAAGATTAAGCAGGACGAGATTGATACAGAGAGCACGACTTGTCACTTTTATCTTCCATTGAACTATCCAACCGGCAAGAATGACTGCTTGTTGTTCAAAAATGGACTCTGTAAAGGTGGAAAATAGTTAAATCCATGTTAAAATCCGCTTTCTTGACAAGAGATTGCGGATTTTTTCGTACTTTTGCAGTGCTTCATAATAATGACATCAAGTCGTTCCGTAGGGCATCGGTCATTGCCCATATTTAAATGTGGGCTTTTTATACCCACAACACATTTTTAGACGAACGTTTACCGAATAGCCAGAAATGGCTTTCGACTAAATATATAGTATAAGCGGTCTCTATATTTGCGTACAATTAAATCAACTGCGGGATGCAGTCATTATTGTGAAGCAGCGCAAATGGGAGGCCGCTTTCTTTGTATAAAGTCCTCTCATATAATTTAATGCTTCACAATAATGAACGATTTAAATGTTGTGTCCCAGAAATTGGGAGAAAGTATGTCGTCACTTGAAATTGCAGAAGTGACAGGTAAAGAACACAAGAATGTTATGCGTGACATTCAGACCCTTTTGAGTCAGGGTGTAGATAAGCTCAACTTTGAGCGTATCTCTTACAAAGACTCAATGAATAGAGTTAGAGATGCTTATCAGCTCACCCACAAGGGCGTCCTCATTCTTGCTTCTGGATACAATCCAGTTTTAAGAGAGAAGATTATCAACAGATGGGAAGAGTTGGAGACCGGCAAGGCGGAGCCTAAGTTCTCTCAGCAGTCACCATCACAGCCAAAGCTCTCAGACAAGATCCAGGCAGCGAAGTTCCTCGCAAAGTTCCTCAACCTCAACGATGCGTCAAAGCTTCAGATTGCGAAGACAATCGCCGACCCTCTCGGATTGCCGACACCGGACTACGTGATGGATGAGAAGACCGTCCATGCAGCGAAGGACCTGCTCGCATCACACAACGTCAAGATGTCATCGGCTGAGTTCAACAAGATTCTCGTATCAAAGGGAATTGTGGAGAGAATGACCCGTCCGGGTAAGGGCGGCAAGACCCATTCCTGGGTAGTCATTCCGGAGAAGTACGAGAAGTTCGGTCAGAACGCCCGCAACCCTCACGCACAGAACCAGACACAGGCACTCTGGTACGACAACAAGTTCTCAGAACTCTTAGCTCTTGCAGGAATCCAGGAGGGAAAGGAGGAAGAGAGCCATGACTAATCCAGGTATCGATACTATCCTCAAGAAGATGGATGACCTTCAGAATGAGTTCTTCAAGGCGCAGGGTCAAATAAAGGGCAGAGATTCGTCCGGAGTACACGACAATCCTGATCTGTACGCCAACATCGGCAGCAAGTTCTGCAAGGGCTACGAAATGATGGCTGATGCCGTCGGTCTCCTTGCCCTGAACGACATAAAGAGCCAAACTCGCATGCTCTAGTGTTAAATTCGTGTTAAAGTAACTTTGTTTTACTAGAATTTCTGCAAAACCAAGTACCTTTGCAGACAGATATACGTTCACAGATTCGTTCTGCTGTTCGTAATTCTGTTTAATTGGTTACGAGGGGTGGTGTCTTCACAGATACCACCCCTCACTTTTATATTATGAAAGTAGAAGAAAAATATAAACTCAATCAGGGATACTTCTCTCCGGTGATGAGTTCAAGCGCAATTCGCACCTGATCTTCAAGCATATCGTCATTAAACGTAGGCAGAACGCCGTATGATGGCAGTTTTTTCGTCTCTGCGGCCTCCAAAATGAATTGGAGTGCCTGTACTAGGGAAGTATGGTCTTGAACGACCTCAAGCAACTTATCGCTCATCCTTGCCTCCTTCCTTCTTAATCTGCTCTGCCATCTCTAGAATAGTCTCGGCGTGCTTATCGCGGTCGATGACTTCCTGTACGGCCTCATCGCTCTCCTTGCGAAGCTGCTCTTCTGTCTTACCCTCATCGGCAGCAGCGTTTCTTCTTTCAGCCTCACGAGCAATGTATTCGTCACGGAGTTTCAACTTACCTGCCGTGTATTCTGCATCGCCAGGCAACGATGTATCCGCATACATAAGCTGGGCAAATGCCTCGATGATGTTTCCATCATCCTTGGAGAACTCATAATGGTCTCCTACAGCAACAGGAATACATTCATCGAGCGCAGCGTACATTGATGTACCGATAGAGTACTCGATTCCCCATGTGCCGGCAATGTCCGCAATCTTGATGAAAGGCAGCGAGCCTCTCTGTAAATGCTTCTTGATATCAGCAGGGATATCCTCTCTGAGTGAAGCAACTTCTTTCTTAGACAAGCTCTTGCTGAACTTCAGCACGGTGAAGTGTCTTGTCTTGATAGTCTTTCCAAATGGTAATGCCATGATAACAATATTTTAAAGTTCAACTTTTATTTCCTTATACTCGAAATCTGTGCAAGAAGGACTCTCCTCAGAAGTGAAATGCTTCACGGTAGGGTGGTGACAAACTCCATCCTTGAAGAAAAAGCAGTCCTTGCACGTATATACTAGCGGAATGATGTCTCCGCAGGCATCATCCTCAGTCTCGTATGCGACCTTCGCCTTCCAAGAATGAACTTTTTTAGTCCAATGTTCGGGGTCTGGTTTGAACGGCGGTACTTTATTAGGATTGTGATGTCTTCTCATATCTGCCATCTTAATCAATTTTGATCCTCGTACTCCTCAAACTTTTTGCGTATCTGTTCAAACCAGAATACTCGAAAATCGTCATCGGAAGCCTTCCACATCTTCTTCAGCCATTCATAATTAAGGCGTTCAATGGTTTTCCGGATTCTGTCGCCGTAGAGGATTTCGAGCAGAAGTTCGTCCAAGCCTTCACTGCGTTCAACATCAAGGGTGAACTCACCACTGATATTTCCATACCTGCAAGAAGACATCCTATCGCCTGATTCAGCAGCCTTATCTACATACTTCTTAATAGAGCCAGATACCTCCTCTTCGTTGGAGTCCGCAGGTAGCAGCCATATTGTTGACTCTGGCGAAACAAAAGCAGGAAGCTGACAGTCGCCTATAAAAAACTCAAAATTACGTTCTTCTCCCATAAGCTACAAACATTTGAATGAAACACTATTCAACGTCCTGTTTACCGCAATCTCACTCTCGTTACACATGGTCCTCATGCATTCCAGGGCATCCTCGCGGACAGCAGTCATAATCTCGCTCATCGAAGCGGTGGCCGGAACAATATTCCCGTCAGCCTTCTTCTTCGTGATACAGGAGATAATCTCCTTGATATATTCCTTGTCTATCATAGAAATCTGTTTTATAACCGTTAATCATCAGGCTGAATGAAGCTCTCCGGCTGCTTGGCATCCTCCTCACCGACAGGAGACTTGATGTCGTTGATAAGCACCTTCTCCTTCAGGTCGTCCATGAGGGCTCCGTACACCTGGTACATATTGCCTTCCTGAGTTCTCTTCTTGAAGAATCCGTACCTCTCCCACATATCCCTTCCGAACTTCTGGATGGTAGGAATGTCCCTTTCGTCGATGTCGTTGAGCCTACAGAACTCGGCGAACCTCTCATAAAGGTCCTTCGACAGCATCCACGACGAAATCTCGTTTTTCGCCTCCGGGCTACTCCTCATGCTGTAGGCCATTACCCACGCACCGATAGGATGCTTGTCAAGAAGCGAGATGATCTTCCGCCTGAGACCTCCGCTTGTATCAGGGAAGCGGTACTTTCTTTTCTTCAGCTCCATCGCGCCCCGGAATATCCAGTTGAACACTCCGCTCAGTTCACCGGAGATTATCTTGCTCGCCAACTCCGGGTCCTGCCTGTCCTTGGAGATAGTCACATCAAAGTTGATGTACTGGAGACGCCTGACGAAACCGAGTGACGCATCTTCGGCGTTCGGCGGTTCGTTGAGACTGAAGATGAGGTAGGGAATCGAGTTTCCCTCAAGGATATCCCTGCCCAGCTTCCTCATAGGAACTGGCTCGCCACTCACGAGTCTCTTGAACATTCCGGTGTTCTTCTTTCCGAACTTCCTTGGGTCAGAATCGGATGACCAGTTGAAGATGGCGTTCCTGATAGGATACCTTCCCCTCATTCCCTCGTCGCCGTCGGCAGTGAGGTCTGCGTAGTCCATCTTGCTTATCCTGTCCTTGCCGAATATGTTGCAGGCAACGTCGAAGATGACGCTCTTTCCGTTGGCTCCAGTACCTACGAGCAGCAGGCACAGCTCAATCTTCGATGACTTCTTCCCCTCATACTGATTGTACGCAGTACCTCTCTGCGTCAGTCCCAGACCCAGGAACATCTGGAGAATCATCCTCGATGTCCTGTCAGGAAGAACCTCGTGTATGAAGTTCAGCCACCTGTCACACCTTGCCTTCGGATTGTAGTCGTATGGATGGTAGTATGTGACGTGATACTCAGGAGAGAAAGGCATCACCCTCGGATACTGCAATCCGCTTCCGAAGTCAACCACTCCGTTGGCGAATGCGACGATATCGAAGGTCGGTCTCAGGATGTTGTAGCATTCTATCACGTCAATGAACGACTTGTTCATCACCGTACTGATACCGAGCATCGGAGCCATTGCCAGGTCAAGAAGCAGCAGCTGGTAAGCCTGTTCCAGTACGATCTTGGGAACTGCTTCATATATCTTTCCGTTGAACATGTAGTAAGCACCGTTGTAGTACTTCACCGGAGCCTTCTTCGCAAGCATCCTCATCGACCTGATGAAGGAGGACTTCATCTTGTTGTACTTCTCCGAGTTCGCCTTGCCCCAGTCCTGACCCCTCAGCATATCGAAACCGTACTCTTCACGCCTCGAAAGCTCTAGAAGCTGGGCATGCAATGTATCTATAGCTATACCATTTTCCATTTATGTACAATAATAACATTAATTTTCCGTTATTGTGTAGGGTTAACCCCGATAAACAGGGACTTTCAGGAAGATATGTATATCTCTGAGCACCCTTACAATAAGTCGACTCTATAATAATACGACAATACAAAGATACGAAAAATATAATGAATATATCCTATAACCATAGTAAATAAAGAGTATAAATATACATATTGGATATACATTTGATGAATAATAGATATACATTTATGGTTTTGCTCACCAATATAGAAGTTAATGTTGCCAAATGTTAAAAATAGGTAGATGAATGAATATGCATAAATATGTTTTCGGTAGAAAAAGTAATTAAACCTTACAAGTAAGTTGAAAAATCGGAAGAAAAAAATTTTTAGATGAGGTGACTACCGCGCTGATTTATAGCTATATAAGGGGTGGTGGGGTCTGTTTTGAAAAGATAGGACAATATATGTTAGTTTACACTATATAAACGAACGTGAAACATCTATTTTTGCACTTTTTGACATTGTTGGTTTATATTATAAACTAACTTTTGTAACCCCTTAAATATCAGCCACGTACAGCGTATTTTAATTCCATATTTTGTATAAATATCCACCGTGGAACACAAAAGATTATTACATATTACTTGACCCAATAAATCTTTACCATATTTATTCTTGCATAAATATTCAGCGATTAACATACTAAAGGTATTTTAACTAAATTAACAAAATAGTATTACATATATAGTTAAAATTATATATCGTTAACTGACACTTTGGCAGTTATAACTATCTGATTATTAGATAGTTACGCGTTTGTAAAGATTAATGTTCGTTAACTTAAAAAGGTTATAAATTTAACAAATACTGACACTATGTGCTTTATAACATATTGATTATTAGATAGTTACATTTTGCCATTTTGGCAGATGAGTTAAAATATTATAACATTAACATAAACTCACAAATACTGCCAAATGGTGGAATTATTACAAGCTTTATAACTAGCTGATAATAAGCTATTTACAAGATGTTAAATGCATAAATAGGCTATTTTTAAACTGGTTATTTGGCACTACCTTTGCAGTTATGTAGGTACAAAGGGATTTTCCTTTGCAACCATTTAAACAAAGAGACTATGGACAAAGAGACAAAAGGTGCTCAAGGTTATGAGCACAACAGCACGAAAGTAAAACGTTACGTAAACGAGTGCAAAGAAAATGCTATTTTGGTAGAAAGTCTTGACACACTCAACGATTACAGAAAAAAGTTGTTGAATGAGTGCAAAGACAAAGAAGTGGTAGAGGCAAAAAAAGCCCTTGACACTGCAAGAGCTAACTATAATAAGTTAGCAACAAAGTACGTGCTTTCTTATTCTGATTATTGCAACCTACAAACAGAAGTAGTAAGAAGTGCGGTATCTGAATATGCAAAGAAGCATAAATTGCCGAATTTCTTCACTTGGTTTGACAACAACAACAAAGACGTACAAACAACAATTATCGACAGTTTGCAGCGTTTGGGAAGTAAATTGTGTGCTTTACATCAAGCATTTGCAAGCGGAAACAAGGTTGCAAAGAAGAAGAGTGAAACAATTACAGATTTGCAGAAGCAAATTGCAGATTTACAGGCAAAACTTGCAGCAGCTCAGAAGTAAAACTAATGGATAGGTAGCGAAAAACTACCTATCTTTTCCCCTACATTTTCCCCACTGACTATCTAGTAGTTAGCCAGTGGGAAATTTACACCGTACAAATTATGTGCGGTGCGGGTCGTCGTACCCTTATTTTTCCTATCACGTTTAAGCGTACATTTGCGGGGCGGTGCTGCATAAGGGAACAAAACAGAGATTTTGGTATTATTCCAGAGAGAGAGAATTTATTCTCCCTCAGGGGATTTATTATCAAAATTTCAGAGAGCTATCCGGCAAACGAATCTGTAGTGATACAGAAAGGCGGGCGAGAAATCCCGTCGTGGGTAGCGAGAGAGCACAGAGCCACCACGATACCGAATGAGATGAGGCACGTGGAAAGAGCAAGAGCCGTAGCTGTGCAGTTATCGAGCGAGATGACGGACGGATAAATCATAATTCATATTCTACCGGTTTGGAATTGTCCGGTCGGGCTGGTTACCCGAGAATCAATTGTGTGTGCAATCACGATTTGCAGCGTATCAAGGCGCACACTATCCACGCTGACTGAAAGCGGTTGCTTGTCATCCGTGCGAGATTTATCTCCTCAGAAACAAACAAGCTGCTGGCAGAAGCATAAAATCTGTAGGGTGTGAGCCACGTAGTTAAGACGATAATGATAAAACGTGGTGCAAAGATGCACATCCTGGCTAACGGGGCGGGGAGAAATCTCCGCTCTACAATTACAAACCATTTTAAAATTAGAATTATGAAAGAACAGATTTTGAAGAAGATAGGAAAGACGCTTGTGCGTATTAATGTCACAAATCAGAGTGCTGAGGATGCCTACGATGAACTCGTTAACAGCAGTCCTCGCCTATTTGATATGCTTTCCAGTATCTACAGACTGAATGATGAAGAAGAAAGATTCGCTTGGTCTGCCGGAATCGCCTAAAATCTCCCTACATTTGTAGGGAACAATAACCAAAATTATTAGAATTATGAGTACGATATCATTAGATTGCAGAGGGAAGAGAATGATGGAGCGGTATGTTGCAGACTTACAGACAATATACAGCCACGTAGAATTTATGAGCTACAACGGGAAAAGACTTACCGTTGCAGTTCTAGCCTAAAAATCCGTAGCCAGTACGATAATTGTCGTGTGTGGCTACGGAACAATTACCAATAAAATTAGAATTATGAAAGCAAGACAGATTATTTATTCAAGTACGATAATTGTGCTTGGATTTATTCAGACATCGCCAATATTCATCTGCTTGGCAAGTACGATAATTCTCCTGAATGTGCTTGGAATTCTTTACGGAATTCTGCTTGCGTATATTTGGGGCAGTACGAAAAAGGGCAAGTGGTATTTCCGTGAGCTGTGGAGATCTACACTCCGCTTGGAGAATTTCATACTGCCTGGAGTTTCGTAAATCTAGAAAGTACGAAAATTGTGCTTGGAAAATTTCAGCCTAAAAACTGCTCATTCAATTTGGGCAGTACGATAATATAACCAATTAAATTACAGAATTATGAAACAGAAAATTTTCGTGGCATTATTTGTCGTAGTGTGCTTTGCATTGTTTGCAGTATCAATTAATCTGTATAATTGTCACAGAGCAAACGTGATGCTGAGAAAGACAGTTATCAGCCAGGCGAATGAGATTTCAGAGCTTAACGCCAGTTACACAGCAGAGGGACCTACAATGTTCGTAGGTCTCACAAAGTAGCCAAATCTGAGAGGAGATTCCGCTCCTCTCTTCTATTAACCAAAAATATTAGAAATATGAACTACAAGACATTTAATTTAATCGACACAATCAATGAGATAGGATTGGACAACTCTCAATGGAGCATTAAAATGCACTTGGGAGAAACGAACACGGAGGAAGCCTATGGGACAAGAGATAGCTTTATGCTACCTCCTGGAGTTTGGGTCAGCATTATAGAGGAAAGGTCTAGTGAGTTTTCTTTCCGTGGATATTGCAAGCCGGATTATGCTCTCGATATCGACGCAAATCATATTGTCTTATTATATGAGGTCGATTGAGCCAAAATGTGCTCAGGCATTTTCCTGGGCATACTATGTTAAACCATTTAAACGGAAGAATTATGCAAGACAGAAAATCACAAAAGAACTTCGAACGTGCATTGCTCCACGAGATGGAGAAAATTAAAATTGCTGCACGACAGTGGCACAACAACAATGCCAGAGGCTACAGAGATTATCGTAGCAAGGAGGCTATCTCCAAAAGCTTCTCTGAGATAGCGGTGCTGTGCATGGGCTGAAATGTGCGTGGCGGTTGTCACGCATACTATTCACCAATATTTTAGATTATGAAGAAGTTAGAGAATCCTAAATGGGAAGAGTGCCGAGATTATCTGCGCAACACGATCCTGCCTAGATTGCAGGAGATTCAGCGTGATTTGTTCGGTGACGAGTTTCTAGTACCGGTAGTAAGCGTTGGCGGAAATGGAGAATACGTCTCAGCGCATATTTCTGTCATGAAAGACACCAAGGTACTGAATAGCGTTTATCAGCATTTCTGTTTTTGCGATAGCCGTGAGAAGATAGATTCTCAGTACGCACAGCTCACGGAGTTTATAGAAAAGTACAAAGCCTGAAAATTGAGCGTGGCGATTGTCACGCTCTCCTATAAACCAAAAATATTAGAATTATGAAAAAATGGGTACTATTTTATCACGAGATTAATAAATTTGACCTTGTGAACATGAGATTTACAGACGAAGTGGAAATCGTAGAGATGGTGGGCACGGATTCTTGTATGCGTATCGACGGAAGGTGGAATATGCGGTCAATACGTGCAGCGATACGTAAGGAGATCGAGAGAATGAAGAATATAGAGAGTTTCGACCCTTGTGCGTTCTCTATTCTCACCGGTTATACGATTCTGACTGCTTCAGAAAGTCCGGTGTACAATCTCTAGCCAGAACTGGGCAGTACGATAATGTGCTGCCTGCTATTAACCAAAACATTACGAATATGACAGAAAATGCAAGAATCAGAATGATGATACAGAGCGAGATACTGCGTATTATCACGAACGGAGAGTTCAAGTGTCTAGACAACGTGCCAGTAATGTACGACGGCGGTCCGAGCGATAGCGTTTGGGAAGCCACGAGCATAAGGAGAGATGGCAATTCCCTTACAGTGACTGTTAAGAAACGCTGGGGAATATTCGACCATTATCCATTATACATGTTCACTAGAATTTCACAGCTACAGATTTTGGACTCTCTGAAATCAGCCTGACCGGGTTCCTCGCTTGAGGAATCCACAATAACCAAAACATATTATAGGATTATGGAAACAATAAGAGTAACTGACAGGCACGGAATATGGCGCACATGGGATGTCGTAACAGACAAATGTGTCGGCTGTTGTTTTCTAGGCATACACAACGGAACGACATTCTGTTGTCCTAGCCATATTGCGTGTGACAACAAGTAGCCAAACTGCGGGGCACGTCCTGTGTCCTGCTTCTATTATTAACCAATCAAAATTAGAATTATGACAGACGGAGACAGAAGATTCCTTGCAAGGCTCGTAGCGAGCCACAAGGAGGTGATCAGCGAAGAGTGCGGACGGAAGAAGCTCGACAAGAGCGAGTATTACAGACGTGCCTCTCGTGTGGACAAGAAAGCTCAGGAAATTGAGCGTGCGTACATGCGTCCTAGAAGATTTTAGCCAACATTCTGTGCAGCCTATCTGCACAGAAACCATGTTTAACCAAAAAAACAATAGATATGGAGTATATTAAGAGGACAGAGAACAATACGCGCGTTGACGTGTATTTCGATGGTGAAAAGTATGTATTCATCAACGCATTCCACGGATGTGTGGCAGTTGCTAGAAGAGAAGGACTCGTTGAGTTCACTAATGACGGATACAAGGCTCACGTCAAGTTCAAGGTCGAGAAAACGAGATGCACCATCAGTAAGAGAACTATAGATGGCGCCATTCACAAGATGGAGAACAGATACATGAGCACAATCGTTGAGTATGAATGGAAGGAGGTTGACAGAGATGACTTGCCTTATTCCGTGAGCGTGAAAGTAGAGGAGCGTTAAGCCAAAAATCCTGCGTGGAGACACGTAGGAGCTATTATTAACTAAATATTCAAAGAATATGAGCAAAAGTATAGAATCTATGTTGTGGGAGTTTATTATCGACAATAATATCGCCACAGAATCCGAGCTTCAACTTGTCACGAACATCAATGGCTGGACTGAAGAGACAATGAACGATGTAATTTACGCCAAAAAAGGACTTCGTGACTACGAGCAGTGTATGTCTGAAGGTTATACCGGCACAGATGAGCTTGACAGCTATTATTGTCTTGACGAAGAAGACAATGAAGAAGAGGAAGAGGATGAGGATGAAGAAGAGTAGTATTTGCCTAAAAAGGTGCGCCCATGTATGAGCGTGCCTTCTATTGTTTAACCAGAAAAATTATTTGAATTATGGCAAATAAATTTCAGTACACGAACCAGAAGCAGCTTCGTGAAGCATTCTGGCAGTTTTGCGACGAGTGTGGTATCGACTACACTGGCAAGAAGACAAAGTTCAACCTTGACTTGAACATGACTTTCAATGACTGGAAGGACGGGCTACAGAAAGATGGTGTAATAAGCGACAAGCTTTGTTTCAGAGCTCTTCTGTATTAAGCCAAACCAATCCTCACTCTCACGGGTGGGGATTTCTATTAACCAAAGATTACAGAATTATGAGTGAATTAGAGAAAATCCTGAATGACGATTTACTTAAGTGTGAAATCGTGAATTCAGCAGAGAACGAGGTAAGGCGTGTTGATCTCATCAAATGGACGCACGACAATACATTTTCCATTGCCATAGTACACAAGGATACAGGCAAACTTGAAGTGTCTGACATTCCAGAAACAGACGAGTTTGAAGCGCACAGATATTTCTACAGAAATTATGGCGACGCTATCTTGTTTGGCTAAAACTCCCCACACCATCGTGGGGAACTATTATGAACCATTAAACAGATGAATTATGGAAAAGAATATTGTAGAAGTTGTTATGAACAACAAGGGTGAAGTTGTCGAGAAAGTAGCCGATTATATCGGTGTGGCAAGTTTTGCCGCAGTTATCGAGAGCCTCTATCGCGAATGCCTGGAGAATTTCGATGACGCAGAAGACATGGAAGAATACATTGCTGATTTGTACGGAAAGAATATCCAGTCTATGGCATGGGATTTTACTCTCGAAGCAAACAGAGAGATGAAGAAATATCTCCACCTTGACGATCAACACATGGATGGTAATTTCGCTGATTTGTCTATGGATTATCCTTAGCACGTTACAGGTGTTTGGTGGGCATCAGACTACGATGGCGACGATTACTACGATTTGTATCCTCAGATGGTAGCCAGACTTGATGCCGCAGAGGACAGCGAGCAGGCGAACGAGGACAGAGCGTACCTAGAGGAATGGTATTTCAAAGCATTCGGTACGTACAACATCCAGTATAATTTCTCCAACGAGCTTGAAGAAATCCACTCCATAATGGAGGAAGATTATGAGGAAGCCTAACAATATCCCCTAGCATGGGGATATTCTATGTTAAACCATTTAAATGATTAGATTATGGAATTTAGAAAAGGAATTATCTACGCAGGACTTGTTCCTGTAGTAGGCGGCATGATGTGGGTTTCAATAACGCCAGACGCTTCTGATTCGGTTCATTTCTGGAAGAAGAAGCAGTGTGAGCAGTATATCCGCAAGAATTTCTCGGGAGAAGAGAAGAAATATCTCCTCTCTCAGCTGAAAGAAGAGAAAAGAAGAGCGAAGATATACTCATGGGCAAGACTTTAAAATATACGATCATGAAGCAGGTAATAGTAAGACTCAAGGGAGATTTCTACAGCATGAATACATATTGTAGTACTCTGAAGGAATTTTTAGAGAAGAGAAACCTGAAGCGCTCTGATGTTGCAGAGTGGTGGAAGGAGTAGCCTAACCAAGGGGAGCTTGCATGCTCCTCTTCTATCAACCAAAATACAAAGAATTATGAAAGCAAGACTTTATCATGACACAAGGAAGAAGTTCCGTGACTATATTGACGCCTGGAGTATATACTTTCCTTATCCTAAGTGGATGAGAAAGGAGAATCCTGGAGTGTACGGATGCTTTATCAGCTGCAAGCCGACAGAAAGCGGCATGATAAGGTGTATCGTTGACTATGATGAGTTTATTCCTGGTCTTCGCAGCAGACCTTATCTCGGCAAGAGAGTAGACGTAAAGACAACCCCAAAAGCATTTCAGAAGATTTTCCGTCATCAGGAGAGGTTGTGGAACAACGCAATCACCAAGAATACGGACGAGGCGTGGGAAGCATGGAACAGAGCCTAAAATTGGTAGCCATTGGCTACCTACCATTAACTAAATAAATAGAATTATGAAAAAGGGTATAACAATTTCAGAGAGGGGTAACAAAGTTATCTACAGACTGGGCAGGCGTATTGTGTGCTACCGAGTGGGCTACAGGGTTTATTTCGGAAAGCCCTCTGACGCTACACATGATACGTTTGATGCCTTGTCCGAGAATATTGCACACGAGAGATGCATTGAGATTTGTGAGCGTAGAATCAATGCGGAGATGAAGTATCAGAATCCTGTCGCATACAACGCTCACAGAGTATTGAGCGCATTAGCCTAAAGATAGCCTCCGGGCTATCACCATTAACCAATTAAACAAAAGAATTATGACAAAAGAAGCTACAAAGGTATTTAACAAGTGGTATAAAATCTGGAAAGACAACCGCGACGGAAAGACTATCTGTTTTATCTCTCGCGGTAACTGGTCAGACCCTCAGATTGCATACAATGGTTATCTTCTGAATTACTGGGACGTTTACGAACTGGCTTGTCCTGAGGATGCGCCGGACGAGTATGAACCTGATGAGGAGGAATGGTATTGTGCCTGTATGGATTCGCTATTCGGGTACACAGATTGTGGTATGACACCGGATAAGTTCGAATCATCAGACGCCATGAGCGTGACAGGAATCATCACTATCAAGAAGCCTTAAAAACAGAGGGAGCAATCCCTCTGACGTTATCAACCAAATTATCAAGAATTATGAAGAGATATTACGTATCAGTCACAGAGACTTTAAACAAGATTGTCAGCGTCGATGCCAAGAGTGAGAAAGATGCGCTTGAACAAGTACAAACAGCCTACAATGATTCTGTCATCGTTCTCGATTCCAGCAATTTTGTAAACGAAGGAATAGAGCTTGATTCTAATCAGGAGTTTTATGCTGACAACGAAAAAGAGCAGGGAGGAGATGTTTATCAGCACATCGACTAGCCAAATGGGGAGAGTAATCTCCCTACCAATAACCAAAACACAAGAATTATGAATGAAGACAGAATCCTAGAGATGTTCTTTGAGAAAGCCAGATGGCAGTATGCTATCGAGAAAGGCTTATTCAAGGACATGAACAAAGCAGTTATGTATCAGCTTACAACACCAGAGGCTCGTCTGGCTATGTATCAGAGGATCAAGAGCGGCAATTACAAGATAATGCCGCCGCATACAGCAAAGATTCCGAAAGACAACGGAGATTTCCGTACTGTCTACGTGAATGAACCTGTAGACAGAATCCTGTTGAGTATAGCAAACGACCTCTTGTTTGAACTGATGCCAGAGATGGTGCATCCACGCTGTACGTCATACCAAAAGGGTATCGGCTGCGGTCGTGTGGTGCAGGAAGTATCTCGGATAATATACTCGGCAGATGGTAAAATCATCGGGTGGAAAGGTGACTTCTCCAAGTACTTTGATTCTGTGCCTATTCGGTTCATCGACTGGGCATTCGACAAGGTAGAGGAGAAGCACGGAAAGTCTGCACTGATAGATGTCATCCGTGACTACTATCACACAGATATCTATTTCGATGAGGACAACAACCTCTGCGAGAAGTATCAGTCCCTCAAGCAGGGATGCTCTGTTGCTGCGTGGCTGGCAGACGTGGTTCTGTACCATATAGATGAGATGTTGTCAAATCTGGACGGATATTACGTCCGCTATTCTGATGACATTCTCTTCGTGGGTAAGGACTACGAGAAAGCCATGGATATCCTGAAGAGCGAACTGGAGAAGATGCAGATGACGCTCAACCCCAAGAAAGTTGAGTATCTTGACGCTAATCACTGGTTCAAGTTCTTGGGATATTCCATCAAGGGTCACAATATCTCCCTGTCGTCCACACGTATCAAGACTTTCCAAAAGGAGATTGAGAAGAGGACGATAAAGAAGCGTGACACCACGATGACGAAAGCCATCAATTCAGTCAACAGATATCTCTACAAGGGGTACTGCGATTATTCCTGGGCTACTCAGGTTCTTCCGGTCATAAACGTGAAAGAGGACATCGACAAGCTCAACGCCTTCGTCATGGACTGCATCCGTGCGGTCAAGACAGGCAAGAGAAAGGTCGGTGGTCTCGGATACGTAAAGACTCAGGCTATCGGTTGTATAGACCGAGGCCGTGGCAGGAACGTGACAACAAACAGGAGTAAGACAGAGAGCGAAATCAAGGGGTATCTATCGATAGGTTGTGCTCAAAATGCCTTGCGAACGAGCAGGGCGGCGTACAACACATTGGTGAATACTCTGTAGGTTAGCACCCAGCGCAAGGGTTTTGCCGGAATGAAGAGCGATTTAACCATCCGGTCTCGAACGATCGCGGACCTATCTCTGAATCAGAGATGGTCCTGCGATCCTCTCCACCAGGATATTATCAATCTGATATAGCTATGCGCAGTATCTTCTGACCGGCATACTCTGTAACCGAGCACACGGACGTGGTAGAAGGACGAACAGATTCAGGCTAGCGCCTCTATAACATCATCCGTTGGGACCGAGTTATCCAAGTTTGCAACTTGAGACACCTCGGGCCCCTCGTATGACGCACAAGGCGTAGCTCATCAATGAAGTACAGAAATGTGCCAGTCCGTATTACTTTCCACCGGTGGCGCACACCACCAATTCCTGACGGATGACAATGTTTATGCAACAGGTCTCTTAACCAGAAGTCCGGATCCTGGACGGCTGCGCAATTTGCGCATTGTCCTGGATCCTGAATTCTGGCGAATCCTGTGTCAAATCAGAAACATAAAGTATTGTGCCGAGCCATCGGTCAGGGAATTACCCGAGCACGAGGGTAGTCTTCAGAGGGGAGTTAATTTACGAGTGATGTTGTGCTCGCCGGCTAATGCTGTGAATCCACAGCGTCATCCGGCGGGATAACATCCCTCAGATCAAGCTGCTACAGCTACGTGTCGCGCTCTCAGATGAAGACAACGTTATTGCCAAACGAGGTACACGAGGAGGAATTCTTTATGTCGCGATCTCTGTATCAACGCGATAAGGCTGGTGATACCAGCAATCTCGCGTATTGCAAGATCCCTCAATCGTCAAGTTAGAGGTAGGCAACAGACCTATGAGTGTACCTACAAACAACCAAAGTGAATTGCATCACGACTTATCAAGAGTATGAGGTTTAATACCACGTGAGTGGAATACCGCCGTCGATACATATCTGTACCGACGGCCGTATCCAAACACGGGGTCGAATCACGAACATATATCCATGCAACATAATACATGAGATAAGTCATGCGCATTGCAGCGATGTCTGGCAAGTTCTGAGAGTTCATCTAGCGTTTCATTGATTCTGAAGCCAAGGATGGGGAAGCATTCGCTTCCTGGATGTTGGCTTCATAACAATGACATGCCCTTAATCGAAAGCTTAAAGCAATGCAACGTGTCAGGTTGAGCCAGACTAGGTTATTGCGAGCCGAATGGTGCGCAAGGGGAATAGATTGTATAATACTGTTTCAATCATCCTGAGCATCCAGGTGATTACCTGGATCCGTCAGGACTCAAATACAGTATCAATCAAAACTATATAGTTACGCAACAGATTCTCTGAGCGCACTTCTATTAACCAATATTTCAGAATTATGAATAGCAGATTACTAAAGAAGCTTGAGGATATCAAGAAAGAGTACTGGGAATCCGAAGTTTGCATGGGCGAGATGCTTGACTCTGTGAGCGCAGACGGATTCTCTATCGAGGAGGCTCACTGGTTGTATATGCGTGCAATGGAGTGGGCGAACGGAGATAAATTCTATATCCACATCGGAGAAGACGAAGATGTACTGAGTAAGGATGAACTCGAAGAAGCCAATTTGATAGTGCTAGAATAAGCACTATCCCTATTAACCAAATATTTTGAGAATATGACATACGACGAAATTATCAATGAAGTTGAGAATGGTGCTAAGTTCACCATCAACTTCCAGAAGAGAACATGTAGAGTGAATGGCAAGGTAGTAATGTCCGAGGAAGACAAGCCGAAGGACACGCCTTACCTTACACCCGAGGTAGTATTTGTTGGCATCGAGCAGAGATATGCAGCGTACAAGCACTCTGTGCCTTCGGAGCGCTCTGAATCACATCGCCGCTACTACTTCAGGGCTTTACCTGAGAAAGAGCTCTCAGACGGAGATATGATGTACGGAGAGCGACGAGAGGTAGCAAGATGCAAGCTGGAGCTGTACGTACTGGTCCAGCTTCTCAGAGGCAACCTCTGGTGGGACATGTCGTGGGGAACGTGGTTCTGGTGTTCGGAGAACGACAAGGACCTGATTATCCTCAGAGACTGGATTGAGCCAAACAAGGGTGGGGCGTAGCCTCATCCACAAGAGTTAAGTAAATTTTTAATAACCAATTTAAATTATTTGAATTATGAAGCAGATTGTAACAATCACTGGTGAGAACTTGAACATCGTAACAAAGAACGTAGAGGCTACAGCAGCTACCAAGAAGACCAAGGCGCAGATGCGTCTCGAAGCTCTTAAGGCAGCAGGCGTTGACGTAAGCAAGTACTTCCCTCTCGGCGACGACCAGCTTATCAAGATCGAGAATGGCGCAGCGGTTCCGGTAGACATGGACGATGCGACCATCGATGCGGTAGGCAAGCAGATTGTCGAGGGTGGATACGTAAGCAACTGGAAGCTGTTCCGTCGTTGGGTTATGTCTCAGATGTTCCACATGCTCAGACAGATGGAGACAGACAAGCTCACGTTCAATGAGGTATTGCAGCGCAAGGGCTACGAGTATCAGTGGCGCATGTTGGAGAACGAACTCTATGCTCAGGTAAAGATGTCTGAGCACGGAGACTTTGACAATGTCGGTTCAAGAAACCGATGGTTTAACGGCGACGTTGCCAGCGACATGGCTACAGACTACATCAGCAAGCTCCGCAAGTACGTGGATGACAATCTTATCTACAATGTCAAGAAAGACAAGGATGGGAACGAGAAGAAGACATACAAGCATACCTGTAAGGGCAATCCTTACGTACGTCTTCAGAACGAGGACATTTTTGTCGCAGACTTAGAGAAGAAGGTATATGCTCCTCTCGGTAATCTTGCGCGCAAGATGTACGACAGCAATACCTACAAGGAAGTCTACGATGCCGTTCATAAGTTCAATAAGAAGCGCAAGCATCTCGCATGGGACACCAAGCAGTCTGATGCCTTCATCAATGCCTACAAAGGTTCTGGTTCCTACTACACGATGAGAAACCTCATCATGTTCCACGGAGCCAGATTCTGGAAAAACGGACGGAAGATGTCAGAAGCCAACTCGTTGAAGGAGCTTGAGTCTAAAGCAAAGCTCTATGATGAGCAGGGCTGGAGAATGCTCGGTGTTCTCAAGCAGCTCATTATCGAGAACGATATCGACATCCAGGGCAAGATTAACGAGTGGCATAAGGCTAAGGTCGAGAAGGTAATCGCCAGAAAGTAGTAAGGTTCGCCGCCTGTAGTATGGTGGCCCGGCAAAGATGTTTCACAAGAGCTTCTGCAACGAAGGATCTCCTCCAGTTACTACTGGAGGTAATCCTTCGAGCTAAAGCTCTCCGATCGAACTTTTATAGTAAGGCGCCAGCCGGGGACCATTCTAGCCAAAAGTCGGTTACTGATTCGGTAACCGATTCTATGTCTAACCAAAAATGAAGGATTATGAAAGAGATTAAAGAGAAGATTGATGTGAATTCCCTTGTTCCTGCACCTCTAGATAACAAGAATGTTATGCTTGACTGGTGGAAAGAGAATATGTTCGATGACGAGAACTATTCATTCAATGGAAATGTTTATCTCGGATTCATCGCTGGACTCCCCGTGATGGCAACCATCAAGGAAAATGTCGTCACGGCAAAATGTATTCCTCAGATATTGCGAACTTGCGAAGACCTCGACTTGTTCACTAGTACAATCGTAAAGAATCTTACAGGAAACGCATTTGAGATGATCCACTCATCCTTATTCCCGAGATTCAAGCAGTACATCGATGAACAGAGGAAAGGCCAGCAACTCATCATCTCGTTTGAACTTGATGACAACGAGGCTATCGTGACTTTCAACTGGAATGCCCTAAAGGACGTAGATTAGCCAAACAGGTCAGTCGTTAGCAGCGGCTGACTCCTTATCATAACTAGATTTTGTTTAAATGGTTCAAGCCGGTCTGTCGTGAGACACACCGGTTTTTTGTTCCCCAAATATTAACCAATTAAATTTTTAGAATTATGAGCAGAAATTACTGGACATTAGGTAAGGAAGGAATGAAGACGCGTCTTTCAAAGGCACAGGCAGCTTATGAGGATGCAGTAGAGAACGTCAGCGACTTGCACGTCAAGATCAGTGAGGGTAATACAAAGTTGGGAGCAATCCCTTCGGTGTCACTTATCCCGGTCATGGACTGCGGTAACTGCGCTATCTGCGCCAAGAGCTGCTACGACCTCCGCAACGACTTCATCTATAAAGAGGTTATCAATACGAGAGCCATCAACTCTGCAATCTACCACGAGGACCCTGAGAGATACTTCAAGGAGATTAATGGGTATCTCGACTACAGATTCCCTAGAGCATTCCGATTCCACATCGGCGGCGACATACAGGACAAATGGTATCTTGACAAGATGTGCGAGATTGCTCGCAAGCATAAGGATACCAAGTTCCTGGCGTTCACGAAGATGTTCGATGTGTGTAACGAGTACCTTGATGAGGGCAACGTAATCCCAGAGAACATGCATATCCTTTTCAGCGGATGGCTTGGTCTCAAGATGGACAACCGTCACGGATTTCCGGAAGCGCATCCTATCTTCGAGAGCGGAACGTCTGCTCCGGAAGGAACACTTCTATGTACAGGCAACTGTACAGAGTGTCTGAAGGAAGACAGACTATGCTGGTCTATTGGGAAAGGTCAGGCGATAGGATTCCTTGCACACTAGCCAAAATCCTCGTCAGGAATGACGGGGTGCTATGTCTAACCAATTAAAATTTTGTGAATTATGGCAACAGCAAGAAGAGGAACAAGAATGCTCAAAGCTTCCGACATTATGAAGAGAAAGGGCATTGTCCAGAAACAGATGGACATGAACAAGTTCAACGAGGTTATAGAGAATTTCTTTATGACCCACGAGCCTAAGGATACGATTCTCCTTACGCCGAAGAGATTCATCGAGATGGATAACCCGCCAGAGGGTGACTTCATTGACTATCTCGATGTCAGCGTGTGGGAGAAGAAATGCGATGATCCGGATGACCAGTTCGACTTCATCGACTATCAGTTCATGAAGAAGAACGGGATGCTCCGTCCTATCCTTATGGTGAACGAGCCTTTTATCGGCAATGCCGCTGGGTGGCTGAGAGATTATTGTGGATTCACTGTTAAAAGCAGAACACGAAAGAAGAAGAAGGAATACATCGTGTCTCTGCCGGTTTGACATACTCTCACCCCTGAAGGGATGAGATTCTTGGATGCAGGCGCACATGCGCCCTCCTTGCGGAAGGTGTCTTACTTGTGCTCTCCAATTCGGCAATGCCCTGCCGAAGAATATTCTGGGCAGCGAGAAGGTCACGGCTATGGACTGCGCCACACTCGGGGCAAGTCCATTGCCTATCCTTCAGCTGAAGCTGCTTGTTTACATATCCGCATGTACACGTCTTTGATGACGGGTAGAATCGGTCAATCTTATGGACGATGACACCATACTTGGAAGCCACGTACTCCAACTTGGTGACGAACTCACCGTGTGCAAGATCGCTCATCTTCCTGCCCCACAAGGCTGTCATGCCGGTGAGCTGGAGGTCTTCGATGAAGATACGGTCGTACTGCCGGCATAACTGATGGGCGAGCCGCCACTGGAAGGCGTTGCGCTGGTTGACAACCTTCTCGTGGTGTCTGTCGAGATCCTGACGTTTCCGTTCCCGGTTATGGGAACCTGGCACACACTTCAAGAGGTTCCGCGACTTACGCTGCAACTGGCGCAGTCCGCTCTTTAGAAACTGCGGGTTTTCAACCGTGGTTCCGTCGCTCATCGTCATGTAGGTCTTTAGGCCAAAGTCAATGCCTACGGATGCACCATTGTGTGTCTTTCCGAGGCTGACAGGGGCTTTATCAAGCACCATGATGATGAAATACTCTCCCAGTGGACTGCGCTTGACGGTGAGGGTCTTAACCTTGCCGTCGCAAGGTCTGCTCAGCGAGAATTTGAAACGCTTCTTTATTCTGTTTATCGTCAGCACGTTCCCGTTGATGGAATAACCTCCTTGTCGGAATACAAAAGAGGAGAAATCCTTCGCCCGTCTAAACTTTGGAGGTCGTGCTGCAAGATGCTTAAAGAAACGCAGATATGCGTCATCGAGACGGTCAAGAATCTCCTGCACCGTCTGCGAGTGCAATAGGTTTCGGTTGATGCGCTTTGCGAAATGCTTACGCATTCTGTTTATGCCGATATATTTGCCGTACATGCGGTAGTAGCGTTTCTGTAGCGCGAGTGCATGATTCCACACAAAAGCAGCCTCGCGGAGCATCTTATCCAGGTGCTTCGTCTTATCGGTGCGATAGAGTTTGTATTTGTATGAAATCATAAGCAAACGTTTTATGCTTACAAATATACAACTTTTTCTTCAACTTTGCAAATAAATTCAGAAAAATATGCACTTTCATCCCACACCTGAAGGTAGTGGGTATTCCCGCGCTAAATATCGTAAAGCCAAACAAGGCGTGGAACATTTTGTTTCACGCTCCCAGTATTAACCAATTAAATAGAATGATTATGGAAATAGTAGATGTAAATGTGAGCAAGTTTGACAAGTATGACATGGAGAACGAACTCTATTATGAGTCTCTGTGGGAGAAGATGTTCGATGAAGGTAAATATACGGACGACTACTGCAACGAGGCGGTCGGTTTTATTTATTCAAACGCTTGTCATGCAGAGGTCTATGACAACGCAATGGTTGTCAGATGGATAAAAGATAGTGCTAACAAGATTCGCTTGGCAATGGTGGCAAACGACCTGGTAAATAACCTCATGGGCACAGAGCAAAAGAAGATCATCACAGAGGAGAACAACGGAACCACGCTCCTTACTGACGATGGCATATATCTTAACATCTTCGTCAATTTCGAGATGCGTTACATACAGATTCTCGCTTACCAGGAAGCCTAAAAAGCCCTCTTCGGAGGGTGCAAGTATTAACCAATTAAGAATAGAGATATGGAAGATTTAGAAAGATTCAAGAAGTTTGTCAGAGAGAACAACCCAATGGTTCCTGACCTATTACAGGAGTTTGAGCCAGTCCGCAAGATCGATTCCGTAGAAGATATCGACGATTGTGACTGGATTCACCTTATGGATGAGTACGATGCAGCGAACATCACCTGGAAAGCTCAGATGATGGCGCAGGAAGTCGAAGATTCACTCGGAAGTGATGAGCACACCTGTTATATACAGGAATATCCAAAGACCGGCCGTATAGGAATCATTATCGATGGAACACAGGAGTTCCTTGGCAAGAAGAGCGAATGCGAGAATTATCTTCAGGGATTCCTGAGAGCATTGGAAATCATAAAGGAGAACCAGTAAGCCAAACAAGCCTGCCGGAAAACGGTGGGCATCAAGTTAAACCAAAATATTAAGATTATGGATAGAAAAGTATTGAAAGACAAGATTGATGAGTTGCGTTTAACAGCCAAGATGGAGCTTGCATGCACCATCCGTGAGATTATGAGAGAGCACAATGTGCAGAAGAAAGAACTTGGCTGGCCTGTAGTTATCAACAATAGCAGTCTTGTAGATGTCGTAGAGGTAGGTAGTAGAGATACCGATATCCCGTTTTTCGTCATAAATGTTGGTGTTGGCTACTACAAAGAGCCTCACAAGGTAAGTGCATTGGACGATAGCGTATCTGTCGAGCTACTCGCTGATATTGCGACAGGGTTGAATAACGAACTGAGTGGATACGTCAGCACTTATATGGCAAAGTACAGATTCATCTATGAAGACGGAACTACTGCTGACATGGATGAGCCTTATGTATTCCTTGCAGAATCAGAAATAGATGCCAAAGATAAGGCTGACGACTATGCAGAGGTATGGAATAACTGGAATGAAGATACGATAGAACTCGTATCAGTCGAGAAACAGACCGCTTCGGAAGGTTAAATTAGCGTTAAAAACGGCAAAGATGATGGTTTATATTATAAACTTTTAGTATCTTTGCCACTAATAACCAAAAAAAATAGAATTATGACAGAAGAATTAAGAATCAAGACAAGAGACTGGGAGCGACTGTTAAGCCCTGTTCAGCAGGAGAAGTACAAGCTCGCTATCAAGCAGGGCTGGTTCGCTGACTATCACGACAACGCGTGGAGGCACAACACCTTCTACGGTGCTTATATTTGGAAGTATCCGAAGTTCATCAAGGTCGTGAGAATGTTCGATGAGCTGTTGGGCCACAAGCCATTGTGGGAAGACATCACTGACGACAACCTCCGTGACCTCTTTGAGAAAATCAAGGAGAACTATGCTCCCAACTCCGCAAAGACCGTATGCGCCACCATCAAGGCGGTGATACGTGAGAACGATGCTACGAAAGAGATTAACAGCCCGACGTTCGGAAAGATACTCAGAACGAAGGCTGTGCCCGTACAGTCCGTCTATCTCTCGGATGAGGAGATAAACAGAATCATCAATTACAATCCAAGAGGACAGACGAAGAGATATGTTCAGCGCATGTTCCTCATGGAATGCCTCTGTGGAGCACGATATAGCGATTGTCAGAGGATAACCCCCGAGAACATCGACGACACCGGTCACTTCATCGTCTATGTGGCACAGAAGACCAAGACAGAGGTAAGAGTTCCTCTTCACAAGAAGCTCCGTCCGTTCCTGGTATGCGGCACGGGTGTCGAACCTCTCCCTGGCGAAATCAGCGAGATGACCTTCAACCGAACTCTTCGTGACATCTGCCGTGAATGCGGAATAGATGCGAACACGAAGGTATTCAAGGCCGGAAGGGAGGAGACCGGAAAGAAGTACCGCTTCATCTCCTCACACACCGGCAGACGTTCGTTCGCCACGAATCTCTCCAAGAAAGGCGTACCATTGGAACAGATTGCCGTCATGATGGGGCATACTAGTAACGGTAAGCCTAATATCCAGATGACGCAGCGGTACATCGTTGGTAAGACCGAGATTGACAGCAGTACCCTCAAGCTCTTCGGAGTCTATGACAGCGACCTCGATAACGGTCTCGGTGAGGACTAAGCTAAAACTGGAGGTGGCCAGCATCCATCTCCTGCTATTGTTTAACCAATTAAAGTTTTTAGAATTATGTTAGAAGGATTTACAGAAGAAGAGTTGGCCAATTACGCCAACGAATGCCGTGAGGAATATGCCGAGAAACTTAAAAATATCTGGGAAAAGGCGTTCGATGGGGAAATCAAGGGTTACGATGAGCTCGACAAGGCACTTCGTGACTTCGACAATGATTTTTTCTATAGAATGGACGATTACACGGATGATTTCGTCTCATCCCCTACAGAGGAAGAGCGCAACAGCCTCAGCGATGTTCGGGAGACAATGCCTTACGAGGAGTTTGTCGCAAAGTGGTATCACTGGTATCATGACCATTGGGAGGATGAGAGAGGAAGACCTATCGACGGTTGCGGAAACCTTCTCACTGCCGACGGAAAGCATTCCGTATGGGATGTCATCAAAGGCGGAAAATGATATACTTCTAGTAATTCATAACTAGATTTGTTTAAATGGTTGTCCTCTCTTGCCCGTGAGGGTAGGAGAGGATTTTATCCAAAAACAGATATAATAATCTGACTATTATTAACTAAATTTGGAATTATGAAGAAAACAATGAATGAGGATTTACCTTACGAGCAGCAGATGAAGCCTATCCTTGCAAGCTACGACAGACTTGTTGAAGAGAATCAAAATCTCAAGAATAGAGTAGCAGAACTGGAAAAGGCCTTGAAGTCTGCTAGTAACGAATCGGAAAGAAAGTACAACGCAGAGATTAGCGACATCATTAACACCTGTAAACAGCGAGGCGAGAAGCTTGAATGGATTCAGAAGACACTGGAAGATTATCTCGTGAGTTTAGGTATTGAGCTTCCTCAGTACAGAACGGTTTCCAAAGTCGTGAAGATGATCGTTAAGATTTAGCCCCGATTAGCCAAACCAAGGAGCTTCGGCTCCTGCAATTAATAACCAAGCCCTACGCATCACGGTTAAGCGGAAAATTATGGAAAGGAACGATATTGTGGTATTGGAGAATCTTCAGCAAGAAGATGATCAGCCAAGATTCCTCGTTGTATTAGCCAAGGAAATCGAAAATTGTGCAGCAGATGGAAGCAGCTACGATTATTCCCTGAAGAACGACGAGAGTGAGTGCGAGTATGATATGATGAAGGCTATAGAGAAGAAGTTCGGAGTTAACACTGCCGAGCTGTCTCTACATGGAGAGGATAACGAACTCGAAGCTTGCATCGGTTCAGAAATCAGCGATGAGTTGCTTGCTAAGATAAACGATTTCGCAAAGACCTGGAGAAAGGAAAACGAATGGTTCGACAGCCCTACATATTGGAACTATTACGATGGTTCTGGTTACAAGTCTGTTTTGCTTCATAGCGAAGTGGAATATGCGAACGACAATCGTCAGTACGATTTGCTCGACAGCAATGACGATACCGCAAAGGACGTTATTGCGGCATACGACAGAGCCGAGGATGTTCCAAGACAATGGGAAAACGGATATTCTACCTTCATTGATAAAGAAACCGGGTATGAGATCAGATTCTCTCAATGGAGCGGTCACGGCAGTATGGCAGACGTTTATTAAATTAAATTCATTACACTTCAGCCCTCGACATCACGGTCAAGTCATTAGCATTGAAGAAGGTGAGATTATTTAACTATCACAACAACGGTAGCAATAGCAAGGTAAACGTTTACTTCGAGGACGGAACAGAATGGCATAGAACAGTAGAAGCCTATGAAGTCCAGCAGCTTGCACATCAAGGTGAGCCATACCTGGAAATTCTATTAAAAAAATACAAAGAACATCAGCCTAAGCCAGAGTTCCAGAAAGTACACGTAAACAAACAATTTGAAACTTTATAAATCTTATAAGCCCTCGACAGCACGGTAAAGTCAGTAAAATGGAAAATTATCTTGAAAAAGTTGTAAAAGAGAATGGCAATATAAACGTTAACGAATTGAGCTGGAAGCAGGTCGTTGCACTCCTGAACGCCTGGGATTCCAGCTTTGCAAGAAATGAGAACGCGTCGTTCTCGGAGATGGTGAAGCGATGCTATAAATCACGTCCATGGCACGAGAATGCGAATATTATCTATTTGCATCGAGATAACAAGAAAACTACCATCCTCCCTCACGCCAGTTACAACCTCGACGAAGCAGAGGAAAATATGATATTTAATTTGCTCAAAAAGCAATTAAAGTGAATCTCTACGGATGCAGTAGAACGAAAAAGCCCCGACCTAAGCCGGGGCTACCACAGACCATTACAGTCTGACATCTACGATAGTAGAAATTAGCTCTTTGCGAGCGTTTAAATCCACAATTCCGAAGAATTGACCGTCAACGGAAGTTTATTTTTATTTCGATTCCATAAAGGTACGATTGAAGTCTTCCGAAGACATGTGCAAAGATAGTGGATTTATTTCAGAAAACAATATTTCTTCAACAACAATTAACGAATTTAACTTATATGTACAAAGTCATAAGCACAGAACATCATTTTTATCCTCATGTCGTGCTAGAATTGCAGGATACCGCCACCAAAGAGACAAAGTGGTGGTGCTACGCTGACTTTCATGACGAGGACCTGTGCAAGGAGCTTGGGGTGGAGGACCTTACCGGTTGTACCCTTGACAAACAGCCAAGTCACGGGACCTGGATATCCAAGGAGGATATAGGGCATCTGTAATCGCAGGTTCTCATACAACTAGCCGCTTATCATTTCACAGATAGGCGGCTATTTTATTAAAAGTCACCACTAAAAACACACCGAAAAACGCTCTTTTTTCTTAAAAAGGGTTAATGTAAATATTCTATACTTTAATGAATAGCACGAATTCCTGTTTTTACTCTAATCGAAACATCAAGCCAAATCAGCACTTTCGAGAGTTTTGTTTTTACTTTTTACTTGAATGGGCATATAAAAACACAAAAAAATCACGCTTGTACGAATGAAAGTAATAATGTATCTTTGCATCGACGCTTTGATACACAATCAGCACGTTGGTATTATTTGCAAGGAAATTTAGTAGGTGTCCGAAAGGAACCGAATAGAAAAATGGATTTCATTAAGTGGTGCTGCACTTTTTGGAATCCTTTTATTTTTATACTATGCAGAGGAAATGCTTGCACATATTAGTTGAATTGGTAGAGCGGTACGCAAGAGGTCGTTCCAGGGTGGAGCGCAGCAAGCGTATGACCGTTCTATCCTTTGCTATCTGGTGCAAGATGCAGCATAGCAATTCCGTAATGTTTGATATGGGTACGCGTGATTTGATGCGGACACTTCATATTGGGCATACGAAAGCACAAATGATACTCCAAGCCATCAGGTCTTCCGAGTTATTCTCAGTTCAGGAAGATGGACGCTTCATAGTGAACTCTTTCAAGGATAATACCATAAAGCGAAACAAGAAGGGAAGAGTATTCAAGGGTGCGAATATGTTTACCATAGAAGTAAACAAAGAGATTACGCTAAAAGAAATATACAACAGGCTCAACGAATTACTTTTCCTGCATCAGATAGGAAGTATGGAAGCGAACAGCTCACACGTAAGTGCAAACAACCGCTCGTGTCGCTACTCACACATTCCTTTCTCTCAGCTGGAGAGTGCGGTGGGCATGTCCCATGGCTCAATTAGCGGAATAAAGAAACGCCTCAAAGGAAAGAAAGAGATTTCCTCTACATTTGCAGAGCTGCACATGGCAGACGGCAGATGTGAGGATCAGGTGAAAAAGCTTCTAGTAAAGTTCGGAAGAAAAAAAGCATCTTTCGTGAGAGACAATAATGTGTACGTCTGCATTCCTTGTTCGTATGCAATAACAGACAGAAATGCAAAGGCAAGCTGCGGAAGACACACCATCTATGGTTATGCCGGCAAAAAGGCTAGCAAGAAAGGAATAACAAGGCAGGGGAGAGAGCTCTACTCTCCGATGCGAAGTTTGGGCAATTTGCCCGATTAAATGGTAGTGTTTCTGTTTTTGACGGTTTCACACTATAAGTAAGTGCTTGATTGTATTGTTTAATCTCTCTTATGCCCTACGTGCGTGAGAGAAAAAAAGAAAAAAGATTATGAAGAATGAAACAAAACTTAAAAAGTTGGAAGCTTGGTTGGATGAGAATAATTTCAGTCACCACGTTCCTCGTTCTCTTGAGAGAGGCGTAAAAGGTAGTCCAAATCTCATCATAACCCCTTTCGGTCATCACAGAATTAACGTGAAGCTTGAGGGAGAGGACGACAGTTTGTTCTACGACCGCCATAGGGGCAAGCATCCTGTCTTCATAAGAGACTCAGAGGCTCCAAAATTTGTGCTCGAAAAGGTGCAGAACGTTATCATCGAGCTGATGAAGAAGGAGAATGCCTTCACTCAGCTTACTCCTGAAGAGAGAAGAAAGGTGGAGAAGAAGCGAGAGAAGAACAGGAAGAAGAATCTCCGCAGAAGACAGAAGCACAATGCCGCCAACAACGGCATTTAATGATTTGAGATTAAAAATATTTAGATATGAACGAATTGAAAATTTTCAGTAATCCTGCCTTTGGGCAGGTAAGAACAGCAGGAACTCCAGATAATCCTTTGTTCTGTTTGGCAGACGTATGTAATGCCGTAGAGCTTACGAATCCTTCTTCCGTAAAGGGTCGTTTAGACAAAGAGGACGTGCAACTAGTTGATTTACACGCCCTAAACTACAAGATGGTAGGAAACTCAATGGCAACCTTCATCAACGAATCCGGCTTTTACGATGTGTTGTTGTTTAGCACAAGCCCGAAAGTTAAGCCATTTAGAAGATGGGTAACACATGAAGTTCTTCCTTCTATCCGCAAGACGGGTCAGTATAGCGTCGCTCAGCCATCCTTGAATGATAAGCTGCAAGCAAATCTTACTTTTGCCGATTGGACCATAAAGACTCTCAACCTCAACGAGGCTAGCAAGATATGCTGGGCAAAGAAGATTGCTGAAAAGTTCGATATCCCTACGGATGCACTTCCTTCAGGTGTCAACGCCGGCACAGAGGCTCCTACGCTCCACGCAGCGAAAGACCTTCTTAAGGAGAACAATATTCCTCTCACCTCCTTCGCATTCAACAGAATTCTGATGAAGAAGGGAGTCATCCACGAGGCTACACGTCCTAGCAGGGATAAGAACAAACCTTGGAAATGGAAAGTGCTCAACAAGGGCTTCGAGTGCTTCGGTCAGAATATCCAGGATCCGAAGTTTCAGTCTCAGACCCAGATTAAGTGGTACGACAACAGATTCTGTGATCTGCTGAAATATGTCGGCATTGAGAAACCTCAGATGCTCGGGTTCTAAAAGGTGGAAAAATCCCATATTTTGAATATAAATAAAAATCTAAATACGTAAAATCTGCGTATTTACTTAAAAGATTGAGTATATGAAAGAAAGATTTAAAATGATTTTCGACCGCATCGACATCTTTGTCGTGTGCATTGCCGTCTGCTTTTGCCTCTGTATTGCGGGAGGCTTCATTGGGAACCGGGATGCGCTTGCTGATTTCGTCATCGTAACTATTCTCATTTCTGAAGTCTGTTACACCAGCCGCTGCAACGAGAAGCTTCAAATAGAGCTGATAGAGACAAAGGAAAAGCTGAAGAAGGCTGAGAAAGAGTCGGATACTGCACATCAGATCGTCAAGAAGGGTAGGATTATCCGCCTCTACGACTTCTTACTGGAAATGTTGTGGATGGAAAGATGGTCATGCGAGCATGCCAAGGTCAATTATTGCAAGCACAAGATAACATTGAGACAACTTGTTGATGCGATGAATCATTTCGATAAGAGGTGTGATGAGATTTCCAATAAAATCTCTGAGCTTACCAAGGATTTGAACGAACTCGATAAATAGATACTTGTCATAAAACAACTTTCCCCACGTCATTTCCCGATGGCGTGGGGATTTTCCTTACTGCCCATTCAGATAGTCGATGACTTTTCGGTTCGCCTCGTCTATCTTCTTATTGTCGAACTGAATATAAAGGTCGGTGGTGGATGAATCCCATTCACTATGACCCAAAGCCTTGCCGATAACTTCCTTCGGAATATCAATGCTCGCCGCTATGGTGGCCCAGCTTCTTCTTGCAGTGTACCATATTATATCCTTGTGAAGTGGCTTGATCTCTTTCTTGATCAAGGCGCCACGCTTGTTCTTCTTCATCTCGGTAGGTCCGATTCTCTTCAGGTAATCTCCTAGCGTTCTCCTGAAGCTTGATTCCTTCGTTCCGTCATCCAGGATACACAGAAGGTGGTCCTTTCCCTTATACTTCTTGATGATTTCCATCGCTTCCGGCTCAACCTTGATGTCGTAGAGCCTGCCGGTCTTGTTGCGCTTGTATTGGATGCGCCCTCTCTTGATGCAGTCAGCAGGAAGTTCGAGCAGGTCGGAGAGGTTGATGCCTATCAGATAGAACCCGAGCATGAACAAGTCACGGTACTTCTCCATGAAAGGCTCTACCGGAAAGTCACGATACTCCCTCATCTCCTCGGCACTCAGATACAGGTACTGCTGACGCTCCGTCTTGATGGAAAACTTACGGAAAGGATATTTGGTGGTAATCTCATTATCTATGGCCCAGTTGAACACCGTACGTATGTTTCTGAGGTCGATGGCTATTCCACCGCTCATGCGGCCTTTCAGAAGCTCATGCGCATGGAATCTTTCGAGCCAGTCTCTGTCGATGCTGTCGAAGTCGGCATGTTCATCGAAGGATTCAATCCTCTTCCTTGTTCTTAGAAATATCTCCTTGGTGCTATCCTTAGCCTTAGTCTTGATGAACTCATCGATGTAGTAGAGGATATTCTTCTCTACAGATGCAGCCCTTCCATTGATGATGGCTTTGATTTCGTCCTTCATCCTTGCTGCCGGAAGTTCGCCGTTCATATAGATATATTCCTCCACGGACGCAAACAGCCTTGCAAGCATCGCCGTCTTGGCTCTTGCGTTCGGAACACTCTTCGGGAAGATCATCCCGCTGAACTTGACGGTACTCGTGATACCGGTATAGACCTGGAATCTCTTTCCCTGATAACTGATGATGAAGAAAACCTTGAGAGACTTTCCTTCAACGTATATCTTGATGCTATTCATACTTACTCACAGATTTTACTCACAATTTTACTCACAACTCAATTTTACTCACATATTACTCACAAAACTACTCACATTGGCGTACATTATGCACGTTTTTGTACCTATTTTGTGGTTGAAAATGATGGATTTTACTATGTTTTTAATGGTGAAAAATGATGTAAGTGGCTGATTATCAGTATTTGAGCGAGATACGGGAGTCGAACCCGCCTCACAGGCTTGGGAAGACTCTCGTATATCTTGGTAAGTCTCTAATACTGATAGTGTTTGGCGTAATCACCGGTTGCTTACTCACATATTACTCACAAAAATCGTATTTTTACTGCACTTTTGTGAGTACGTACACCATGCCTAATTTTTCTGTTGCAAACTTTACTAGGTCAATTTCCGTTGCTGAAACAAAGTAGGCTACGTACATTTCGCTTCCATCGAAGTACACCGCAGAAGTGCCAGTGTCAACGGTTCCGTCCTGCTTGTAAGCAGTATTAGCTTTCCAGGTCTTATAGCCACAAAACGGCATTGGCATAGGTTTGGCTGCGTCTCCATTGATAACTACCGAGAAATCGCCTTCCGTGCGAAGGATGCCGCCCTCTAAGAAAGAAATGGTGTTCCCCTTCTGAACAGAGTAATGGTTAATCGGAATAAGAAAATCCTGAACCTTGCTCAGTTCCCACTTGCCGTTCATAGCCTTGCTGGCATCAAACTTCTGTTCCTGTTTCTCATTGTCGTCATCATCGCTACTGCTGCATGATGTGAATGATGCTCCTGCAAGAAGTATCATTGCTGCTAATAATACCTTCTTCATAATCCTTATATATAATAATGTTATACCTCGATTCCGTTATCTGCAAGAATCTTCCTGAGAAGACGAATCTCGCTGTCCTTAGATCTGATGGTCTCGTTCTGCGCATTGATAATCTGAATGAGCTGGGCATTCTTGTCTATTAAAGACTGCTCTTCTCGCTCTTTTGCCCGTTCTGTGCCAGTTTCGATATTCTGGTTGTTGTGGTGGCCAAACATACTTGCTATTACTGACGTTGATGGATTCGAGCAGTCTTTTGCATGCTGAGCTGCTCGTTCTATTTCCTCTTTTATCAAGTCGTCAGCAATATGTAGATGCGGATAGCTGCCGGACATTCTGTTTAGCTCTCTTGTCTTCTCCTCTAGCTTTTCAGGTAAGTACATTGGACCAGTGCCCGTTTCAAACCACTGATCGTTAACCATCAGCGAATGCTTCATCTTACTTATGTCCACCCTGGTGATAGCAACTTTGCCATCGAGTTTCCTTCCGATATTCTTTATATCGGTCACCTTCATGAACTGCTGCTTGTTAAGCTGCTCGCACCTCATTACTTCCTTCAGTCTTTCTTGTAGTCCTGCTACACGATTTTCTGTTACTGCCATACATTTTTAGTTTTATATATGTAACTAAAACCGCCTAAAGTGCTAATAAAGGTTAATGGTACAAGAAAAACGTGTAAATTTCTTGGTGATTACACGAAATTCATGTACCTTTGCACTCGTTACGGTCAAGTAACTAACTAAGCCGTTACAAACGGAGGCTTGTGCGACCGAAAGTACGTACTTTACATTGACATTGCAAATATACGACTTTTTTCGCATACCTCCAAATTTTAAACGAATTATTTAAGTAACAAAGATGAAAAAAGTTGCGAGAATAACAAAACAGGACATATTGGGCATCAAACCAGGAAAATTTGAAGTCTTTCTGCTTGAGTCCGCAAGAGCAGTTCGGTCGGCAGTAACATACGCCTATCAGCTTGCTCAATACGAAGATTTGCCGAAGGGGGTACTCAAATACTCAACTTCGGCAGATTATAAGAACCATACAGCGATTATCACCGCTGTTCCGGTTGAGTAGTAAACTTTAAAAGATAAAAGTATGGAGGAAATTATAAAACTCGGAAGAACCGATACAATGACATCTCTCGAAATTGCAGAGATAACCGGGAAAAAGCATGCTCATGTGATGCGTGACATTCGCTCATTGATAGAGCAGGGAGTTAACGGATCCAATTTTGGATTGGTTAATTATAAAGATAAAAAAGGAGAGGTGAGGCCAATGTTTGAGCTAACACCAAAGGGTTGCTTGATTTTAGCGAGCGGCTATGACGCTTTGCTCCGTGAGAAAATCATAAATAAGCTTGAAGAACTTGAGAAGAAGAATCACCTGGAGCAGTATCAAGTACCTCAGTCTTTCTCCGAGGCCCTTATGCTTGCAGCAAAGCAGCAGGAGAAGATAGAGCAACAACAGCTTGCTCTAGAATCGAAGAACAAAGAGATTGTACAGCTCTCGGCTACAATCACCGAGATGCAGCCAAAGGTTAGTTATGTTGATACAATCCTTTCGAGCAAGGAGACCGTTACAACGACACAGATTGCTCAAGACTACGGTCAATCAGCAAAAGCGTTCAATATCTTGCTGAGAAACTTCGGCGTTCAACGTAAAGTTGGTGGTCAGTGGATTCTCTACGCAAAGTATCTCCCTTGTGGTTACGTTCAGTCAGAAACAGTTTCTATCACTCATCGTGACGGTAGTGCAGGTTCTGTAATGCACACAAAGTGGACTCAGAAAGGAAGACTATTCTTGTATGATGAGTTAAAGAACCGTGGTATTATACCGACTATAGAGCAAGAATCAGTTAAAAGGTAAAGCCTATGCCACGCAAGAAAGTATCAGTAGAGCCTGTCGAAAAGATATGGCTCTCCACAAAAGAGTTCGCCAAATATATTGGTATGAGCACAGGATACATACACGACTTGAGAAGGAGCGGACAGATTCATCATTATATGATAGGTAACACCGCATTCTTCAAAAAGTCTGATGTTGATGAGCTAATTGAAGGACACAAGGTATGTTGATGTCCAAGGATAGAATACTTTAACATATTTCACATATATTTGAATTTGCCCGTGAGGGTTCTGTTTCTTTAATGAAAAAACTCATTGTTAGTTGGGTATTGTTAGCTTAGTTCACAGCGGTGAATGATGGAGCGGATTTTTAATTGGTTAGTCCGCTCCAAATTGGCTGAGTAGCTCAGTTGGATAGAGCATCGTTTTCCTAAAACGAGGGTCGAAGGGTCCGAGTCCCTCCTCAGTCACACTCTCTTACTAATTCCGTTTCGTGTGTATCTCAAACGGTGCAAAGATAAGCCCACGACCTTATAAAGTAGGTAGTTCGGGCAGCTACAATCTTGCATCGGGAGAGGTTCGGAAAGGATTGGAGAAGTAGTTCTTTGACATATTGGACATATAGCGCATTATAGCGTTAGTGTACGTGTAAGATAGTACGGGTAGAGCGGATTTAATTATCTCAGGTCGGGAACCTATAGCGAAGATGCCCAGAAGGAACGCACGTAGCACGGAAGACCAGTTAGACATGATTTACTCTTTCATAAATTTCCCATCCGCCGAACTGCCACGGAACGAAGAATTGTCGTGGTAAGCGGAGGATCAATGAGAAGAAGATGTAAATCTCTGGCCGAAGGTGCCTGGACCTATAACCCCGGCACCGGAGAGTCAAAGAACCCTATGGCCATGCAAGTCCACCATCGAGAATGGTTGGCGTTGGCAAGCCTCTTATATTATATATAAGGTGTAGAATACACAGACTTGAGGTTCTTGCTAATTCAGATCAAAGAGGTGATTGGTGTAATGGAAGCACGGCGACAACTAGATGATACCGATTTCTTATCGTCGTTGGTGGGGGTTCGAGTCCCTCTTCATCTCCCATAGATTACTTTTGGATTTAGTTAGAGGCACAATGATGCCTCTACGCTGTTTTTTATTCGGTGTGACATCTGTCTGCGAAGACAGGCTCATATCTTGTTTCTAGATTACATTTTATTAATAATGTTTTGCATAACTGTGGCAGCTCGTCTGTGAAGATAGGCTGCACAATATGGATCTGTAGCTCAACGGTAGAGCGCCGGAGACATCATCCGGAGACAGGAACGTCCGACTCGTCCCAGATCCACGAAGAATGAAAATTGTGAGTATAATTTTAGTTTAAAATGCATTCTGGTTAACTCTCCTGGCGAGGAGGTGATCGTATTATTATTGTTTAGATTTATTTTTAGTTTCGTGCGCTCTGTACGTGAGTATCGGGCGCCTTAAAATAGCCTATTGTGCGTAGTTGATATATATTCAGGTGGCGTAGCTCAGTAGCAGAGCGCCAGGGGAAGGGCCTTGGAGGTCGATGGTGCGAGTCCATCCGCCACTCCAAAAGATACTTTTCATTTTTCCTAAATTTTAATTAAAACGTTGAAACTAGCCCAGTAGCTCAACTGGATAGAGCCGTGGAATCAGCCGCGAGGTTGGGAGTTCGAGTCTCCCCTGGGTTTACTATAAGTTTGTTCATGGAAGGTTTATTTGTTTTATATTATCTTAGGGTCTGAAGGCGTTCAGCAATAAATGATTCAATTATTCCATAAATACTCCTCCCGCTTGTGAAAGTAGGAGGATTGCTTCGTTAGCTCAGCTGGTTAGAGCTGTAGTCACCATATTGGACTGCGTAAGTCGCAGGTTCGAGTCCTGCACGAGGCACGGCAATGTATATGTTATAAGTTTTTTAGTTTTTAAGTTTTTAATGGTACAAGAAGGGAGTGAGGTCGTCAATTCGGCCTCCTCCCGATTGTTTTGAGTTGGAAACAATATGAAGGTAAAAAAGACAATAAGAATCCGCAAGGAGAATATCAGGGAGCTCAAGAAGCTAGAATGCGTCGAGAGTATTGTACAGAATGGAAGGGACATTCTCGTTCACCTGAATCCCGAGTACACGGAAGGAAAGCAGGAGGCTGTCAGAGACGAGTATCTCGTACAATGGGGCAGCGGTAAGTGGCAGCGCTTCGGCGAGGCAGCGTTCAATCATCTCTACAAGAATCCTGCAAAGGAGGCGGGTGCGGCATGGGACGAGTAGGTTCTAAGAAGTATTTTGCTCCCGACGGGAACGAATACGATTCAAGGGAAGAGTACCTGTACTTGCAGACCATCCTCGATGATCCTGGCATAAGCTGCATTCACAGGCAGGTAACCATCACTGCAATCAATCCGGTATGGATGCTGAAACCAAAGCAGCTTAAGACTAAGGTCAAGTACGAGAGAAGGTCACTGCTTTACGGTCATAACTATACTGCCGACTTCGTTTACCGGGAAGGTGACAAGATTGTGATATGTGATGTCAAGAGCCTCTATACCTCTAAGCTAAGAGAGTTCTCGATAACTACAAAGGCTGTCGTAGCAAGACTTATCGCTCACAACAGGAAGCGTCACAACGACGAATCCGTCGTGATATTCCGAAAGGCTATCAAGGTGAAGAAGGATGAGTGGAAAATCGTTGATTACCCTCCTTCTGACTGTACTATATTATAATAAGGTGTAAAAATGAAAAAATATTCTGTTGTTGTATATCTATTCTTAATGCTGATCATTGTCGTGGCGGCGGAGATAATCAATCTCTGCTGCCACTTGGTGTTCGGCAAGAAACCAATCAAAAAGTTTCAACTATGAGCATCATTATCAATAGTTTTCTGCTGACTGTACTTATGTTCGCAGCAGGTGCGTTTATCACAAAAGCCCTTGGTTGGGATAAAGAAGACTAGTAGTTTAATTATAAATATTTTAAATTATGGACAAAGACAAAATTATCGTCAGTGTAGTAATTGACAAGCAGGCTCTTATTGACAGAGCATTCGACATCTCGAAGAATCCTTCTGAGTTTGACGAAATCAAGAAGGTTATCGATGGCAAGAACCAGTTTACTCGTGATATCGACGAGATTGATGATGAAGGCAAGAAGGAGAATAATACGAACCTCTTCGCCAACATCGCATTGGACATCATTCTCAGTGATAACCAGGAACTGGCAATCACCAAGCGCCTCAATTCGCTTGAGGACAAGAAGAACTCTTTCCTCGCTAAGATGAAGAAGCTCGATGAACTCCAGGAGAAAGTAAAAAACGGAGAGATGCCTGGCGTTGAAGGTCTCCGTGAGTTATTGAAAGTAATGGAGGAGGGCAAGTAATGGGTGTAGTATCAAAGTACGGAAACCTGTATGATGTCAAGAAGAACATCATCTGCCACGCTCCTGTCACTTCTTCACATTTCGAAAGTATTTTGAAGAAGGACAATGTGCTTCCTATGATGAATGGCGTAACAACACCAGAATTGTTCGGAATTCACGCGGACAAGAAATTTAAGCGTGGACGCTGGCGCCGAGTATTAACACATTAATTCATATAACAATGGCAAAAGAAAAAGCAACTATTGCAGCAACCCTCGGTCATGAGTATGAGGACCTGGAGGAGCGTGAGGACTTCCTCGCCAACAACGCGGACTCTGTTGAGAAGATGGAGTTCGTCAAGCGATTCAACTCTGATGAGCTGATGAAGAAGAAGGACCTGTTCGCTCTTCAGTCTGCACGTGCATCTGACATCGAGGAGGAAATCAAGGATTTCCGTGAGCAGAAAAAGGCAGAGCTGAAGCCTATCAAGGAAGAGATTTCTTCTCTCCTTAAGGAAATCAAGCAGAAGGGTAGCATGGTTAACGAGAAGGTTTACAAGTTCGTTGACCGTGAAGCAAAGATGACTGCCTTCTATGACAAGGAAGGTAATCTTGTTTCTTCTCGTCCGGCAACACGTGACGAACTCCCTAGCAATGTATACTCAATTAACCGTGATAAGCAGGCTATGTAGTCTGCTTTCACTTTGTTTTAACTTTTAGACATTTTATAAAATGGACAATGAAAAAATGCAAGTAAATTTTGCTCCGGGACAGACTTCTGCGGAGCTTGTTATCCGTGAGGTCGGCAACGAGAACCCTTACAAGCTTCCTGTCAAGGAACCGCTGAATCTTAGTGTGCATGGTGTTATTACTTGTATCTATGCTTTCCTTGAAAAGCGTTGGGGTACAGAACAGATTGACAAGGAGCATACACATATCCAGGTCAATCGAGAGGAACTTACCGTTACCCTTGTAACAAACGAGAACGATATGCGCAAGATGCAGACTATCGTTGGCTCCATTCAGCTGTCTCGTCAGTTTACGGGATTCCATATCAACGACGGTCAGTTATGGACACCAGTACAACTTGGTGACTTCTTCCGTCTCAACCGTTCTTACTTCGAGACGAAGGAGAAGAATATGGAGCTCGTCAATCTCCTCAAGAGCTTTTCAGCAAAGGTTCAGACAACAATCAAGAAGGAGCTCAACGATAATGGTTCTGTAACTGACAACTACGAGAAGGCTGTAGACTCCAACCTTCCTTCATCGTTCGTTATCAACGTTCCAATCTTCAAGGGCGCAGAGCCAGAGAAGCTTTCTATTGAGACTATCGCTCACGTTGAAGGCAATACGGCATTGCTGACGCTTATCTCTGCTGATGCAGAATGTATCATCGAAGAATCCCGCGACAAGATCATCAATACGGAGCTTGACAAGATTCGCAAGTTCTGTCCTGAGATTCCTATTATGGAGGTATAATGAGTAGAATCAACGAAATCATCGCATCTATGCCGCCGGGCGAAGCTGCTGCCGTTGTCCATCTGAGAGAGGTTCACGCCTGTCTGATGGATCTCGACACAAATCACGCTAGAGCCCTGGCGGCTAGAGCTATCTATCTCGACTATATGGAAGGCGAGGGAAGAAAGCTCGGTAACATTCCACGTTATTACGAAAGAGTTAACTCTAAAGGTGAAAAGATTAACGTGGAAACTTACTTCAGTTATATTGATAGAGTACATTAAATCTCAAAACTATGGCAAACAGTAAAGTCGCTACATACTATAAGAGAAGTTGCCATGACTGCATACTGCTAGGGTTGTGTGATGACCCCAAGGCAAGTAACTCGGGGGACTACGTTTGCAGGCATTGGGATTGGAGGTACGAGTAATTAATTTTTAAACAAAAAAAAATAAAATGCCAATTATTAAAAAGGATGACGTTACTCCAGAACGTCCGGTTATTATTGTTCTTTATGGTCAGCCTGGTTCAGGCAAAACATCAGTCGCAACTACAGCAGAGGTTCCTTTGCTCATAGATACAGACAGAGGTTATGACCGCAGTGTTCAGCGAGTAGACACCCTCGTAGCCAACCGATGGGAAGACATCTTGGGTGCTCAGAATGATATGAGTTCCTACAAGACAATCATCGTTGATACCGCAAAAGCAACGCTTGATGATTATCTCTCGACTTATGCAGTTCAGACCGACTACAAGCTGGCGAAGAACACATTGAAGAAGTTTGGTCGTATGGCTGATGACTTCAAGGCATTCGTCAACGTACTTCGTCAGAATGGTTCGGATATCATCTTTATCTGCCACGACAAGGAGCAGTCTGAGGGTGATATTATCAAGCACTCTCCAGATTGTACCGGTCAGTCCAAGGATTTGCTTCTCCGCATTGCGGATCAGGTAGGATTCATTTCTCTCATTAATGCGAAGCGTACGGTTTCTTTCGAGCCGAATGATAACTACGTCGGCAAGAATGTCGCTCAGATTCCTATGACAGAGATTCCTGATGCCACTTCTCCAGAGTTTTCTACATTTATGGCAGACATTATCAAGAAGGTGAAGCAGTCTATCCAGTCAAAGTCTGAGGCACAGCGCAAGGCAAACGAGCTTATTACCAAGTTGCGTGGAGAGCTTGCGAAGGTCGAGGATGATGAGTCTGCTGCAAAACTCCTGGCTGATTGCAAGGAACTCCCACAGATTATGAAGCAGCCGTTCTTTAACGAGATCAACACCGCTCTCACTGCAAAGGGATTCGTCTTTGCCGATAACAAGTTCACTAAGCCTGCCGAGGACAAGAAATCTGCCGCCAAGAAGACAGAGAAGAAGGAAGAGGCTAAACATGCTGACGATGGGAAAAAGTAGCAAGCCACTCGTCAGAGTGACAACTATAGAGTCTTTTAGAAGATACATCGAACAGAGTGAACATGACAACTTTGAGATAACAGAGCAGAGCGTTATTGATAACATTGTCGGAGAGTTTCAGGGCAATGAGTACACAAGGGTTGGAACCGCCTTCCACGAAATCGTCGAGACCGGTTGCCAACCTTGCGTTATCGCTCCTGCCGGTTACAGAACGTTTACTTACTATGGTAAGGAAAAGCAGGAGCCGGTGCCGGAGGGTAGAACTTTTGATATAGAAGGCTATCCTGTAACGCTTGACCTTTCACAGATTAAGGTTGCCCTGGACTACCGCTACCAAAACATTGAGGCTTTCCACGAGATACGCAAGTATAAAGACTATGGCAGAGCCGTAGTAACCGGATGTGCCGATATGGTAAACGGATTGCAGCTCCGTGACATTAAGACAAAGTATAGTACTCCTTCTGATAGTCAGTACTACGATTCCTGTCAATGGAGATTCTATCTTGATATGTTCGGAGCAGATATCTTCGATTTTGACCTCTTCTGCTTTGAAGGCTATAAGCTCGAAAAGCACTGGTATGATGTTCGTGGTCTTCCGCTCATACCTTACACTCCAGCTATCCGTGTCTATCGATACGATGGGATGGAGCAGGATATTCATAACCTCCTAGACCAATTCTTGGATTGGTGTGAACTCAGAGGCTTAACTCAGTATTTATATAACACAAAAATTGATTAATATGGAAATGACAGGTGTTGTGATTGCCATTCTTCCTGAGCGTTCGGGAACGTCGCAGAGAGGAGAATGGAAATCACAGTCTTTTGTTATCGAAACACAGGAGCAATATCAAAAGCATCTCTGTTTCGAAGTTTTCGGCGCTGACAGGATTGCTCAGTTTAATATCAAGGGTGGTGAGACAATCACCGTTCAGTTTGATATCGATGCAAGACAGTACCAGGATCGTTGGTTTAACAGTATCAAGGCTTGGAATATTATTCGTCCGGGTCAGCAGGCTCCTGTACAAGGTGGCTATAACGTTGGAAATCCTCAGGCAGGCGCCCAGGCAGCACAAGCAGCACAACAGGCAGCTATGGCCGGAACATCAAACCCGACGAATCCGCAGAATCTGTTTCCTCCAGCCCAGCCGCCAGCGCAGCCGCAAGGGAACTCTAGCGACCTTCCCTTCTAGCCTAGAAGGCAAGCTAAAGCTGATTAAAGATACATTCAATGCTGAAATAGTATGATGTATAATACCAAGAATCCTCTTGAAGTGCAGAATCTCAGACTGAGGATAGAGAAGCTGATCGAAAAGCAGAGTATGGTAGAGGTCGTGGAAAAGAAGGCAAAGACACTTCAGCAGTTGAAGTACCTTCACACGATACTCGCTTACTTCGGCTTACAGACCGGAAATACCCTAGATGAAGTCAAGACCTGTTACTTCAAGAGGATTGTCAATAGAGACTTGTTCGTGCGGAAGAAGCACGATGATCTGCTCGGAACAGATAGGGAATACGTAATATCGACCGCAAAGCTTACGAAAGAAGAGCTGTCTGTGGCTATTGAACGTTTCAGAAACTGGGCTAGTAACGTAGCCGGCATATACATTCCTTCTTCTGAAGAGTACATAGCATTGCTTCATATTCAGCATGACATAGAGCAAAACAAACACTACCTGTAGTAGTCATTGTTTATAATATTCAATTTTTCTAAAATGGATTCTTTTAAGATTAGCAAAGAACAATATTTCGATTTGATGAAACTTGACAGGACAAATGCCGTAAACTTGTTCCTTTATCTTCTTGCAAGCGCAGATGATAACGGAGTATTGATTGTTAGCATCCGCAAGATTTCGAGTGAACTTGATATAGGTTTGCGAACTGTGAGAACCGTACTTAAAAAGTTGTATGCTGCGAACATAGTGACACACCAAGTGACACACAAGGGTAGTATAGTAACTATCAATAATATAGATAGTTATAAGGCTTTAAAACTGACAGGTGACACACCAAGTGACACACCAAATGAAGCGTTGGAAACTCGGAAACATGCATTTGGGGAAAAGCTTGTTCCGTACATTGAACAATACGGAAAAGCACTTATTCGTGAGTTCTTCGATTACTGGACTGAGCATAACGAGAATGGTAGGAAGATGAGATTCGAGAAAGAAAAAACTTTCGAGATTTCACGAAGACTTGCTAGGTGGAGCAAGAATAATAACAACAACAATAAGTCTTCGAAATCAAGTCTTCCGGTTGGTATGAATTTACAAAATAGTAACAACAGTGAAAGATATAAGCTCGATGATAGATGGAACAAATAATTGATAACGAATATTTCAGAAACCTTGTATCTCAGATGCGAGATACTGGTTATCCGCAAGAAATTGACAGAGTACAGATAAGCATTCCTAATGCAGAGAAACGTTTGCGTGGAGGCTTGCAATATGTAGTAAACATGAAGTCTGGATGCAACGCTGAATGGAACGAACATAATTACCGACCTGTTGTTGATTGGATGACAGACAACAAAGGAAAAGGGTTATTGATGTTCGGCGGTTGCGGATTAGGCAAGTCAGTAATCGGAATGTATATCCTTCCACTCCTTATCAAGGACGTACATAAAAAGGTGGTAAACATCTTCAGCGCACAGGAGCTGAACCAAAAGATTGACGAAATTCTTAAGCTCCATATTATTTATGTAGATGATATCGGTACTGAGGATAATCTCAATTCCTATGGCAACAAACGTATGCCGTTTGCAGAGCTTTGTGACGCTGCCGAGAAGAAAGGAAAGTTGCTTATCCTTACCACAAACCTCAGTATTGATGAGCTCACTCAGAGATACGGAGATAGGGTTGTGGACAGACTGATAGCTACAACAAAGGCAGTTCCTTTTATTGGTGATTCTTTGAGAAAGTAATTATGGCAGACGTAAGTAAAATGGCAGAGGAATGGCTCAGTGAGCACCCTGATGCGACAAAGAAAGAAATATGGATGGCCGGCTATTGGAAATCTACCGATAACTGGTGCAACCGAACCAAATAAATTTTAGAATTATGACACAGAAAGAACGTATTGAGAACGCTACCACAAAGCAGGCGGTAGTGTTCATCTGGATCTATTCCTGGGTTATCGTGAGAAACCTTGGAAGAGCAATCAATAAGGCAGTTCACAAGCAGCCCTGGTTGTTCATCGTGGTAACGGTAGTAATATCATTCATAGTTAGCTTCGTCTTTATCTCTAAGGCTAGGGCAGAACGAGATAGCTACAATCAGAAGCTAGTACACGCAACACAGCAGCTTGATAGCTATATGGCTGCATACGGAAACATCAAATCAAAGTAATATGAAGAAATACAAACATTCAATAGTGATGATCCTGCTCGTTATCGCAGCATTCATCGCAGGTTACGGATTCATCTGTTTTATGGTTGAACACGTTTTCCTTTCGCTCCTGATGGTCTTCTGTATCAGTTGCGCATTGGCAGTAGAGAGGGAGGTGTAGCATGCAGACAGGATGGAATCCAAACTTCTCTAGACCGGTTCTGCACGGAATCCCGGTTAAGGTTCCCACTGAGGAACAGGTTAATCGCTTCTATATGCTCTTCTACTCCATGGTCGGTGGTTTCGCCACAATCGTTCAGACCCAGATTACAGACACATACAACCTCATCAAGGAGAACAAGAAAATCTTCCGCTTCGAGGCAAAGAAGAGAATTACAGAGGCAAAGGAGTGCTCTGACGAACTCATCGATGTCTTTATGCACTATATGAAGGAATGCGGTATGTCCGAGCTCTGGCTGGATATGACTGATAACATCGAGGATGACTTGAAACTGGACGTACAGAAATGCTTCTATGCCATCGACAACCAGTTCCTCAAGCATCACATCAAAGAGCACAAGATGTACACGATGCTCCTAATGTCGGAACTGATGAGCAGTATGCTTGTAAGCTCAGTAGAACGCTTTGCTGAGATGATGGATAAGTATAATGGTATTCATGCCGTCAACATCGCAGAACGCTTCACGAATCCTATTCGAGGAGTTCATGCTCGCATGCGAAATGCTATGGAGATTCTCTACCCGGTCAAGGTTGACAAGGAAGTCTTCTCTGAATGCCCGGACAAGTTCAACCTCGGCTTCGAGATTATCGGTCAGAAGGTACTCGACTGGAAACGTGCCGAGAAAGCTCTGGCGAATGCCTGTATCCTCAACGGCTTCAACCTTAATGCTGACGGTGAATTCCTGGAGAATGAGCAGGATAACACCGGCACACCTTGGAACGAGACCCAGACGAGAGCCTTGACTGTCGCTTATTCGAACACCTCTAACAAACAGATTGCCAGGATCCTCGGCAGAAGCGTTTACGAGGTTACAAAGCAAGCTAAGAAACTCGGATTGAAGAAATCTGAGGAGTATATTAGAGAGACTAGAATAGCTAACTTAAAACGTAAGAAAAATGAAAAAGATTCCAAAACTTTACACAAAGAACAGTAAAGGTCGCTATCAAGAATACAAGATTCCTGACCTTGATATATCGAAGACTTTCTATAGAAAGATAAATGGGAAGTATGAGCCTACGAATATGCTCTTGTATGACTCCATAGAAGAGGGCGTATGGGTAGTTACCCGACAGTCTTCAATAACTAACATTATTCGTGCAGATTATCTTCGTGAGAGCTTCCATCTTGATAAGGCTGCCGACATTGAGCGTTTCCCTCTGTCTAAGATGGGGCACATCAAGAAGGTTGCAGAACGTATCATTGACGAGCTGAGACTTGGTAATACAGACACTAGAGTTATGACAAATCACGAACTTGTCAATTTGGTTGTCGGGCTTGTCTATAAATACAATGAGGAGGTGTAACTATGGAAGATTTACCTATTGGGTCAGAAATCATCTTAAAAATTGTTGAGACCGATAAGGAAGAATGCAATGGCTGTTTTTTCGATGAGATAAGTAGCAATATCTATGAGAATGTTTGCGGTGATTTTAACTGTAGCGCAAGCACAAGAAAAGACGGAAAGAATGTTCAATTCAAAAGAGTAAAGTGATATGGAAGAAAAGATTAACATAGATAAAATTCTAAAGGATAAGCCGAGAAAGACAATCTTGTATGACGCAATGCGTGATATTAATGTATCTCTTTATGTTGTCGAAAAACAAAATGGGGAGACCAATATCTTCTGTGATGGTATGGAGAAGTTTAAAGGATGTAGTTTTGTGTATTCTGATACAGGAGCAGATTCTATATTCCGCAAAGGAATGCAACTTCTTAAACCATCCAAGGAAATGCAAGACTGGGAAAAGTTCTCGTGGAAGAGGGGTGATGTGCTTATCAGTGATTGTGGATTTGTGTGCATCTTCAAAGAATGGGCATCTGATGACTATACTAAATTCAACGGATGTTATTTTGATGGTATGCCAAATGCAGAAACGGCTAAGTATAGCAAGTTAGATAACAATACTGCCTATGGTTATATCAGAGAGATTGAGAATAGATGTGGCGGTAAGTTAAACCTTGAAACTTTGAAGATTGAAAAACAGAAAGAGTTCAAGGATGGAGATATAGTAACTATGCATAAGAAATACTGTGATATAGTTTTTATTTTTAATAGACTGAGAACTGAAGGTTCTTTCTATTATTACGCTTTCCATACACTCCAAACAAATAATACAGGTGTAATAGATTGTCATATTACATTGCCTTGTGCGTGGACATTTTTTGAGGGCAAAATGAATTTTGCAACAGACTCTGAGAAGCAGCAGCTCTTTGGTGCTCTCGCAAAGGAAGGCAAGGCTTGGGATGCTGATAAGAAAATGATTGTGAACTTGAAGACAAAGGTTGAGTTCAAGCCTTTCGATAAGGTACTTGTTAGAAATACAGATACAGAAGAATGGTTCCCAGGGTTCTTTGAGAAGATGGATAGTACTTGGAATTATCCATATCATATAATGAACCGCCGTAGTATGACAGATTTTGCTTTTAAGCAGTGCATTCCTTACGAGGGAAATGAGCATTTGTTAGGTACAACTAAAGACGTGGAGGGCTAATTATGGGCAATGAGGATTTAACGAATTGCATACCTTGGTATTGTCAACCACACTTTAAGTGTGAAGATATACAAGATGGTAAGGCGCAAAGAAGAATGCGTAGAAAGAATCAACTTAGAAAAAGAAAGGGTAGATTACGAATGATGAAAGCATAGATGTTAACATTAGTTTTATCAATAATGATTATTTCTCAATATCTGTAAGGAATGGGTATATTTCAGTTATTGGTAGAATAACCAAGTCAGAGATGGAAAATTTTATGAAGGCTCAATATTTCGAGATTAAAGAGGTATTGGATAAAAATAGTAAGAAAGGAAGATAATTATGATAGGCGATAAGAAGCTAGAATCTGCAAAGGAAGAAATCTACGAGGATAAATTCCTTGGCTGCGGTGAAATGGTAGAAGCCTTCGAAGATGAAGATGAGATGGAAATGTTCGACAAAGAGGACATCAAAGAAGCTATTGGACTAGGTGCTAAGTGGATGCAAGAAGAATTTTTTAAGGACTTGCGGCATCCTGCTAGTGAAGAGCCTAATCACGAATCGATAAGAACCTATATCTTGGGGAAAACAAAAGCAAGTGAGTCAGGTGTACTTCCAATGCTATTAAGACCAAACACAAATTGGAAAGAGTTTGTTGTTTCTCATGGTGTTACTCACTGGCTTTACGTTGATGATTTATTTCCAAAGGAAGGAGGTAAGTAATGAAAACATTTGTATTTGATATTATGCTCAACGGAATATTCATCTGCACATTTAAGTATAAATATTGTGCACTCTTCCCCATAGACTTTGAAGATTTAACAAAGTTCGTCCTCAAAAAGAGACCTACTTTGCAAGGGAAGGATTTTAGAATTGCATTTTAAGGAGTAAAGCGTATGGTACAGAAAGAATTTAGAGAACCACCTCGTTATATGGTGGGCGATATAGTTTATAGTCACGGATTTATTTGTGTTGTCTGTAGCGTTTATCCGTTCAATATAGATTATTCTTATGACCTTGAAGCTATTTGCGGTAAGAGTTTGGGTAAAATTTGTCAAAATGATATTATGCACGTTCATATTTGGGAAGAGTTTCTTAAAAAGAATGGATGGACATGTTATCGCTCTGAAGGAGAATGTATTGGGCATAGGTGGTATAAACACCAAGAATACCCTTTCACTTTGCGATATAATAATTTCTTGGGAATTTGCGGAGTATCTTTCAATGACGGAAAAGACGATACTGTTATGATAAAATGTGTAGATGAACTCCAACATATTCTTTTTGGCTTGCAATTAGATAGCAATTTAAAAATATAAGCGTATGAAAGTATATGAATACAGAATCGTAAAGATTGAGAAAGGTCTTTTTCTTATAGAGTATAAGACCGCTCCTTTTGGAGTTTGGCATGAAGTAGATAAAAAGTTCAAGACTAAGCCAAAGGCAGAAGCTTGGACTAGAAAGAACTTAGTTTAATAAAGTAAAGCGTATGGATATAGAATACATTCCAGGAGATTTGGTAATGGTAAAGGAGTCAGCACTTCGATTTGCTAAAGATAAAACATTTAAAGTAATATCTTCATTGATTAGTGGTTTTGTTAAGGTAGTCATGTTAAATGATAGTAGTACAACATACTCTATTAGTAATAATGCTGTTCGTCCGATTCCTCTCACTCCAGAGATTCTAGAGAAGAATGGATGGGAACATAAGTACGATATATATTTCAAGGAATTTCCACACCGAATACTTGCAATCATGGATGAGAATGCATATATAATCAATGAATGTTGTTCGATGTTTCTTTGTCCAGCCAAGTTTGTTCCACAACTCCAGCACCTTCTCTTTGGTCTAGGACTTAATTCAGAAATGGAGTTATGAATATAATTACGTTTGGTAAATATAAGGGTATGCCAGTTACAAGGGTTCTTAGAATTGACCCAAGTTACTTTGGATGGTGCAAGAACAATGTTCGTTGGTTCAAATTCTCTAAAAGAGACTACGAAATATACTTGGAATGGTTATCTTTACAGCAAAATCATTTGCAATTCACAGGATATTCTGATGATATGGGTAATATTAGATTCATTTTTAGAAAAGTGAAAGAAGGTAAGTTTAATGCTTACTCTGATATAGAATATCTTACTAAAGAGACGTGTGGTGAATATCTAAAAAGTACAAAAGAGCATTATTTTAGCAAACGTGTTTAACCGCCTTCGGGCATAAATAGATAGTAATATGAAAGCAAGTGAGTTGATAGAGCATTTAAAATCTTACATTGACCTCACGGGTGGAGATTGTGAAATGCTTGTATTTGACAAAGCAGAAGGTGTTTCTTATGATATTAAGAATACTTCTACAGATGGTGATAATATATTTCTGCATGTTTCATCTGAAACACACATGTTAGCAAAGACACCAATGTAACTAACCACCCTCTCCTTGGTGAAATTAAGATAATAATGAAAAAGCCGTGCTCGAATTAGATTGGTTGGCATTAGGTGTAGCCGTAAAATATCAATTACCGCTTGACAATTCACCTCAGAGCACTCTTATGTGGAAAAGGCATCAAGCATTTAGTACACATCGAAGAACGTTAATGAGTGAAAGGCTCATAAAGACTCCAATCCGTTATTATTTTGATAACATCATGGAGAGGGTAAAAAGAAGAGAATATGAAAGCAGCAGAAGCAAAAAGAAAGTTGTGTGAGTTGAGAAGTAGTCTTAGAGACAAAGAAGCAGACAAGGCTATTTGGATAGCCATTCGTGCTATTGATACTTGCACTGAAAATGGGTTTATTGTAGAAGATTAATATAAATGTAAGTAATATGATAACGGAGAAGATATTAAAAGAGCTTGGATTTGAAAGGCATCCAGCCCTTAATATTCCAGAATTTTGGGATTTATGGTTATCTACAAATACATATAATGAGAAAGAGCATAAATTTAATAGGGTTCTTTATATTAAAGTAGATTTTTATGATACTGATAATTCTTGGTATGCTAATAGAAATAACTATATTAAAGATGGTAGTTGTAATGTTAGATTAGGATTAGGTCCAGGTGGTCCTCATGATTGTTCTGAAGAATTTCCTCTTCTTAGGAGATTAAAAGATGCAGAAAAGTTAAAAGCATTAATAGAAATTTTAAAAGGAGGATAAGCAATGAGTAAAGTAGAAATAGACAAAGAAGATTTTCTTAAACTCTTAAACCAAATACAAAAAATAGCTGAGAGTGCCTTATTTAATGAAGGATTTGACCCTCACGACTGGGGAGAAGTTGTAAACTTGGTTGAGGAAATGACTTTAAAATTGAAGGGATTGTTATGAATGTATTCTTTTATAAAAAAGAGGATGAGGAAAATTTCATATTGCAATATGAAACATGCCCTTACAATAATATTCCTCGTATAGGTGAGAAAGTTATCATTGAAAACAAATGGTATCTTGTAGAAGATATAGTAAATAGATATAAAAAACTGACAAACTTTACATTTACAGATGTACATGTTTATCTTAAAGAGTTGGAGGACTGAGTATGATACAAAAGCAGACATGGAAGGACGAAATCAGAATTTTAATAACTGATGAAGAAAATCTTGGCTCAGTTCAAATATCTATTCCGTCATATGTTAGTGATATTTTCGGCAAAGCTGATGCTCTAATATATTCGCTCTTTGTAGATAATAATCATAGAAGAAATGGTGTTGCACAACGCCTATTACAACTAGCTGAGCAACAAGCTAAGTTGAATGGAGTGAAGACAATCGGATTGGAATTTGTTAAAGATGAATCTGATAGATTTGTTCTAGATTGGTATCTCCGTAGTGGTTATAAACCATTTGATAAGAAAAGTAATTTATTAATTAAAAAAATATAGTATTAGTTATGTCATGGTTAGCAGTAGATAAAGGTGGCTGTGAACATATTTTTGCAGAAAAACCTTGCAGAAATGAAAGTAATACATTATGGATTTGCTCTGTCGTATATTTATATGGGCAGAGGTACGCAAATACCGGTTGCTGTTACCTTCCTAAAGGAAGCATTAAGAAACTCATCGGAAGAGAATTGTCTTTTTCCGATGAGCCAGTCGAACTTAAATAAGAATAGTTATGAGCGATAGTTATATATCTTATGGAAGTGATGGCTCATATCATATAATACGCCCGATAGGAGAAGGATTTGATATAGAGACAGCTTTCTTAATAGCCTTGGTGATTATTGCTATATACGTCATGTGGCATTATTCTCCAAAGGAAGTTTGGAATAAAATAAAGTCGTATTTTAAAGAATAATAGTTATTATGGGATTTTATGTTATACTTACCATAGCTGTTCTATATATAGCTTTTATGGGTGGAGTTATCGGTTATTTAATTGGTAAATATTGGAAAAAGAAGTAGCGTATGAAGATTAGATTAGCAAAGAAAATAATGAAGCATAAATGTACTTTCCTCGGTTTAGAAGAGAAGTACAAAAAGAAAGGGTATAATGTCAAGTGGTTGCTTGCATGGGCATCTTACGATAAAAGAAAGATGTGTCGGAATGCCTTACCATTTGACCACCGCATCACCAAGGCGATAAGTTTAACAAGTCAAAAGTGAAAAATCTTTGTGACATATATCACTCATACCGATTCGCAAAGTTGAAGTATTTGGAAGTGATAAAACATCAGTAATATGGAAAAAGAAGAAAAATGTTGTGGTAACTGTCTTTGGATGGGACGCGAAGACATCTTAGGCAATGGATGGTGCTACAAAAAAGATTGCGAAACATCTTGTGATAAGGTTTGCAAGAAACATGAATTTTAAACTTTAAATATTTAAATGGAAAATAACAATTTAACATTAGACGAGTATCAGCAGTTAGCTCTAGAGACTGCTATTTATCCTAACCCTATCATTTATCCTACATTGGGATTGACAGGTGAAGCTGGCGAAGTTTCCGATAAGGTTAAGAAAGTGTTGCGTGATAACAATTCTGTTTTTACAGATGAAAAGAAGTTGGAAATTGCTAAAGAGATTGGTGATGTACTATGGTATTGCGCAACACTTTCTCACGATATTGGATTCAAACTTAGTGATATAGGAAAAATGAACTATGACAAACTTCACTCTCGCCAATTAAGAGGAAAGTTGCATGGTAGCGGTGATAACAGATAGCCTATGAACGTACTTACAGACGAACAGAAAAATTACATAAAGGAGCATCCGTGTGAGTCACCAAGCAAATTGGCAAAGTCATTCGGATGCACCGTACAGACCATCTACTGGTGGCTGCATAAGGTACACGGGGATTCCTTTATCCAAAGGAAGAAGGAAGCGAAGGATGTGAGGAATCAGGCTATTCGTAATCTCTATCCAGATCTTTCTGCCACAGAGGTAGGGAAGATTCTCGGTATAACAAAGGCATCGGTCAACAACCTGGCGAGGAGGCTTGGGGTCAAGCATACAGATGAGACTACAAAACGAATACAGAAGGAGAGTGCTGCTCGTACACGTACCGATGAGGCTAATAGAAAGAGACAGGAAACACTGAGAAGGGTTCTTGCCGTTGAGAAGCTGAGAGCTGTCAGCGGTTTGCCGCAGAAGACAAAGCGTAAGTTTAAGACAGTTTCCGGCAAGTGTATGAATGCCAGAAATTATCTTTGCAGAAAGTATAACTACTTTTACGACAAGGATTATGGAGAGTTGCTTACCCTGTTCTTTGATAGCAAAACAAGAATGCTGACCGACGAACAGAAGAAATACTACGAAACGGAGTATAGTATTAAGTTCCTGCAAGCTGAAGAAGATTGAATTTCTGTGCATTATCTATATGTTTAGGGGTGGCTACACATCGCGTGCGGTCACCCCTTTTTTGTTTGTAAATCAACTAATAACCAAATAAAAACATTAGAAAAAAACTAAGAACGTTTGTGCAGCTTTGATTTCCAGTATATCCAACCTAAAAATGCAAGAATGCCTATAAAAAGACAAACTGAAGCTATCTTACCTATGCTCAAGAAAGCTTTATCGATCTTTGATAGTTGTTTCTCGACATATACTTTATCTTTCGATATTTTACTTATCACTGAGCTTAAGGAGTCACACTTGCTATGATATATCGCAGCACTATCCTTGTATTCCTTAAGACTAGAAATACTATCTCTCAGTATCTGTACATCTTCCTGTGATATCTCGTGATATTCGTAGTGGAATCTGTCTTCGCCGACTTTGTTTCCGTTCGCATCGTATTTCGAAGCTGTACTATCCCTTATATGAGTCTTCTCTTTCGTTGTAGACTTCACCGATTCCTTGTGAGATACTTTATATGATTCCAGTTCCTTAATAAGCCTTGCGTTAAAGAGTGAATCCCAATTAGCCTCGTTACGTTTATTAGTGATGTATGTCTGTTTTTCTATCACACGTTCTTTCGCCTTACATCTACAGAACATTGATAGAATCAGCATTGTTACTGCAATAGCAATTACAACTCTTGTTATCTTATCAATCAGTTTCATTAGCAAGCGAATTAATTCTGTTTAGCCATCCCTTCTTGAACTTTTTGTTCTGTGGCCTGGTCTGACAGATACGGTCAATATAATCTTTTCTTTCCTGCTTGATGGTGTCGAACAGTTCTCTACCATCTCTTGCGTTAATGGCGGCGATTGTCTTCGAGCCGACAATACCATCGACAGAAACGCCAAGCACTCTCTGTGGAATCTTGATACCATAAGAACCACTGCACCAAAGCCAATCCACGAGGATGTTTGCAACATTCTGATCCTTGATGTTGTCAGCCTCCCACTTATCCCAGTAGAACTTCTTGAAGATTACACTCCATTGCACCCTGGTCATACGCTTTAAATCGTTAACCGTCTTCTTGCTGCCGAATACTGAGCGGTACGTAGCGAGAGTCACACCCATATTGGTAGCTCCACCCAAATCATCCTTATCATAAACGAAGCCACCTTCCCACTTGAGAATGAAAGGCTCCAAAATCTTACTGTTTGCCATTTTTGTTTTCCTCCTCTTTTTTATCAAACTCATTGTTGAGTCTGTCAATAATCGGCTTCCAGTAGCTAGGCAGCGCCTTTGCGAACTCGAATCTCAGAATATAGTAAATAACCCGGAATGAGATGTTCTTAGGGTACGCCTTGATGAGATTTTTAAACGCATTGCATATATACACATAGCAGAATATATACGTAAGCATCTTGATCACAAATAAAGCTTCCGTACCATCGTTGCAACCTAACATGATGCCGTATATCACATATACGATAGATACGTAAAGCAGCATTTCCAAAATTGCGTTCTTGAACTTTGATGCAGAAAAGTTCTTGCATCGTACAACACTCACACCGTCAGCTCGCATACCGCAGAAGATATTGAAGCCAAAGGCGATAACCAGCGCCAAAACGAAGCCTTCTGTTGGCGTTGCAAAGGCAAGTATAGCTGAAAATATAGTTACACCTATCTGCCGAATCTGTGATGAATCTAATAAATCTGTCATAATCTGTTATCCTGAATAATTAATAAAAATAAAGTTTCGGTCTTTTGATGCAAAGATAGCAAAAAAAACCGAAACTTCATTCAGAATAACGAAAAAATCAGATATTCAGATCATAATATGGCATTCCGCCGTTTTCCAGGAAAGAAACGCATTCGTCGAAAATCTTTCTCTCGAAATCAAGCGTGTTGATTTTCGGGAACCACTTCTTAATCTTTCCGGCGTTGCGTTTTGTCATTTCACCCCACAAAACGCACCAATCATTAATTGTGATGTTGTCGTTCTTGACTTCGTGCCAATAATCCTTGGCTACATCCTTAGTGTGAAGCTGATCTATGAGACAAAGGTGCATATCTGCCATTTCTTCGTCATAATGACACGCACCAATCTCTCCCTTGACCTGCTTCATCATATCAAGCATTACGCTGTCATTCATTCCGACTTCGCAACAGTCTGCCATGATCGTAACACAGTTCTTGATAGCCTGCATGTCATTGCTAGCTATAATGTCTTCGAATACCTTTTTCATAACCGTATGTTTTTTAGTGCTACTTCAGGAAATACTCTCTGATGTCGTACACGCCATCCTTGTCTTTTAACAAGTCAAGAGCAAGGCTGTGTGCATATTTGACCAAATGCTCTGTACCAATATCCTTCACATCTTCCTTGCCGAGGATCTTGGCGATGGTACATCCGTGGTCGCTTACGACCTGATTCATCGCAACGTACAAAGCGTAATCGTTGTAGTAAGGCTTCTCCTCTGTTGTCAGTCCGAGACCAGTCATAGCATTGAGCCATGTCTGCATATCCCATGTTGCAGATGGATTCATTCCCTTTACAATCTCTGATGCCTCATTCTTGGTAAGATAGTTATTCCACTTGATGGCGCAGAGCTTATCAAGATACTCTTGCGCCAACTCTGGGTGCTTTGATGCCATATCCTTCATCATGCAGCGCATTGTGTCTCCAAATGTGCGCATATACTTCACGTTGGCTGATGATGCCATCATCCCATACAGCTCATCAAACTTGCTCATAATGTCTTTTGTTTCCATATCTTATATATTTTAACCTATTATCAAATCTTTCAACTCTACAAAGTCCTCCTCTGTGAAGTTGATGCTTCGCTTGCTTCCAAAGAGGATAGCGGTGGCAATTCCATCTGGCAGGTCAATAGACACAACGCCTTTATCGATATGTCCGTGAATAAAACCTACATCGAATTTGTAATCTTCCACGGATTTTAGCATCTGCATCATATCTTCAAATATCGTGTTGGCATCTATATTTCCGTCTTCATCGGCGATGAATAGGGTAGCGTTGTCAATGCTCTTGCCCCAACTATCCTTGTGTCTGGCGATGATATTGTGCGATGCTCGCTTCATATACACGGAAGGGATAGCCAATGCAGGATTCTCCTTAACCATGTCGCTAATTCTTGCGTCTGCCCACAAGTCAAGCGATGTAAGCAGCTTTTCTTTCAATTCTGTTACGTTCATTTCTTAGTTTCTCCTTTCTTTGTTTTGTTGTACCAAATGAGATATTCTTGCCAAGTTTTGTCGCTGTGGTTAGTCATATAGTCGTTGAGCATAGCAGATTTCTGTTCCTCTGCTTGCGCTACTTCTTTTCTCAAACGCTGCATCAAAGATAAGTGCTTCTTCAATGCTTCCTGCCCTTGCTGAGTGCTTTCAATGCGAGGACGTATGATGCGCAATTCCTCGTCTTGCACTAGCTTAGACACATATTGCAAGCTATTAACGTATTCCTGATTCTGCATCAAGTACTGACGTTGTGCGCCTGTCAGATTGTCCTCAATCTTGTCAATTTCATCCCATAAAGGGGTGGCGGATTGCTGCGCTTGCATATTGATAGATGCTCGCTTCTGCTGTATTGCCTCATACATCTTCTGTAGCTCGGCATCCATCATCTGCGGCTGTTGCTGACTTGTGCCCATATCCAATAATGGGCTGTTTCCAAAATTCATCATAATCAATATCTTTAAGTTGGTGATATGTTATAGAGAGGTGAGAGGGCATCCACCAACGAGGGCAAACACCCCTCACCAACTCATTTCTTCTTAGTCCGTCTAGCCGACTTCCTTACTGCTCTGTTACGCTCCTGTAGTGGGAGTGGAAGGAGCGGTGCAGTTACAGCCGTAGCTGCCGTAACCAGTAACTACTGGCGTAGAAGGGAGCACAAGCTGACCATCTATCTTGCGGCAACACTTCTCGTTCACGTAAGCCATCATAAGCTTCTCCTTATAAGGAGTGAGGGCTTCCATGATAGCTACCTTCTTGTCGAGGTCGCTATACTTAGCCTGCAACGCATCGTACTGGTCTCGCTGATTCTTGTACAGACCGAAGTCCGCATCAACCTGAGACTTGTACAAACCGAACTCAGCCTGCATTGCACGGCGGTTTTCTGCGTTGATGGCATCATTAGCGCCCTTATACATAGAGAACTTCTCTGCGATGTCAGTCTCGCGCATAGCGTAGAACTTGTTAGCTGTGTCGAGCTTCATGCCGAACATGTAGGTAAGCAACTTCACCTCATCATCGCATTCCTTCTCCATGACCTGCAAGGCGGTTGGCTGATTAGAGCTTGAATTAGCTCCGTATGTGTTGATGTTTACGTTCTCAGGCATATTACTGCCGCCGAGAGAGCCGAATACACCACGACCATTGCCGTTGAGCAAAGCTAAAGCCAAGCCACCGATGCCAATGCCAAGGGCTGTTCCTGCCAAACCCTTGCTGGCATACTCTTTCTTTCCATCTTCGTAGATTTTCTTCTCTACTACTTTTGCATCTGTCATATCCATGATACAATCTTTTTAAGTTATCCTTAATATTAACTAACACTGTTGTAACGTTACGGATGCAAAGGTACGAAGAACATAGAAGAGTAAATATAACTCTATCACACTTTCTTTTAGTGGTTGATTATCAATGATTTAAGGTGATAGTGGGTAATATCATTTTAAACCAATATATATTTTTGAAGAAATATTGTATATAATTTCTCCGAAATATTGTATTTTTTAATCCACGAAATCTGGGAAGTCAGAGTGACAGTTGCAAAAATTGCAACAGTCACTCACGCAAACTGAAACAAAAAAAAGAGAAGTAATCACTTACCTCTCTTACTCTTAATGAAGTGAAGAATATCCCACTTCTTCCAATACCTAGTGTGCCCACGCTTCTTGCACACGCCATTCGGAATATCACCCTTAGCAACCATACGATTGAGTGTAGCATCAGAAACGTGCAGTTTCTCCTTGACCTCCTCCGTGCTCATCATAGGATTGAGCATATCGGGGATAATGTCGCACAATCTATCCAAATCATCGTCACTCATTCCGCAAGCGGTGACCTTCTCGCCATTTCGCTGCTGCTCATCAGCCTTAAAGCAAGCATCAGCCAATGATTTCAAAGCCGTTCCGAGTATCTTATAATTCAATATCTTTCCCATATCTTATGCACAAATTTTACGTCCTAGTTTCGTCTCATTAACAAACATTTTAGCAAAGCTATACAAATAGAATATAGCTGTCACGACCATGACCGTAAAGCAGGAATCCACCATATCATTAGTTGTGTACCAACTCAACTCTACAATATGAGCCGCATTGATGCCTAAGTAGTACATAAATGGAATGCGATACCACTGGCACAAGAAGAAAAATCTACTTGCCAATATCGTCACCATCGGCAGGACGTAAACCATGAAATAAATAAAGATATAGCAAGGCATATTTTCATTATAGGGGATAAACATCTCACGGGGATGCTGAGAGAACTCCCAAATGCCGTATGCGTGGAAGAACATAATAATGATAGGCACATACTTACAGAACCAGCGGAAGAACTTTAATATTCTCCTGCTATACCGATTACCATGCTTTTTAAGCATATCCATCAGCTCCGTCACATCAATGTCCTTTATCAACCGTTGGACTTCGGCTTCTTGTTCTAGTGTCATATAACCTCCTTTTTTTGTTAGTTGTTGATGCAATTATAGTTCTTAAAAGAAAGAATTTGCCACAAAATTACAGCTTTTTGCACAATTCCGTTCATTTTGCGCAATATTTTATAGTTAAATTTTATAAAAAGTAACAATCTGAAAGTAATAAGTCACAAAAATAGCGTTAGAACGGCTTTCTTGCCAAATTCTAACGCTATTTCTATATCTACCTACCAGTGTTTATCCTATCACAACTTCAAGATTCTCCATATCGGCGAACTTCAAGCCGCAATCCTTAGCAGCCTTGAAAAGCTCCTTCTCATCTACCTCCTCAATGGCAACCTCTACCTCGGCATTAGCAAGGTCTGAGAAGTACTTCTCGGTCTTCTGCTTCTGATTGAAGAAGTACTCATTGACCTCAGCGAACTTGGCTGAATCGTCTTTGGTGTATTCGTAGCCCTCATCGGCGTGCTTCTGTTCCAACTGCTGGCACTCCTGGAGCTTGCGCTGCATCTCCTCGAACTTATCGTCCTTCAAGCTCTCCTGTGCTTCCTCCACATCCTTGTCGTAGGTGTCGGCTACTTGGCGAAGTGCCTTCATGTTCTTCCAAACTCGCATAGCGGCATCATCGTTCATTGATGATGTCTTCAATGCTTTCAATGTTCTGTAGGCTGCAACAGCCTCGATTGTCTTAATCTTCTTCATAATTGTTTCTTTATTTAAATGTTTAAACGAAATATTTTCTCCAATTAACTTGCTATACAGAATACCTTTCTATTTCCGTTGCAAAGATAAGAAATATATCCCAAACTGGCAAGAAAATCAAATATTATTTTTAATCAATAATTCCTTGGCTAAATACCATTTGCTTAGTAGTCAAAACATAGTCCACATACAGCCATAATGCGTAAGTTTTTCCACTCTGCATTTGGTTCTTGAAAAGAACGGTTTTACTATCACCGCCAGCCAGTTTTGTATTTCCCATAAGAATAGATTCGCCAACCTGCATACTACTATTTTCCTTGCTCGAAGAAAAACGTAGTTGCAATGAAACAACATGAGACACGCTATCAACATTCTCAATCGTTGCACTTCCAAGACCACTTTGTCTTAGTATAACCTTGCTAGCATTAATCTCTGTTCTGGTTTTCACCACAAGAGTGATTGGCTGTAATACTGGTATAGGGATATACGAACCCGCTTGTAACTGAGGGAAATCACTGCTTGTATAATCCACGCTGCTCATAAACGGATAGACTGTGTATGTGCCTGCGTTGACCTTTGTAAACTTAACGGTGTTTGTATCTGATGTTCTCATATACTGTAGCTTGTTGCCATTGTTGTTATAGAGCAACACACCAAAGTGATAGGTTATGTTACCATCATTTAACAAGTCTTTCATGCTTATCCAGTCAGAATCGACACTTTGCAGATTATATGCTGCGCTAATACTTACGGCATCTTCCGCTGATGGACTTGTCGTGCTAATTCCTAGGTATTCACTTCTTGCGTTATGATTATACCCGCGAAAATCTCCTAGTCTGTAAGGTGCAGATGCCGTCCTATGGGTGAAGCCGTTGTCCGCTTGCGAATAATAGCCCTTTATATCATAGATATTTGTTGCTTTAGGATAATTGATGTTGCAGTCATTCCTCTTACCCTTCCACCCAGTATTGATATCAAGGAAAGCGTTGTCTGAGTCAACGGGCTTATACTTCGCCCACATGTTGATGCCTTCGTAAGTGCAAAGGGATGCTAGGTCGTTGCTACCATAGCCAAGAAGACTTTTAACATCGTCTATACTAACTGGAGCAGTTATCTTTCCATTACTTACACTCATAATTACCTCCTTCTTTATAACAAGTTATTCCACCAGCAACAGTTAAACTACCATTAATAAGAAGATCACCATCTATAGAAACATCACCTTTAATTTCTCCATTAGTTAAATATCGAACTGTCTCTACTTCCTTGATAACTTCTTTAGTAACAACTCGCTCTACTGTTACATTGAATACTTTCGCAAGCCATAAGATAAATCGTTTCATACGCTTAATCTTTAGAACTTAAAACACTAGGCAAGGCAGCTCTATAAGAGCCACCCTGCGTTAATACTTACTCTGCTGCCTCGCTAGACATATTGGTAGCGATAGCGGAATCAACCTCCGCTATCAATGTTGACACCTCACTGAGCTTGCTCTGCGAAACACCGCTGATGTTGTAGGTCAGCTCGCTGCCGTTGTAGCTAGCGTTCGCGTTGCCGAGATAGTTACCATTGGTATCTGCGTAGATACTCATATTGATGCTGTCGATGTTGCCACCCGTCTTGTCAACATTGTAGGTAATTTCTACTCGATAGCCACCCTTTGTGTAAGTGGCGGTTGTCTGTTCACTCTTCTTGTTAATCTTTAAATTCTCCATTTTCTTAACTAATTTAATAAATTAATATTCTTGTTATCTAATCTCTTCTTGTTATTGCCGTCCTGCTTTCCACTCAATCGCTGAACCTCTGATTCGAGGAAGACCACCCGAGCCTTCAACCTGCTGACCTCATCGCCCACCTGCTCGATAGCACCGAATGCCGTTGCAATCAGCTTCGGAGACCAATAGTTGATTTTGTAGTAGCCATTCTCGTCTGTCTCAACGATGTCCTTTAAGTGAGGGTTGCACAAGACGTGTTGTGCAATCCAACCGATAGACCTTGTGTTGTCCTTCTTCCAAGCAAAGCCGAACGTGCCACCCATTGCCTTGATGATACCTAAGTAGTCCAGCTTCCGCAAATCCTGCTTCAAGCGGATGTCTGAGGAGGAGTAGGCGGTGATGCCACCAGTAGCAAGTACATTTCCAATAACATCTATATTACCAACTTTTAATTTAATGAATCCGTATGAAGTCCACAGTTCTATATACTTTTGTGAAGCTAACTTATTCAAATTATCATCACCAAAGAATCTACTTCCAACATAATTTCCATTTGATGAAAAGAACGTTAGACTACCAGCAGCGTTCTGTTTGTCAGAAAGTAAGCTATCTGTCTCACCTTTAGTATAGTAATTAGCCAAACTTTGATGGCTAGTAAGAAATGTACTTCCTTTAGTAAAAGTAACACTAGTTCCACTCTTACTAACACTAGTAACTGCATTGCCGCTACCTTTTACAGAAACAGAACTAACTCCATCTGTTATACCATATCCGCTGATAGTAGTAGGTTTATTTGTTATATAACTCCAAGCTATACTACCCAAAAACGTATCAGCGTTTACTGTCGTAACATAAAGTTTATTTTCACTAGCGTCCCACGATATTTTATTATATAAGCTATTATTATTACTATTTTGACTTTTAGGTATATAACCTAAATACAATATATTATTCTCACTAGGATAAGTACTAAGTGATATTCTTCCATCGTGAACAGGAGCACAAAATATAGCACCATAACCTGTATAATTAACAGTCAAAGCAGCTTCATTAACTCCATTATACCACGTATCAGAATGATGCGTAGAATAAATTGCTTCATTAAAAGTCTTAATTCCGCTAATGGTTTGCTTACTATTAATTGTTACATAATTAGCAAGACTTTGATGAGAAGTGAGATAGCTATTACTATCTAAACTACCATCGGCTTTAATAAACTGATTAGAAGTTCCATCTCTTATTATAACTTTACTTGCATATATATTACCAACATTAAGATTATAAAAACCATAGTCACTCCATAATTCTATATACTTTTGTGAAGCTAACTTATTCAAATTATCATCACCAAAGAATCTACTTCCAACATAATTTCCATTTGATGAAAAGAACGTTAGACTACCAGCAGCGTTCTGTTTTGCCGATAATAAATTGTCGGTTGCTCCTTTAGTATAGTAATTAGCAAGACTTTGATGACTAGTCAGGAACGTTGCACCTTTAGTAAAGGTGAGTTTCTTACCACTTTTCGATACCGAGGTGATGGCGTTGCCAGTGCCGCTGGTCGCAAACTCATTGACGTAGCCATCTAGGCTCTGATGTGAAGTCAAGAACGTTATTCCCTTTGTCACGCTGATAGTCGTTCCGCTCTTACTGATGGCTGTAACTGCGTTTCCACTACCGCTAACACTAACGTTCATAGCCGAGCCTCCTTCTAGGCTGACAATACGACTATCAAGAGCCTTGATAGAGTAGGCAGAAGCTATCTCAGACAGAGATTCGCTAGCAAGCTTCAAGGCATCTGCATAGCTCTTCACACTACCATTCAACCCACCACCACCTGACGAGCCACTACCTTCACCATAGGCGGTAATGCCACCAGTAGCATAGAAGTTAGCTGCGGTTGTACCATCAGACTTAACTACTTTAATGGCAGTATTAGCTTTATCATAAACTAATCTGACATCACCAATTTGCACATAAACACCATCAGTATTAGCAATAGTTATACTGCCATTTACATCAGCATTACCATTCACGCTATTGCCCCAAAGCTTTCTTGTTGTTCCCCAATAAGAAGTTACTATGTTGGCAGTACCATTAAACGATGTTCCGTTTATAGTTCTAGAGTTCTGTAACTTAGTAGCACTTCCAGCATTACCGCTAATACTAGCAGAAGCTGTAATGAACCCTGCTCCATTAGTAAGCTGATTAGTATTGTTTGGAATACTAATAGACTTTGCAGCAGAACCATTATAAGAACCACTACTGTAACCGCTCCAAGAAAGAGCATTAGCAACTTTTGATGCAGATGCTACATTGTCAGTAACTCTAGCAAGTCTTACCCAAGGAGCAGCCCAAGCTGCATCATTACTTATCTTGCCTCCAGCTCTAGAACGGACATAAACTTCAGTAGTGCCAGCTTTTATAGCAAACTGAGTTTGCCACATATTAGGAGAAGTTGCCGTATTATTACTATCAGTATAAGACAGATTAATATAATGATGCCAACCAGTTTGTCCATTAGGATTAACATAACCATTCAACGTTTGATAGTTAGCAGTAGAACTAGCATAAGGTGCTGCAATATTAGACATGCCCATACTATTCCCGTGTGTTGCAATATCGTTAAAATTGTTTCCAACACCACTAGGAAAAGCTCTTACTAAATTCAGTGCTTTAGAAGTTCCACCAATACTAATAGTAACCTTGTTTGCAACATCAGAAATACCTAAACCAGTAAACAAACCACTAGCGTGATAATTATCTACCATATCTGCGTTATGAGCAGTAGCTTCATTTTTAACCCAATTCTGAGTTGCATAAGCTGCGAGACTTTGATGTGTTGTGAGATAAGTTCCCAAATCTACAGCATCTCCACCACTAGCCGCAATGGTTTTAGTGATACCGTTAATCTTTACACTATGTGTATGAGTAGTAGCAGACTTACCATTAAGAAGAGAATCTACACTACTCTTGGTGTAATAATTACTTAAACTCTGATGCGAGGTGAGATATGTAGCACCCTTCGTGAAGGTGATGGTCTTGCCGCTCTTTGTAACGGCAGTAACGGCATTTCCACTTCCGCTAACTGCTATCGCATTCACGTAACCATCGAGAGACTGATGAGCAGTGAGGAACGTACCCTTCGTGAAAGTAATCACACCAGTACTTGCATCATAGGTTGCACCAGTGAGGGCATTTCCGCCAGTTGGCACAGACACGCTGATACTAGGAACAGCACTTGCCACATTCTGAATCTCCGAATAGAGCTTTGCTACTGAGTATGCAGAAGCAATCTCGGAAAGGTTTTCCGTAGTAAGCTTGATAGCATCAGCATAAGCCTTTACAGAGCCGTTGAGACCGCCACCACTGGATGAAGATGTTCCCACACCATAGGCAGAAACACCACCACTAGTATAGAGGTTTGCCACCTCGTTAGTCGTAGTGTTCGTAATCTTCAACGCCTTGTTGGTCGCATCGTACTCCATCTTTATATTGCCGATGGAGATATACTTTCCGCTAGGCACGATGATGCTTCCATTGATGTCAGCAGTGCCATTGAACGAGTTACCCCAAAGCTTGCGAGCATTCGTGAGCTGGAGAGCCTTTTTCGCTGAACCGCTTGTAAAGTAGCCCTGCAAGGTGGTGATACTCGTCTTGTTGGTGGATATGCCCGAAGCATTTACCCCTTCTGCCTTTTTCGCTCTAGTTACCTCATCAGATATAGACTTATTGATACCATCAACAATACCGCTAAGAGTGTCAGTCTGCGCAATATTGGCGAGGAAGCTCACTACCTCGTTCCACTTATTGATAATTCCGTCCGCAGTCTCCTCATCAGTAGTCATTAAAGAATACCAATTATAAGCACTATCCCAATGAGTTACCTTTACGGATGAAATGCCGTCCAACACAGACTTATTGCTATGAGTATGCTTTGCTGATACCGCACCATCCCAAGCAGTTTGCTTTACCGTTGTCGGGATTGAATAACCCGAAGCAAGGGTGATGGCAAACGTACCGCTTGTTGTGATAGTCTTTGTTGCGCACGCCAGACCAGTAGGTAGGGTAAGAGACACAGAGGTAACAGTTCCCTTATTGGTAGTATAACCCTTTGCATCTATCTCCGTCTTGGTATAATAGCTTGCGAGAGACTGATGAGCAGTGAGGAACGTACCCTTCGTGAAAGTAATCACACCAGT
>ERZ1034878.16-NODE-16-length-86773-cov-33.529025_pt1 | contig 86773 bp, 133 predicted proteins | sample MGYA00520593_ERZ1034878 | MGnify/ENA primary metagenome ERZ1034878 (study PRJEB33766, sample SAMN09781724) | gut metagenome | biome: gut microbiome | host: Homo sapiens | place: Madagascar | study: EMG produced TPA metagenomics assembly of the PRJNA485056 data set...
TAAACGAGGCACTGGGCGGATTTATCCGCGCCACGGCGGATGGGGAGTTCAACGCGCTTTCCCTGAAGGCGGAGGAGCTGCAGATCGCCAACACCGACGACAGGCGCAAGCTGCTGGATGCCTGGACTATGCTCGACAACGGCGGCATGAGCCGCGCCACCTTTGACAGCTGGTGCAGAAAACTGTTTGCCGACGAGGACGAGTGAAAAACATGGGGATAGGGTAGCTCCCGAAAAGCGGTTAGCCTTGCCGCCTTCCCCTTGTTTTGAAAAGAAGGCTGATTACGAAAGGCGGTAATTGAATATGGGCAGACCGAGAAAGAATGTGCCGGGAGAGCGCTATGGGCTTTGGACGCTGATTAGTCCTGTAGACAGAAAACACTGGTTGTGTGAGTGCGAGTGCGGCACAGAAAAAGTTGTGCGAACAGATAGCCTGACCAGCGGAGGGACGCGCTCTTGCGGATGCGATGCAAAAAGATTGCAGCGTAACGCAAAGATTGAGCAGGGGCCTAAAGAAAATCTGACAGGTAGGCGTTTTGGACGCCTGATGGTTCTTTCTTACGCAGGAAACTCCACATGGAACTGTATTTGCGATTGCGGACGGACTTCGGTAGTCCATACCGGTGCGTTGAATTTTGGAACATCGCAGAGCTGCGGATGCAAGAGCATTGAGACACGGTTGACGGCAGAGAGAGTTACCACACACGGAATGTCTGCCGAAAAGATATACGGCGTGTGGTGCGGGATGAAACAACGCTGCGGAAACCCGAACGCCGCTGGGTACAAGTGGTATGGCGGTAGAGGCATCCGGGTTTGTAAAGAGTGGCACGACAGTTTTGAAGCGTTTTACGACTACGTTTGCAGATTGCCGCACTACGGAGAACCGGGGATGACCATTGACAGAATCAATGTTGATGGGGACTACGAACCGGGGAATGTCCGCTGGGCAACATGGGAGGAGCAGGCGGCAAACAAGCAAATCCATAGGAGGGAGTGACATGGGAATCAAAACAAAACAAATTCCCCAAAAGACCACTGCGACAGGCACACTCAAGGTCTTGCAAAGACTCAGTGAATACGAGTTTGGAGTCGAACTCTGGGTAATGAGAGAGGATCTGAATCGCAACAACTGGTCGTACAAGAATCTGGACAAGTACTACAAAACCTTCATCGGGCAGCCCATCCTGATCGCTTATGTGGGGCAGCAGGTGGGGGACGGACACAACATGAGCAAGCGCCGGGATCCCAAAACCGGGGAGGAGTACCAATCCTTCATGGAGGGGACGGCGGAGCGCATCGTGGGAACGCTGTCCGACGACGAAAAGGACTTTACCCTTGTGGAGAGGGGCGGTCATACATGGCTCAGAGCGAAGGGACGGCTATTTGCTTTTTACGCCCCGGAGCTGACGCGGAAGATCGTGGAACAGGGCACGATGGACGTTTCCGCCGAGACAATGGTGTCGGAGAGCCACAAAGAGGGCGATGTGGACGTGTTTACCAAATGGTCGGGCATAGGCGTGACCATTCTGGGCGACAGGGTAAACCCGGCGATACCGGGTGCGAGCATCGCAAAGCTGGCGGCCATGCAGGAGGAATTTAAGGAATTGAAACTGCGGGCCGCGTCGCTGCACACAGCCGCAGAGGGTAGCGACGGCAAGGAACCCGACAAAAACACAAAAAAAGGAGTGAAAAGCAACATGAACAAGAGAGCGATGGAGCAGATGCAGACCAAGTTCCCCAACCACAAGGTGCTCTCCATGAGCGAGGACGGGCTGAACGTGGCACTGCTGGACGCTTCCGGCAATCTTTTCGGCTACACCTTTAACGCTGACGACAACGGAGAGGTGATCGCCAGAAAGATCATGCCCTGCGCAGCGCACATCGTGCTGAGCGTGGGCGAGGTGGAGCTGAACGCCGATGTGGCGGACGTGGTGGACTACACCGTGGCCTCCGTGAAGGAGACCGACGGCGATGTGAAGAGCCTGAACGCCAAGCTGGAAGCCGCCAACGAGCAGATCAGCGCCATGCAGGAGGCGGAGAGCAAGCGCCGGCTGAGTGCCTGCAAGGCTTCCGCCAAAGCAACGCTGGACGCCTTCAACGCCAACCGCGAGGAAAAGGTGGCGGAGGACGCCATCAAGGCGGTGAATGAGAACATCGAGGCCGGACTGTACGCCAATAGCTGCGACAAGGACGGTGCGTGGCTGGGAGAGAAGCTGGTGCGCGAGGCGGTGCTGGCCGTGTGCGGCGAGGCCGTGATGGAGAGCGACAAACGCAGCGCACAGAAGCGCAAGACCACCTATGCCTGGGAGCACATCGCCGGAAACGGCGGCGAGGGATGCGAGGGTGTGGACGCTCTGCTGGACAAGTGGGGCATCGACGCCGGCAAGTAAAACGAAAAGGAGAGTGAACAAACATGGCATACATCGAGAAAACCGCGTTTGAGCCGCGGATCACCAACAACGAGTACAACGAACTGTGCAACATCACGGGACGCTATCAGGTGTCCGATGCGGATGCGGACTGCTCCGCTGGTCTGCTGGTGGTGCGCGGCGAGCAGCTGCCCTGTGCGGGCTTCAAGGGCATCAAGAACGAGAACGCTTTTTACATGAACGCTGCGGGCGCTGCCGCCAACGCCGACACCGGCGTGTACGCCTGCAATACCTACGAGTGGCCCACGCTGGGCGGACGCAACGGCAACAACTACGCCGTGGGCACCGCCACGCTGGGGCTGGGCGTTCCTGCGGGCCGGGACGGCACCTTCACCGAGATCGTGTTTGACGGCAAGCACGCCTACCGCTTCGGCGAGGGCAACCTGAGCACCGCCATCGGCGAGAACACCATCTTCACCATCGCCAACGGTCTGCTGGTGCCCGCCGCTGCCGCCCCCACTGCTACCGGCGCCATTTACTTCAAATTGAAGGGCACCGGCAACTTCACCGAGGGCGCCGGGCAGAGCTTCGTGTACTACGACGTGTGGGCCTGCAAGGTCAGCACCGTGACCGCGTGACAAGAGAGGAGAGTGAGTAAGAAATGGCAAAGCTGAACCTGAACAGCGTTTCCAATGAGGTTTTCGCCATCAACGGAAACGACCAGCGCGAGGACATCGTGGCCAAGGGCCGCGTGCTGTTTTATGAACACGCCCTGAAGGGCAAGATGGCCGTTCTGAGCGCCAAGGGGCAGAACACCCCCGTGCAGCGCACCATGAACGACCGGGGCTACAAGCAGCTGAACGAGCAGTTCCAGCGGGAGAGCCTGCTGTATGCCGCCAAGTTGGCCTGCGCCAGCACCGGCAAGAAGGCACCCGAGAGCTGGGAGGAGTTCAAGCGCAACGGCGGCGAGTATTACGGCAACGCCCGTTTCTACGCCGTGCTGCAGGGCATCTGGCAGGAGGTCATCATCCCCATTCTGCCCGCCGTGTACTCCGAGGCGCTGAGCGACTTCGCCGAGACCGTGGAGATCGAGCTGGGCCAGACCTACGCCGTGAGCATCGGCAGCAACGACATTCCCGTTTTCCAGGACTCCAGCTGGGGCGCCAGCCGCAGCGTGCCGCGTAACCGCTTCTATTCCCGCGATTACACGCTGAACCCCACCCCCAAGAGCTGCTGGATCACTGCCAAGTGGATGCAGCTGGTGGGCGCCAACATGGACTTCGGCGTTTTCTTCGCCAACATGGTGGCGGGTATGTACGCCAAGACCATGGGTATGTGGAATGAGGCCATGACCACCGCCACGGAGGACACCAGCCTGATCCCCACCAACCTGAACTTCACCTTCAACAACCAGAACTGGGTGAAGGGCGCCAACAAGATCGCCGCTCTGAACAACACCACCATCTCCGACGTGTTTGCCACCGGCGGCACCGTGGCTCTGAGCAAGGTGCTGCCCAACACCGTGACCGGCTCCACCAACGTGAACATGGACGCCGCTATCGCCACGCTGCTGGGTGCCGACTACACCAAGGCCGGCTACCTGGGCCAGTTCATGGCGGTGCGCCTGATGCCCATGCGGGACGTTATCATCCCCGGCACCCAGAACACCACCGTGGAGACTATGCTCAGCGAGAACGACATCTGGATGCTGGCCGGCAACGGCAGAAAGCCGCTGACCATCGGCTACACCAGCGGCACGCCCATCTCTATCGAGATGGATCCCACCCGCACCGGGGATTTCGAGATCGGCCTGAACCTGACCATCGCTCTGGACTCTGTGGCCACGTTCGCGTCCAAGATCGCGCACTTCACCGTGTAATGGAAACCACACAGGGGAAGGGGCGAAAGCCCCTCCCCGGATATGCGGATTTAGTTTAACCGGGAAAACGGCGGTCTCCAAAACCGCAGTTCGGGGTTCGAGTCCTCGCGTCCGTGCCATAGGACTCCCCGCACCTCTCCACGATGTGGCCCAGGGGAGACGTTTTTCAAAAGGAAGTGCCGGGAGACCGGCGGGTATGCAATGCGCCGACGTGTAAACGGGGCAGCGGTGGGAGCCTTGACGCATTGCGGCAGATAGAAACAGACCATGAAATGAATCTGAAAGGAGCAGAAAGCATGGGTAAGCAGAAGAAAAACGGGAACAGACTGGCCGCGCAGATCGCGGCGGAGGAGAGCGAGGACGACCAGGTGATGCTGGCGCCCCAGCAGAGCGCGGAAGCACCGGACGAGAACAGCACCGTGAAAGCGGCGGCGCAGGAGAATGTACAGGACGCGGCTGATGCCGCGGAAATGCCCGCCGCGCCGGTTACGTACACCGCCGAGCAGGTGCAGCAGATGATGCAGGAGGCGGCGGCCAAGGCGGTGGCGGAAGCGCTGAAGAACATCCCCCAGCAGGCCGCGCCGCAGATCGTGCAGGTGAGCACCAGCGCAGAGCAGGTACATTTCCTGTGGATGGCGCCGGTGGCGGACGACAACGTGGTGCAGTTCGGTGACGGCGGAATGTACGGCAACATCGTGGGTAAGACGGGGAGCTTTTACGTGCCGAAGCCGGACCTGAGCCGCATATTGACGGAGATGAACCGCCGGTTCATGGCGCAGCGGTGGCTGCTGGTGGTAAGCGGACTGACGGACGAGGAGCGCGAGGCGCTTGGCGTGGACTACAAGCCGGGTGAGGTACTGGACAAGAGAGCCTTTGCCAAGCTGGTGGAGCTGGGTGACGAACTGCTGAACATCTACCCGGCGCTGTGCGAGGGACACAAGGTGATGGCGGCGCAGATGTACGCCGACGCCTACCGACAGGGCAGCCGGTATGTGACGCGGGAGCGCACGGTGAAGCTGAACGCGCTGAGCAAGCGCAAGGGGCACGAGAAGGGCGACTTCATCACCATTATCGAGGACATGAACGAGAAGGACACCAAGTAAGAAGAAAAGTCCTTGAGCATATAAGCGGAAGGAGGGAACGGCCATGATGCAGGGCGATGCCTATTCGCTGCCCATCGTGCTGCGGCAGGGGGAACTGCTGATAACGCCGGAGATGGTGCTGCGGCTGGAGATCACCATAGGGAACCTGACGAGGACGTACCCCGGCGTGGTGCGCTACGACGAGGAGAACGGACAGTGGCTATTCCCGCTGACGCAGGAGCAGACCTTCGCATTTAAGGCCGGGAGGACGCCTCCGGTACAGGCGAGGATAAAATTCAACGACGAGAGCGTGGTGGGGGCGAAGGGCAAGACCATATACGTCTCCGCAAGCCGGTCCAAAGGGGTGATGTAAATGGCGCTGCAGCAGTTCGCGGCGGAACAGAAGAAGAACGCCAACGCCAGCACCGCCCCGGTGGGGCAGCCCGTGGTGGAGATAGAGATACGGGATGTAGTGATACAGGCCGGGGGAGAGATCATCCCCACCTACGAGGGCGAATATGAAGTAACACCGCAGGTGGACGAGCCTGTTGTGCTGCATACAAAAGCCAAACGCATGAACGACGACGTGACGGTGAAGAAAATACCCCAGTACGAAGTCAGCAATGCCGCCGGCGGAAAAACTTTAACGATAGGAGATGTTGAATATGGCTAATCAGTACATCAACAAAGTAATTCTGAACGGACAGGTAAAGATCGATCTGACCGCCGACAGCGTGGTGCCTGCCAAACTGCTCAAGGGCATTACTGCCCACGACAAGACGGGTGCGACCATCACGGGTACGTGTACCTTTGATGCGGACACCTCCGGCGCTACCGCGTCCGCTGCGGAGATCCTGCTGGGCAAGACCGCATTTGTGAAGGGCGCGGAGGTCACAGGTACGATGCCCAACAACGGCGCTGTGGCGGGCAACATCGCCACCAAGGCGCAGGTGTATACCGTGCCTCTGGGCTTCCACGACGGAAGCGGAACCGTGCAGATCGCCGAGGCGGAGCAGGCCAAGCTCATCGCCACCAACATCCGCGAGGGTGTGACTATCCTGGGCGTGGAGGGCACCATGTCCGGCAGCGAGGACATGAAGGCACAGGCCAAGACTGTGACCCCCACCTTTGCCAGCCAGGAGGTCCTGCCCGACGAGGGGTTCAACTGCCTGTCCAGCGTGACGGTGAGCGCTATCCCCGTCAGCGAGACGGACAACGAGGCCGGCGGCGTGACGCTGACCATCGGCGCCTGAGAAGCGGAGGAAACGAGGTAAACGGGCGATGGCGAAAAACGTAAACAAGGTCGTGGTGGACGGCGCGGTGAAGCTGGACCTGTCAAAGGACAGCGTGACGGCCAACACGCTGGCGAAAGGCGCTACCGCCCACGACAAAAGCGGGGCACCCATCGTAGGAACGATGACAACGCCGCAGATCAGTGTGGCGGGCAGCGTGATGACGATAGCCTGACGGAGAGGAACAAAACGCATGGCGAGAGATGTAAAGATCAACGGCGTGACCTATACGGGCGTCTCCGTCGTGCAGGTGCCGCTGGCCGAGGGAGGCGCGGCACGGTTCATGCAAGTCAATGGTGCGCCCGGAGCGCTGGAAAAGTGGAAAGCGGGGCTGAAAATAAACAACTCCACCTACCCGAACATCGGGCAGATGCGCTTCCCACTGGCGGAGGGTGAAGGCTACGCCCTGTACCTGTACGGAAACGGAGACTGGGAGGCGACCTACCGGGTGGCTCCCGGCTCCGTGGTACAGGTGGGAGACTTTGTAAAGATCACGAAAGGGCTATTCCCTTCGGCGACACTGTATCCGTCGGAAAGCCTGTATCCACAGGCGGAAAAGGCGGGACTGATGCCCAGCAGCAATCTGTACCCCGGCAGGAGCACATACCCCAGCAACGCGCCGCTGGTGGAGGGGCTGGGCGGAAATTCGACCGGCGCGGACGGCGTGGCACTGACGGACGGCACGGCGGGAGAACTGATAACGATCTATATTCCGGTATAAGGAGGGGAGAACATGGGGACGAAGTGGAGCGAGGTCATATCGAACCACGCGATGGTGGCCATCGACGACGTGCGCTTGCAGGAGGAGGCAGCCAACGACCCGGCGGCGTTCCTGCGGAGGATGAGCCTGTATGTGGTGAACGCCATCCCCCTATTCTCCCTGCCGGTGCAGATGAGAGCGTATCTGAATGAGGGACTGGTACAGCCCAGCTACGGCGACTACTACTGGACCAGCAGCGAGGACAGCCTGCTGGGTGAAACGGAAGTGGACACCGGAATGGTGGGCTACGAGCTATTCTCCTGCGCCATTGTGGAGCAGGATGTGACGGGCGGCATGACGGCGGTGCCGTATACCGGGGCGAGCTACAACGCCGAAACAGGCGTGGTGACGTTCCCCGTGCAGGACATGGCGGGAATAAACTACACGCTGGACTTTTACACAGACGGTGAATTTGGTCACGAGCTGACGATGGAGCAGAAGCGGATACTTGGGCTGTGCGTGGCAAGCGTATGGGACGAGAGGTTCTTCCGCAACTGGCTGAACGACCAAATGAAGATAAAGGACGCGAGCTTTGACACGGTAAACGAGGGCACCTATATGAAGGAAGGCGCCGCGAAGCAGGAGAAGAACCGGGCAAGGCTGATGGACGAGATGCACAAGTATGAGCAGGACTGTACGTTCCTGAACACGGTGCGCAGAGGCCGGGGCGGGTACGGACGATACCAGTTCCTGTGAAACGGGGAGGTGACGGGCGATGGCGGACATAAAGAACGATCTGGGCAATATCGCCGCGATGGCGGAGAGACCGCAGGCGCCCACCAACCGCCCCGCACAGTACAGCGACAGGCGCAACCCCTACTTTGGAGATCCGACGGCACGATTCGTGCAGGCATACGGTAAATACGCCAGCGACTACACCGCGTGCCGGGTGCAGGGGCTGGACAGCGACCCCAACAACTTTTACGAGTGGAGCGAACAGCTGGTACGCTTTGCCGATGCGCGGAAGAAGGGCAACGCCATAGACCGGCCCATAGACAACTATAAGGAAGTCCTGTTTGTAGACCGGCGCATCGAATATGTGCCGGAGGGCGCGAAAATGGAGACAATGGGCTCCACATGGCTGGTGACGAACCCGGCCAACATATCCTCTGCCGTGGGCGGCGGCATCATAAGGCGGTGCAACGCCACATGGAACCATCTGGATTGGTACGGCAACGTGCTGAAAGAGCCGATGGTGGTGGAAAACGTGAAGCTGAACGCCAGCGCCAACGATTTCCAGGAGACCATGCTCATCATGCAGGGCTACTTCAACATCATCATACAGCGCAACGAGGAGACCGCAGACCTGGACGTGAACAGCCGGATGATCCTGGGGCGGATGGCGTATCAGATCACGGGCTACAGCGATGTGGCGCAGGAATTTACCGGGGACGACGAGAGCTGCCGGCTGCTGCGGTTCACGGCGCGGATGACGGAGCCGGATAAGGAGAAGGACGACCTTACGCGCCGGGTGGCCAACGCCTACCCCTTCACCTGGGAGGTGAACGTGGGCGGCAGGGCGGCCATGAGTACCGGGGAGAAAGCGAAGTTCAGCGCCTATTCCCTGCGGAACGGCGAGGCGGCGGACGGAGACGCGGAGCACCCCACCCGCTACCTGTGGTACAGCAGCGACGAGAACGTATGCCGGGTAGACCCCAGCGGCAACGTGACGGCGGTGGGCGAGGGAGAATGCACCATAACGGCGGTGCTGGTGCAGAACGAGGAGCACTACGGCACCTATGCCGTGACGGTGGCAGAGAGCGTAAGCGGCGTACACTGGCAGACGGATCCGGTGGAGCGGCTGGAAGCCTACGGCAAGACCACACTGACGGCCATATACACCGGGAACGGCGCGGAGACCGGAGACACGGTGGAGTGGACCTTCACCGGCGCAGCGGAGGACAGCTACACCGCAGAGGTGGACGGCAGCACCGCCACCGTGTACTGCTGGGGCGGCAGCGTGAAGCCCCTGACGGTGACGGCCACCTGTAAGGGCAAGAGCGTGAGCACGGACATCACACTGGAAGGGTGGTAAAAACGATGGCGAAGCCGATATGTGAGCACGCCTACCGGAAGGTGGGGGAGATCATCATACGGTGCAGGAAGCAGACGGGAGACCACGACTTCTGCTGCTACCAGTACCACTGCCCGGACAGCGGACGGTACGAAAACGCGGCGCAGTGGCGGAACTGCTCACTGCGGAAAAAGGAGACCGGGGACAAGTAAATAGAGACATCCATTGAGAATCTGAAAGGAGCGGAAAACGATGGAAAACAGCATCAAGGAGCGCAAGCCCATCCCCATGAAGGAGGTATTCGCCAAGGCAAACGCCTATGTGCCGCTGATGGAAAAGGCGGCCATCGTGAGCCACTGCGCGGAGCGGTGCATCGACCGGGTGGTGGTGAACACCGGGGAGCGCTTCCGGGGCGACGTGCCGCCCATGTACAGGGAGAACGGACAGCGGAAGCGGCGCTACCTGATGGGCATACTGGCACGGGCGTATCTGCGGCTGGATTTTGAGGGCTGCGAGGAGGACAAGTGGCTGATGAGCGCCGATGACTACGACCTGGAGGGCGGGGTGCAGCTGGTCAACCAGATCGACCGGATGAAGAAGCAGAGCGACGCCCTGCGGGACAAGGCGTATGACCTGCTGGCGGACTACCGTGACCTGGAGAAAATGCTGAACACGGAGATCAACGCCAACCTGGCGGTGATGAACGACGTGGTGGCGCGGATGGCCATGAGCAGCGCGGCGGCCATGACGCCGGAGAGCATGAAGGAGCTGGTGGAGCTGGCGGAGCAGGTGCAGAAAGCACAGACATAATATTCAAAACGCAACGGAAGTAAAAGTTGCAAAAATATTCAAAACGCAACGGAAATGACGATGTTTCATGTGAAACAATTAGAAAAACGGAAAGCGGGGTGAGGGCGTGAGCGTAGATTTTGACAGCCCCTACTATCCATTTGAGCACGTGGAAACAGGATACGGCACCTTCAAGGGCGCGGAGAAGATACCGAAAAAGATCGTGAACTACCTGCTGGACCTGCCGGACAGGAACGGGTACACACCCGTGGACGACAACGCCCGGCCCAGGGTACGGCTGATGAAGTACATCTGCTATGACGGGGCGAACCCGCTGGCGCAGCCGCTGCCCACGGCGGAGGAAAAGCTGAGCATCGTATTCGACGGCGAGACGCCGGCGGTGGACACGGAGGAGCAGAAGGCAAAGCACCCCAAGGGGTACAGGCTATTCCCGCTGGAATACTGGGGACAGGCGCAGAGCATGGCCCAGACGGTGGTAAAGGTGTACATCGGGCGGGTGATACCCAAGACACCGTTTACGGCAGCAGTGGGGGTATACTTCGACATACTGTGCAACTACGGACACGAGACCACCACGCGGACGGACGATTACTCCCGCAGCTATGACATGGAGCAGTGCATCATAGAAGCACTGAACGGCGTAAACATAGGCGGGGCCGGGGTAATGACCTTTGACAGAGGAGCGCACGCGGACAACGGATCCCACGCCATATACGACCAAGGGATGAACGTGGGGCGGCGAGTACACATGAGCCTTGCGTGGGCGGACAGCGACGAGGAAAGCGTCGTGACCACATTCTGAAAGAACGGAGGACGGCGCAGATGGATGAAGTGACTTTTGACCACCGGCTGACGGAGGTGGAACAGCGGAGCAAAAGCAACACGCACCGCATAAATGAACTGGCAGAGGAGCAGAAAGCCCTGAACGAACTGGCGACCTCGGTGGCGCTGATGACCCGGGAGCAGAAGGACATACGGGAGGACCTGTCGGAGGTCAAGAAGGACGTAAAGACCCTGACGAACCTGCCGGCGAAGCGGTGGAACGACGTGGTGGAAAAACTGGTGTGGCTGGTACTGGGCGGCGCGGTGACGGCGCTGCTGGTTCAGGCGGGAATCGGTTTATAAGAAAACTGCATAATCAACAAGGTGTTTCGTGAGGGAGGAAAAGAGTTTATATGGCGATCTCACAGAGCATAGAACGGGCCTGCCGCAGGTACGAGGAAGTACAGGCGGAGGGGCTGACGCTGTACCCCATCCTTGTGGAGGAGATGGAGACATTCGAGTTGGCACGACCGGGCATTGACATCGTGCAGCAGAGCCTCCCTGTGGCGTATGCTGTGATGCCGCTGCTGGCGGCCTACTACAAGATGGAGTACGACGCGATGGAGCGCGGAGAGGAGACAGTGGGGCTGCTGTCAAGGGCGCTTTTGATGCTGGCGCTCTCCCTGCGGCTGGGGAGAGGAAAGGCGTTGGATGAGCGCTTGAAGGCGTTTCGCTGCAAGGTGGACACGAAGGACCCCAGCCGGTTGACGGCGGTGGAGTTCCTGGTGAACGGAGAGGAGCTGTGGCGCATTACGCCGGTGCAGTTCCAGTATCTGCGGGAGATCATCGCCGCGCAGAATGGCATAGAGCTGACGCCCCCGGAGGCCAACCCGGAGTTGGTGGAGGCGCAGCGGGAGCTGGCGGAGATGAACGGCGGCGCAAAACTGAGCGGCGACCTATGGGAACGGGTGGCGACGGTGGCAACGCTGGAGCACGCGGAGGAAACGGAGGTAGAGTCGTGGCCGGTGCTGAAGCTGCAGACGAAAGCAAAAACGTGGCAGCGGATATTGGGGTACATGACCTGCACCATCGCGGAGGCGAGAGGAACACAGTGGAAACGGGGCAACCCGTGGCCGAGCCTGTTTTATGACCGGGTGAGCGACGGAAACACGGCACTGCGGCCCGTGGAGGAATCGACACGGGGCATGGGACAGGCATAGAGAAAGGAATAGACCCTGCAAGCGGGCAGGGCGGAACGCCAAGTGGGGCGAAGCCAACGGGAGACCGGGGCTTTGCCTCCATTTTTTATATCAAAAAGGAGTGAAAGCAGAATGATTACTTTTACCGATCCGAGACTGTATACCCGCGGCATCTGCGCCGCGCAGTTCGCCGACATGGAAACGGGTCAGGTCCTGCTGAGCAGCAACAAGTTCCAGGAGGGCAACATCACCGTGACGGTGAACGCGGATCCCCTGCGTGCCGGATTGAACAACGGCATCGCCACCATCATCGAGAGCGACCCGGACATCCAGGTGAACTTCACCCAGGCCAACTTCGACCTGCGGACGAAGATGGCGGGCGTGGGCGGCGCTGTGACCTACAACGCTGTGGCCCCGGTGTGCCAGGTGGTGACGGCGAACGGCACCGTGCTGAAGGTGGACGTGACCGACGGCGCCCCTGTGGCGCAGTACGCGATGGCGAAGCCCTACGCCTACGTGCAGGAGACCAAGAAGGCTTCCGGCATCCAGCAGGGCGGCGTCGCCTATGAGATCGCGGCGGACGGCACCATCAGCGGCTTTACCGCGGTAAGCGGCACCGAGTACAAGGTGTGGTACTTCGTGAACAAGCTCAGCGCCATGTGCGGCAAGCTGACCACCGGCATGAACGGCAAGGTTGGTCTTTTCACCGCGCAGCTGGCGGTGTACGGCAACGTGAACGCCAAGACCAACGAGGGTACCCGCCAGGGCTGGCTGTACATCAACGTACCGCTGAAGCTGCAGGCGGACACCGCCACCGTGACCGGAAGCCAGAGCAACTACGACACCACGGCCATCGTGGGCCGCGCACTGAGCACGGACGAGAGCGTGATCTCTGACAAGTGCGAGGACTGCGCCGGCGGCACCCTGGGCTGGTATGTCTACGTGCCGGACAACGGCGCTGAGGTAGTGACGGGCATCGTGACCGCCATCGGCGGCGTTATCAACGTCCCCGTCAGCGGCACGGCGCAGGTGAAGCCCCAGGCGGTGCTGGAGAACGGCCAGCTGGCGGTGCTGGATCCTGCCAAGTGCGCCTACAGCCTGACCGGCGCACCCAGCGGCACCACCGTGAGCGCCAGCGGCGTAATTTCGGCCGGCGCCACCGCAGGGGACTGTGACCTTATCACGACCTTCGTGTACGAGGGCACGACCTACACCGACCAGTGCGCTGTGAGCGTGAAGGACGCCTGACAAACGAAAAACCCCTCCCCTGCCGCAAGGCGGGGGAGGGGGACAGACGCGAGTGCACCGGGGCAGAGCGGCGCATTGGCGTATGTGAGAGAGGGGAGGCGCGGGAAATGGCGAAGCTGGTGGGACAGTTCAGCGGGTTCGAGCAGGACATGACCGCGCTGGAAAAGCAGGTGAAGGACGCCTTCCGCGCGTCGCGCCCCGCACTGGCGGAGGAGATGCGGCAATGCCTGCGGGAGCACGTGGTAGAGGACGTATACGACAAACTGGAGCCGGAGGAGTACGTGCGCCGACGGGGAACAAAGGGCCTTGCAGACATGAACGCCAGCGCCACGGTGTACTCCGACGAGAGGGACGGCGGCATGAACCTGACGCTGCTGTACCACCCCAGCGGCGCCACGGACGGCAACGGAGAACCCATAGACCCCCATGTGGATGGGGATGACCTGATAAACCGGATCGAGAAAAACGACCCCGCATACAACTGGGGCAGACGGCCCAAGAACAGACCGTTTTTTCGCAACTTTGTGGAGGAGATGCTGGGCGGCAGGGCGGAGGAAACGCTGGTGCGGGCCATGAACGGCGCGGACCCCACGCTGGGGCTGGAAGCAACTTTCTGGGCAATGGAGCTGGAGGACGACGACTATCACTGATCTTCCGAATCTGCGTAGCGCCAGTGGTAGCCATAGGCCACATTCCGCTTACCACGGCACACAGAACCAATGTGAGAGTGGCTTTTCAGCCCAAGGAACTCCGCCGCCTCGGCAGCACACTCGAACACCTGACCGGTTTCAACCAACACAACACGCGGAGCGCGTTTCCGGGCAGCACGAGAATCCCCGGCACACATTTTGGCCCTTTCCACGGGGTCCTGCCAACGGGCAAGAGATTTCTGCCTGATAGTTTCCCGGTACTCATCATTTAACCACTCTAAACGTTTGGTAGAAATTTTCGACCGATATTCTTCAGATTGCCAGTTCTTTTTAGAACTTTCAGATAACAGAGCATGAGTAGATGGGCGTTGCAGAGCAGCGGCAATAGAGGCGCAGCGTTTAGCTTTCTTCTCGGGTTCACGAGCGCCCTCCTGCATACGGCGTAAGGATTCATCACGGAAAGCAGGGTCGCGCCAATTCCGCTGACCAGCGGCGGACAATTTGGCCCGGTATTCAGGTGTGGTCATAGTCTCGCGCATACGAGTCAAGCGGAAATCACGGTGAACAGGGTCCGCCCAATACGCCTTAGTAGCTTCTGCTCTGGATTGTATCGCGCTTTCGGGCATCGAAAACCCTCGGCAACCACCGCCTCCTATGGTGCGGTTATAGCCATTACGATATGAGTCTTTCCTATTGATCCACTCAATTTCCTTTTGATCAAGTTCTTCCACAGGGCACTCTTCAAGGACTACCCATTCAAAAGCATCGGCACCGTACTTTTTCCAAGCACGGAGCAGATGGATGGAGTCACGGGCACCCCGCGAAAGCAAGCTTCGGTGAGCGTTCCAACGCATACGGATGTTTGCCGCCTGTCCCACATACCACTTGCCATTGACAAGGTTGTGGATGCCATAGATGCCGCTGCTCATAGATTTTCCTCATGGTAGGCCCATCCGAGGTACTTGCCAGAACGAGAATAGATGGCGTAGGCGTTAGGCGGAATGGTCACGCCGGGAGGCGGGGGGCCGCGGCGGCCAGCGGGTGTAGGACGTTCGGGAGAGGAATTGGCGGCTGCGTGCATACCGGCAGCCACGGCGGGATCGCCGCCAGACAAGGCCATGCTTTCAAAGAAATCCATAAAATCACCCCTTTGCTTCAACGGCTTTTTTCAGAAGGAAGATGATGAGATTGGAGAGGGAACGGCCCTCCTCGGCAGCGCGGAGTTCCAATTTCTCCCGCAGGTCAGAGGGGATGCGGAACGTGTAAGACTCGGTTTTCTCAGACATAAAAATCACTCCTTTTCACCTGAGATTATACCACAAATAGTGAGACAATGCAAGACAAAACGGAGGTAGTGTATGGCGATTTTTAAGGTAACGGCAAAGCCCGACTTTACTGAACTGAAAAGCGCGATCTCCGGGCTGGAGTCTACCCCCATAAAGATCGACATAGACACTACGCCGGTCATAGCGAAGATAAAGGCCACGTCGCAGAACCTCACAAAGATGACGCAGACCCTTGACGGCAGCGGCCAACTGACAGGGGTGGTATCTCAGTACAACAGCAAGCTGGGTGAAACGGTGCAGATCACGCAGCGGCTGAACAAGGAAACCGGCAACCTGGAAGTTACGCAGGAAAAAGTCACCCAGAACTACGAGAAGGTGGCGAAGGCTGCTGAACGCGCCGCGCAGATACAGGCAAAAGCGCAGGAAGCGGCGGCAAAAGCGCAGGAAGCCGAAGCGAACAGAGCCGCAGCGGAAGCGCAGAAGATACAGAACGTTCTCGGTTCAATGGGGACCAACATCGGGACATTCAGCGGCAACGCGGCGGAGGCCAAGGAGTGGATAGCGTCTCTGGATGGAATGTCCGGCGCAACGGTCAAGGCGACCGGCAACGTGCGGAACGCGGCGGGCGTATTTCAGACATACTCCGCGGCAGTAGACGGAGCCAAGGGCACGACCGATAACTTCACATTCGCCATTAACGAAAGCACCGGAGAGGTGTACAAACTGGCAAACGGCGCGGTGGATGCGGCAAAAAAGAACTCGCTGTTGGGCGACAGTATCGGCAGAGTCCTGCTGAAGATGGCCGCGTGGCAGGTATTCGGCGACCTGATCTCCAAGGTCATCGGTTCGTTCCGCGATGCGCTGAACACCCTTAAGGACGTTGATACGGAAATGGTCAACGTGCAGAAGGTCACGGACTATTCCAGCACTCAGATGCAGGCGCTGGAGGAAAACGCTTACGCACTGGCCAGCGCTTACGGCAGGACGGCTGACGAGATAACCGCCATGTACACCACCTTCGCCCGCGCCGGTTATCTGGACGACCAGTTGGACAGCATGACCGAGCTGGGCACCCTGCTGGCGAATATCGGTGATATTTCGCAGGACACTGCATCGAAGTTTCTGCTGGCGGTAGACGCGGCGTGGAAACTGAACGGCAGTGAGAGCGAACTGATGACCGTCATGGACGGCCTGAACGAGATCACCAACAAAAACGCCGTGGACATGGAAGCGCTGACCAGCGGTATCACCGTGGCGGGCAGTGTGTTTGCGGAAGCCGGTGAATCCGTGCAGACGTTCTCCGCGCTGGTGGGCGCCGGTGTGGCAGCCACGCAGCGCAGCGGGTCAGAAATCTCTCGCGGCCTGCGTACCATCGTAATGAACATCCGCCAGATCAAGGGCGAGACCGAGGACGGAGAACTGGTAGACGGTGAGAGCATCGCAAAGGCTTCCAACGCCCTGCGAGAGTATGCGGGCATCAGCACGATGGCGAACGGACAGCTCCGCGAGTCCTCTGCGGTGCTGAGCGATCTGGCGGGGAAGTGGGACACGCTGGACACGGTGGCACAGTCGGCGATAGCCGAAGCGCTGGCTGGAAAGCGGCAGGCCAACATCCTGACCGCCCTGATGGGCAGCTGGGAGACCGTTGAAAAAATGATGCAGGACTACGCGGACGGCGCGGGTTCTGCATTGAGAGAAAACGAAATCTATCTGGATAGCTGGGAGGCCAAGAGCAAGCAGCTCACCGCAAGCTGGACGGAGTTTGTAAGCCATCTCGTGGAGACGGACACCATCAAGGGCGCGTTGGATGATCTCATTGGGCTGGTGGAACTGCTGGACACGGACTTCGGGCGCGCTGTTGTGACGGCAGGGGGCGCAGCTGCTGCGCTGTGGGGAGTTGTAGCAGCAATCAACGCCATTAAAAAAGCTTCGGCAGCGCTTAATTTGGCATCGCTGAACCCGTGGGTGCTGGGCATTATGGCCGTGGGCGCGGCAATAGGTATTGTGCTGGAGGTTGTGAAGGCGGCGCAAAAGTCTATCGCCGATTTTGATGCGGAGATCGCGGACGCTAACGATAAGCTTCAGTCCAATAAGACACGGCTGGAAGAAATCAGCAATATGCCGTGGAACGAGCGCACTGCTGACATTATCAAAGAACGGCAGGCGCTTGAGGACGAAAACGCGGAACTTGAAAAGCAGATCGAACTGCTGAAAGAGGAACGCATTGAACGTGCTCAAAAAGATACCGGATCCGGGTTTAGCATTCAGACCGACAAACGGACGGCACAGCTGGAGCACGGCGCAGAGATCGAATACGGCAACACTTATTCCGGAGATGAAGCGTATAGCTGGGCCACGGATACGCTGAAAGACTACATCAACGCGCTTAAAGAAAAAGGGCAGCTGACAGAGGAGCAGATGGCTCAATATGGGCTCATCAATCCACAAATCGCCGAACAGGTAGAGTTGCTTCAGCTGCTTGAGCAAAGTGGGACGTCGCTGACCTCCGAACAGCAGGCACTTATTGCAGCATACAACGATATGTCCCGCGCGATGGAGATCGCGGTCGATGACGGGCAGACGCTTATTGAAAGCTATACCGCGTTGGCGGAGGCGGGTTATATCACCGAGGAACAGTATAAAAAGCTGATCTCGCTGTACCCGGAGCTGGAAAGCCAGGCGGTGCAGACCGCGAAGGGCTATGTCATTCAAAAGAACGCATTGACTGCGCTGATGTCTGCGGAGCAACAGCAGCAGGCTAAGAGCGCCGTGTTGGTAAACGGCCTTATCGCGGAAGCGCAGCAGGCGGGGTATACGGGCAAGGCACTGTACGACCTTGTGGCGGCGCAGATAACGGCCAGCGATACGAAACTAAATTTCAGCCAGCAGATCAGTGCGCTGCGGACGTTGGCGGCCACCATCGGGTATACCACCCAAGCATACGGCAACCTGCTGAACGCGGGACGGATCTACCAGCAGTCGATGGTGCTGGTCGCCAACAAAAAGTTCAAGACGCTGGAGGAAGCACAATCCTATCTGACGAACAAGGCGTGGAACAAGCTGACCGGCACAGCGCCAAACGGCGGATGGGGCGGAAGCACAGGCGGGATCACAGGCGGATACAGCGGCGGAGGGTCATCCGGCAGCAGCGCGGCGAAAAAGAAGTATCAGGACGAGATCGATGCGCTGGAAAAGCAGCGGGACGCAGAGCTGGCGGCCATAGACGCACAGATCGACGCGCTGAAGAAGCAGAACGAGGAGACAGAGCGCGGCGAAAAGCTGGAAGAACTGAAGCTGGCCGTGCTGAAAAAGCAGGACGCGCTGCTGAACGCACGGAACGAGCGCACGGTGCGGATGTACAACGCCGAGTCCGGGCAGTGGGAGTGGATCGCGGACCCGGAGAAGGTGAAGCAGGCCGAGGAAGACCTTGCGGACGCGAAGAAGGACCTTCGGGACTATGAGCGGGAGATGGAACTGAACCTCGCCATTGAGGAGCTGGAGGCGAGAAAGAAGGCCATCGAGGCGGCGTACCAGCTGAAAATTGACGCGCTGGAGGAATACATCAACGCGCTGGGTGAAACGGTGGCCCAAGAGAAAGTCCTGCTGGATCAGAGCGTGCAGAACAATTGGGAATGGGCCAACCAGGTGCTGGCGGCAAAGGCGGCTGCGGCAGGCGGGACGATCACGGCGGGCGGCACGCCGGTAGAGGTCAAACGGAACGCGACCGGCAATGCGTCGGGATACACCGAGGTAAAGGTCGGCAACCTGACAGGCGTGCGGAAATCCACCAAGTCTGAGAAAGCCAGCGTATCCAACAAGCCGACGGGGAAGCTTTCGGATGCCATCGGCATGGGCAAGAACTACACGAGCGTCGTGCCAGGAAGCATTATCGGCGCCGTCAGCGGGGGATGGGGAAAGAAGTACGACAGCGGCGGTGTGCTGCACGGGCTGGGCGGCATCAAGGCCACGGTGGATGACGAAATGGTGCTGCCGCCCGACGTGACGGCAAAGATGCTGAAGCCGTCGGCGGATGCGCGGTTCCGGGCCAGGGTGAACGAGCTGGGCGGGTTGTACGGCGAGACGCCGGTGAGTCACAGTGTGGCGGGGAGCAGCGATAACCGCAGCTACAGCGACCACAGCGGACCCACCTACAACGTGAAGGGCATCACGCTGACGGAGCAGCAGGCGGCACACCTGACGGTGGCGCAGATGTGCCGGATGGCGCACAACGTGAAGCCCTACGGAGGATAAGAGCATGGACGAGAACGCAAAGACGCTGGCGGAGCTGGCAAAGCGGTTGTGGGACAACTTTTACGTGCGGCGGGTACGGGAGACGCAGACGGATATGGTACGGCAGTACCGGGCGCAGGTGACGACCGCGGCGGCAGACGGGAAGATCGGCGTAAAACGCCCCTTTGACGAGACGGAGAGCTTTCTCCCCTATGTGAGCACGATGGCGGCGGCACCGGTGGGAGCGCAGGTGGTGGTGCTGGTATTCGGCGAGGGGAAGAACGCGGGGAACCACATGGTTTTCATGTACGCGGATGGACGGAATATGTGAGAAAGGACGGCTGGACTATGGCGAAAAAGACTCGGCACATCCTGGTGATGAAAAGCGGCAGAGAGATACCGATAACGGGCATCACGGGACGGTACTACATCACCCGCGAGAGCCAGTACCGCAAGGGAAACCCGGACATACGGAAGATCAGAGCGGCCACGGACGAGGAGTGCGACGCGCTGACGGCGGCGGAGGACAGGAAGAAGCGCAAGCGCAGCTGAACGGAGGGTGCGTGCCATGACGGAGCAGGAGAAATATCTGGCGTACCTGAAGGCGCTGAAGGGCCGGTTTCAGAAGCTGTGCCGGCTGCGCTTTCTGAACCCGGACGGGAGCACGGCGTTCTTCGTGGACAATAACCCGCGAAATAAGCACAGCGGCGCCTTTGTTGCGGACGGGGCGCTGACGGTAAATTTGCAAAACGGGGTAAGGCGAACGGCCAGCGTGACGCTGGCAAATGTGGACGGCGCGTTCGACTACAACGTAAACCACCTGTGGTTCGGGCAGGAGATCGCGCTGGACGAGGGGCTGGTGCTGCCAAACGGCGAGGACTACTACATACAGCAGGGTGTTTTCCTGATACAGAGTCCGCAGGAAACGGTGGAGCCGGGACGGCGGCTGATGCAGTACGAGCTGGTGGACAAGTGGGCCAATCTGGACGGGACGCTGTGGGGAAAGCTGGAGGGCACCTATAAGGGAAAACTGAACGTGAACATCTTTCAGCAGATAAACGACATGCTGCAGGACGACAAGGGAAACGGGCGGAAGGTAGACCCCATCCCCCCGGTGTACACGGAGTATTACAACGGCAAGAAGCAGAAGCTGACGGACGGCACCGAAGTAAATTTGGTGGACGCGCCGTACACGCTGGAGGTGGATCCGGGAAGCGGCACATACGCGGAGGTGATACTGGGCTTTGCGGAGATGCTGAACGCATGGATCGGCTACGACGCCACGGGGCGGCTGCGGATAGACCCCAGTCAGGACGACCTGCTGGACAGTGAAAAGCCCGTCAGCTACGCCTTTTCGATGGGGGAGGCGACGCTGCTGGGCATGACGTACACGGCGCAAAACACCGAGGTGTACAACGACTACATCGTGCTGGGGGCGGCGCTGGACGACAACAGCCAGCCGGGGGCGAGAGCCACCAACAACGACCCCATGAGCGATACCAACGTGCAGCTGATAGGCCGCAAGACGGTGTGGACGGAGGAGAGCGGCTACGCCACGGAGACCATGTGCCGGGACAGGGCGGAGTGGGAGCTGAAGCGGTCCACGGTGCTGCAGAAGAGTGTGGACATCAGCTGCGGGCAGATCTTCCACATAGTCGAAAATACAATTATTACGGTAGCGAGAAATGATAAGGCGGGAAACCCGGTAGAAAGGCACCTCGTTACCGGGTTTACTCGGCCCCTCATCGGAAGCGGTGAAATGACAATTAGCGCGACTTCGATTTATGACTTCCCGAACGCGACGGTGACAGTGTGGCCCCTCAAGACGGAGAGCCAAGGTACTGAGCAAGGATAGCGTTGACAGCATCGGACATACGAACGATGTCCCCATCGTAAAGCCCGGAGAGTTTTTCGGCAATCGGGTCATCAAGCCAGAAGTAAACACGTCTGCGCCCCTTCGCAGTTTCTTCGCTACGGAGGCAGTAACTCTCTGATACAGGCGTGGATAGTGCTTTTTCAGCAGACCACTTTCGGGTGTAAATGCGCGTTCTAATCGTGGTGGCAGAAATGCCTGTGATTTCAGACCATTCGCGTATTGAGCGAGATTCACCATTGTATACAAGGCGAATCGAATCACGCTTGTTGTTGAACTGCGTAGGCAGGTCCGCCCAGCGGCAATTCTCCGGGCAATAGTTGCCGTTGACATCAATGCGGTCGATAGTCAGGTCATCTCGATACCCATTGGCAAGTGCCCAGTCCCGGAACGCTTCATAACTCTTGTCCCATTCAGGACACACCGTGATTCCTCTGCCGCCGTAAGAAGCATAAACGTCGGACTTGGGGTTCTTACAGCGCTGTTTCATGGCGCGCCAGATCGAGTATAAGCGTGAGTTGCAATCGCCATGAAGAATCACATGGGACTCTGGCTGTAAACATCCACAACTGCGTGTGTGCCCATTACGGAGTGATACACCGCGGACATCGGTTGTTTTACCGCAATCGCACTGACAGCGCCACATCGTTTCTCGGTCTCGCCCTGAGCCAAAATCGGGAGCGCGGTTTAACACGGTCAGTTTACCAAATCTTTTGCCGGTAAGGTCGATAAATTTTCCCATAATTAGCCCTCCAATCAGATGGTTGTTTCACATTAAGTGTAGCACAAAAACAATCGTATGTAAAGACGCGAGGTAAACGAATGAAAATCAAAATTTCGACAAGAAGTCCAACAATTCGGCAAACGGAGACAAAGACATAAACGGAAGGAGGGAAGGACGATATGGCACTTTTCATGCCGACGAATATCACGCCCTCCACGCTGGGAGCGCTGGGCAACGGGACGGTGGATGCAAGCCAAAACATGACCGTGACCTGGCAGGTGGACGGACAGAACGCCATGACGGCGTTTGAGATAAAAATTCTGGCCAACACGGCGGAGAGCGCACAGCTGTACGACTCGGGAAAACGGACGGACAACTGCCCCTTTTACGGGCGGAACGCCAAGGGCGATGTGGTGTTTTTCAGCTACACGATCACGGCGGCGGAGCTGGCTGCGGCGGGAATCACCAACGGGAACAGCTATAAGCTGCTCATCACTCAGTGGTGGACGGACGCGGACAGCGTGACGCAGCAGAGTGCATCGGTATTCGTGTGCCGGAGCGCACCTGTGCTGACCATCAACGACTTTACGAAGCCGGTGGCGGCGAAGGAGATGACGTGGACGGCCAGCTATTCGCAGGCGCAGGGCGACCCCATTATTTGGGCGCGGTGGCAGCTTGCACCGGCAATGGACACGGAGAACGTGCTGTACGACACGGGCAACGTGGCGACGGCACAGCTGGCGTTTTACTACGACGGCTTATTCACCGGGCAGGAATACGCCGTGCGATGCCGGGTGGAGACAAGCAACGGCGTGGTGGCGGACACGGGCTGGGTACAGTTCGCGGTGCAATACAGCGCCAGCAGCTATACCGGCGCGGTGGTGACGTGCGTAAAGCGGAAGCAGAGCGGCGTGCTGGTGTCGTGGCCGGGCGCCTACGACATACCGGGTACGGCGGAGGGCGAATACACCATCCGAAACGGGGAACTGAACCTTCCTGCCGGATCCACGGTGACGTGGGACACGGTGACGGGCGAAGCGATGGCGCTGACGACGCCCATAAGCATCGTATGGAAGGGAACGGTCAAGGCGCTGCCGGCGACGCTATTCAACCTGACCGGCGCGGACGGAAAGGCGCTGACGGTGACGGTGAACACAACGGCGGTGCGGGCTATGCAGGGCGGCGCGGAGATAGGCAGGGTGAACGCTGCCTTTGCCCCGGAGGATGAGCTGACAGTGGCGCTGACGGGCGGAAAACTGTACGTGCGGCGGCGGTATGAGCGGGGACTATTCCCGGCAGAGAGTCTGAAACCGTCGGTGCGGCTATTCCCCCGGGCCAGCCAATTCTCGGTGCTGAAATACATGGCGGACGCGGTGATGGCGGACATGACCGTGGTGAACGTAAAACTGGTGGGCGCACAGGTGTGCGACTACCTGTGGATAGAGGAGGGCGAGTTGACGGAAACGGTGGTGACGGCGCTGATGAGCACAGCGGGGTACACGCCGGAGTTCGGCGACAGGACGCTGCTGCTGGCGGACTTCACCACAGACCTGCGGGGCGGCAACATCGTGGCGGAGGAACCGCTGACGGGCTGGGCCGTATACCGCAGGGAGGAGGGCGCGGCGGCGCTGGTACACGTGGCGGACGTAGGATACGCGGAGCGCAGCGTGATCGACTGCGCGGCGGCCTCGCAGGGGACGTACACCTACTACGTATTCGGCGTGGGGGAGACATCCTTTGTGACCACGGCGCTGCCCAGCCAGCCGGTGACGGTGTGCCTGTGGGACTGGACGATACTCTCCTGCGCGGAGGACGGCGACAACGTATACCGGGTGGAGGAGCTATTCCGGTTCAGCCTGAACGTGGAGAGCGGGACGGTGAGCAACAACAACCGACCGACGCTGCTGGAAAACTTCACCCGATACCCCACGGTGCAGATGGTGCCGCAGCTGTACCAAAGCGGCGAGCTGAGCGGCTATATCGGCGAGGTGGGCGCCAATGCGGAGTACAGCGACACGCTGGCGAAGCGGGACGCGCTGTTTGCGCTGGCGCTGACGCAGAACACCCTATTCCTGAAAAACCGAAAGGGTGAACTGATGCGGGTATTCGTCAATGCGGAGATCACCTGCGAGACGCAGGACAACACGCGGCAGCAGGCGCTGATCTGCGCGGTGCCGTGGGCCGAGACCGGGAGCGCAGAGGGCGCACAGATACTGATACGGCAGGGCGACGCCCTGTGGACCGTAGCAAAGAATTGACGGACGAAAGGAGCGAGGGACGATATGGCAGGTTACAAGAACCCCGGATGGAACAACGGTGCGCCGCCTGCACTGAACGCGGAGAACCTGAACGCGCTGTGCAACGAGGTGGAGGAGATGAGCGCAGGGTTCCCGGACAAGCAGGACATAACGGACAAGCTATCGCTGACGCTGGCGGCGGCAAGCTGGACAGGCAGCGCAAGCCCCTACACCCAGGGCGTGACGGTCACGGGCGGCACGGCCACCAGTCAGGCGGACATTCAGGCGGACGCAACGGCGATACAGCAGATGCTGGACGACGGCACCAACGCTATCTACATCGCCAACAACAACGGGACATTCACCGCCTACGCGGTGGGCGAAAAGCCCACCGCTGACCTGAGCGTTCAGGTGACGGTGTACGACGTAAAGGAGGTAAGTTAACGATGGTAATTATCGGTAGGTCGCAAATAGCGGGGGGGGTGGTGTAGCACCGGATATTGATTTCGAGTATTCCGGGCAGTACATCCGCCGCGCAGAGGATAACGTTATAGAGTTTTTGTCTACCGGCGTGCTGACCATCAAGAAGGACGTGTACACGGACCTGTTTCTTGTGGGCGGCGGCGGTGGAGGAGTAATGATCTCCAACATCAATAATGGCGGCGGAGGCGGCGGCTACACAAAGACGGTTTTGAACGTGCTTCTGAATAAGGGCACGTACAACATCGAGATCGGTGCGGGTGGTGCTGGCGGAACTGGCGACAGCACCGCTGACGGCGGCGCTACGTCCATTACGGGCAACAACGGGCTTTTCGCTGCCGCTGATGGCGGCAAGCACGCACCAACTAATACCGGGTCAGGCGGCAACGGCGGCTCTGGTGGTGGCGGCGGCAGCTGGGCGAGTAGTGCCCAAAGGATACCTGGCGGTGCCGGTGGTTCAGATGGTGCCTCCGGTGGCAGCGGGCGCAACTCTGGCGGAACCGGACAGGGCACGACTACTCGTGAATTTGGTGAAGCAACCGGCAAACTCTATTCCGGCGGCGGTGGAGGGGGATATGTATACAACGGCGGATACGATGCAGCTGGTGGAGCCGGTGGCGCAGGCGGCGGCGGCAATGGCGCAAAGCTGCATGGCTCTGGCGGAGATGGAACACCTAACACCGGAGGCGGCGGAGGCGGCGGTTTTGATTACGTCGGCTATAGCAGCTCCAGTCGTCCGGGCGGAAGCGGCGGATCGGGCATCATCTGTATGCGTGTACACAAAGATTAAACACGGCCTCCGTTTCGGAGGTCGGGAACGGAGGTTTATATGGCAATTACAGGCAGAGCGGTGACAGCAGGGGGAGGCGGAATTGCCAATCGGCTGGATTTCACCTACACGGGCGGTACATTCAATGAGCGTACCGCAGACGGTGTAGTGGAGTTTTTGGAAACCGGCATCCTGACGATGAAGAAGGACACGTATGTGGATGTATTCATGGTTGGCGGTGGTGCCGGTGGTGTGACTGTTACATCATCCAGCGGCTATGGCGGAGCCGGTGGAAGCGGTGGATGCACAAGAACTATCGTAAATGCTTTGCTGCGAAAAGGGGTGGAATACCAAGTTGTTATTGGCGCCGGGGGCACTGGAGGCGGCAACTCCGGCGGTGAGACTTCGGCTTTTGGCTATACGGTTTCAGGTGGAACTGTTGCCGCCGGGGGTTCTGGAGGCGGAAAAGGAGGCGTCTCCGCAAGCGGGCAGACGAACGCCGGAGATGGCGGGTCAAACGGATCGGATGGTGGGAATGTCGGATCCCCGACAACCGGAAACCCCGGAAAAGGACAAGGCGCCACTACGCGAGAATTTGGCGAGGCAACCGGGAAACTGTATGCCGGCGGCGGTGGCGGCGGTCAAGGAATATACGGAAACTATGGAACTGCGGGAGCTGGCGGTGAAGGCGGCGGTGCAAATGGAAATTCCACAACTGACGCTACAGCTAATACCGGCGGCGGTGGCGGCGGCGGGAAAGCATCCTCTGGTAGTTCCAGTCCCGGCGGTAAAGGAACTGCGGGCGGTTCCGGTATCGTGTGTATTCGTCTGCATCAAGACGACCCAACTGAGAACGTGCTGAGTGGAACGTGGAAGTTTAATGACACTCTTACCATGCCGAGTACCTTTTTTACAGAAAACTTCGATTATGACGGGACATTTGCCTATGCTGGCTCCAGTCTTTATGGCGTGATGGGCGTGCAAGAACTTTCTTCCAACAAAGAACTGTGCTTTGGGCATAACCCAGGCGACTTGTCATCAAATTATGTAGAAATATATAGTTTTACCTACAACACATGGCGACAAGCAACAGCAAAAACCATAAAATTCTGGAACCGCTATCAGGTAGTTTCCCCGGAGTTCTACGCATGGTTCACCGCAAACGCCACCAAGATTTCGGATTAAGGAGCGTGATTAAGTGAGATACGCATTAGTGGAAAACGGCACAGTGACCAACATCATCGAGATGGACAAGCGGAACGAGCAGTTCTTCCCCTCCGCCGTGTACACCGGGGACAGGCCGGTGGGCATGGGCGACACGTACACGGAGGGCAAGTTCTACCGTGACGGCAAAGAGGTGCTGACGGCACTGGAGGAAGCCAACAACGAGATAGACAGCCTGACGCAGCAGCTGGGCGAGGCTGTGGAAACCATCTATCAGGCGGATATGGAGGTTATCGGATGAGCATGATTATCGGTAAAGCGTTAATTGCGGGGGGGGGGTACTGCTAAACGATTAGAGTTTGAGTACACCGGAACGTACAACGAACGGCTGGATGACGGGGTTGTGGAGCTGCTGACGAGTGGTGTGCTGAAGGTCACTAAGGACACGTATATCGATGCGTTCCTTGTGGGAGGCGGAGGCGCCGGGTCTGGAGCTAGTGATGGATTTAATTCAAGTTATAATGGCGGTGGCGGTGGAGCTGGTGGCTTTACAAAGACCATCACAAAAGCGCTGCTTCAAGCAAATGTCGAGTATTCCGTTGTAATCGGTGCGGGCGGAATTGCATTATCCGGAAAAAACGCCTATGGAAAAGTTGGCCCCGCTGGAGGGAATACAGTTGCTTTTGGTTATACAGCAGAGGGCGGAAAATCTGCGTCCTCCAGGCTAAACGGGGGTAACGGCGGTTCTGGTGGAGGCGTAGCTGGCACCAAAAGCTCTACTTCTACAGACTCCGAACCCGGCGACGGAGCCAGTGACGGGAATAACGCGCTTACAATCGGTTCGAGGAATGGCGGTACCGGTCAGGGCACAACTACTCGTGAGTTCGGGGAAGCAACCGGCAAACTGTACGCCGGTGGCGGCGCAGGGTCAAGGGGTTCCAACTCTTCAACCCACGCCTCTGGCGGTGAAGGGGGAGGGGGAACACAGGGTATATCTGGCAAAGATAACACTGGTAGCGGTGGTGGTGGTGGGACGATAGCAGTTTCGAATAATGAATATGTGTCTTACCCCGGCTCCGGCGGCTCCGGCATCGTGTGCATCCGGCTGCACAAGGAAGCGTAACAACAAACTGAAAGGAGAACGACTATGTACAACATTATGACAAAGCTCATCAACAAGCGGTTCTACAAGACCCGTGAGGAGGCACAGCAGAAGTGCGACGTGTTTTTCGCCGTGGGGCGCATCACGGACGACCAGTACACGGACCTGTGTGCGCTGATCGAGAGCGTGTACGCAGAATAAGGGGCGGGGAGATTACTCCCCCCGCTGGATGTAGGCTTCTTCGGCATTGATTTGCGCCTGCTTAAGCGCGGCAACGGCCTTTTCAAGCTGGGCAATGGCGTCGGTGACGGCGTTAAACAGGGTGAAATATTCGCCCATAATGGCACCTCCTTTCTGCAAGCAGGATAGCACAGGGGGCGTGTCAGAAACGGTCGAAGGGTGTCGAGGGTGCAAAAATAATTTGAGAGGAGAACGCGGCGAATGGAACCGTGGATGCAGGAAGTGCTTTTGCCCATCGTGCTGGCTGTGCTGGCAAGTAACGGGCTGTGGGCGCTGATAGGGAAGCGTCGGGATAAGAACGATGTGGAGCGGAATATGCTGGTAGGGCTGGCGCATGACCGCATCGTGCATTTGGGAATGGTGTACGTTACACGAGGGTACATCACGCAGGACGAATACGAAAACCTCAATGACTATCTGTATCAGCCGTATGAAAAAATGGGCGGCAACGGCAGTGCAAAACGGGTCATGGAGGAAGTAAGGAAGCTGCCCATCAAGCGAGAGGCGTAAAGCCGGAAAGGAAGAATTATGAAACTGAGCAATCGTATGTATGACATCATCAAGTGGTGCGTTATCATTGTGCTGCCCGCTATTGCGGCGCTGTACTCCGGTCTGGCCGGTATCTGGGGCTGGCCGTATGCGGAGCAGATCGTGAGCACCATCTCCTGCATCACCGTTTTCCTCGGTGCTGTGCTGGGCATTTCCAGCGCCAGCTATAAGAAGGAGAAGGATCTGGGGGAAGCAGCATGAGCGGCGGCAGTAAGGTCATCAAGATAGCCCGGGAGGAGCTGGGCTATCTTGAGAAAGCGTCCAACGCGCAGCTGGACAGCAAGACCGCCAACGCAGGGGATAAAAACTTCACGAAGTACGCACGGGACATTGACGCCATCCCCCATTTTTACAACGGGAAAAAGCAGGGATACCCGTGGTGCACGGTTTCCCTGGCCTGGTGGTTTATCAAGGCGTTCGACGTTGCTGAAGCAAAGCGGCTGCTGCTCCTCCCGGAGGACTCCCTCGGCGCCGGTGTGTACTACCTGAAGCGGTACTTCAAGGCGGCGGGACAGCTGGGCAGCACCCCGAAGGTGGGCGCTGTGGTATTCTTCGGCGACGATCACACGGGTATCGTGACGGAGATCGTGGGCAAGGGCTTCCGCACCATCGAGGGCAACACCAGCCCGCAGAGCGGCGTGGTAATCAACGGCGGCGGCGTGTACGAGAAGGAGTACGCCAGCGTGAAGTCCTCGTACACCTTCGGCTACCCGGATTATCAAGAGAGCGACGAGGACGCGCCTGCGGAGAAGCCGAAGATCTATCTGTCCCCGGCGTACCACAAGGCCAACCAGTGCTGCTATAAGCGTCCCGATGGCCAGCAATGTTTTGAAACCCTCGAAAACAACGAGTTTCTGGACATTTTGCAGCCCATGCTGGAGCGCTGCGGCTTTGATATCATGCGCGGCCCACGCCGGACGCCCATGAGCGACGAATACGGCCCGGACTATATGTACCGCGCCATCAAGGAGAGCAACGAGTGGGGCGCAAAGGTGCACTATGTGTCCCACACCAACGGCAGCACCAACGGCCCCACCGGGTACGGCACGGTAAAGGGCTTTTTGTCCATGTACCACCCCAGCAGCGCTAACGGGAAGAAGCTGGCAGAGCTGATGGTAAAGTACCGGAAGGCCATCTACCCCCACGGATGCCGGACGGCGACGCGGAGCGACCTGCACGAGCTGGACGACACGAACGCCTACGCCGTGTACCAGGAGCACGTGTACCACGACAATCCGGAGGACGCGGCGTGGTTCCACGAGCACATGGAGGAGTGCGCCGTGGCGGACTGCAAGGCGCTGTGCGAGTTCTGCGGGCTGGAATATGTGGAGCCGGAGAAGCCGCAGGAGCCGGAGACACCGGAACAGCCGACCGTGACCGAAACGTACACCGTGAAGGTGACGCGGAGCGCGGACGGGAAAAGCGGCACGTGGGAGATCGTGAAGTGACCGCGGAGCGCATAAGGCGATAGGACAAAAACGACCGGAGAAATAAAAATAAGCCCCCTGCGGCGCACAGAGCGTCACAGGGGGCTTTCTACTTTAACAGGAGGGTAGTTTGACGGGTAAAAAAGAAACGCCGCAGAGGGCGTTTACGGGCGAAACAGAAAGATGCCTCCCGCCGGGAGTGAAAGGGGGGTAACACTCGGCAGCGGGAGGACTTGAAAAGTGGGAGACGCAACCTGTGTGTAAAGGGAGGGCTGCATCATATTTACTGTAGCACGAACGGGCGGGCGCGTCAATGGCGGGCGGCAAATTTTTACGCATTTTGCACGCTCCCAGCCAAAATGTTGGCGTTGATGTCCGCCTGACGCTCACGGGCTTCGAGAACGAGGGCGGCGGAGCGCTTGCCGGTGCGGGAAAGCAGACGGCCTGAATAGCGCTGGGTGACGTTGGGGTTGGTGTGACCCAGCTTGGACTGAAGCTCCTCCTGCTTCATTCCGGCGTTGAGGTCGATGCGGGCGCCTACATGGCGCAGGTCGTGGCTGCGGATGTTGGAAACGCCGGTGACGGCCCTGACGTGGGATTCCACAAGGGTGGAGAGCCACTGGCGGGAGCCGCGCTGCCACTCGCGGCTTTCATCGCCTGTGCGTGGACCGAAGGAGCCCTTTGGCGCGGTGTTGCCGAACAGGGGCGCTGTGTCGGGGAGGTCCTTCGGGCGGATGCCGCTGGCCAGATAGATACGGACGGCGGACTGTGCGATGTCGGGGAACTCGATGCGGCGGAACTTGCTGCCCTTGCCGCTCTCGACGGAGAGCTCGCCGTCCTCCCAGTGGAGATCCGCCGGGGTGAGGTCCAGAAGCTCGGCGTTGCGGAGCTCGGTGGTCAGAAGCATGATGACGATGGCGTAATTCCGGGGCCATGTTTTCGCCTTGGCGGTGGCGGGCTTGTCGTTGCGCCAAAGCTTCATCACCTGCTGATCGGTGAGAAGCACATCATAGGGACGGCGGGCGGTCTTGCGGGTGTCGGGCGTCAGGCGGCGGGAGACAGGATTGTTGGCGTACCAGCCGCCGCACTCGGGGTCGCTGGCGTAGTCGAAAAAGGTGCGGAGCCGGTTGACGTAGAGGGCGACAGTGTAGGTGCTGCAGCCGCTGTCGATCAGGTTGTCGCGCCACAAAAGGATGGTGGCGTAGGAGGGGTCGGCGTAGTTCTCCTTGGACTCGATGAAGAAGTTGACAAAGTTCTCCAGCGTGGCGGTGTACGCCTCGACGGTGCGGGGAGAAGCGCCGGTGGCGGCGCAGTTTTTGATGTAGGAATCTGTTGCGGCGCAAAGCTTCATTTCCGCACGGCTACTTCTGCCCATCTTCCGGGGCCTCCTTTCTTTTTTGACCGGCTGGTGTTAATAAGGCATCTTCGATACTCCAGCCTTTTTTGATTCTGTGATAAAGCGTTTTGCAACCTAATCCCATACGGCGTTCCCACGTTCGCATAGGGAGCGTTTCACCGCGAAATGTGATTAAATGCCGCGTAGTATGGTGACCTTCAACAATTTCGGCGAAAGGTTTTCCCGCGCGTAGACCAGCGTGTATGATGTATTTTGGCACGCTTAAAAGTGCGCTCCACTCGGCGATAGTATGGCGTTCGCCACGGTAGTCGATAAAGTGATTTGTAGTTTTATTATTGGCCTGAATTTTCAAGTTTACCCAGCGGCAGTTTTCGGGGCAGTAATCTCCGTTTACGTCGATACGATCAAGCGTACATTCACCGTAGGGCGCATTTTCGTCATAGCCATTGGCGAGTGCCCAGTCCCGGAACACTTCGTAACTGTTTAGCCACGCCGCGCATACACTGATTCCACGAGCACCATAATTCTTGTAAGACGGCTCATTTACATTATAACAGCGGTTTTTGACGCCGGTCCAGATCCTAAACAGCCGAGTATTGGATTCTCCGTGGGTGCGTACTTTTTCGGAAATCGTTTGAAACCGGGTACAACCACAACTCTGCGTAGCACCACGTTTCAAAGAACTTCCGAGGATAACGGCAGTATTCCCGCAGTCGCACAGGCACTTGTAGTAAACTGTGCCGCTACATCTGTGGTCAACACCTTGAACATAGAGCCGGCCGAACTTCTGACCGGTGAGATTAGAAAAATTATGGGCGGGCTGGTTGCGCTTTATGCAGCCGCAGCTTTTTGTGTGACCACTTATAAGGTTTGATGCGAATACCTCTATGCTGTTGCCGCAATCGCACTGGCAAAGGTATTTGGTGTGGCCTTTTTCGCTGACTTTTTTGATAACGATAAGATGCCCAAACTTCTGGCCAATGATTTGAGGAGTTGGTCTTGGCATAATGGTAGGCCCCCTCGCGTCAATATTTCTCTTCTGGCTTTGGCCGGATGAGCTCCACGGTGTCGGGGAGCAGGAGACGGGCGGCGGACTCGCTTTCTGCGGTGATGAGCATGGTCATAATCTCGCCGTCCCGCTTGCGGCGGACGGTGAAGGAGTATTCGCGCTTTATCACGTTGGTGACGAGCATGGGGTCATTCCTCCTTCTGCATACCGTCCACGCCAAAGGTGAAACGGACGATATTGGGGATCACATCGCTGTCGGCGACAATGAACGTGTCGCAGAATGTGAACAGGGAAGCGATGGCGGTCTTGGTTCTGTCCAGACCGATGAACGGCGTGTGGAGCACGACGGAGACTGTGGCGGTTTCGCTTTCGGGCTTGGGATCGTTGCAGTCTACGGCGAAGTCGGGGCGCAGGGTGAGGGCCGCTTCCTTGAGGGAGATGTACTGCTTGAGCTTTTCAGGTCTGATAGACATGGTGGTGTCCTCCTTACAAATTTTGTCATAGTATAGTCTACCGGCAAATGCGGATTTTGTGCAAGGGATTTGAAAAAATTTTCAAAATTTAGCCGCGGCGGAGTGCGGGGACAATATCGGCGATGATGCGGGCGGCATGGGCCGCCTCCTGACGGGTGTTGTACCAGTCGAAGGAGAAGCGGATGGTCTCAAGTGCCTCCTGCTCGGTAAGGCCGCTGGCCATGAGGTTGGCGGAGGCGGCGTTGTCACCGGAGGAACAGGCGCTCCCGGTGGAGACCATGACACCACGTTCGCTGAGGGCGGCGGCGAGGGCAGCGCCGTAGACACCGGGGAAGCGGATGGAGAGGATGTGGGGAGCGCAATCCTTGCTGCTTTTGCCGTCGGGCAGATTGATGTCGAAATCCACATGGTGGCAACCAAGGGAAATAATAAGCTCCTGAGCGACGGCGCGGATAGCTTTCTCATTTTCTGCCATGTGGAGGGAGCGCCATGTGAGTGCGGCGGCCATAGAACTGACAAGGGGGACGGAGACCGTGCCGCCGCGCATACCGCGCTCCTGTGCGCCGCCGAAGATCATGGGGGCGATGGGACAACCCTCCTTGACAATCAACGCGCCTATGCCCTTGAGGGAGCCGAACTTGTGGCCGCCAAACATTGCATAATCTGGAGAAATCTCACCAATATTTACAGATGTGTGTCCTATGGCGGCGGTCATGTCGCAAGCAACAAGGCCGCCCTTTCTACAGAGGCTTTTGACATCGTAGAGCTGGCCGGTCTCGTTGTTGACCAGCATTTGTGCGTGGTCCAATTTGGTGTACTTGGGGACGTTGTACTGCGCCACCGCCTCGGTGACGGCGTGGTGCTCGAAGGGACTGGCAACCAGGGAACGGCGGCGCTGATCGGCGGTGGAGCAGATGCTCTTAACAGCCCAGTTGCAGGCTTCGGTAGCACCGGAGGTGAAATATAAATCATATTCTTTTCCACAACCAAGAAGGGTAAGAATTTCGTTTCTACAGTTCTCCAAGGTAGCTTTCGCCTCACGCCCAAAAGAGTGGGAACTCGATGGGTTTCCTTGGGGAGCCTCAAGAAAGGCTTTTTTGGCTGTCTCCAAAACTGGTGTGGTCGCTGCGTTATCAAAATTGATCATTTCGCCAACGCTCCTTTCGCTATAATCTTTTCGATGGGCTCTCCTCGTTCGAGCCTACGTCTGATATTGTCTGCACGGATTCCGGTTTCTCTTGCACATTGCGCCAATGTCATTTTTCTCCCCGCGTACTCAATAACGCGGTTTGATCTGCGGTTGTTTGCCTGTACGGTTTCATTCGCCCAGCGACAATTTTCTGGGGAATAGTCTTTATCGTTGTTTTCGCGGTCAAGCGTACATTCACCATAGGGGGCACTTTCATCGTACCCATTGGCAAGTGCCCAGTCCCGGAACGCTTCATAACTCTTGTCCCATTCAGGACACACCGTGATGCCCCTGCCGCCGTAGCGAGGGTAGCTTTGATCATTAGGAGAATTGCACCGTTTACGCATTAAAATCCATACGTTGTAAAGCCGCGATTTCGATTCTCCATGGGTTAAAGTTGGGCGGGTGTTGCGTTTCCTACAGCCGCAAGACACGGTGTGTCCAGAGGTAAGATGGCCGCCTGCAACTACTGCTTCCTTGCCACAATCGCACCGACATAGCCACTGAGCGTTTCCGTGTTTAGTTTTGCCTGCGTGCTCAAGCACAATGAGATAACCAAAGCGGCGACCAGTTAAGTCTTTTATTTGTGGCATAGGGGGGTGCTCCTTTCATAAGAAGTTTCGTAAGACGTTTCGCAAGTTTTGTTATGAAGCTGTGTTGTGATATTCAAATCGCAACGGAAATATAGTTTGCAAAACAAGCCGGAGGGCGGTGTGCCGTCCGGCTCGTAATGTGGGATATTTTGTGTGGGTACGGCCCTGCGCCGTCAGCTGTTGACGGCATCCTTGAGCTGCTTGGCGGGCTTGAAGATGGCCACGCGCTTGGCAGGGATGGTAATGGCCTCGCCGGTAGCGGGATTCTTGCCGGGGTGTGCGTCGCGGACCTTACTGGTGAAGATGCCGAAGCCGGAGATATTCACACTGTCGCCGGAGCGCATGACGCCGGTAAGGGTGTTGGCAGCGGCGGCGATCACGCGCTCGACATCGGACTTCTTCATGTCGGTCGCTGCTGCCAGAGTGGAAATAAACTCGCTCTTGGTCATGGAATGTGCCTCCTTTCTGTGTAGATTTTAGGCTGAAACGTTTTATCTGAATATGCAAGAGATCATGATATTCTCTTGCCTATCCGACGATGCTTAAATTCTTCGTGCTCATAGATTTTGGATTTGTATTTATCATACCATCCGAAGTTTCTGTTACACTGAACACAAAGAAAGCCACGGAACTCCTTAGTATTGTGGTCATGATCAACGCAAAGATTGTTGCTATCAGACTTAGTATTTGGATGAGTATTGCACGTTTCTGTCTTTCCGCAGACATCACAAATTCCTGAATGGGACGCTCTTAATTCTCGCAATTCCTTGTTTGTAATATCCAATAAGTCATCAGAATACCTCGATTGAACCCGCACATTAGCGGAATCGGAGTCCCTTGTGAAATCCTCGTGATGCATCCTGCCTTGATGAGCCAGCACTCCTCTTTGGTTGCCAAACTTCTTGCCACAATACTTACAGGTGAACATAAATTACATCTCCTGCTATTTGGTCCTCCGGGGTGGATTCGAACCACCGTCAAGCGATTATAAGTCGCTCGTTCTGACCTTTGAACTACCGGAGGGTAAATGAATAGACCTTTCCGATCATCCTGACGAGCTAATCCCCCGTATGCGGGCGGTGCGGCTGCCCAGACCGCACCGCCCATCGAAAGGAGATCGGCCTGCCTGTATTCCAACAGGAGCCGGGGAAAATGAACAAAACCCGGTGCTGCTTCTTACGGCCGCAGCATTTATAAAGGAGGTCCTATCTGGACCGCGGACGCCTATCGCGCCCGACGGGGCAGGAGGCGGGAGTCGAACCCGCATGGCTTGCCGGCGCACGGAAAAGATGACATGAACATTGGAGGTGTTGATGTGTCCGAACAACAGCAGTAGAAAGGAGATCTCTGCGTGTGCCGTGCAAGCGCCCCGACGGCGCTCCTGCGTAGAGAGTGGGGAGGACGGGCTGGGGGATGCCCGCCTCCCCGATGGGGGTGGGTAGGGCGCAGCCGGAGTCGAACCGACGTTTCCCTGCGGTCAGACAGGGCGTTCTGCCGTTGAACTACGCGCCCGTAGTCGGGAGGAGGAAAGGGGAATGACCTCCTCCCGATGAGGTGGGGCGTTCCTTCGTTCGCTGTCACGCCCAAATCATGCTACCGGCTGGTTCCACCCGGCGACACCGCTGCCAAACGCGGAGGTTTCATTCCTGATGGGGGAAGTCATCCATCAGGCGGGCATGGAGCAGCGTAGCGGATTTGAACCGCCACTCTCGGCTTGGAAGGCCGATGTGCTGACCGTTGAACACTAACGCTGCATGGGTGCCGGTCTTTCCCGGCTGTCAGCGGGGTCTATACTGAGTATTTTTCAAATAAATGCTGTTGCGGCGCATACTCGCCAAATAACTCTTTTTCGGCTGACAATCGCGCTTTTATGGCTTGTTCTTTATCGGCGAATGTGCCCAAATACCGTATCTTGTAGTCAACCCCGATTTGTGCAGTCCATTTGTTCTTTCCTGCGTTCCATCTTACTCCAATTACGCCGCTGTTGTTTCTTTTTTGACGTTTTGCATTTTGGTTGTTTTCTTTCGATGTGCAGATTCTCAAATTGGACTTGCGATTATCGTTTTTGTTGTGGTTTGCGTGATCTACAATTTGCGTGACAGACTGAACGCCCATTATGAGGCGGTGTAGCAAACACCCGCTACGGCCTTGTCCGCACGCCCAATAGCCGTCATTGTTCTGATACCAGTGGTGTTCTTTTATCTCGGGGTAATCGTCTATGTCGCAGATAAAGAAATCACCATTTTCTCCGAACACTTTTATGTAACCGTTTTCGGCTACATGGGCATTAAACGGCTTTTTACTTACATCCCGAATTGCCTCCCTTTGTAAGCATCCACAGCTTTTGGAATGTCCTGAAGTAAGGTTGTAGGTACGAACTTTCTTGATAGTTTGCAACTCGCAGGAACAGACACATTCCCACATTGAATTGCCCGCATATCGAAGAACTGTCCAGCGGCCAAAATGCTTTCCACACAGGTGCTTCATCGAAATTGCTCCTAATGGGCTTACTTCAGGACTTCACATCACCCATACGGCTGTCCCGCTAAACGCTCGTCACTCGCGGTGTCCACGTAGAATTGGAGGTATCGGTGGGGATCGGACCCACGACCTGCTCATTACGAATGAGCTGCTCTGCCAGCTGAGCTACGACACCGGATCTCCACCTTGTTTACGTCCTGGTGGGCGAGCTGACGTGCGACAGAGGGGCTTGCGCCCCTCGTGGCCGCGTTCCTGCCAGAATTGCGCTGGGGACACCGGAAGAATGGATGTAAGACCGGTGCAGCCTTTCTTACGGAAGGGCTTATATAATTCGGGGGGTACACCGAAGCCGTTGGGGAAGGGGTCTCCCCTTCGGCAATTTTAAGTATGCGCCCCGTGTCAAGGGAACTTCTGAAAGTTTTTTGAAAAAATTTTCAGGCATTGAAGGACTCGCGGAATTTGTAGAGACCGAGGTCAAATTCGGCGGTGTAGTAGCGGCCCTCAGGGTGGAGGTAAACGACTGTTCCGGTGGACTTGCGGTCGGCGGCTTCGATGCGTCGGGTGACGGTATCGCCCAGGTGGATGTTGGAGGGGATCATGCTGCGCCGCCTTTCTTGACAAACTGCTGCTTGAGGACGAGTTCAACGCCGCCCTCCCAAATGTGGCAGGTTTCAATAACAAAATCACCGTAGGCCAGTACCTCAAGGTCATTGGAAGGGTTAAAAGGAACGGAGTTCGCGCCGAACGTAAGATCGATGCGAGACTTTTTAGCATCGTCAAATTCGAGGACGGCGCAGATTTCTCGGACTGTCATGGTAGGTTTCCTCCTATTGAACAAATGGTGTATGGGGTGAATGGTGGGTATACGGAGTGTAATCATCGCATGCGGGAGGCGGCAAGTTGGGCGGCCTTCTCGCGAACGATGGCCTCATAGATGTAACGGAGTTTGGCATCCTGGGAGATGACCACCAGTTTGCTTACGGCTTCCCGTTGGGCGTACTTCGCACCGCCGAGACGCATACGTTCACGGAGGTTCTTCTGCCGGACGGAGAGATTGACATGGGCACGGTGCTCCAACTCGGCGTACATCTCACCGATGGTGGTGTGGTAGTTCAGGCCGTACTCCTCGCACATGGCGCGTACCTTTCGATTCATCACGTCGCGCCAGCGCTCCTCGTCGGTGGGTGCAGCGGCGAAGGTGCTAAGGGCGGTCATGACAACGTTTTTAGTTTTCCGCTGATCTTCAGACAGACCCGCGAACGCCTGCTTCTGCTCTCGTTGCTCGGCTTCGATTCTATTCTGGCGCAGCTCCATGTTGATAAGAGCCTGTGTTTGGGGAGAGAGACCGGGAATCATAGTGGGAGAGGTGACAGTCTCGCGCATCTTTTCAAAGGCGGTGACATAGGCGGCGGTAAACAAAACGCCCTTTTCACCGGTCATCTTGTTTGCCACCATGTCGCAGCCCTTCTTGGTGAGCAGGTAGCAGGGGCGTTCCTCTCCCTTGCTGTCGGTGTATGTGCTGGGGATGAAGAAATCAACCAGCCCAAAGTTGGTCTCGTTAGAATTTTCAATAACTTCCGCATAGTTACGGATGTCGCGGATAAGATGCCGATGGTCTTTGCCGATAGCCTCTGCCACGGATCGGCTGTCGATCACATCAACGCCGTTCTTGTGGATAATGGATAACTCATTCATGTAATTATCTCCTTTCGGTTTTGATTTGGTAGTCAGCATACTACACGCCGTGTCAAGGGATTCCGAAGGTGGATTTCCAAAAATGAGCGCAAAAATCCCCTGCGGAAAGCTGTTGACTTTCGCAGGGGCGGCGTCTATAATGATTTAGACGAAGCCCGTGCGGCTTTGGTCGAGCAGCGCAACGGGACAGGTCGCCAAACTTAGACCCGTTGTGCTGTTTTCATTTATTCTCTAATTCCGCCTTTACCAATTCGACACCGTGGTTGATGACGTCTGTTTTAGATGCGTTCATCTTTTCTGCGCAGAGAGAAAGAAGATCAGACTGTGCTTGCGTAAGACGAATTTCCAGACGCACGTTTTTGGGGTTTTCGATTGGCGGACGTCCTTTTGACGGGGACATAGCGCACCTCCTTTTATTGCCCGTGCAATTATTATATACCGCCCGTACAACAATGTCAAGGGGCGGGAGAAATATTTTTGAAAATAAAAAACGCACGGCGTGTAATGCCGTGCGTTTTTTTGTGCGTTACGAGGTAAGACTGCCGTCCTTTGCGGTGCAAATCACGATACCGGAGACACGGGCCTCAATAATCACAGAAACTTCGGGATAACCCATATCCTCCAAGCCGCGCTTTGCTGTGCCGGAAGCGGAGGCGATATTAGGCCCAACAATGGTGCTGGCGTTGAGCATGACAAGGGAGTAATCCACGTTGAAATCCTCCACGATGCGCAAAACGTCGTTTTCGTAGGTGGCTTTGCAACCGATGCCACCGGCACGAATCGCCGAGGCAATTTGATCCGCCTTTTTCGTACAGTCCGCCGATTTTCGTGCTTCATATTTCTGCTCCAAAAGAGCGGCGTTGCCGACAAAGCATTTTTGAAGTCCAGACAGTGCTTCGTACTGCTCCTTTGCGGACTGTACTTCCTGCCAGGACGGGATGTCAGATCCTTTCAGCGCGGAAATGGCGGAACTGACTGCCATAGCAGGACGCGCCAAAAGAAAGAGCGCAACCGCAATGATACATACGGCAGCGGCAACTACGATGATAAGTGTGCGCTTCAGCTTCTTATTCTGCACAGGCTTTGGTTCTTGCCGGAGTGTCTGGTTACACTCCGGGCACTTCTCTGCTTTATCACTTACGGGGTGGCCGCAGTTGGGGCAATGGATCAAGGCCATGGGGAAACCTCCTGTTTTTCTCTCAGATTTCGGGGTGATCAATGAAGGGGCGTGTGTTCTGGGTCAATCGTCTATCCACGTCCATTCCCATTCGCCTGTTTCGGAATTGTACTGGCGAACGTATTTCTGCTTCTTTGGCTTTTCCTGCGTAGTGGTATCAGAGGTGTAGGTATCGTCCTCGTACTTGTCGAGGATATGGGAGTAGTCCGGCACATCGGGGATAACGATGTCGCTGGTGTCGGGGGAATCGGGAATCGCCGGTTCAGTGGCAGGGGCAGCGGTATATGTCTGCTGATATGAAGTGCTGTCCGGGGTAAACATCGCGCCGGCCTCGCCGAGAAACTCATCGGTAGCGTCATCGTATATTTTGATGGAGGCGTAACGGTAGCCGTTTGCTGGGAAATCCTCCCAGCCGTACCACCATGTATTGTCCGATGCTGCCGGGTCGTAGACCGCGGTCCCTGTTTCCTCGTGGTCGTCGAGACCGCTATAACGGGACTCGACAAATACCTCGTATCGGAAGGTCAAGGTTTTTCCGGGTTCTCCGCCGCCAAACGTCGCATGGAAGTAAATGGGGTCGCCGTCGTGGAATTTTGGCTTGGAATCCCTGTTATCAGGGTCGGCGCAGGTAAGAACAACGGCCCACCATTTGTACAGACGGGAGGATAAGTCATCCGCCCCCGGATAACCGAGTTGCTGAAGTTTCTTTACGTACCGGACGGAAGTGGCATCTTTGCTATTCATGTGGGCGTTCACGTAGCTGTACATCGCTTTCTGCGCCAGTTTTCCGGAATCCCTGTACTCCCCGAGGGAAATAAAGCTTTCCGCAGCGGTTCTGTAGTCCTGCGATTCCAGCGCTCTGCAAGCGGACTGATATTTGATGGCGGGACGCAGAAGGGAAAAATGCAGCGTGGCGAGAAAGACAACGGCAGCGGCAACAATGATAATGGCCGTTTTGCGCTTTTTCTTGTGCTGCTGTTCCCGCTGTTCCAGCTGGAAGTCTGTATAACGCGGGTCTTTGCCGCAGGCGGGGCATTTTGTGGCCTGATCGCTGACGCTGTGGCCGCAGTGGGGGCAGGTCTTGAGGGCCATTACTGCTGCGCCTCCTTCTTCTCGTTGAGCTGTTCCAGATTTACGCGGGCGGCGTGAACGTCAATGAGCAGTTTGGATGCGCCGTAGAGCAGGCCGCCGAAAAACAGCGCGGATACAGCCGCGGCGACCGCCAGGAAAAACAGCGTGGTGCCTGTTGTCTCAGAGGAATAGTAGGAGTAGCGAAGCTGGCTGGCCAAAATGGCGATGCCAATGACGCTGATACCGCCGCAAACCCAGACGATGTACGCGAACACCTCCAGCATATTGGCGGCGCCGGTTTTGTATCTGATGTCGGAAGTCTTGGGCAGCGCAGCGGCTGCTGCTTCTTCCTTGGCGGCGTTTTCACGACGTTCCTGCGCGTCCTTTTTTTGCTGGGCGGCGTAGATGGTAGATGAGGGACAGCCGCACTCCGGGCACATCCCCTTGATGCTGAGCTGTTCCTGGGTAACGGTGGCGCCGCACTCCGGGCAGGTGTAGTTTGTGGTCATAGTTTTGTTCCCCTTTCGATTTTAATGTATCATTATTCCCCGTCGAAAACGGAGAAAATGGTCTGCATGATTTTGTGGATCTCCGGGTCGTCGTAGCGATCCGGGGTGATGACGAGATCGAGAATGCCAAGTCCGTCCAGGTCGGCGATGTCGTAGGTCTCCTGTTCGCTGTGCTGCGTCACCAGCTCCGCAAGGCGGCGGGGGAAGCCCTGGCGCTCCGCCTCGTCGATGAACTGCGCAGCGGTCATCTGCCGTTCTGGGTCGGAAAGTGCCTCTATGTCCTGCTCGTCCATGACGATGTCGGACAGCTCGGGCGCTGCCCCGGAAAGGCGGAGGGCGAGGTCCAGCGCCTGTACGTCATGGGGTGTGTATGCCTGCTTCTCCGGTGATGCGGCAAAGGCACGGTCCAGGGCGGCGTTGGTGTCCTCGAAACTGTAGGGAAGGATGCTGTGGGCGGCAAAAATAAATTCCTCTCGTGTCATGGTCGGTATTGGCCTCCTCGCTGTTCTTGTCGTCAGAATAGCACATTCAGGCGGCAATAGCAAGGGCGTTCTGTGGGAAATACGACAAAACAGGAGCGTTTTTGGCGCTCCTGTTCGCTGTTTTATTCCTGCTGTTCGGGATTCAGGTCAAGGCCGTCATAGGGAGCGTTGAGGAAGTCGGTGCAGCATTTGTCGCAATCCTCGTCGAGGCAGAGGTCGGGGTCGGCGGAGTAGGGACACATGATCCACTCCGCCAACTGCTCGGCCGTCATCTCGCGGAAGTGTTCAAGGTTTGTTTTGCGGTGCTGTTCCATCTGGGAGCCCTGCTGGGATTTGGTATAGGCAGCTGCACAATCGCCGTAGGCGGGGCACTGAGGGGCGGCGCAGGGCAGCACGGCCTCCATGCCGGTCATTTTGCAGATGTGGCACATACGTTGTGTTCCTCCTGTTCCAGCCGTGCCTTCAGCGCGGCGTTTTCGGTGCGCAGGGATTCTATGCAGACGGTCTTGCGGTCGATCTTGCGGGCGAGGCCGTCAAAGGCTTGTGCAAATGCACAAGGAGTCTCGCCATAGCAGATGTCGCGGCAGGTCTTTTTGTAGGGGCAGAATTTGTTTTTCATTCCTGTTCCTCCTGTTCGTCGGTGCTGTTGGCGATGTGCCTGCGGATGGGCATGATGAGGGCGTCGCCGTCCGGGCTGTGGAAATAGACACAGGACAGCTCATCGGGGCGGCAGGCGGCGGTGCAGCCGGGAAGCGCCTCCAGAATGTTCAGCAGATAAAGAGCGTTGACCATCGGCAGGCCGAAGCCCCAACTGAAGCAGGTGGAGAGCGTGTCTCCTGCGGGGTGGGACTCGGCCTTGTATTTCGCCCGGTCGCTGGCGATCTTGGCGCGGACCTCGGCGGCGGTTGGTAGGTTGAGGGTGACGGTGGCGCCGTCGCTGTTCAGCAGCTCCGGCATAGTGTCGTAGACGTGGGGGTCGTTGGGCGGCGGCGCCCATTGCAGAACGGTGGATGGTGTGTTCAGGCGCAGGAGGGTGAAGCCGTCCGTGATGCACTGGCGGCCCTGTTCGTCCAGAAACGCGCCGGCGAAGTGGGAACGGATACAGCCCTGCTTGGAAACGGAGGCGTTGTACAGACGGCGGAGGGCGGCGGCGCTGGTGCGGCGCTTGTCGTCCCGCTTGTATTGCTGGGCCATGTCGGTGCGGATGGCGCGGACCAGGAGCGCCAGCTGGTGGCCGGCGTTGATCACGCCGTGGGTGTTCGGGTCGATGGCGGGTTCCAGAGCGCAGAAATAGCGGCGCTCAGTCTCCGGGAGGGAATAGGCGATGGCGTAGAGATTTTCCAAAAGCTTTTCGGGGGTCATGGTGTGGTGCTCCTTTCGTGTGGTGTTCAGGCGGTGAGGGCGTCGCGCTGTGCGATGAGCGCGGCCAGCTCGGCGGTGTGGATGGTGCGGCGGTGCTGTTCAATACAGTTGTTCGCCGCCTGACAGACGCGCTGGCGCTGCTCGGCGTTGAGGTACGGCGCGGCGGTGCGGAGGGCGGCAGCGGCGGAGAGGAGCTGCTGGCGCTCCTGCTCCGTGGCCGCGGTGCGGGTCTTGATCCGTGTGGGCATGAGCGACTCCTTTCTTCGTCAGGTGCGCCGCCGGGGTGCGGTGCGGTAGGCGGTGCCGTTCTTGGTCTCGCCCTGGTCGATCTTGCCGGTGTTCACAAGAGCGGTGAACATTTCGCGGATCACCTGCTCGGTGATGTCGCCGGTGCAATGGCCGTTCTGGCCGTCCAGACGTTGGACGTGGAATTTGCTGATGACCACGGGCAGGGCGTTGTAGTCAAATTTATAGAGGTTGCGCCGGGGCGTTTTGAACGCTTCCAGCAGGGCGGCGTTGATGTCGCCGCGCTTGCTGTTCAGATAGTCCCGGTACTGCTGCGCCGTCCAGTTGTAGGCGGTCTCGTAGATGTCGGTGGCGTAGTGCTGGAAGGTGCTGCCGTGTTCCAGTGCGGCGGAAACGGCGGGGATCAATTCCTCGGTGACGTAGCCGCTGACCGCCTGCGGGTGGATATAAAGGGAGCTGTTCCCGTTGGCGATGGTGGCGCCGCTGCCGTTCCGGTACGGCTCGGTGATGGTCCAGCCCTCGGCGGCGAACAGGCCCAAAATGTCGCTGTAGAAATTCTCGGTCTTGTCCTGGTCCATTCCCTTGCCCCATACATAACCGGAGTTCAGGCGGAAATAGACGTGCTTATAGGGGGTATCGTCGCGCTGTTCGCTGTTTTCCTGGCGGCGCTGTTCGGCGTAGGCTTCCAGCTCGTCCAGGCTGTGGCGGATGGCGGAAATGGCGTTGGTAGCGGTGTCGCTGGTGGGGTCGCCGGTGATAACGGTTTTCAAAACGGCGGCATGGGCAGCTATGGCGTCGCAGTGGGTGCGGGCGGCGGCCGCCTCCGGGATGGGATACTTGATGGTGGGCATGGTGATTTCTCCTTTCGTTGTTCAGATGATGGCGTTTTCTCGGAACTCGCGGACCAAACCATAGCGGCGGGCCAGCTGTTCAAGGTGCCGCTGTTCGGCAGCGATGGCCGCCCACGGTTTGGAACGGTCGGGAAAGTCGGCTTGCCATTGGATGGCCTGGGCTCGGGCGGCAGCCTTGCCGCGCTGGTAGGTGTTCATTTTGTGGGCTCCTTTCCGGGGCGGCGCTGGGCCGCCCCTGTTCGGTTTAGTCGAGCTGTTCGGTCACGGGGTGTTCCCATGTCTTATCGTGGTGAAAGACGAAATACAGGTGTTCGCCGTAGTTCTGGATGGTGTCCGGGGTGCGGGTCAGGCCGTGGCGGGCGGCGGTGTCGATCACGCCCTGGCGCAGGGCGCGAAGGTCGCGGAAATAGTCTCTGTACGCGACGTCGAATTTCACCAGCAGGATCACCTGCTCCATGTGGTCATAAAATCCATCGAGATCAAATTCCACCTTGACGGCGCCGGGGAGGGTGAGCAAATCGCGCTCCAGCGCGGCGCACTGTTCAGAGATGCCGAAGCGGGCGGCGGTGGCGGCGGTGCGGTCGTTCATTTTGTTTCCTTTCTGCCCTCGTGACCTCCGGGGCGGGCTGTTCGTGGTGGGGATGTGGATTTTTTAGTCGGGCTGTTCGGGATTTTCTCCGCGCTTCCAGCGACGGAACACCGCCAGGGCGTTTGCCTCGTCGCGGCGGCTGAGCTCCTGAAGGAAGAAGCGGGCCACGTCGATTTTCTCTTTATCGGTGGGGCTGATGGCGAAAATCACGTGTTCAATCTGTTCATCCGTCAGCATTTGCACCGATTCCAGAATGTCGGCGAAGTCCTGGCGGGCCTGTTCCTGCTCCTGCTGTGCCTGTTCAGCCTTGCGGCGCTTGTATTCTTCCAGCCAGGGCGCGGGCATGACGGAGACCACGCGCCCGCCCTCGGTGTACTGTTCCAGCAGGTCGGCCACGGTGACGATGGCCGCGCCGGTCTCCGTGTCCTCGTCGGTGGGATTGCCGTTGCCAAAATTGCCCTTGTCGCGCAGGAACGCGCCAAAGCTGCGAATGTGGGCGATGAGTCCGCCTTCGTTGTCGCCCAGGTCATAGCGGCCTTCATAGGTGCTCGGCTCGCCGTCGGCGTTGGTGTACGCAATGGAAAAGCTGGTCTTGTCGTAGCCGCGTTCCTGGTCGCTGGCGATCTTCTCATCAAGAGTCTTGAAAATGATCTCGGCGGCGGCGACGGAGAATTTCATACCATCATCAAAAGCGCCGTTCTCGCTCCATTCCACGGTGACGACCGGGGCGCCGTCCCGGATAGGGTGCGCGGCGGCGGTCTGTTCGATGAAAGTGCGGTTTTCGTTGCGGGTCCTGATGGCCTTTTCCCGGCGTTCCAACTGTTCGGCGTGTTCACGCGCCAGCCGCGCCGACTCGGCGGCGGTGTTCATCTCGTGGACGGCTTCCACGTCGGCGGCGGTGGGGTGGCCTTTGGGCAGCGTGGCCAGCTCGGCGGCGTTGCGGTCAAGCTGTGCCTGCCGCCGGTCGATCTCGGCACAAAAATCGTCGGGCTTTTGCCACGGTGCAAGCTTTTTGTTTTCAACCGTGTTTTTCAGCTTGGCGATATACTCAGGCTCGCCGCGCATAGCAGATTTGAGCGCGGCGGCGCGGGCGTACTTATAGAGGGGGTGCGCCGGGGTCAAGGTGGCGCTGTCGCTGTCGAAATAGTCGGTGTAAAGGTCGGTTTCGTTCTTGACGGTGAACAGGTCGCGGGGGAGGTGGTCATAATCGCGGGCGCTGATGGTCACGCTGTCGCTTTTGCTGTCGGTGAAGTAGAAACAGCGGATCAGCTTTCCGCCGTTTACCTTGATTCCGTTCCAGAAAAAGCGGATGGATTCGGTTTTGTTGGTGTTCATTTTGTGTTCCTCCTGTTGTGTAGTCTGTTCCCCGTGTCAAGGGAACGAATTTACTTTTCTCGATGGGGTGGAGCTGGTGCGCCCAACTCCCCAGAGGCGGCGGGGATTTTAGCCCCGCTGTGCGCGTATCGCCTGTATAAACTCGTAAAGTTTTAATTTGTCCTCGTATGTAAGACCGCCCAGCAGTTCCCGCGCCTGTTTCTCGCTCATGTTCTCGCCCTCCCTCGCGTTATGCCTTGGACGGCTCAAGCGTGGCCGCCGCGTACCTGTTCAGAAAATATTTCTGACCTTTGGGCGTGATCTTCGTTGTGCGGTCAATCACGCTGCCCTCTTTGGAAATGCGTGGCGTTTCCTTGACAAAGAACAGTCCCATTTCCATGGCTCTTTGTGTCGGCATATTGTAATCACTGCCGCCCTTGATGAGAAAACCGTCATTTCGGAGCAGTTCATACAAGCGGCGTTCGCCGGTGTCCACGCCGTTTTGCTTCAATAGTTTTGCAAGGTCGCGGACAAGTATATTTGTCTCGCTGCCGGTGATGGCGTTTGCAAAGTACACGGCGGGGGCGTCGGCTTCGACTCGTGCCGTCAGGCTTCTAATTTGGTCGTTGGCGATCTGGAGAGCGCGGGACATGATTTTTTCGGGGCTGTTCCAGTCCTTTTCAAGCTGAATGAAGTATTGCCGCGCCTGCTTGCCCTTCTCGCTGCGCTGGAGCATACAAATTTCCTTCGCCATTTCGATGGTGATTTCTGCATCGTCAACGGTGCGGGAAACTTCGCGGCTACCCTCAAAACGAACCCGGTCAATTTTGACTGGGTTGAAATCTCGCCCATGTTCAAAGCCATATTCGCACATTCGTTTGAACCAGTGCGGGAAGTCTGCGCCCACTTCAAGGGCGGCGTGCAGGTCGCGGGCCGATACCGTGATACGGTCGGGGCTGGCGGTGTTCGCGGGTATAAGCTGTTCAAAATTATTTGTCACTTTTTCAAATCCTCCGTTTTCTTGTAAAGATGGCGACGCTTACAGTTTTGCGCCCGTGTCAAGGGAAGTTTCGGGGTGGATTTCCGAAAAAGTGTGCAAAAATCCCCCGGAACGGCTCTTGACCTTTCCGGGGGATCGTAGTAATATATTTACGACCTCCCCGAAAGGGGTTGTGTTCGCTCCCGTTGCGCTGCTCGTCCGCCAAGATAAGACAGCGCGGCGGGAGTTTTCTATTTTTTGTCGATTTGCGCCCGCACCAGTTCAACACCCTTTGTAATTACGTCCGTTTTGGAAACTTCCAGTTTTTCCGCGCAATATGCAAGTTGTTCAGCTTGTTCTTGCGTGAGTCGGACTTCAAAACGTACATTTTTAGGGTTGTCGATGGGTGGGCGGCCTCTGGCCGGAGACATTGTTGCACCTCCTTTTGCGTCCGTACATATAATATATACTATCCGTACAATAATGTCAAGAGGATTTGAAAAAGTTTTTGAAAAAAGCGGTGGCCGTGCGGCTGCCGCTTTTTCTCGCGTCAGCGTTTGCGGGGCTGGTCGATCCGGTCCAGCAGGCGAACAAAAAGCGCCGCCAGGGTGGCGGCGCCGGTGGCGGTGACGATGTAGACGAAAATTTCCATGGTGTTTTCCTTTCCGCCCGGTTTCGGGCATGAAAAAAGCGCTCCCGGAAAATCTCCGGGGGCGCTGTTCGTGTTTTGCCCCGCATTTTTCCGGGGCTGCTGTTCAGGTGGTGGGGGTAATCTGCTCCGACTGTTCCGCCGGGGCGGGCTGTTCCGCGGTCATCGTCTGGCCGTCCGGCAGGTGGAAGGACACCGAGAAGCCACAGCCCAGGGCGGCGGCGATGGCGGCCAGATCGGACACGCTCCAATTATCGCGAACCATCTTTTGACTAATGTTTGACGGGGTGACACCAAGCCGGGCGGCCAGCTGTGCCGCCGTCAAATCCATTTCGAACAGTACGCGGCGAATGGTTTTAGTAGTTCTCACTTTCTCACCTCCTCGGCTGTCTCGCTTTATAGTCTACCGGCAAAGCCGCTTTTTGTGCATAGAATACAGCATTTTCTAAACTTTGTCAATATGCACATAAAACTTGCGCTACTACATGGTGAAGTTGACAATTTTTAGACCGTCGCAGAATCTGCGGAGAAATTCCCTTGACACGGGCGGCAAGATAATACTACCAAAGATTTTACGGAGGAAAACAATGCAAAATTTAATGACATTTAGCAATCCCGATTTCGGAGAGATCCGCACCATCGAGGAAAACGGCGGCGTTCTTTTCTGTGGTAGCGATGTTGCAAAAGCCCTTGGTTATACCAACCCCAGCAAGGCCATAAATGACCATTGCAAGGGTATAACGAAACGTTACACCCCTACGGCTGGAGGTGAACAAGAACTATCTTTTATCACCGAGGGCGATATTTACCGCCTTGCAGCTCGTTCCAAGCTCCCCGGCGCGGAGAAGTTCGAAAGCTGGATTTTTGATGAAGTTCTCCCCAGCATCCGCAAAAATGGCGGCTATATTTCGGGGCAGTCGGAGCTTTCCCCGGCGGAGCTGCTGGCGCAGGCGCTGAAGGTGGCGGATCGCGTTCTTGCCGAGCGTGACGCCAGACTTGCCGCCCTACAGCCGAAGGCGGACTATTTCGACGCGCTCGTAGAGCGGAACACCCTTACCAACTTCAGGGAGACGGCCAAGGAGCTGGGCGCGTCCCCGAAAAAATTTGTTGCGTTCCTGCTGGATAAAAAATACATCTACCGCGACCAGCGGGGCAAGCTCCTGCCCTACGAGGCGAAAAACGACGGTCTTTTCACCGTCAAGGAGTGCAAGAGCGAGAAAACCCCATGGAGCGGCACGCAAACGCTTATAACGCCCAAGGGTCGGGAGACATTCCGCCTGCTGTATTCAAACACAAAGTGAAAGAGACGCTTTTCGCGTCTCTTTTTTAGTCCTCTGCGGCGCTGGGTAATTCTTCCTTCTGGTATTCCATGATGTCTCCCGGCTGACAATCCAGCGCGGCGCAAATCTTACAGAGAATATCGGTTGTTACGCTTTCGCCCTTGCTCAGTTTTGCCAAAGTCGGAGAAGATACCACGCGCAGCAAGTCCGTTTTTTTCATGCCCCGGCGGGCCAGCAGGTCAAAAAGTCTATAGTATTTCATCATAATAATTCACCTCTCATATTAGCATATCGCAACACCGCCAAAAAGTCAACTAAAAAAATTTTTGTATTTGCTAATATTTCTGTTGACTTCCTTATTAGTATGTGCTAATATAATAACATCAAAAGCGAAAAGAAAATTGCGTAATGCTAATATGGAGGTTGACACGATGACAAAAGTTGAACTTGAAGCCCTGTTAGAGATCGAGAAGATCGACGACGAAGTAGCGCGGACTACGATTAGAAATTGGTTTATCCATGACGCGAATTTCCGCACCGGCTATTTGAATTGTGGCGCGATGATGCGAAACGCCGCCGACTGCGAGAAGGAACGCCAGCGCCGCCAGGAGGCCGAAGCCCAGCGCGACAAGGCGCGATCCGCTCTTGACAAGGCGCGGAAGCTGAACAAGGCCAACAGCAAGGGCAGGAGCGCGGCGGAGGCCGTCCGGGACGATTGCCGCCAGCAGTTGGAGGCGGAGAGAGCGAAGCGGAAAGCGCTTGAAGCCGAAGTAAACCGGCTGAAAGCCCAGCTTTTCGACCTGATGGAGACCCAGCAGCGGCGCAGCGCCTAACGCTTCCGGAGGGGTTGAGCGTATCAGCCCCGCCCCATAACTACTTTTTATAGGAGGACTAAAAAAATGGAACTCAAAAACTACACTATCAAGGACATCGAGAGAATGAGCGCGGCGAATCTGGCCAGTTTCGCGGATGAAGTGGAGACGATCAAGGGGCACACGGTCTATTATATCGACTTCGGCGGTTATTTCGGTTTTTCCGCCTGCGTCTGCGCTGAAGGCCAGCACATCAAATACGCGAACGACTACGAACTACACCACAAAGGCAAGAGCCGGGACGAGCTGCGCGAGCTTTACCGCCGGGAGCTTTCCGGGAAGCTCTTTACAGAGTCGGAACTTTCCACCGTCAGCAGCTACGAGGACGCACAGCGCAAGCGCTATTTTCTCATGAACTACTACGGAGAGCGCCGCCCCCACGTTTCCGCCTTTTATATCGGGGAAGCCCCGGACGTTTCCGGGCTGACGTTTAGCCCTGTTTTCATGGCCTATTATAAGGACTCCGCATTTGTGAAGCACGGCGCGGAACTGCTGCACACGCTGAGCGAGGCGGAGCAGAAGAACGCGGACAATTTCGACTACTGGCGCGGCGCTTTCCTGTATGAAATGTTTAATCACGAATATTGTGTTAACTGGCAGGCAGACTATGACGTTTGCGCCTGCTTCGGTAACTGCGAGGGCGTAAAGGACTACACCGACCGCGCCGAGCTTTTCGCCGCCTGCGGCTTTAACGCCACCCAGCGGAGCGCCTACGACGCAGCACGCCGCGAATACTACCGGCAACAGAAGAACGCCGAAAACTACTAAAGGAGGGCAACAGACAATGAACGAGAACACCAAGACCGCCCGCGCCGAGTGGGAGAGCATGAGCGGGGAGCAACAGTATAACGCTCTTGTGGCGATGGCCTGGACCGTGCGCCGGAAGGCAGAGGCCCGCAACCAGACCGGCGCCGCGTGGATCGAGACCGAGGACGACGCGCAGACCGTAGCCGCCGACGCCTGGACTCGGATGGGCGCCGCGCTGGATCGTAACGACGCCCAGGACGCGCCCGCGCCGCTGGCGGTGATCTTATACCGGGCAGCAGCCCAGGCCGCGCACAGCATAAGCAGGGCCGAGCAGAGACACGCCCGCGCCATATCCGCCACCATTGACGACGACGGCGCCGAGCGCTGGCAGATCGACACCGAGGCCGGGACGGACTGCGACGCAATAGCCCCCAGCCCGGAGGCCGCCGCGATCCTGCGCGAGAGCGTGGAGAGCGTCACCCGCGACCAGGTGGACCGCGTAGCGCTGACCATGACCGCCCGCGGGTACACTATGGCGGAGATAGCCGCCGCGCTGATGGTTGACCGGTCCACCATTTCCCGCCGCCTGTACGCCATGCGGGACCGCTACCACGCGCAGCAGGACAACGCCCAGGACTAACCACGGACGCGCCCAGCAGGGCGCAGGAAGGAGACAAAACACCATGACGACCAACAACACCACCAGCCCGGAAACCCTGTACAACATCGCCCCAGAGGGCAAAGCGCAGCTATACACCGCCGCGGAGATCAGAGCCGCAGCAGCGGACGGACTGCAAATCTGGCTTGACGTGGGCCGCCGCTGGCCCCGCGTCCCGTGCCGTATGGCCGCCACCGTGCGCGGATGGGTAACGGCAGTAGGGGAACACGGCGCAATATATCAAGCATGGGCCGGAGACTTCCACGGCAGCCCCAGCCCCGCCGAGATCGTCACCGCCTGACCCGGAACAGACAACCGAAGAAGCCTAAACCAGCACCGCCAGGACGGAACCAAAACCGCCCCAGCGGTGCTAATTTTGTGCCCGTGTAGATTTTTGACAATGCCACCGGAAATATAGAAATCGAACAGAAACGCCTCGCCACGCTTTCCGGGCGTTGAGGGAATGCCCCGACACCGACCCCCAAAGAAAAACGCCGCCAGCAGCCCCGCAGAGGGCAAAGAAGCAGGAAAGACCGCCGCCAGCCCTTACGCGTGCGCGCGCGTTAATTCCGGGCGCGGTTGAAAACAGTATAAAACAGTATCATATACAACCACCCCCAGCAGAGCAGAAACGAGCACCAAAAACCCCAGCGGGACACCCGAAGCAGGAGAACACCAGAGCAGAACGGAGACCACCAGCGGGAGGCACTGACCGGAAGAAAAGAGCGGCGGCGAGGGGAGGGAAGGAGAGTCGCCCGGCGGCCTATGTTCCGGGCCGAACGGCGGACAGACAACGACCGGCAGCGGCGGCAATCCCCGGGCCCATGCCGCGACCATCCAGCAGACGGCAGCAGGCGCAGACCAAGGACGGCCAAAACCGGCGGAAATCGTCAAATCAGAGGCCAAAAGCGGACGAAATGAAAGAGAACTTGCAAAAATCGGTACATTCCTTTACATATTAGGACAATATGGAAAGGAAAGGCCCCCGGCGGCGGGCATATTTCCTGCAAAATCCGGCGGAAATGGACGGCACCGACACCCGCTGACCACCACCGGCACCACCTGACCACCACCAGGACGGCAACCCGGGGGAGGTTTACAAACCGGAAGGGCAAAGCCTTTTCTCCCTGCTACGCAACTCTCCTCCCCGCTCCCATGTTCCCCTCTCCGGCACACCAATCCGCGCTTCTCACGCAAGTTACCAGCAAGTTAGGGGTAGGGGGGTGGTTTTGAAACCGGGTCGAAAAAACGAAACGGTCAAAAGGCCGAGGGCGAAAAATAAAAATTTCGGCGGGCGCAAGCGCCATATATGTGAGGGGAAGGTACGGCCTTTGTGCGGCGGTGGTGCGATGGTGGCGGCATGGTGTTGACACGGATGTTATATGGGGGTGAAAAAGTTTTTCTGCTTCCCTTGACACGGCGATTAGACTACCGGTTACCAAAGGGCCGGGAGCAAGTGGCCGGCAAGTTAGATTGAGGGAGTGCTTTGGATATGGTGGTAGACATTTTCGTGACTGATAAGAAGTACGGTGTGATTTACGCGGATCCTCCGTGGACGTTCAAAACGTACAGCCCCAAAGGCACAGAGAAAAAGTCAGCGCAAAGCCACTATGCCTGCATGAAGAAAGAGGACATACAGGCGCTACCGGTGCAGGGCATAGCGGCGGAGGACTGCGTACTGTTTCTGTGGGTGACTATGCCGTGTTTGGAGGAAGGCTTGGAGCTGATCCGTAAGTGGGGCTTTACCTACAAGACCTGCGCGTTTACATGGGTAAAGCAGAACAGGAAGTCGGACGGGCTGTTTTGGGGCCTGGGTTTCTGGACCAGGGCCAACGCGGAGCTGTGTCTGCTGGCGACAAGGGGCAAGCCGAAGCGTGTGAGCAAGGGCGTACACAGTGTGGTGCTGAGCCACGTGCGGGAGCACAGCAGAAAGCCGGATGAGGTGAGAGACCGGATCGTGGATCTGTTGGGAGATATACCCCGCATCGAACTGTTTGCCAGACAGCAAGTGGACGGCTGGGACTGCTGGGGCGACGAGGTATAAGTGAAGGTGATTTCAATGACTATGAACCGCAGAGAAGTTTTGCATGATACGGATTGCGCGGATTGCCTATGCCGCGTCTGCGCCAAGAACTCCGTAAACGATGCGCATAACCCGGCTGCGCCCTATAAGGACTGCGGGTGTGACAACTGCGGCATTGGGAGCCTGCTTGTAGAGACCACGGCGGATTGCAGGGGATTTGTTCCAGACTGCGATGACTGCGAGGAAAGAGAGTGTGACGGCGATGTGTGCCGAAGAACTGAATAGATGAAAGGAGAGCAAAACAATGAACAAGACGAAAATTGACTGGGCGGATATGTCATGGAACCCCGTGACCGGCTGCCGCCACGGGTGTGCCTACTGCTACGCAAGCAGAATGGCGCACCGTTTCGACGCGAGGCTGGAGGATCGCACGCCGCGCTCCGACGGCCTGCACGTCCTCGACACAAAGATTAAGGCGACGCCGTACCCGTTTGGGTTCGCGCCTACCCTGCACCGCTACCGGCTGAACCAGCCGGAGCGCATAGCAGAGCCGCAGACGGTTTTCGTCTGCTCAATGGCTGACCTGTTCGGGCGTTGGGTGCCGACTTCATGGATTATCGAGGTGCTGGACGCCTGCAAGCGCGCACCGTGGCACCGCTATTTGTTCCTCACGAAAAATCCGGCCCGCTATCTTGAATTAGACCGCATCGCCCTGTTGCCGCATGAGAAAAATTTTTGGTACGGCAGTACCGTGGCAAACGAGGACGCAAAGGCCATGTACCCCATGCCGGAGAGCGGTATAAAGGCCTTTTGGAGCATGGAGCCGCTGCTGGGGCCGGTCAATATGCGGGAATGTACCGAGGGCCTGCCCTGCTGGGTGATCGTCGGCGCGGAAACAGGAAACCGCACGGACAAGCTGGTGCCGGAACGTGCGTGGGTGGATCACATCACCGATTTCTGCGCCGCGAACGAGATCCCCGTTTTCTACAAGGACAACCTGCGAGCCTATTACCCCGATTTGCCCGCCTCTGCCTTTCCGTGGAAGGTGCAGTAATGAGCGAGATCAAAAAGGCGGATTTTGGCTATGTGGAGAAGAGTGCGCTTTTCAATGAAGTTCAAAAGGCACTGAAAGCCCTCAATCTGAGGGCGAAACAGTACGGCGTTGACGAGGTTTATAACTGGTGCAAGTTTGTCCTGGGCGCGAAGCCGGGGAGCTTTACAGAGGGGCAGCAGATCGCGGCGGCGTTCTTCATGCAGACCGTACACAAGTTCCTTGATGGCCTTGCAGATGTGCGCGATATAGGCGGGGCAGAACCCCGGCCGACATTTATGGAGTTCAAGCCGAAGGTGACATACCGCCTTGACGAACAGATCTGGTGGAAGTTGCTTCAGGCGCGAGCGCTTGGAGGTGAGATGATATGTCATCAATAAACCGTAGGCTTACTGAGAACCTGAGAGAGTATTACACAACCGGCATGGGCGGTATGAGCCGCCTGATTTTTACTGAGGCGTGGCACTTGCACACCAAGCGGTTATACGGCTGGGAACCGGCGGCGTATATTCCTGCACCGCGAGATGGTGATGTCGCCGTTATATGGAACCGGAGAATGTGCCATTTGCTTGCGCTGCAAAGCCACAACGAAGGAAATCCTTACGGGTATATCTTTTGGAAATGGTATGCGAGAGAATTTGAAAAGCGCTACAAGATGCGCGTGAGCAACAGGCCAAAGCGCATGATGGCCTTTGCGCCGGAGATAAAGTTCCGCGGGGAACCGCTGGATATGAGGATGGCAAGGATGATGGAGGACTGGACATGATTTTTGAAGCAAAAGCGCAGCCGATCAGGGCGGGCGCGGGAAGCCCGGTCACGCGGGTGCTGAATTTTGATATTCAGCCGGTGGGCAAATGCCAGCACATGGCGACGGTGTACACAAAGGACTATGATACGCCGCAGGGAGATCACGAACTTTGGTTTGCCGTGTGCAAGGAGTGCGGCAGGCATACCTTTGGGCATCCGCGCAGGGAAGATGCCGTAGCCGCCTGGGATAACGGCGAGGTGTACGATGGCTGGCTGATTACGGAGGTGGAGAAATGAGCAAGGCCGTTATGATAAGCATTCGCCCGAAGTGGTGCGAGAAAATCATCATTGGCAGAAAAACTATGGAATTGCGTAAGTCCGTGCCGAAACTGGAGGTACCGTTTAAGTGCTATATCTACTGCACAAGTGGTCATCCGTATATCTCCGTAAAGGGTGGAAATCTGGACAGGGATACCGTCCGGACCAATACGGTCGGCAGATGCAACGGCAAGGTTATCGGCGAGTTTGTGTGCGACTACATCCTACAACGATGTGAGATGGCAAATGCAGACATTGCCGAACAGCAATCCTGTGTTCGCCGCGAAGATATCTATTTCAAATATTCCGAAGAGGGAAAACACTATATTTACGGCTGGCATATCTCCGAACTGAAAATTTACGACAGGCCGAAGGATTTGGGTGATTTTACCGGTCTGCGTGAAACGAAATTTGGCTCGGAGCCGGTGACGATCAAGCGCCCACCCCAAAGCTGGTGCTATGTGGAGGAACAGAAATGAATAAGAGAATGACGAAGCGCGACACCGATGGACAGGCAATGATGGATTGCCAGAAGTGCAACGCGGATTGGACTGGTAAGCATGGTAAGCCGATGGCTGACTGCACTGCACTGTATTGCCGCAATCGTCTGTTAGACCGGCTGGTGGAATATGAGGACACGGGGCTGACGCCGGAGGAAATCAAAGAACTGGCGCATGATACCACTGGGCCACTGCACCGAAAAATCAGCGAATGGATATATGCCGAAGCTGCGGGGCGGATTGTGGTGCCGCCTTGCAAGGTGGGCGATAGGCTTTACGAAGTAACGGGTCGAAAAACGATCAGTGTGTATAAAGTTAGAGCCATCCGCGTGGAATTGTTCGGCTTGTTTATTGAGTGGGACATTGTAGAAGGGTTTGTTTGGCAATCGCTGTCAGGCATAAACGCCGGAGAAATTGGTAAGACCGTATTCCTCACCCGCGAGGAGGCGGAGAAAGCGCTGAAGGAGGTCGAGCAGAAATGATATACACCTTTCATGTGGGAGATTATGTGAGGTTGGAACGCGCCGATAGCACATCATCTAAAACGCTTACCGGATATGTGTCGTCTTACCAGCGGCCTGGGCGGTCGCACAGTTTCATTTTCAAGTGGGACGATGGGACGCAGACGGGCTGGAGTGGCAATATAGAGGATCTGCCGCAGAATTTTACTCGCATTGGCAAGTACGATTTTTCGTGGCTAAGAGCGGTCAGGGATTGCGGATATGCGGAAAAGGATGAGCTCGACAAGATGAGCTCCACGAAACTGTTGATGATGCCGGGACGCCTGCACGAAGGAGACTTTGTGGAAACCGTGGATGGCCGGGTGGGGTACATCAAGATCATCTGCCGGTGTGAGAAATGCCGGGAGCGTGGGTTCTATGAGCCGATTGTACATTTTACGGACGGTGAGGAGGACTGCATCACCAAGTACGAGGCGGAAAACGGCTTCAAGGGCTATAAGCGCATCGGACGGTGGGAGAACGCAAGCGAAGTACAAAAAGCACAAAAGGTGAAAGAGATCGAGTTCCTGCCCGAAAGCTGGATGGACACTCCCGAAAAGCTCAAGATCAATGAGCTTGTATACGCTGTAAATGAACTGCGAAAGGAGAAACAGAAATGACGGAACGAAAGGTGCTGGTCGCCCGCGTGAAGGGCGGTATGCAGATAGCGCAGGGCGTAACCAACCATATCATAGAGGGGCTGGTGCGTGGCGTGCTGGTGCTGCCGGAGGATGTCACGTCCTACGCCGTTGAGGAGTTCCCTGCGCTTGGCGTGGAGAATGAGGACACGATTTATACGGTCGTGCCGGATGGCGTGCAAGCAATAAAGATCTTCAATAAGGACGATATACGCCCCATTGGCGCGTTTGTGCAGGTACAGGAGGAAAGCGAACAGCGCGATGGCAGCGAAGCCCAGCCAGAATCCGCACCGCAGCCGACCGAACCCGCCACGCCGTTTAAGCCAAAGGGCGCGATGGCGGAGATCAAACGTGGTGTTTTTATACGGCTGCAAGCCTACCAGCAAAGAACGAAACTTGGCTGGGCACAGAGAGTGTCCGACGCTACCGGCGGCAAGGTGGCGCCCGATGTGGTTCGGCTTGGCCTTCTGGAGGCGCGGGACATCGGCGTTGACCGCTGGAAACTCATCGGAAAGGCGCTGGACAAGCTGGAGGAGGACTGACCCAATGGATAAGGCCATCTGGACGGTCCGCACCGCCAAACTGTGCCCCAAGTGCATCAAGGAGATGGAAGCGGAGTACATCGTGTACCTGACGCACGAGCAGCAGAGGAACCGCATGAAGGACGTAGCCATACACGGCTACTGCGACCGTTGCCACGAGGAAAGTTTCATGCTTCGGATGCGCCAGTACACCATGAATGGCAGGACACTACGGGAGAAGGGGCTGGATAAGAAGTGGAGGGAATACATGGGATGAGCGCGCAAATCGCATTGAACGTAGACTGCATGGAGTATATGCGGACGCTGCCGGATAAGGCGTTTGACCTTGCTATCGTAGACCCGCCGTACTTTACCGGCCCGGAACGCAGAGGGTATTACGGCTGCAAGGTCAGCCCCATCGGCGTACACCGGGACTATCCCATATCACCGAAGTGGGACGTGCCAGGCATCGACTACTTTTCCGAGTTGGTGCGCGTGGCTAAAAAATATATCGTATGGGGATGCAATTACTTTGATGTTGTTTTTCCTCCGGGCCGCATCGTTTGGGATAAATGTAACGAAAACAGTTCTTTTTCGGACTGCGAGATCGAGCCGACATACTTCCAACTGCAAGAGCAGCGGTTTGCGGAGCATACGGCACAGGTAAGGATATGGTGAAGATGAAAAGAAAGATAGAAGATCTCGGAACAGGCGGAGCCGGTGGAGTTGGTCCGGCATACATCGCTAATGGTGGTGCCGGCTGCGAGTTTGGATCCGGTGTATGTACGCCCGGTTCAGGAGGATCCGGTGGAAATGGACGATTTATCTGGTGCCGCACAGAGGACGACCGTATGGTGCGTTTTTGGCAGAGCGTTGCGGATGGCATAATCAAAGCAAAGATTGAAAGGCATACTCCACAGGCGTGTTGCCTAAAGCATAATCTGAGACTTATTCAAGACCACGGAACGGAGATCTACCACAAGTGTTATGTGTGCGGTAGAGACTGGACGGAGCCTGTGTTTAAGGATGGAATGACCTTCGATGAGTATATCAACTCCCCGGCGTCAAAAACGCTGGGGACAAGAATCGTGACTATGTGAGGAGAAAAGCATAATGGGAACTTTTTTTGGCGTCCTTGTCGGCTTCGTTCTGGGCCTCGTTTTGGCTGGTGCCGCATTTATAGACATCGTTTCAACGGACAATGAGCGAGGCTATCAGCCCAACAAGCCCTTGGACGGTCCTCCCCCTAACAAGGGGAACTGCATACAAAAACTACCTGATGACAAGAGACAGCACAGGGCACCTCTGATGATAAAGACCGGAGACATCTGTAAATCGGAACAGACTATCGGTATTGTTTATGGGGAGGATGCGGCCTTATGGCACGCTTACATTTTCAAGTCCTGCTGCGGCGCGGAATATTTTGAGGACAACGGGGAACTGGCCGGTGTTGTTATTCTTCCGGCGGAGGATAAGTGATGAACCAGTATAACAGAAAGCCCAGCGGTCAGCTGGAGGTATGTCCCCACTGCGGAAGAGACAGCGGTGAGCGCAAAATCGGTATTCATGTGCCGGAAAGGTATTATGTGCGCTGCGCGAGCTGCGGTTTTACTCTGTCAGGGTGGAGCCAGAGCGCCGCTACGGCAAGCTGGAACAGACTGAGTAAGAAGGTGAGGACATGAAAAGCAAATGCTGTGTCGGATGCAAGTGGCACGAGGAGTGGACGTGGGCGTGTTTCAATGGAGACAGCCCCTATTGCGCCGACTTTGTAAACTGCGGGTGTCCGCTGTATGAGGAGAAAGAGAAGGAGGGCGAAGAATAATGGGACTTTGCGTTCGTGCGAAAGGGCTGACCGATGAGACTGGTTTTGACTGTGGGTATCTTACATACGGCACGTTTATCCTTGAACTGATAAAGGTTGCCTACGGCCAGCGGTGCCAAGACATTTTCAAGCGGCATATGTTCCACGGTACGCCTTTCTCTGACGCGGAAGCGGAATACTGGGGCGCGCACTGCAACGATGATTTGGACATTCTGATTTTTCATTCAGACTGCGGAGGCCAATTTACCCCGCAGGAGTGCCGCAAGATATACAACGCCATGAAAGCTCTGAAGTCCGATATGATGGGGCACAATTACCACGTAATGAAACCCTACAATATGTTTGAGCACTGGAAAGCAATATTCAAGCACTGCGCTGACCGCCGGGTAAACCTGTACTATTCGTGAGGAGCGATATAATCAATGACCAAAAGGGAACAGATAGTCTATAAAACAATGAGCGAGAACATTGCCCGTGCCGGCGAGTTCGGATTATGCCCCGGACCGTTTGTGGCCATGCGGGCAGAGTACCGGCGCGTTGTGCGTCGAGAGCAGACACACTTCCTGTTAGAGTTCATGCTGCTGACGCTACTGATCTTCGCGCTGATCGCCCCGTGGAGAGCCAGCGCGGACACGCCGCACACCGTTTTGCGGGTGGAGTGGGGCGAAGATGTTGACAGCCATGATACAATCGTAGAAGAGGATCCCGATGAGTCGGAACGCATACTGGAAGCCGTCAAGGCAAAAAGCAACGTGCTGGAGGACTGCATCATTACCGGCTACTGTGCAGACTGCGTTGAGAAGTACGCTCACATGAACCAGGACGAGTTCGGCCGGGTGTTGACCGCCAGCGGCCAGTGGGTATATCCCGGATCCTGCGTGGCGACCGACCCGGATGTGATACCGACCGGCAGCACAGTTATCATCGGAGACAAGACATACATCGCCCTGGACGTGGGCGTAATAGGCAAACACGTTGACATACTGATGACCCATGAGGAGGCCGCCGTGGCGGGAGCCAGAAGGGAAACAGTGTGGTGGTGTGAGGAACGGGGATAAAGAAAACCAGCCTCAATAATGGGGCTGGTTTTTCATATCGAAATTCATATCGAAAAATATCGGTTTTTTTGGACCTGAACAAAACTTTCTGTACCGCTTTCCGACAAATTTGTCGCGCCGAAAAAATCCGCAAACCGCATAAATACAAGGAAAACCCGCAACCACAAGGGATGCGGGCTTCCTTTCTCATTGGTGGAGCTGAGGGGAGTCGAACCCCTGAAAAGCGCTTTAAAAAGCGCATAAATACGTGGTTTTTTTGTTCCGTATCGAAATTCATATCGAAAACTAACAATTCTTTTCACCATTGTTGTTTTTCGCGGTAGGGATTTTTTCTGCCGTCCGATAGAATTTTGCCATCTTGTTTTCTGCCTTCAGCCTGTCCCTTTGGGCGAGGTGCAGATAAATGTCGTGTACGGTGGAGTTGTCAGACCAACCGCCCATGCTCATGACCTCGATCTCCGACAGGCGCAGATGATAGCCAAGAGATGCAAATGAGTGCCGCAGGCAATGCTCCGTGATATTGGGAAGTCCTTGCTGCTCTGTAATAGTGCGTATGTGCCGGTTGATGGTGCTGTTGGCTTGCGTTACGATGTAGCCGTCTTTTGATTGCGCTTCAAGCAGCTCCCTGAGCCGTGGTATCATAATGGGGACAGTGCGTGCAGACTGCCGCGTTTTGTTGCGCTGCTTGAAAACCTCTTTGTTATTTTCATCCCGAACGACTGCACCGGACACGAAGATGATGCCGTTTTTCATGTCAAAGCTGTCCGGGAAACGCAAGGCCCTGATTTCCGACATTCGCAAGCTGTGCAGGCCGAGAAGCATCGCCATTTCGCAGGTATCTCCCTTGGCCGCCTCGCAGAAAGCGATGATCTGCTGTGGGTCAAGAAACTCTCGTTCGTTTTTCTCCGGTACGGGGAACAGAACGCGGGGGACAGGAAGCTCGTTTACGCGCATGATAACGGTCATAAGACCCCATGCGTTTTTTACGGACTTATCAGAAAGCCTTGTAAGTGCGTCGTTGATCTCCGCCTGCCAGTTGACCTGCGTGCTCATAGGCTTTTGCATAATGGCATGGAAGCGGTTTCGCTGGATAACGCGGTATCCCCGGACGGTTTCCGGCGACATCGATTCGGATCGGTCGGCGATATAGGTATCTATTGCCTTAGACCATGTTAATGTGGGCAGCTTCTTTTGCCGATCCAAGAAACCGGCGCGGAAAGCCCTTGCCTTTGCCTCACACAAGTCCTTTGTGGCCTCTGTGATGGGCTGCTTTTCTGCGGCAAGGTAAATATGCCAACTGCCGGAGGGGAGCTGCTTCGGCTTCGGTATGCGGATTTCGCCGTTCCGCTTTTTCTCCTTGAGCAGCTTTTTTCCGCACCAGTTGCAAAAAATGGAATTTGTTTCGATCTCGCGCTTACAGAACTTGCATTTCGTTGACATTTTGATATTTTCGTGTTACCCTACTGTTGTAGGCTCCTTTCTTTAAGACTCGTGATGGTGTTGGCGGGAATAGAGCTTATATGGAAAAGCCGTCCGATTGGGCGGCTTTTTCTTTTTTTAACAAAAAATCTCAAGAAACTTGTGATATGTGTGCATTGAAACCAGGAAACTTGTGATATATAATGTAGAACACAGTGGAACTGTTGTTCTATTTCTGCTCGATCATATTTTTTGCAGCATCGCGCAGCGCACGGTATCCGATAAGGCTGCACACGCCGATAGAAACTGGCACAAGAAGGATAACAAGCCACGCAAACGTTGTAGGCCCGTTCTGGAGGACAAAGCCAGCCTTGGGGTTGCGGAAGTCGAAAAAAAGGTAAACAATTAAGAACAGGGAGAGGATCGCAGCGAAAATTGAGGAAAACACAGACCAGCGCTTGTAATAATCGCGCTGGCGGATAACGGCATCCAAGCGCTGGGTGCAAAGTCCGTTGACCTGCTTCAGGCGTACCACGTCGCCGGAGCTGACGGCGTTATCCAGTTCCAGCTCGTGGATGCGTTCCCGCATGGCGGAGGGGGCAGACGCAGGGGGCTGGATCTCAAACGTCTGATCGGCGGAGATGCCGACGGCTTTCATCACGGCTACAGCATCGTACAACTTTGGATCGCGCTCACCGGACTGCATTTTGCAGACGGCGGAATAGCTGATGCCGGACAGTTCGGCCAGTTCCTCGTTGGTGATGCCCTTGTCCATTCTGGCTTTACGGACAAGGGCAGGGAAGTCCTGAATATACTGCGCGATTTCCTGAATTTCTGACATGATTTCCCCTTTCTATCGGTAACGGATACTATTTCATCCGCTGCGGATCTTATTTCACCCGTAAATTTCCATATTTGGGTGGCAGTTTCCCAAATATGGATCGGCCTCAGAGTGCCAATTACCCAAATTGGGGAGTGATTCCCCAAAATGAACGTAGACACCGGGGCGCACATAGAGTACAATTGAACCAAGCAAACGCCAGAAAACGACATACGAGGGGGTACAGAGAAATGAACGAACAGGAAGCGAAGAAACTGGTCTCCACCCTGACGATGGAGGAAAAGGTCAGGCTTTACGAGCTGCTATCAGCGCTGCGGCAAAGCCCTGCACCTGCGCCAGTTCAGTAGGCGTAAGAGAACACAGCAACTTAACAAGGGCGGAATCGAGTTCGCTTTCCAGTTGGGAAGCGGGCTCTTTTTCTTTTTCATCGCCGTAAAGTTCGGTCAGCAAATAGGAGACGTCAATCTCCAGAACGCGCGCAATAGCGCGAAGAGTGTCCATTGATGGTTTGGTCTTTCCTTTTTTGTAGAGAGCCATTGCCGACGGAGTGATGCCGGCAGTTTCATAGAACTCGGCTTTTGTCAGCCCCTTGGCTTTGCATAATTGCCAAATCTTGTAAACGAACAGTTCACCATTCACAAAAGTATACCTCCAAAATTGTGCATTGCTACAAACATTGAAAAATGAAGTAGATCGCTCTTGAAATTGAGTAAATATTGAGTTAATATAAAGACACGCAAAAGAAATCGAGCAGATATAGAGAGAAACTTCACCAAAATCAAGTGGAATTTGCTAAGTTATTTGAACAGACAACCACATAATAAGGCGAATTTCAGGAAAAGTCAAGTATTTCTCAATTATTTTTGATGGGAGATGAGAGATTGAGTTATAAGGAGCAAAGAAAGAAAGCCGGATATTCGCAGAAAACGGTGGCAGATCTGCTGGGGATAAGCGTTTCAGCGGTGAGCCTTTATGAGACAGGCAAGGCTGATCCTTCGGTGGCAGTTCTGCACAAGCTGTCTGCGCTGTACCGCTGTACGCTGGATGAATTGATGAAGGGAGAGGGGAGAAAATGCCGAGAGTGAAGCCCTTGGGTGTGAACCCAACGGAGCAGAAGATCGTAGCGCTGCTGTACGGCGCGATGGAGACAGAGGGCGTGCAGAAGCAGGAGCTGGCCGCAGCGTTGGGAATGACCCCCAAGACGCTGCGGCAGCGGAAGAAAGCCCCGCTGGATTTCACGGTGCGGGAGCTTCAGAAAGCCTGCCGGGCACTGCACATCCCCATAGACGATCTGCGGTCGGCCATCACGCTATGAGCTGGCGGTGCAGGATATGCGGCGTGAAGTTCGACGCGCCGGTGGTCCGGGAGAGGAAAGAGAACCTGGACGGGGAGAACGGCATAGAGGTACGCCGGGATATGTATTGCCCGGTGTGCGGAGAGCCGTACATAGAGGAGGACGATGATGAGCAGAACGCGGAATGAGCGCCGGCGCGACCGGGGATGGAAGATACTGCTGGGCGTGAGCGTTTTTCTGGCGTGGGGCATTATCGGAGAGGTGGAGAACGGCGGCTCGTTGTGGCTGCTGCTTCTCGCGATAGCCGCCCTGGTGGGCGTGTGGACAAGCTGTAAAGCCCTGGGGCTTTATAAATAAACCAACAAAAATTTTAATTTGAAGGAGTACATCAAAATGGCTAAGAAGAATGAAACAACGACCGTTATCGGCATCCGTCCCATCGACATCAAGAAGGTGCGTATCCGCATTGTGGGAGATTCCCCGCTGGTCATGCACGCATGGAGTGAAAAGGCCAAGCGCATGATGCTGGAGACTCAGATGGGCGTAAACAAGACCAAGAAGAAGGAACCAAAGAACCCTGTAGACGATTTTATCCGGTCTATGTACTGGCTGACCGAGATGCCGGAGGACGGTACGGAGGAAGCATTTGCGGAAGCGGTGAAGGGCGGCGCACGTTTTGGCATCCCCGTGACCGGCATCAAGCAGGGCGCACTTTCCGCTGCCTATCGTCTGGGCTGGGTCAAGGATCGTATGGGGCTGAAGGGTGCTTTCTTCATCGACGCAGACGAAAACGGATTGGTGGAGGTCTACGCCGATACGCCCATCATGCGCGAGGACTTGGTGCGCGTGGGCATGGGCACCGCAGACCTGCGGTATCGCGGAGAGTTCCGCAACTGGCACTGCGATCTGACGATCTCCTACAACGCGGCAGGGCAGTTCTCCTTGGAGGACATTATCAACGCCATCAATGCGGGTGGTTATGTATGCGGCCTGGGCGAGTGGCGCCCTGAGAAGGACGGCGATTTCGGCAGGTATCATGTTGAGGCAATCTGACTTACAGTAACTTCCCTTGGCTGGTATGGCGGGGCAAGTTTAGGCGAGTAACGGAGTGTTGAGGCACGGCGCGGCAGGCATGGTTCGGCAAGGAGGGTCGAGGTTTGGTTAGGAGCGGTCTGGCGTGGTCCGGTATGGCAGGCAAGGTGAGGTTTGGCAAGGCCTGGTAAGTCATGGTACGGCAGGCATGGTGGGTCGTGGTACGCCAGGGACAGGTTCGGCGTTGTATGGCGGGCATGGCTGGGCGTGCATAGTAATGGCTCGGCAGGGCGTGGATTGGCAGGAATCTTAGAAAGGAGATAGACAATGGTTTATCAGTGGAAGATACCGACATTGTATTCCGTAGACGCACAGACTGCGGGAGAGGAATTGGAACGGATCTACAATGAGCGAGGCGAATTGTCACCGAAGAACGTGGTGGATGCCAGCAGAAGTGAACAGGCACCGCTCCATGTCTGCTTTGAGTGGGACAACGAGAAGGCGGCAGAAAAATGGCGGGAGGAACAGGCGTCCCGCATCATATCCACCATCACCATCGTTGGAGAGAACGCAAATACCGCAGGACGTGAAGTGCGGGCGTTCATACACGCGCAGGGCAGCTATCATCCTCTTGCGGTGGTCGTGTCGGACGTGGACAAGACGGCGGAAATGCTGCAAAACGCACTCAAGGAACTGAGCGCATTTCGGAAGAAGTATGAAACACTGAGCCAGCTTGCACCCCTGTTTGACGCGATGGACAGACTGACGGCGTAAGGGGCGCGGGGAGAGAACATGGTGGGAATAACAACAGAGCAGGTGGCGGCGATCAACGCGGCGCTGGAGAAGAACTACCGCGTTGAGCTGATACCGTTGAAGGACGGTGTGAAGATCGTCAAGGTCAGCAGAGCAGAGATCAAAACCAAATAGTGTACACCGCCTAAGTCAGTTGGCGGGAAGGGCGGAGCGTCGTCGAGTGGTTCGGAAATTCCGAACTGCTTGGCGGCGCTTTTTTTATTTGCAGGAAGGAGATGGAGGAAAACGGAACGGCTGCACTTTGAGAACAGGGAGGACTGGTTGGCAGGACGTATGCAGGGCATAGGCGCCAGCGAAGCCGCAGCGGTGGTGGGGATGTCCCCGTGGATGTCGAAATTGGAGCTGTGGCGGCTGAAGGTGGGCGCGGAGAAAGCCAAGGATCTGAGCGGCAGCGCGGCGGTGAGCCGTGGCGTGCGGATGGAACCGGCACTGCGTGGGCTGTACACGGCCATACACCCGGGACGCACAGTGGACTATTACCCCTACGACATTCTGTACCAGAAAGAACGGCCCTTTATATTTGCCACGCTTGACGGAGAGGTCACTGACGAGCGAGGGCGGAAGGGCATTTTGGAGATAAAGACCAGCTCACCAAACGGCAAAGCGGGATGGGCGAAGTGGGACGGGCAGATACCCAGCCACTACTATTGCCAGCTCCTGCACCAAATGCTGGCGACCGGGTACGAGTTCGTAGACCTGATGGCAAGCCTGGAAAACATGGACGGCGATCTGAGCATACGCACCTATCGCTTTGAGAGGGCGGAGCAGGAGACGGACATGGCGTGGCTGCTGGAAAAGGAGACGGACTTTTACCAAAACAATGTGCTTAACGGGGTACCCCCGGCGGCAATATTACGACTCTAAACGAAAAAAACGAAAGGAGAATTGAAATGGCAATTCGAGTGACCGTGCTGGACATGGACACGGGAGAGGAGCGCGTATTCGTGCGGAACGCCTGCGGCGTGATATGCGCGGCGGTGATGCCCAAGGAGGGCGCGGCGGACAAGTACGACGGCGTGGCCACCGCCTATGTGGGAGAGAACGTGCCCATTGGCACGGCGGGACTGCTGGTGCGGCTGGCGGAGAACGCTGTGAAGCTGGTGACGGAGAAGGACAGCCGCATCCGGCAGAAGATGGACGAGGATGACGCGGCGTGGGCCGCGGCAGAGGCGGAGAAAGAAGCCGCCGCGAAAAAGAAGCCCGCCGCCAAGAAGGGCGGCAAGCGCACAGCCAAGAAGGAGGGCAAGTGATGAAACTGAAACTGACGATGACCAACGCCGAGACCGGCGAGGTACTGCACGAGGAAACAGACCTGAACTTTGCCATGATGAGTTTCGGGCGCAAGACGGAGGAGGGGATGGATTTCCGATCTGTGACGCGAGGAGCGGATATGACCGCCGCGGACTTTGCGCATTGCCTGGCCGGCGTTGACAATGCCGTGGAAAAGAACCTCCGCGACAACAAAGCCGTGTGTATGGCCTACACGCTGGTCAAGATTGGCGTTCTGGGAAAGAGCGTAGACGCGAGCGCAGAAGCGCGGCCCGGAGATGTCGCTGCCGATGCCAAGAAGGAGGGAGAGCAGGGATGATCGTAAAGGCGATGTATCACAAGCCGAAGCTGAACGGCTACGGCGGACAGGCGTACACCTTCCTCACCGACCTGCCGCTGCACCCCGGCGACAAGGTGCTTGTCCCCGGCGGCGAGGGAACGGAGAAGAAGGCCATCATCACAGAGGTGGACCTGCCGGAGAGCGCCATTGACCCGGCGTGGGCGGACAGGGTGAAACACATCACCAAGTACGACGCGGAGGTGACGGCATGAGCGCGGCGGAATTTCGCATCACCACAGACTTGGCTCCGCTTCGGCAGTTTCAGATCGAGGCCAATTTCGAGGAAACGAAGGCGTGGCTGACAGAGAACCTGGAGCCCCTGCGGACGATGGCGGTGACACCGGAGAGCATGAGCCAGTGCAAGCAGTACCGGGCGTCCATCCGCAAGGTGAGCGCCCGCATCGACGAGAGCCGCAAGATGGCAAAGGCGGCGGCACTGGAGGCGTACAGCAGCTTTGAGACCAAGTGCAAGGAGCTGACCTCCCTGTGCGAGGAAGCGGCCAACGCCCTGGACGTGCAGATCAAGGCGATGGAGGAGGCGGCGAAGCAGGAGAAGAAAAACCGGATGGCTGCGTACTTTGCCCAGGTGGTGGGCGACATGGCGGAGTGGCTGACCTTTGATGACTGCTTTAATCCCAAGTGGCTGAACGCCACCTACGCCGAGAGCACGGCGCAGGCGGACATCAATGCCGCCATTGACCGCTGCCGCGCCGATCTGAACGCCATTCGTGCGCTGCACAGCGAGTTCGAGACCACGCTGCTGGACGAGTACACCCGTACCCGGAACATCAGCGCTGTGCTGGTGAAGAACGAGACACTGGGGCGCATGAAGGCCGTCGAGGAGGAGCGAAAGCGCAAGGAAGCGGAGGCCGCGGCGAAGTACGAGGAGCAGAAAGCCGCCTGTGCTCCTGTCCGCATGGCGTCCGCCGGTGACGCTGTAATTGAAGAACACAGTGAAGTCGGACAGGTCATCGCCACCGTGGAGCGCGAAGCATTTGAGCGTGCCGTGTCTGAGCCGGAACCTACCTACACCGTGGATTTCCGCGTATTCGGTACGGCGGCGCAGTTGGACGAGCTGCGTGTGTACATGAGGACTAAGGGCATCCGCTACGGGCGTGTGCCGCAGGAGTAACCCCACCGTGGGTGCGCTGTTAGATCTGCATGGGGTGCGCTTTGGCAGACTGGTTGTAATCGCGCCGGCGGAACACGCGAAAAACGGTAAAACTCAATGGCTTTGCCGGTGTGACTGTGGCCGCGAAACGGTTGTCAAAACGAACGCGCTCCGAAATGGAGATACGAAATCTTGTGGATGCCTTGTGAAAGATGCTTCTTCTGCCGCACACACGAAACACGGCATGAGCGATACACGACTGTATAGGGTTTGGAAGGGAATTAAAAACAGGTGCGGCAACCCGAACGCAGAGGATTATCAGCACTATGGCGGCAGGGGTATTACGGTATGCCCGGAATGGGACACAAACTATGAGACATTTCGGGATTGGGCGATGGCTACAGGGTATCAACCCGGTTTGACGATCGAGCGCAGCAACGTCAATGGTAACTACTGCCCAGAGAACTGCCGCTGGGCAACGCGCCGTGAGCAAGCGTTGAACAAGACAAACAACCATCTTCTCACCTACAAAGGTGTCACGATGCCGCTGACCAAATGGGCCGAGAAAATAGGGCTTCCTGCTGATGTGCTTTTTAAGCGAAAACGGCAGGGATGGACGGATGCAAAAACAATTGAAACGCCGCTGCTGCGGCAGAAAGGGAAACATGAAAGTAAACAATAATTTCCTGGGAAGCATAAGCGGAGAAAAGAAAAAGACTTTTTCTATGGCAGTAACCTCCCCATCGGTGCAGAGCATGATTATGAAATCTCTCCGCAACGAGAAGGCCGCCGCCAGGCTTACATCCACGCTGATTTCCGCTGTGAGTGCCAGCGAGCAGTTGAAGGCTTGCGATGCGGGAACCATTGTCGCTTCCGCTTTGCGTGGCGAGGGCATGGGCCTGATCTACGGACATGGCTACTATGTGGTCCCCTATGGGAACGTAGCCTCTTTTATCCTCTCATACAAAGGCTATATCCAGCTGGCCATGTCCACTGGATTTTATGAGGACATTGATGTTACCGATGTGCGCGAGGGTGAGATCGAGGGGCGCGATCGCCGCACGGGCAAGCCGGTAGTAAATCTGGCCAAGTATGACACGGACGAGGAAAGAGCCGAACACAAGATCATCGGTTATTACGGATATTACAAACTGAACAACTCCAGTTTCCGGTTTGAGTATTGGCCGATGGACAAACTGCTGCGCCACGCAGACCGGTACTCCCCGGCCTTCAAGCTGGAGAAGTACAACGCCCTCATCAATGGGGAACTGGATGCCAAGGAACAGGCCAAGCTGCTGAACGGTACGCCCTGGTATGACCTGAACGGTGGCCAGGACAAGATGTGCAAGAAAACGGTACTCAGAAGTCTGCTGAACAGCGGCTATGCACCGCTGAGCAACGAGGTACGCAGCTACTTCAACGAGGACAGCGACGATACCGTGGTGGCCACGGGGGACGGCGCGGAGACCGATCCGGTCATCCCCACTACCGGACACGTGGTGGAGGACGATACCCCCACCGCAGAGCAGGAAATGGCCGCCACCACCCCCACAGCGCCCCCTGAGAGCGCCGCAGAGCCGAAGAAGGGTAACGACACCGCCCCGACCAGCAAACGCACACAGAGCCCCGCAGAGGGCAAGACGGAGGCGAAGGACTACTCCGCAGGGTTCTTTGGGGAGGGCGAGCAGTAATGCCTCTATTCGTTCGGAAGCGTCTGGACGGAGAGGGCCAGGCTGACGGAAGCCAGTACATGATCTGTACCGGCTCCGTCAGCCGGGATCCCCGGATAGGCGCGATACCAAAGAACAACCTGCCGAAGGTGGAGTTTGGCATTGGCTACGACAGCAAGCAGTTTATGAACGTGTGCGCCGTGGGTGATAACGCCGCCACGAAGCTGAGTGCGTGCCTGGAAAAGGGCGATACGGTATGCGTGGTTGGCACATGGCGGCAGAAACCGTACACCACCAAGGACGGCGAGGCAAAGGTGTGGAGCGAGCTCCGCGCCGACCTGGTGCTGCCAATGGGAGCGCTGGAAACGCTGCTGCAGGTGCCGGTGGAGGTATTCCTGCGGCTGGCGGACCTGCTGCCGCAGCTGGAAAAGCTGTGCGCCGGAGAAACTCCCACCGGACAGCCCAGCGGGACGCAGAACACCGCGCAGCAGAGCGCGGCGGCACTGCACGAGATGGAGGAGGACGAGCCGCTGCCCTGGGACCGGGACGGCGCTGACGAGGACTACGACCTGGGCATTTGAGGGAGGTAAGAGGACATGAAAATTATCTGCACGAAGGAAGAATTTGCCGCGATGCTGGAGGTTTGCGGTGATCGCATAAAGGGCGATACCTGTAAAGTGTGCCCCCTGTACAGCGCGTGCGGGGGCAACAAAGGCATCGTTAAACTCTGCGAGATTGGGGAAGCGGACTGCTCGCAGCAGCAACGCGCCGAACAGCCCAGCATTTTTGATATTGTGTGTTGTGACCATGAGGTAAAGGAAATGCTGATTCGCCAGTGCATCAGCGACCAATATGAGGACAACTGTAAATGCTGCGTTCTGCGTGGACTTTGCGGTTGCGGCAAGGACGAGGACAATGGTGGAAAGTCTGCGGACATCACAGAATTTTTGAAAGTCTGGGGGGAGAGGGACTGATGGCGACACGGAGGATGTTTACCAAGAGCGTCACGGATGATGACCATTTCATGGAAATGTCATCCTCCGCGCAAGCTCTTTACCTTCACCTCTCGATGGCCGCAGACGATGACGGTTTTTGCAACCAAGTCTCCGCCTCCATGTTTAAGGCGCACGCCAGCGTATCGGATCTCGAAACCCTGCTGAAATGCCGTTATATCTACCAGTTCGAGAATGGCGTGATCGTCATCAAACACTGGCGTATGGCGAACGCACTGCGAAAAGACAGGTACACGCAGACCCGTTTCAAGGAGGAATTATCGCTGCTTACGCTTGAAGCGAACGGCGCGTATACGGTGGATGACAACGTGGCGGAGAAAAGCGGGTACAACGTGGTACCCAAGTGGTTGCCGGATGGTTGCCATGTGGTTGCCGACTGTCTGCCACAGGTTAGGGTAGAAGAGGATAGTGTAGGTAAGGATAGGTTAGAAGATATATCTACAGGCTCTAAAGAGCCTGTGTGTCGGACAAGTGATGTCCGACGCATCGTGGCAGCGTGGAACGAAACCGGATTGACACAGGTGATGAAGGTAACGGCGGAGACCAAGCGGGGACGGGCGCTGAAAGCCCGCATCCGGGAAAACGGCGTAGATGGTGTGCTGAAAGCCATTGAGAACGTGAAGAACAGCCCGTTCCTGAAGGGGAAGAATAAGCGGGGGTTCGTGGCCAGTTTCGACTGGCTCATTACCAGCCCGGACAACTTCCAGAAAACCTTGGAGGGGAACTACACGCAGGAGTTCATCCCTGAAAACGACGCTCCCACTGTTGACCACGCCAGCGAAGCCTATCAGATCGCGCAGTACCTGGCGCAGGAGAAGGCCCGGGACAATCCAGGCAGGGCACAGCCCACGGAGGCGGAAATGCAGAAGCAGGCCGTGGCGCTGAATGAACTGCACGAGCAGAACGGCGTGGCGTGGGACACGATAGACAACGTGCTGTACTTCGCGCTGAATAGCCAGTGGTGGGGAAAGAAAGTGCAGAGCACCTATGACATGAAGCGGTATTTCAACGAGATATTTGCCGACATGATGAAGGAGCAGGGCGCGGTGAAGGAGTGAAGAACACATGGAAATAGGCGTGATCGAGAAAGCCCCGGCGGCGGAGGTAGCGCTGTGGCAGCAGGACTACTCCGGGGACGCGGAACGGGCGGTGATCGGTTCAATGCTGATCGACGCGGCGTGCGTAAAGGACGTGCTGAACGCGGTGGAGGCTGACGACTTCTACATCAACACCAACCAGGAGGTATTCACTGCCATACGGCGGATGCACGTGGCGGCAAAGCCCATAGACGGCGTGACAGTGGCAAGCGAGTTGGAGCGGGAGGGGTTGTACAGCAGCGAAACGCGGAACTACCTGCTGCAGTGCATGGAGATCACCCCCACCAGCGCCAACGTGCTGGAATACGCCGGGATCGTGCGGAAAAAGGCGGAGAAGCGACGCTTCACCAAGGCGGTGATGGAGGCGCTGGCCACGGACGAGGACCCGCAGGCGGCGGTGGCGGCGATATGCCACCAAAAGATGCGGCAGCGGCGGGGCGGACGGCTGAAAACCATGTCGGACGCCATGAGCGAGGCCATGAGCAGCATAAGCGGCAAGAAGGAGGGGCGGATAGACACAGGGTTCCCCCTGCTGGATGCGACGCTGAAAGGGCTGTGGCCGGGACAGCTGATCCTCGTGGGCGCGAGACCGGGCTGCGGAAAGAGCGCTATGTGCATGGAGATGACGGAAGCCGCCGCCATGAAGGGCAAGACGGTGCTGCACATCACGGCGGAGATGCTGGCCGGTGAGGTGGGCGAGAGACTGCTGGCCAAGCGGGCGGACGGCGTGACAATGGACCAGCTTATTGACGGGATGCCGGAGGACGAGGGCCTGTGGGCCAGCGTGGCGGAGGCGGCCAGTTGGGAGAGCCGATTGCCGGTGTACTTCTACGACGGGCCGGACGTGACGGTGAGCCGCATACGGGAACTGGCGCTGGGCATAGACGACCTGAAAATGATCGTGGTGGACTATCTGGGACTGATGATCGGCGAAAAGGACAAGAAGGCCGAGAACCGCAACCTGGAGCTGGGCGGCATAAGCCGGGAGCTGAAACTGCTGGCATCGGAGCTGGAGATACCCATTGTGGCGGCGGCGCAGCTGAGCCGCACGGTGAACGAAACGGACAAGCCGAGGCTGAGTTCCCTGCGCGACAGCGGAGAGCTGGAACAGAACGCGGTAAAGGTCATATTCCTGTGGAAAACGGACCCGGGGGACGAGACACAGGTGGGTTGCACGGTGGCGAAGAACCGGAGGGGCCGCACCGGGGACGTGAACTTCTACTTCGACGGGTCGAAGATGACCTTTACGGAACTGAGCTATCGGACAGACAACGATGAGCCGACCGACAAGTTCCACCAGCGGCCACGGAGGCGGCGGCTGGAAATGGGCACGGTGGATGAGGACTGAAGCGCATGGGACTGACGATGGAGGATATAGGCCGCTTCAGCCAGAGGGCTCAGGCGCAGATATTGCAAAAAGTGCAGGCGCAGCAGGCGGCACAGAAAGCAGCACAGGAGACGGAAAAGGCCGCAAAGCCGAAAAAGGGAAACAAGCTCCACGCCGAGAAAGTGGACTTGACCATGCCGGACGGCACGCTGATGCACTTCGACAGTAAGCGGGAGGCGCGGCGGTACATGGATCTTTGGCTGATGCAGAGAGCCGGTGAAATATCCGGTCTGCGGACGCAGGTAAAGTACGAATTGATACCGAAGCAGGTACACAAGGACGGCACGAAGGAGAAAGGCATAGAGTACGTGGCCGACTTCGTGTATGAGCAGGGCGGCGAGACGGTGGTGGAGGACAGCAAGGGCCTTCGTGATACCGGAAACGCCTCATACAGGCTATTTGTGATGAAAAGAAAGATGATGCTGTATTTCCACGGCATCACGGTGAGGGAGGTATAGAACATCATGTACGCAATGCAGGGAACGATGAGCGTCGGCGCCTTTATGCGGAGCCTGGGCAGCGCCAAGGCCCCGTGGCTGACGGTGGATGCCGCGGCGGAGAGCCGGCGGCAGGAACATTGCGGAGAGACGGGACAATTTTTGAGCGGCGCGGTGGAGGACAGCCAGCATGAGCCGCAGGAGCGCATAGACCAGTGCATGAACTGCCCATACCCGGAGTGCCGCAACTGCTGGGAGCAGGCGCGGGACCGGAAGCGCAAGCGGAAGCAGACGGCCCATGAGCTGGTGGACAGCCTGCGCCTGCGCCGGTGCGGGGAGGTGTAAGGCCATGACGACGGTGTATATGATCGTTTCGCGGGACAAATACCGGCTTCCGCGCTGGTGGGGAACCACCACGGCGGAGCTGGCACATCGGTCCGGGAGATCCTACGCCAGCACACGGAGCGCGATATGCAAGGCGTATCGAAACGGCGGACGATTCGGGTGCTATGAGATCGTGCGTATTTCGGAGGACGATTGAGATGGGCAAGCAGCATTTGAGCAGGGACGACCGCATCTTTATGCGGGGCAAGCTGCAAGGCACACGGGAGAACATGGACATGGTGGCAATGGTGCTGATGGACAAATGTGGCTGGCACGTCCAAGAGGAGACATCGGACAGCCGGGATACCAGCAGCATCGAGTATCTCTACAAATGCCTGGAGAAGCTGGCGGAGGAGATCAACGAGGGCCGCATCAAGCGGAAGCACATCAAGGACGTGCTGAAGGAAGAGTGCGGCGTTGTGTTTGGAGATTAGGAGGCGATTGAGATAAAGCATTTGGGAGACATCTGCAAGATAAACGGTGCGGAGATCGAGCCGGTGTGGTGCATCACCGGCGGCAGTCCGTGCCAGGATCTATCCATCGCCGGGAAACGCGCCGGTTTGGCGGGAGCGCGAAGCGGCCTGTTTATGGAGCAGGTACGCATCGTAAAAGAAATGAGGGAGGCGGACAAAAGGAATGGACGGACAGGTGACATGGTTAGACCTCGGTATCTCGTGTGGGAAAACGTGGTCGGCGCCTTTAGCAGCAACAAAGGAAAAGACTTCGCAGCCGTGCTCGAAGAGATCATCAAAATCGTCGAACCGGAAGCCCCCGGTATTGAAGTGCCTGAAAAGGGCTGGCCTACCTGGGGAGGGTACCACGATGAAATGGGAGGACGATGGAGCGTGGTGTGGCGAACTCACGACGCGCAATACTGGGGAGTGCCCCAACGCCGTCGTCGTATCTCGGTTGTCGCAGATTTTGGAGGAGACACCGCATCCGAAATACAATTTGACCGCAAAAGCGTGTCAGGGGATATTACGGAGAGCGGGACGCCGGGGGAAGGATTTGCCGAAGCTGCTGAAGCAGGTGCTTCTTATGCAGTCCGCATCAGGGGGGGCTGTGACGGAGGAGGAAAAGGCGCGTTAGTGCAGACGGAGAAAAGCGGAACGCTGGGCACGGGGAACGATCAGACGATTTTCTGCATGGCCACACAGCAGGGAGGCGCGGAACTGCGGACGGATGACCGAGCGCCCACACTGACCGCCGCCGCGGGAATGAGCGGGAACAACCAGCCGGTGGTTTGCGCCGGTTTTAAGCTGGGCAACAGTGAACAGGCGAGGAGCATCGGCTATCAAGAGGAACTGTCCCCTACGCTGAACGCCGAGTGCGGCGGGAATAAGCCCGCTGTGGTTGCACCAGCGGTGGCGCTGGACATGACACACGCCTGTGACGTCATCAGAGAGTGCGGGGAGCAGGTACCGGCGTTGCAGGCTCGAATGGGGACAGGCGGAAACCAAGTGCCGCTGACATACGGTATCGGCAACGGCCAAGCCAACGAAGCCGGCATTATGGCGGAGGAAGTCAGCCAAACGTTGAACACCATGCACGATGCTCAAGCGGTTATGTGTAGTTCCATAGACTTCCGCAATTTCCGAGAGGGCGGAGAGGTAAACGGCACGCTTCAAGCAAAAGAAAGCGGCGGGCAAAGTCTGAACCTGAACAATACAGTCCGGCAGAAGATGGTGGTGCGCCGATTGACGCCGTTGGAATGTACCCGCTTGCAGGGATACCCGGACGGATGGGTGGACATTGGCGACTGGACGGATGAGAAGGGCAAGAAACACAAGGATGCGGACAGCCCACGGTACAAGGCGCTGGGCAACTCCATCGCCCTGCCCTTCTGGGACTGGATGCTGCGGCGTATGGCGCGGTATCTGCCGGAGGGGGCAACGCTGGGGAGCTTATTCGACGGCATTTCGGGCTTTAACGTTTGCTGGGCGAGAATACATGGAGCGCAGTGCTGCCGGTGGAGTTCTGAAATCGAACAATTCCCCATTGCTGTGACCAAAAAGCATTTTGGGGATGAAGAAGCGGGGAAGGAGGGAGATTGGTGGAAGTTTTTAAGGATATAACTGGGTACGAAGGACAGTACAAAATAGGAAGTCGCGGAACGCTTTGGAGTGAAAGGTCGCGCAAAACGCTGCGCCCCAATACAGACAAAGATGGGTATAGATATTATGTCCTTTGTGTAAACGGAAAACGAAGAACAATCAAGACGCATAGGCTTGTGGCAACGGCATTCTTGCCGAATGAAAACAATTTGCCGTCAGTCAATCATAAGGACGAGGACAAACTAAACAACGCGGTAGAAAACTTGGAGTGGTGCGATGTTGCCTACAACAACAGGTACGGCACACGAGGCCAGAGAATTAGGGAAAGCCAAATTAACCACCCCGCATTTAGCAAAAAGGTTTTATGCGTCGAAACCGGTGAGATGTTTGCCTCTACGCACGAAGCGGCAAGACGGACAGGTATAAACAGAGCCAATATTGGTTCTGCGTGTTTAAGACGACCAAAGCATAGCACAGCGGGCGGGTATCACTGGAAGTATGTGGGAGGAATGACATGACAAGAGATGAGATCGTGACCGCGCTGCGGTGCTGTGCCAGCAACCGTTTGAGCGACTGCTGTAGCTGCAAACTGTACGATCATGCGAATTGCCTTGGCTTCTTAAAAACCGCCGCCGCAAACCTGATCGAGAACCAGCAGCGGCACATCGAGGCGCTGATGAAAGCGAACGACAGTCTGAAGGACGCCATTGCGCGGCGGGACAAGCAGATAGAGGACATGAAGCAAGGGATGGCACAGCTGGCAAAGGCTGTGGCGGTGAAGGAGGAGAGCAATGGAACGACTGACGAAACATAGTAAGCAAACATCGAACGAAAACGGTATCTGTTGCACACATTTTTTCGGCCCCGAATGCCTCGGAGTTGGCGGGAACTGCGCCATGAATTGCAAGTGGGAAGAAGCGGCGTGGAGCCGCCTTGCCGCCTACGAGGACACGGGGCTGACGCCGGGAGACATCAAGGAATTGCTTGACATGGCTGTGTCGAAAACAGACAAGGTTTTGCGGCTTAAAGAAGAATTGCACGCCATGAAAAACGAGCTATGCCAATACTGCGGGAAATACAAACAAGCACACAACGGCGCCTGTGATGGGTGCAGATGGAAACAGTGATGGACGGTGTGAAATGAAAATATACAAAAACCCGTGGGTGACGCGGGAAAGCTACTTCGTAAAAACCGGCGCGGCAAGATCGGCAAAAATGGAAGCGGCGAAAAGCAGCGGCTATTCCGTTGACTTTTGGAACGGCAAATGGACGGTTCGCAAGGCAACGTACTACAACAAAACTCTCGTTGAGATGCCTGTGGTGTGCGAGAACAGAGTGAGCATACAGGGCGTTATCAATAAGGCTGTTTTGGATGCGGTGCTTGGCTTTGCCAGGGGCGGAAAGCCGGATGGAGAGGGAACGCCGCAGGCAGGGTGGCTTCCGGTATACGAGAGCGAGATAACCGGGTGGGACCCCGCGCTTGCAGGGCGTGACCCGATTGGCGGCTACGCTTGCTCGAAGTGTGGTTATGAGGCGGTGTATGACTGCAACGACGAATACGTTTTGTCGGATTACTGCCCCGGATGTGGGGCACAAATGGACGGAGGTGCGAAGTAGTGTTCTGCTGGATATTCACCCGAGCTTCACAAATGGAGGACCACGAATTTACAGACGATGTAGCATACTGCTTCTGTTGGACAAAGAAACAGGCTATTAAGAGGTTCGGCCAACTGTACGACGATGTAAAGCCATTCGAGGTTGACAAGGTGGAGTTTGACCCATTCAGGCGGCTGCCGGTCGTGGTAACGGATTATTGAGGAGGTACGGAGCGATGGCGGCGATCACGCTGAAATATGCAAAGGGATATGAGATATGCTGCCCGATGTGCGGAACGCCGGAGAGCCAGAACCCGGTACAATACCCGGACGCGCAGAAGCCGGGGGAGAACTGGATAACGTGCAGCAAGTGCGGCACGTCGTACAAGCCGCCGAAGTGGCAAGCGGCGGGAGGTGGAAGCTATGCTCACGTTTGACCCCGCAAAATGGGGAGACACGGAGCTGGAGAGGTGGAACGGCGTGGTGACGGCCATGCGGGTGAAGATGCACCAGTATATGGGCTGCGCGGGGACGACGCGGTGCCCGGAGGAGTGCCGATTCAAGCACCTGTGCGCGTGGACGAGGGACGTGCAGATCATGTGCGGAAAGGAGCTGAAAAGGCGGCGTGGAGAACGGAAATAACCATGCGCCGGTGGCAAAACTGTACGCGTCGCTGGAACTGCTGAAAAAGATCCTACCGTCTCGGAAGAGCGTGGCACCGGAGGAACTGGCGGAATATGACCGTTTTATGGGCGGCAAGGACGCACTGGGAAGCGAGTACGAGGAGTTCCTGAAAAAAGTGTACGGCTGCAGCCATGAGTGGGGCGAAACGGTGCAGGAGGACGCATGGCTCGATCTGCGGAGCCGGAAGTGCCGGAAGTGCGGCATCATACACTGCCAGATACGGGACGGGGATCTGGTACTGGCAGAATACTACGAAGAGAAACCAGAAAAGGAGAGATAACACATGAAAACTATCAGCAAATATGAGGCATACGCCATAAAGGCGCTGCGGACGATGGGCGTGAGGGAGGATCTGGCAGGCTTCGACTACACGGTGGAGGCGGTACGGCTGGTGCTGGAGGGCACCGTGGAAAGACCGATACAGTGGACGAAGAAGGGCGGCGTGTACGAAAAGGTGGCGGAGAAGTTCGGCATGAGCGACTGGCGCGGCGTGGAGAGGTGCATACGCTACACCATAGATATGCTGAAAAAAGAGGGCGACTCAAGGAACTACCGGAAGGTGCTGGACGTGGCCGCGGATAGCAGCATGAACGTGGGCGCATACACCAGCGCGGTGGCCAACTATGTAAGGCTGCAAGCCTATGAGGAGAGCCGGATGGTGGATCTGTCCCCGGCCATCGGGTACGCGCAGAAGGGCATGGCGCAGGTGCTGGTGACGGGCCGCGATCTGGACGTTCAGCTGTTGACGCTCAAGGCGGACGTGGGTGTGATAGCCCCGGAGGACAAGGCGGAACCCGGAGTATTCATCGCCGACGGAGAGACAGATGGCGGCATGACGATACTCAAGTCCGTGGAGGAAAAAACGGAACCGAAGGGGTGGATGGAAAGGGCGTGAGCGCATGAAGGATAAAAATAAATGCCGGCGCTGGGCGGTGGTGTACATACTGCTGGCGCTGCTGATGGCGGCAGTGCTGGCGCTGCTGATGGCGGCGGGTGTATATAAAACGCTTGTGGGCGTATTGTGCATGGTGGTGGTGGCAGCGGATATGGCGTTTCTGGTCGCGGGCAGCGCGTATTTGTGGAGATAGGGGTGGCGCGAGGAGTGAACAGAGGGAAAAAGGCATCGCCACCGCAGGGACCGTACCGCCCAAAGGGCGGGTGCGACCTGTACATACCCATGAAAAACGAGTGCGCGGGACTCCGGGAGCTGGTGTGCAGCGCGAATGGGAAATGCCCGTTCTTCAAGACAAAGGAGAGGGCGCTGGCGGACAGGATCAAGAGCATACAGCGGCGCAAGCGCGTGGGCTTTCCCATATCGAATACGGAGGCGCAGATGCTGCTGGAAGCGGTAAAACTGCCGGACGCGAAGGAGCAGTGAGATGGCGGCAAACGAACTATTCCCTAAAAGACTGCGGGCACTGCGGGAAAGACGGCAGATCAAGCGCCGGGTGCTGGCGGAGCTGTGCGGACTGAGCCAGCACATGATACGACGGTACGAGGAGGGGGAGATGGAGCCGAAAGCCTCATCGCTGGAGGTGCTGGCGGACTATTTCGAGGTGACGGTGGACTATCTTTTAGGCCGCGAATAAAAAAATTGGAAAGGGACTTAAAAGTCCCTCACATAACAGAAAACCTGCGAAAATGGTACACGAGAGAGTGGATAATTCTCTTTTGTACCATTTTTACTATTTGAAAGGAGCGCAGGATGGCCGAACTTTTACCTATGGACGCGGAAAAGCAGCAGGCGTATTACGACCAGCTTAATGATGCGGTGGGGGAGAGTTTGGCTTATTTTTATGCCTGCATACGCTTCAACAAGCCCTTTGACATGAACGCGCTGCCGGCAAGCGGGAGCAAAAACAAGTGGACGACCTACTGCGATAAGCTGGCAAAGAAAAAGCTGGACCGGACGCCGGGAGGCGGAGAGCTGGGCTTTCTCGACGGGCTGACGGACATCACCAAGATATTCGGAGAGGGACTGGAGAACGGCAACTTCACCAAGGCGGTGAGCGCGGAGAAAAGCGCACGGGATGGCAGGCAGGGCACCAAGCGGCAGGCCGCAGACTGGGGCGAGGGCACGGGGAAAGTGCCATACACCAGCGAAGACTACAACGAGTTTGACCGGATCTATAACGCGCTGTGCGCCGACTTTGGCGGAGAGCAGGCGGTGAGCGCCAAGCAGCAGCTGATCCTGCGGAACGTGGCAAAGTGGACAAAGCAGATGAATGACGCCGCAGAGATGGGCGCCATAGACAAGGCCAAGAAGCTATCCAGCATGATACAGGAGAACCTGGCGTCGGAAAACCTGCGGAAGAAGGACACAAAACCGGTGGAGGACCTGCGGCTGGACAACATGGTGGTGGCGCTGGAGCGGGCAGGGCTGCTGAAAAACGGGAAGCCCTGCGAACCGGATGAGGCGTTCCGTATATTCTTCGGCCGGCCGTGCAAATACCCCTATACGCGGGATGCTGCCGACCAGATGATACTGATAAACGAAAACCGGATGCGGCAGAACGACGGACTGCCGGAGCTGGCAGAACTGCCGGACGAAATGCGGTTGGAGGACAATTTGGGCGAGTTTGCAGAGGAACCCAACGAGGCGGAGAAGGAAGCCTACGAAAAGCTGGGGCTGGTGCGGATGCGCCCGGTGAAAAAGAAGAAAAAGCCGGGTAAGCCGAAAGCGGACGCAGAGGATGTGAACACCGATGGCGAGGCGAACGGGTAAAGCGTATGTGGCCGGTCTTGGCTGGGTGACAAAAAAGCCCACGCAGGAGCGCAGCTACGAAAACTATGAGGATGCCTTTTGGGCATTTTTGGTATGGGTGTGCCGATTCTACCCGGATAAGGCACTGGACGTATTCAGGAGCCCGACGGCGGACTTTGCAAACGAGGAACTGCTGCAGCGGGTGATGGTGCGGGTATACGCCCGCAAGGCTTCTGTTTCCTTCACTGGAACGCGAGGCGTAACAAAAACCAGCACGAAGTTCAAATACGCGGAGCTGAACGGGCTGGTGTGGCCCGGTGTGCAGAGTGCCTACTATGGACCGTCATACCGCCAAATGGCAACCATAGGCAGCAAGACATACCGGCAGACGGAGCACGACTACCCGGCACTGGCGAAGCAGTGGCGGGTGACGGCGGAAAGCAAGGACGACTTCAAGATAGAAACAGACTGCGGGAGCGCCTTTTACATATCCGCCATGCGCGGTGACAACATTCACGACGTGACGGCGGAGGAGTACGCACAGGAAGAAAATCCGGCGTTCGACTTCGCGGAATACACGACGGTGGTGCTGCCGGCTGTGCGACTGACGCATAATGTAAACGGTAAGCCGGACCCCAACTATATTCCCTACAAGGATCACGCCATTACCAGTGCGGGGCGGAAGCAGAACCATGCTTACGATACGCGGTGCGAGAACATGAAAGCCATGCTGGCGGGCGAGAGCGCCTATGCCTATGACATATCGTGGGAGTGCGTGGTACTGCAGCAGATGCGGCCCTATTCCTGGGCGCAGAAACTGCGGACAAAGCTGACTCCGGAGCGGTGGATGCGCGAAATGGAATCGCGCTACACCGGGGCGGACAGCAATCCTATCGTGCGGGACGAGGTGCTGACAGAGTGCCGCAAACTGATGATCGCGGAGAACCGGCACTGCGCCTACGACATAGGAAACAAACTGAAGCCGGAGGACGTGATCTATATCGTGGGGTACGACGTATCCTACGCCGACGACAAGAAGAACGCAAAATGCGCCTGCGTGGTGCTGAAATGCACACGTCAAACGGACTGGCTGAAGCGGGACCGCTACCTGAAGCAGGTGGTGTATGTGGACGTTTGGAACCCACCGGTAAAGAGCATGATGCAGGCGCAGCGGATCAAGGACGTGTGGAGCCGCTTCTGCTATGAGGGCGGCGCGGCCACATACCTTGCCATAGACGCATGGCAGTACGGCACCAGCGTGGTGGAGAACCTGATGATGGACCTTGGCGACGGCCTTGCGCCGCTGTGCGTGCGGAACCACGCCAGCTTTACGGAGTTGGAGCAGGAGAACGCCGTGCCGTGTTTGTATCCCATCAAGGCGGGCGGCGCGGGCGTGACCGACCCGGACGCGGAGATGGTGCGGTACGCGGAACTTCAATTCGAGAACCGGAATGTGGAGCTGCTGTGCTCTAATGTGAACGAGGGCGTGGAGAACTACAAGAAGTACCACCGGATCAAGGACGACAGCATGGATGCCATGCTGGCAGACCCCTACATAAAGACCCGGGAACTGGTGGGGCAGATACAGAACCTGAAAAAGGTGGCCAGCGGCACGACGCAGAAGGAAGAACGCATTTCCAAGCACATACAGCGCGATATATGGTCGGCACTGAAATATGCGCTGCGGGTGGCACAGATACTGGAGCGCGAGGAACTGGCGCAGGCGGTGCGGCATAAGAGCGACTGGGACGCGGAACTGGCAAAATACAAAAACCGTGCCGCGGCACCGCACAGGGCGGCGGCAGCCGGCGCGGGAGGCCGCACGGTGACGGCGCGGCGCGGCGGGAGGATATGCTGAAATGGCGGCAAGGAAGTACAGACTGTATGCGGCGCGGGTGACAGGCGAAACGGTGGCGCTGGCGGAAAAGGAGCGCTTTGTACGGATAACGGCGGGGTATATGCTGCTGTACCGCACTACGGCGCCGAAAAAAATGCAGACGGTGGAGATCAAAGGCGCGGATCTGAAACGCCTGACGGAGCGAGACCGGCTGTGGCTGGCGGACTGCATCGCGGCGGCGCTGGCGGACGGGGTGAAAAAGAACAGGGCTGACACGCAGAAGCGGCTGAACGAGCTGCTGGATGCGTGGGAGAGGGAGCTGGAAAAAGAGCGCTCCCGCATAGACGAGGAGGCGGCGCATGGAGCAGGAGAAGCGGAGGAACCTGACAAGTGAATTGCAGAGCGTAGCCTGCGGCACCTACCCGGAGATATTTCAGCGGTTCAACGCGCTGGCGGAGCAGTACGGCAATATGCCGGCAGGGGCGCTGGCCAGCGCCTTCAGCCGGGTGAGCATGAGCCAGTCGGCACGGGTGAACCCCTACATTCAGAACCGAAGGGTGCAGGCCATTTCCTCGCTGCCGGAGGACTATACCAAGAATACGGTGGCAGAGATGCTGACCGCCCCGCTGGGCAACGAGCAGGGGCTGCGGCAGGTGGAGCACGGGCTGGAATTTACAGCCTATCCGCTTTTCCACACCCGGAAGATGTACCAGGATCTGCTGACGTATCACAGCTACATCGCCCCGGAGTTCACCGATAAGGACACGGCAAAGAACGACGAGTTCTGGCGGGAGTGGAAGCTGCTGGAGAAGCTGCGGCGCAAGCTGGACGTAAAGACCACGGCCCACAAGCTGGCGGGACAGGCGGTGCAGGAGGGCAAAGTATTCTACTACCCCCGTGTGAGCGTGGACAAGCCCCACAACAAGGTGAACTACGCCTTTATGCAGCAGCTGCCCAGCGACTGGATAAAAATCGTGGGGTTCAACAGCGTGTCGAAGTACACCGTGGCCTTTAACATGATGTACTTTCTGAAGCCGGGATGTGAGCCGGCGCAGTTTGGAGACCTGTTTAAGCCCTACTGGGGCATATTCACCCAGGTGGCGGCGAAACCGCCCAAGGGCGCGGGCACCAGGTATGTATACGCGGCGAAGAACACCATCAATATGAACCGTTTTACCGAGCTGAAAACGGCAGCGGAGCAGGGAGGCGGCGTGCTGCCGGGAGACCCGGACGTGTACTATCAGAACGGAAAATGGTGCTACTGGGTGACGCTGCCGGTGGATGCCGTATATCCTTTCGAGATAGACGACGCGCAGACGGCGGTTGTATCACCGCTGACGGGACTTTTCCTATCGTTTATACAGATCGCGCAGTATGAGCAGATACAGCTGGAGCTGGTACAGAACCCGCTGATCTCGCTGCTGACGGGCGAGATAGAGTACGCGGACGATAACAACCGCAATTTGTCCGACGCATACAAGCTGAGCAATGCAGGGTGGGAGCTTTTCCGCACACGGTTTTACAACGAGTTGGCGGAGAACAACACCAGCGGCATAGGCTGGTACGCAGCTCCCCTGAAGAACATGGAGCTGCACCAGCTGGCCGAAGCGCCCAGCGCCACAAAGATAAGTTCCGCAGGGTACGGCTACACCATGGCGAAGGCGGGGCTGAGCGCACTGATACCCACCAGCGACGAGCCGCGGGCGGGCGTGGCGAACATCAGCTTGCAGATAGAGAGCAAGTTCGCCGAGCAGATATACCGCTGCTACGAGCGGATGATGCAGGGCATCATGGATGGGCTGAACCTGAAATATTCCTGGCGTTTCGCCATGTTTGGCAACATCGCGGAGGACGAAAAGACCTTTGAGAACGCCAGACAGGGGATGACGCTGGGCATACTGCCCCAGACCATGCTCTACATGGCGATGCTGGACATGAGCGTGATGGACGACATGGCCATCAGCCGTGCGGTGAAAGAAAGCGGCATTATGGACCTGCGGCTGCCCCTTGTGACCAGTTATAACGCCAAGCAGAGCGAAAGCGGACTGCCGCCCCAGGCGGCCCACGACATGAACCCAGGAGGGAGACCGGCATCGGAAGGGACGCCGGGGACCGAGGGGCAGGAAGCGTCAGAGGACGCGGGAGACTGAAAGAATGAGCATGACGGCGATACTGACAGCGGACGACCTGCACGAGATCAACCGGGAGCTGGCCCGCGGCAACGACGTGGAAATACGCCGGACGGCGGACGGCCTGGCCATAAAGGCACACACCGTACACACGGTGAAGAAAAAGAAAGGCACGGCTATGCCGATGCCGACAGACCGATAGGGCGGCGAGAGCCCCTGCGACAGTGGGGAACGAAAACGGAGAATGCGGCTGCTGTGACCGAAGGCTTGCGCGGATGCGCGGGGTATTGAGGTAGGCGCAATGGCCGTGAAAAGTGGATAACCGCGGCAAAGGGGCTGCGGGGAAAGCCAAATGGGGCTGCGCCGGTGAAGAACACCGGCTGCGGCCTCATTTTTATTTTGCGGAGAGAGGGAGTGAGGACATGAGAGCACAGGAATACGCCAGCTGGGATAACCCCCGGTTCGCGCCTATGCGGGAGCCGATGCGCCGGGTGATGGAAGCATACGGCAATGCAGAAAAGTGGTTTGCGGACATCAAGGACCGGGTGCTGTGCGACATGGGTATGCCGTTTCTGTCGGATGCGATCCACAAGCTGGAGCACAAGCAGCCGGAGCGGATAGACGAGTTCGCGGAGATACCCCACGACTACCATTTGCGGCTGATGTACCCGGGTACGCCGGAGCTGGACGAGGACTTTGACAACGACCTGGATCGGGTATTCGAGGTGTGCGTGGCCATTGTGGACGGTGTAAACGA